>Ga0209635_10000087_pt1 | contig 52225 bp, 45 predicted proteins | sample DeeMarSWOR230_32_FD_187463 | JGI IMG/M metagenome (GOLD analysis project Ga0209635, IMG submission 187463) | Marine sediment microbial communities from White Oak River estuary, North Carolina - WOR-2-30_32 (SPAdes) (version 2) | ecosystem: Environmental > Aquatic > Marine > Intertidal zone >...
TCGCCGGTTATTCTGGTCAATCCATCCAGCGTGCGGAAGAGATTCTGCTGGGAAGCCAGGTTAGATAAAATCCATCTGTCTCCGTTGGGCGCTATCCACTCAACCGGCTTGTATACTCCGTCCTTCCCATAATCGGGGGTGTTGGGGTCGCGGACCAGCTCGATTCCTGCGAGCAGGCCGCGCCCGCGGACGTGCCCGATCCCGGGCACGCGACCCTGGAGCGCCTGCAGGCGCTGGAGAAGCTGCTGGCCGAGGGCGGCGGAGCGGGCGACGAGGCCGCGCTCCTCGATCTCGTCCAGGTGGGCGAGTGCGGCGGCGCAGGCGAGAGGGTGGCCGAGGAACGTGCTGGTGTGGATGGCGCTGCCTCCGCTGGGCGGCCAGGCGGCCATGATCTCGGGGCGGCCGACGCAAGCGGAGAAGGGGAGGGAACCGCTGAGGGCCTTACCCAGGCAGAGGAGGTCCGGAACGACGCCCTCGTGGTCGCAGGCGAACCAGCGGCCGGTCCTGCCGAAGCCGGTGTACATCTCGTCCACGATGAGGATGAGGCCGCGGCGATCACACTCCTGGCGCAGGCCGAGCAGGAACCCAGCCGGCGGGATCACCACGCCGCCGCGCCCGAGGATCGGCTCGACGATGACGGCGCCGATGGGATCCGCGCGGGCGTCCAGTCGCGCGGCGACGAGATCGAGGGCGGCCCGGGCGAGGTCGCTCTGCCCGGCGAGTTCGGCGGGCGGGCGGTAGGGGTTCGGGAAGGGCGCGCGCACGACGGGTATGCCGAGCTGGTCCGCGAAAGGTCCGCGAAAACGTTCGCCGTCGCTGACAGCCAGCGCCCCGTAGGTGAGCCCGTGATAGGCGCCAGTGAAGCAGAGCACGCCAGGCGCGCCACTGGCGAGCCGGGCGGTTTTGAGGGCTGCCTCGACCGCCTCGGCCCCGGAACTGGCCAGGATCGACTGAGTCAGGCCGTCGGGGGCGATTTGAGTGAGGCGCTCCAGCAGGCTGACCTTGATCTCCGGTGGATGGACGTCGCCGAGGCCGTGTACGAGTCGGCCGAGTTGTCCCCGGATCGCGTCATTCACCCGCAGGTTGGCGTGGCCGGCGGCCGCGACGCCGAAGCCGGCTGTCAGGTCAATATAGATGTTGTCGTCAACGTCCAGGACGTTGGCGCCATGGGCCTCACGCCAGAAGATGGGGAAGTCGTCGGCGACATAAGTGACGTTGGGCGACTCGTAGCGGCGTAGGGCGGCAGCGAGTCGACGGGACTCGGGGCCTGGAGGCGTGACCGAGATGCGGGGTAGCGAGTCGCCCGCGGGCAGTCTCTTCATGGCGTCAAGCGGGCGCCGCGGGGCTATACCTTGCTGTGGGGCGTTGATGCTGTCTCCGTGCCATCCTCGTGGGACTCGATCTTGAAGTCGCCGAAGATCTCGGGCGCCTCACGCTGCAGCACGTGCAGCACGGCGATGGCGAGCTTGCGGATCTCGGCATCGGCGGCGGCCGAGCCGCGCAGCTCGATGAAGTGGCGCCAGGCGCGGGCGTTGGCGGTGACGACGATCTTGGTCTCGGCGGAGTTCGGGAGTACGGCGCGCGCGGCCTGGCGGGCGCGCTTCCTACGCAGGGTCGCGTTGGGCTCATCGGCGACCTGCTCGGTCACCTGTTCGAGCAGCTTGCGGTAGTACTGAAGCGAGCTCTCACAGCCCTCTCTCCAGATGTCGAAGGCCGGGGTGCCCTCGGCGATCTCGGGCGGGAGGACGAAGGCGATGTTGGATTCGTCGACGAAGCGTTGCGAAAGCTGGGAGAAGCCGAAGCCTGCTCGGTGGCGGACGAGTTCGTGGGTTAGCGCACGTGAGATGCCCTCGAACAAGAAGGTGAACACGGCGTGTTCGAGTACGCTACCGTGCTTAACCTGGAGCAGGTTGGCGATGTACTGCTTGTTGGTGGTGCGTCCCGGGATCGTCTTGTGACCGCCGAGTATCTGGGCGTCTTGGCCGAAGCTCATATAACAGAGCCGGCCGGCGAACTCGACCAGCTGTTGGGGATCGATATCGCTGTCACTTTCCCAGTCGATGTCGGGGTGTCCCAGAAACTGCTGTCGGGCCAACAAGGTCACCTTGGGCTCGCGAATGATCTCCATCTCAGTGTCGGTAAGAGGGTTCAGGGGGTCACAACGGCGCGGTCGCTCAACGTCGCCGCCACCAGGCGGTTGCCAGTAGGCCGAGGGCGACGCCGGCGATGGCGGTCAGCCAGAGTTCACGGGTTCCGGGAAGCGTCAGCCGAGAGCGAATGGCTGCGACAGTGCCCGGATCGGCCCGCGTGGGCTTGGCCTTGGCCGGCTGGGTGGCCGCAGTCTCAGCGGGGACCTGGGCCACGCTGCCGCACTCGGGACAGCGACCGCGGCCAGCCTCGCGATCGCTCCGGCTGCCAAAGGCCAGCGGCGCACCGCAGGCCTTGCACTCGGCATCGAGCTGCAGGGGCTCGATCAAGGCGTAGAACTTGGAGCGTGAGATTCCCAGCTCCTCCGCCAGGTGCCCGGCGGGCCGGCTGGTACCCCAGTAGAGCTTGTTGGCTTTGGCCGCGAGACGGCCTGAATCTCCTTCGGGCATCGACGGTTCCCGGAGAGTAGCTGATCGCCCCAGCGTGCTATCGCTCAGCGCGAAATGTAAGTTGGGCGAGCGGGTGGGGGCAAACGCGGAGGTGGCATGCCAGGAATCCGCAAGGCCAAGGCGGTGCGCGCGATCGTACGGCCCGACCGCCGGGACGAGTACTTGGAGCGCTGGCGGAGGTACGCGAGCGCCGCCGCGGCGGTGGGTGCGCGAGTCCGGTTGCTCGAGGATCAGGTGCTGCCGGGCCGCTTCCTCGAGCTTACGGAGCACCAGGCCGGGGAGGGTGTGGAGCTGGCGCTTGAGCAAGCGGTCCAGGCGGCGGAACTCCAGCGCTCCTGCGTTCGGCGGGAGGGCGATGAAGTGCTCTACCGCGAGGTGAGGCTCGGAGTTTAACGTTTGAACCGCGGGCCATCATCACCAGCTGTACACGGTCCAGCGTTGGCATTCCTCGTTGGTGCAGACGAGGCGGACGCGGAAGGGCGAGCTGGCGGTTGCCGGTGACTGGTGGGCCTCGACCAGGCGGGCGATCTTGGAGCCGCAGACCGGGCAGGGCGGCTCGCCGCCGGGGATCGGGTTATCGCGGTCGGCACGCTCGAGCTCGGCGGCCTGTTCGGCCTCGTAGAGGGGTCCAAGGTCGTGAGTTTCGGTCATGACTCTATTCTGATGTCCAATGCCAGACGCCGATCTGTACGAACTTACTGAGCAGTACCGCGCCGAGTTCCCGATCTTTCGGGCGGCGACTTACCTCAACACTTGCTCGCTGGGCGCGCTTGCGGAGCGGTCCCGCAAGGCGCTCGACGAATTCGCGGATCTCTGGTCACGCTGGGGCGCCTCAGCCTGGTACGAGCACTGGCTGGCCGCGACCGATGATGTGCGGGCGGCATTCGCGCGGCTCATCGGGGCGGACGCGGCGGAGACGGCGCTGGCACCCAGCATCTCGGCGGCCCTGTCAACGGTGGTGAGCGCGCTCGAGTTCCGCGAGCGCCCCCGGGTGGTCACCACCGAGCTTGACTTCCCTACAGTTGTCTACCACTTCCTGGCGAGGGGCGAGCTGGGGGTGGAGACCGTGGTGCTGAAGTCACGGGACCGTGTCAGCATTCCGCTGGAGGCCTTCGCCGATGCGATCGACGAACGGACCGCCCTCGTGGCCACCTCGCACGTCTACTACACTACCGGTGCCATACAAGATATCGCCGGCCTCGCCAGGCTCGCTCATGAGCGCGGCGCCTTGTGCCTTGTCGACGCGTACCAATCTACGGGTCAGCTTCCGGTGAATGCCAGGGAGCTGGAGGTGGACATTCTGCTGACGGGTGCGCTGAAGTGGCTGCTGGGTGGTGCGGGCCTGGCCTTGACCTATGTGCGTGGGTCGCTGATCGAGAGATTGCAGCCTAGCGTGGTGAGCTGGTTCGGGGTCGAGAATCAGTTCGCGTTCGATCCGCACAGGTTGATGCTGCGCGGCGATGCGCGCCGTTTCGAGCTGGGTACTCCGGCGGTACCAACGGTGTATACAGCTCGAGCGGGGATGGAGCTGGTGGAAGAGGTGGGCATCGGGAAGATCAGGCGGCGCGTCTCGGCGTTAACCGAGGACCTGTTGGAGCGGGCCCGGGCGAGGGGGCTGCGGGTGCGCGGCGCTGCGACCCGCGAGACGCGATCGGGCATTGTGATGATCGAGCACCCGGAGCCTGCGGCGGCCGTGCATCGCTTGATGGAAGCGGGCGTTATCGCCGATTTTCGACCGGGCGCTGTCCGGCTCTCGCCGCACTTCTACAACACGACGGGCGACAACGAGAGGGCGATAAGGGTGCTGGCCGGCTGAGTGGGGGGCCATCTGTTGAGAGAGGTCTGAATGTCGGAGTACTTGAGCGTAGAAGACGCGAATCGCACGCTTCCGACGGTTCGGCGCATCGTGACCGATATTCTCGCGGCGCACCGTGACCTGGTGGAGCTGATGAAGGAGTACGGGCACCTGGATCCGGAGCTCGAATCGCTGAAGGCCAAGCGTGAGGAGCTCGAGGTGCAGATGCGGGAGCTGAGCGAACAGGTCAACCGTTTCATCGACGAGTTGGGGAGACTGGGCGGCATCTTCAAGGGGTTTGAGGGCCGGGTCGATTTCCATGCGATCCTGGACGGGCGTCCCGTTCTCCTCTGCTGGAGACTCGGCGAGGACCGGATCGAGTGGTGGCACGAGGTGGACGCCGGGTACGCGGGGCGGCAGCGTCTCCCGGCGCATATGCTCGAGCGCAGGGTCCCGGAGTCGGAGCCGGAGCAAGTGGCGCAGGGGGGGGAAACAGCCGAGGACTCGGAGCGGGAAGGGGAAGACTTGGATAACTAGCGGTTGTAGCGGCGCGCGCTTGTCGGCAGGGGTCGGGTTTCGCATGCTTCGGGGGGCCAGGCCCCTCGTTCCATTTCACATGTATCCCCAGGCTGTGAGCTGTCTATGAGGCCGGGAGCGGCTCGGCGCACACCGGGGGAACACCCCCGCGGCGGGCGGCGCCCCCGCGCAACCCTACTCGTCTTTGCTGTGTCATATGTTCGGAAGCGGTGGGGCAGGTACCTGGTAACGGGAGACCAGTGGACGAACGCCGGCTGATCGCGCGGGTTCTGGACGGGGATCCGGTTGCAGAGCGTGAGCTATATGACACGCATGTGGAGCGCGTCTACCGGCTGGCCTACCGGATGACCGGGGACGACGAGCTGGCTCAAGAGTTCGCGCAGGAGACGTTCATCCGGGCCTTCGATCGGCTGAGGCAGTTCCGGGGCGAGGCGGCGCTGTCGACCTGGCTGCACTCGATCGCGGTCTCGGTGATCTACAACGGGATGCGGAAGGTGAGGCGACTGCAGGCGCGACACGTGGATCTGCAAGAGACGGCCGAGCGGTGTCGGAGTCCGGTCGGTGTGGACCCGGATCTGAAGGAGCGGCTGGCGGCGGCAATTAACGATTTGCCGTGGGGATATCGGACGGTATTCGTGATGCACGACATAGAAGGTTACAAGCACGAGGAGATCGCAGCGGCGCTCGGCGTGCAGACGGGCACGTCGAAAGCGCAGCTGTCGCGGGCGCGTGCGCGGCTGCGGGAAGCGCTCGCGGATTTCGCGGAGGAGTGGGCGTCATGATGGAGGATCGCTTCGACGACCTCTTGAGAGAGGCGGCGCAGGAGTACCATCGGCCGCCGGAGACGCCGCGTGAGCTCATGTGGGCGCGGATCGAGGCGGTGAGGCAGGAGCGGGCGCGGCGGCGCCAGCAGCTGCGGGTCCTGTATTCGCCGTGGACCCGTTGGGGTCTCGGGCTCGCCGCGGCGCTGGCGATTGGAATCGGGATCGGGCGGCTGACGATAGGTGCTCGTCCTGGCGCTGAGCCCGTGGTGGTGGTGCCGGAGGTGGCCGGCCCGGTTGAGCCTGCCGCGCGCGGTCAGCTGGCGTTCCGACTGGCGGCTACCGCGCACCTGACGCGGGCGGAAACGTTTCTGACGTCGTTCCGCGCCAACCTGCGCGCCGGCGAGTCGGATGCGGAGTTCTGGTCCGGGGCCGGCGAGCTGTTGTCGAGCACGCGGTTACTGCTCGACTCGCCGGCGGCCGACGATCCCGTGTTCCGGGTACTGCTCGAGGAGCTCGAGCTGGTGCTCGTGCAGATCGTGCAGCTGTCCTATGAGCGCGGCGGCGATGAGCTCGAGCTGGTGACTGAAGGACTCGAACGTGGGGGCCTGCTGCCCAGGCTGCGCACGGCGATCCCGGCGGGGCCGGCGGTAGGTATGGAAGGAGTGCTCTGATGCTGAAGAGAGACGTGATGAATTCAGTGGTGGCGGTGACCGTGCTGCTCACTGTGGCTGCGTCGGTCGCGCGGGCGGCGCCGCAGGAGCCGGCGGCTGAGGTGACGCGTAGCGAGTACCGGACGGCGTTGGAGGTCGTGAGTCTCTATCCCCAGGAGCCGGGGGATTCACTGTACCGGGCGGCGCGAGCGTTGCTGAATCAGGAGAATTACCGGCGTGCGGCGGAGCTGTTCCGGCAGATCTACAGCAGGTATCCGCGGTCCAACTACGCGGCGCGGGCGCTCTACTACCAGGCGTTCGCGTTGTACCGGGAGGGCGCCGATTCGGACCTGCGTGCGGCGCAGGAAGCTCTGAGCACGCTGCAGCGGCAGTATGCTGAAGCAGAGATCGCCCAACGTGAAGCCGCGACCCTGCTGGCGCGGGTGCAGGGCGAGTTGGCACGGCGCGGCTATGCGGAGGCAGCAGAAGCCGTGGCCGAGCGGGCGCGAGGGGTCGCGGAGGCGACGCAGCGCGATGTATGTGAGGATGAGGTGCGCCTCGCGGCGCTGAACGCGCTGCTGCACATGAGCGCCGAGCAGGCGCTGCCGATCCTGAAGAGGATTCTGGAGCGTCGTGATGATGATGAGTGCTCGGTGATAATGCGGCGCAAGGCCGTGTTCCTGGTGGCGCAGCACGTGGACGAGGGAACGATCGATATCCTGCTGGACATTGTGCGCAATGACCCCGATCGGGAGGTTCGCAGCCAGGCGGTGTTCTGGCTGTCACAAGTACCCGGCGAGCGCACCGTGGAGGCGTTGGAGGAGATCCTGCTCAGGTCGGACGATCGGGAGTTGCAGGAGAAGGCGATCTTCGCGCTCTCGCAGCATGGCAGCGAGCAGGCGAGCCGGATCCTGCGTGACTACGCGATGCAAGAGGGCGCCTCTGTGGAGCTGCGGGACAAGGCGATCTTCTGGATCGGCCAGCACAGATCGGAAGCGAACGCGCGGTTCTTGCGCGAGCTGTACGGCAGCACGCCGGAGCCGGAGCTGAAGGAGAAGGTCATCTTCTCGCTGGCCCAGATGGGCGGCGAGGAGAACGGCCGCTGGCTGCTGGACATCGCTGTCAACGAGCGCGAGTCGGTCGAGGTGCGTAAGAAGGCGCTATTCTGGGCGGGCCAGATGGGTGTGTCGATCGTGGAGATGGCCGAGCTGTACGATCGGATGCCGGACCGCGAGATGAGGGGGCAGATCATCTTCGCGCTCTCGCAGCGAGGTGACCGGGCGGCGGTGGACAAGCTGATGGAGATCGCGCGGAGCGAGCAGGATACGGAGCTGCGCAAGAAGGCGATCTTCTGGCTGTCGCAGTCGAACGATCCGCGGGTAGCGGAGTTCCTGCTGACGATCATCGAGGGGCAGTGAACATGCGAGCTTCTTGGATATTGGGCGCCGTCGGGGCCACGCTGTTGCTGGCCGCGACCGCCTATGGGCAGTCGATCGCCGACCGGGTGGCCGAGGTTCGTGAAGGGAAGGTGCGCATGAGCTTCGCGGCACGGCCGGACGTATGTGGTAACGGCCGCGGTTCCATCTCGTTCAGGCGCGGCGAGCTGGGCTGGCAGAGCGGCGATTGGGAATGCGAGTGCGAGTACGGGCCGGTGCGGGTCGTACTGAGGATGCGCGATCGGGAGATCCGTAGCGTCGACACGTACGTGGGCGGCCGCTGGCGATCAGTGAGCGGCACGGTAGTCGATCTGGGCACGGTGTCGGCGCCGGAAGCGGCGGACTACTTCGTCTCCCTGGCGCGGGGGCTCGAGGGCGATGCCGGTCGCGAGGCGATACTCCCGGCGGTGCTGGCGGACAGCGCCGTGGTCTGGCCGGAGTTGCTCGAGATCGCGAAGGATGGATCGCTGCCCCGGCGGACCCGGAAGAGCGCCGTGTTCTGGCTGGGTCAGGCCGCTGGCGACGCGGCGACCGCGGGGCTCAGCGAGATCGTGGCCGAGGAATCGGGCGATCGGGAGGTGCGGGAGACGGCGATCTTCGCGCTGTCGCAGTGTCCGGCCGACGAGGGGGTGCCGGCGCTGATCGAGGTCGTGCGGACGAACCCGGACGCGGCTCTGGTCAAGAAGGCGTTGTTCTGGCTGGCGCAGAGCGATGATCCGCGGGTGATCGAGCTGTTCGAGGAGTTACTCACCCGCGGGTGATCGGTCAGCCCCGCCCCTCACGTTCGTTTTCGAGCAGCGCCTGTTTCCGCTCGGCTCCCCAGCGGTAGCCGCCGAGCCCGCCGTCGGCACGCACGGCCCGGTGGCAGGGGATGATGAGCGGCACCGGGTTGCTGGCGCAGGCGCGGCCGACGGCTCTGGCCGCTCGGGGCGCACCGAGCCGGCGTGCCATCTCGGAATAGGTGCGTGTCTCACCGTAAGGAATCGTCCTCAACAACTCCCACACGCGGCGCTGGAACGCCGTCGCACAGATGTCCAGCGGCAAGTCGATGGCGCGTAGACGGCCCTCCAGGAAGCCGAGCAGCACCTCTCCCCAACGTCCGAGCGCTGATTTGTCTTCGCTGATCTCGGCCTCGAAATACTCGTCACGGAGCGCGGCAACCAGGGTGGCGTCGTCATCGCCCAGACTGACAGCACAGACACCGCGCTCGGTGGCGGCCACGAGCAGGCGCCCCAGCGGGCAGGCCGTGGTCGTGTAGCGGATGCGAGCGCCGCGGCCGCCGCGGCGGTAGGTGGCTGGCGTCATGCCGAGTTGCGAGGTCGCGCGCTCGTAGAGGCGGCTGCTGGATCCGTAGCCGGCGTCGTAGAGCGCCCGGCTCACGCTGGCTTCGTTTCCCAGCTCGCGCTTGAAGCGATGGAGTCGCCGCTGGTCGGCGTACTGGCGGGGCGTGATCCCCAGGACAGCCTTGAAGCTGCGCTGCAGATGGTACGGGCTCGCGTCCACGTGAGCGGCAAGCTGAGCCAGTGTGGGTTTGGCTTCCGGGTGCTCGTCGATGTAACGGCAGACGCGACGCACGCGCTCAAGCTGGGGGTCAGCTGCGTCGGCCAGGTCGGGGCGGCAGCGGCGACAGCAGCTCCGATCATCCATGCGCTCCTCCTTGGGGGCCCGGGGTCCAGCAAGATGAGCTCCCTACTGGCACGATGATAGGTGGCCGGGGACCGGGAATCTATCCGAAACTTGCGGCCGCAACGCGGGTATATGGGTGCTGTCTCCCTCCCTGCCGTTCATACCGCACAGAATGCCCGGGTTCCCCGGGAGCCAGCAGCAGCCCACGACGGGGCCTAGCGAGCTGGGACCATTGTGGCACAGGCGTGTGCTGGCACCGGGGTCGGGAAGTCACCGGAGAGGAGGTAGCGATGAGACTCGCGCGTGCGCTGTTGATCGGGTTACTCGGCGTCGGACTGCTCGTCGGCTGCGACGAGGATGGGACGGGCCCGGCCGGGTTCACGCTGGCGGACCTGGTGGGCACATGGGACGCGAGCGTGTTCGTGTTCGTGAGCCAGAGTAGTCCTCCGGACTCGGCGGACTTCATCGCCGAGGGGGCCGACGTACGGCTCACGGTAGCCGCAAACGGTGGCTACTCGATTGTCGTCTGGACGCCGGAGCTTATCGCCGATGTAATATCGGGGACAGTGAGCGTGGACGACGGCGACATTGTGATCACGGAGGGCGATGGCACGATATCCTTCTCTGCCGAGCTGTCGGGTAACACCCTGAGTATGCACACCGACGAGGTCGATTTCGATTTCGGGGATGGTGATGAGCCGGCCGAGTTGCAGATCGTGTTCCAGCTGAAGACCACGGGCACGCTGATCGATGATCTCGTGGGTGACTGGGACGCGACTACTTTCCTGTTCATTAGCGAGGCTGTGCCGCCCGACACGTTCGACGCCATCGCTGAAGGCGGCAGCCTGGCGATCACGGTTACGGGCGACAGCCGTTACACGACGATACTCGAATTCCCGAGTGAGCCGACGGACACGATCTATGGCACGCTCCTGATTCTTACGGGCGAGCTCGCGCTGATCGAGGACTCGGACACGGACAGCTGGGAAGTAATGGCGTTCGTGTTCGAGGTGGTGGGCGACACGCTGATGCTTGAGGGCGAGGACGAGTTCGACTTCGGCAGCGGGGACGAGCCAGCCACGCTGGAGATCGTCATGGAACGCCAGTAAGCGAAGGGCTCGACGCGAACGTGCGGGCGGCGGTCGCCTCTTCGGGGGCGGCCGTCGCCTGCTTTTATGGCAACGCGACTGCCGGTCTCGGTAGGCGCTGGCCGAGTCGCGCGAAATCGGGGTCGAGCAGTGAGAGGGGGTCGACGGGGATGCCCTGCAGGTATGCCCCCCAGTGCAGGTGCGACCCGGTGACCCTGCCGGTAGCGCCGATGCGACCGATAAGCTCGCCTTTCTCGAGCCACTGGCCCTCAGTGACCTCGCGCCGCGAGAGGTGAAAATACGCGGTGTAGAGCCCCAGCCCGTGGTCGATGTAGACGCTGTTCCCGGAGTAGAAGAGGTCTCGTGAGAGCGCGACGCGTCCGCTGTTCGAGGCATAGACGGGGTCACCGGTGTCGCCGTCGATGTCGAGCCCGGTGTGACGGTTCCTGAGCTCGCGGTTGAACAGACGGCGCTGTCCGAAGGGACTGGTCGTCCTGCCTTCAGCGGGCCGGATGAATGCGCCATGCCAGAGTGGCACGTCGGTGACCGACCTGAGCGTCGCGCGTACGGTCTCCCTTTCCTGCGCGATCCGTTCACGCATGAGAGAGTCCGGGTCGGTGAAGCGGTGAGCGACGCGCAAGCTGGTGGCGGAAAATTCACGCGCGCCGATCCGCAGCGACAGCCTCTGGGTGAGTCGGGTGCCATCGGCGAAGACGACGAGGACCTCGACGGACACCTGCTGCTCGCCGAGCGGTGCCGCCACGAGGCCGAGATAGCTGCCGCCGGCCAGCGCGACGAGTGCCAGATCCCTGCCGCCGGCGCGGGCGTCTGCTTCGAACAGGGGCAGGCTGCGCGGCTGCGGCTCCAGCAGAAACGCGATCAGCCAGCCTTCGCCGGGCACCTCGGGTACCCAACGCAAGCGGGGTGCCAGGGGCAGGGGAGGGAGCAGCTCGAGCAAGCCCTCGTCGAAGCGAACCCTCTCGAGACGCGGCGGATCCAGCGCTGGCACGGGGGCTGGCGGCTCCGGCACGTTGGCACAGCTGGCCAGGCCCAGGACCGCGAGCAGCTGCACGCCGACCGTGCGCACGCACAGGTCACGGCGATTCCACGTCCTCACAGTGTCCCTCGCGGTGGCTGGGCTGGGATGCCGCTTGGCCCGCCCAGGAAATCGCGGAGCAGGGCGTTGAACGCATCGGGTCGCTCGAGGTTGGAGACGTGGCCGGCACCCTCGATAAGCTCGACTCTGGCGCCGGGAATCCGACGCCCCCATTCCCGCAGCTGTTCGGCTGGTGTGAGCGAGTCCTCCGTGCCGCCGACAACCAGAGTGGGCACGTCGATCTGGGGCAGCAGAGGCCGAGAGTCGGCACGTGCCGCCATCGCCATCAGGGCGGCCGCGATCGCCTCCGGCTCTGCCGCTCCCATCATGTCGCGCAGCGCGCGCTCCACCTCGGGCTTCTGCGCCCGGGTCCAGGCGGAAAGGAGCTTCGGGATCAGTTCGTCGACCACGGGCTGGCTACCCTGTGCGCGGGCCAACTTGGCCATCCTGGTGCGGTTGGAGCGCGCCTCGGGGCTATCGGGATCGGGCCGAGTGTCGGCGAGCAGCAGCGCGGCGACGCGTTGGCGGTGGCGTTGGAAGAACTCGAAGACCACGTAGCCGCCCATGGACAGGCCTCCAATCAGCGCGCGTCTGATACCGAGAGCGTCGAGCAGTTCAGCGACGTCATCGGCGAGGCGGGCAATCGTGTAGGGTTCCGCGGGCAGCTGCGAGGCGCCGAAGCCTCGCAGGTCCGGGGCGACGACGCGACAGCGCTCTGCGAGGGCGGGGATCTGGGGACGCCAGAGGTCAGAGGTGAATGGGAATCCATGTATAAGCACGACCGTGGTAGGCCCGGCACCGACGTCCTGGTAGTTGAGCCTGACGGCCCCGCCGTCGATCTCCTGTAGCGGCATGTTCGGAAGCAGCTCCTCGTCTCGCAGACTCGTGCGTCGTCGATCCACTCCGGTGGCCGGCGCTCGGTCGAGGACCGAAGCTGCCGGCGAAGGCAACATGCAAGATGTCTGCCCAGGCCACAAGGTCGCGCAGATCGCAATTTGCTCGAGCGATCGGGCCTGGCTAGCTTTCCGCGCACCGTCGCGTGTGAATAGGGGACCCGAGCCGCTTGTGAGAGGTCATGATCACTGAGGAACAAGCCAGGGAAGCGCTGAAGCAGGTCGAGGATCCGGAGATTGGACTGAACATCATCGATCTCGGTCTGGTGTACGAGATCGATATCGAGGGCAGCACGGTTAGCGTCCGCATGACGCTCACCAGTCCGGGTTGCCCGGTAGGGCCGCAGCTGCTGGGCGGTGCCAAAAGGGCGCTGGAGGAACTCGAGGGAGTTGAGCAGGCGAACATCGAGTTGACTTGGGAGCCCTTCTGGACACCCGAGAGGGTGGTTCCGGAGTACCGGGCGATACTCGGCTTCTAGCTGCTCAGGGTTCGCCGCAGAAGATCTTCTCGGAGGTGTTCGCGAGGCCGAGAGACGAGGTGACGTTCTTGCCGACGTACATCTCGCACTTCTCGGTCGTGCGCTCGATCTCGTTCCAACCGCTCCAGCCCAGGTTGTGCGCTTCGGTGATGTGGATGGTGCTCTTGGGGCTGGGATCGATGTCTACCAGGCTTATATCGTTGGCGTAGTACATATGTAGCCGGTAGTAGAGTTCCTGGGCAGTGGCGAGGTTGCGAATGTCGGACATCAGGGTGGCCCGGAGCGCTTTCTCGTAGGACTGGTTGAACTTCCCCCAGGCGATGACGACGAGGACGGCGAGCAACGCCAGGGCCGTCATGACCTCGACGAAGGTGAACCCTTGTTTGCCTGGTTTGCCTGTGTGTCTCATTGGACTGAACCAGCTCCCTCCGTACCTCACAACCCGACCGTCAGGGGGGATGCTGGGGGCGCAACGTCGTCAGGCCGGCGATCCTTGCCGACCGCGCCTTGAGCGGGTTAGAATCGGGTTTGCTTCACCCGACAGGGTAGCGGCAATTTAGCAGGAAATCACACCGTTCTCAAGCTCCCGGGGGGAGAATGCATATATTCGACAAGTGCCACGGCTTCACGCGCGCTCGTGAGGCTATGGCCGCCGGGTACTACCCCTATTTCGTGCCGATCGAGGGCTCCACGGCCACGGAGGCAATCGTGGGCGGGGAGCGGAAGATCATGATCGGCTCGAACAACTACCTTGGCCTCACCCACCATCCGCGCGTCATCGAGGCGGCGCAGGCCGCGATCGAGCGCTACGGGACCGGTTGTACTGGGAGCCGCTTCCTGAACGGTAACACCGACATGCACGATCTGCTGGAGGAACGGCTGGCTCGTTTCATGGGTACGGAGGCCGCCTTGGTGTTCAGCACCGGCTATCAGACGAACCTGGGCGTGATCGGGACACTGGTGGGGCGGACGGATCGCCTGTACTTGGACAAGCTGGACCACGCCAGCATCGTGGACGCCAGCCGACTGTCGTACGGTGAGGTGGCGCGATTCAAGCATGGTGACCTGGATGGGCTGCGTAAGCAGATGGAGGCGGACTCCGCGGCGAACGGCAACGGTGGCGGTCGCATGGTTGTGGTGGACGGTGTGTTCAGCATGGAGGGTGACATCGCTGATCTACCGAACCTGGTGCCGCTGTGCGAGGAGTTGGATGCCGTCTTGGTGGTGGACGATGCGCACGCGATCGGCTATCTGGGTCCTCGAGGTGCAGGCACGGCGGATCACTTCGGGATGACGGATCGTGTCCCGCTCACGATCGGGACGTTCAGCAAGTCGTTCGCGTCGATCGGCGGCTTCGTTGGGGGTCCGGAGCCGGTGATTCACTACCTGAGGCATCACGCGCGGAGTCTGATCTTCAGCGCCAGTATGCCGCCGGCAGCGGTGGCGACGGTGTTGGCGGCGCTGGAGGTGATCGAGGGCGAGCCGGAGCGACGTGAGCGGTTGTGGCAGATCACGCAGCGCATGAGTGAGGGTTTCAGGAGCTTGGGTTTCGAGATCGGTGCGACGGAGACGCCGATTATCCCGATCATGATTGGCCCAGTCGAGAAGACGTTCATATTCTGGAGAGCGGTCTTCGACGCCGGGGTTTTCACCAATCCTGTGATGCCGCCGGCGGTTCCTGAGAACAGCTGTCGTCTACGCACCAGCTACATTGCCACACATACGGACGACCAGCTCGACTTAGTGCTGGAGACGTTCGAGAGGGTGGGCAAAGAGCTGGCGGTCATATAGCCTGGTCACTTTCCAGCGCATCTGTCCTGAAGCGAGTCAGCATATGAGTGTGGACGTGAAACCCGTACAGACGCGGGCGGAGCGACGCGCGTTCGTCCGCTTCCCCTGGCAGATCTACCCGGGCCGCTACCCGGCCTGGGTGCCCCCGCTGCTGAGCGAGGAGCGCAAGCGTATCGATCCGCAGAAGAACCCGTTCTTCGACCACGGCGCCGTGGAGCTGTTCCTGGCCTACAAGGGCGGGCGCGTCGTCGGTCGCATCGCGGCGATTGAGAACAAGCTGCACAACGAGTTTCACAGTGATCGGGTGGGTTTCTTCGGCATGTTCGAGTCGGAGGACGATGCGGAGGTCGCGAACGCGCTGCTCGACGAGGCGGCGGCGTGGGTGAAGGATCGCGGGCTGGATCGGTTGAGGGGGCCGACGAACTTCTCAACCAACGAGGAATGCGGGCTGCTGGTGGAGAACTTCGAGGACGCGCCCTATGTGATGATGACGTACAACCCGCCTTACTACGAGGGTTTGCTGACGGGGTGGGGTCTTGAGAAGGCCAAGGATCTGTTCGCCTACGAGGGGCGAGCGGAGAAGTTCAGAAAGGAACGCTTCGCGGGGCTCGAGGACTTGATCCAGCGATCCGGGCTGGACATCCGGGTGCGGTCTCTGCGGATGGACAAGTTCGAGGAGGAAGTGGCGCTGGTTCGGGACCTTTACAACTCCGCCTGGGAGCGCAACTGGGGATTTGTTCCGATGACGGACGCCGAGGTCGAGCACATGGCGGCGCAGTTGAAGCCTGTCATCGACCCCGACCTGGCGTTGATCGGTGAGATCAACGGCGAGCCCGCAGGCTTCGCGTTGGCGCTGCCGGACGTGAACCAGGCGATACGGCACATGAACGGACGGTTGTTACCGTTCGGCCTGTTCAAGTTTCTGTGGTACAGGCGTCGGGTTAAGGGCATCCGCGTCATCACCCTGGGTTTGAAGGAGGAGTATCGCCGTACCGGCCTCGCCCCCCTCTTCTACATCGAGATCTTCAAGCGTGCCATGAGTAAGGGTCACACCTTTGGGGAGAGTTCGTGGCTCCTGGAGGACAACCAGATCATGCGGGGTGCCGCGCAGAAGATGGGATTCCGCCTCTACAAGACCTACCGGCTCTATGAACGAGCCTTGACTCCCTAGCGCCGCGATGCGGGTTGGCGTGGATCTGTCGCGCATCAGGTGCGCCCAAAGATGACAGCTGAAGCGCGAAACGCGCTGGTGACAGGGGGCACCGGCTTCGTGGGAAGCCACGTGGTCGATACCCTGCTGGAGGCGGGGTATCGAGTTCGCTGTCTGGTGCGGGTCAAGAGCCGGCTCCGCTGGCTGGAGGGCAAGCCCGTCGAGCTGGTCCAGGCGGACCTGCGTGATGGCGAACTCGCGGGAGCGGTGGCTGGCGTCGATACGGTCATCCACTGCGCCGGGTTGACACGCGGCTCGCGCCGGGCCCTGTTCGCAACCAACTACGAGGGCACGCGGTCGTTGCTCGACGCGTGTGTCGCTAGTGGGCGACGGCTGCAGTTTTTGTACTGCAGCAGCCAGGCGGCGGCCGGGCCCGGCGCGCTGCAGCGGCCGCGCGAAGTAGACGACGCGCCGGCGCCGACGGGTGATTACGGACGCAGCAAACTCGCGGCGGAGCAGGAGGTGTTGGAGCGAAGAGATCAGTTGGACGTGGTCGTGCTAAGACCGGTGTCCGTATACGGGCCGCGTGATGAGGACACTCTGCCGCTCGTGCGCATGGCGACGCATGGGGTGATCGTCGTGCCCGGACTGCGCCGGCGCCTGATGCAGTTAGTGCACGTCCGTGATGTGGCCGAGGCGTTGCGCAAAGCGGCGGAGCGCCGCCAAGCCGTGGGGAACACCTACTTCGTGGCGCACCCCACGACGATCGACTGGCGGCAGCTCAGCGCCGCCCTCGGTCAGGCCGTGGGGCGGCGACTCGTCAGCCTGCGCCTGCCCTCTCCGTTGCTGTGGCCAGTGGGCGCTGCGGCCGAGCTTCTGGGGGGCAGCCGCCGTGCGGGGCGGCTGGACCTGCGGCGTGCTCGCGACCTCTCACAGCGCGCCTGGACCTGCCGGGTCGATCGGACGATGGAGGATCTGGAGTGGGAGCCGCGCTACGACATCGTCGAGGGCGTCCGCGATACTGCGGCGTGGTACAGAGAGGAGGGTTGGCTTTGAGCGGGGTGAGGGAGCGTCTGCGGTTGGCGCAGCCCAGCGATTTGATCTTCCAGGCCTACGTCGGCTTCAGCGGCTTGGTGATACTCCTGGTCGGGTGGAAGCTATCGACCGGGCTGTGGGTGGGGCTGACCCTGAGTCACCTGGCGCTGCTCGCCGTCGGGGTGTGGTGGGCCAGCCAGCCGCTGCGAGGCCGCTCGCTCGCCGGCTTTCTGCGCGATGTCTATCCTCTCCTCTTCATCCTCTTCCTCTACTGGGAACTGCGGTACCTCGCGCTGCTGTTCAACGACGGCTACCACGATCCGCGCGTCCTTGGCTGGGAAGAGGCGCTGTTCGGCGAGCAGCTCGCGATGACGCTCAGCGCGCGATTCCCCTATCTCTGGCTGAGCGAGCTAATGCACTTCTTCTACGCGCTCTATTTCCTGCTGCTGCCGCTGGCCGCGGTCCTGCTGTACCTGCGGGGGAAGTTGCAGGGTTTCCGCGAGTTCGTATACGTGGAGCTGGTGGTGCTGTTCGCGTGCTACGTGGTCTACATGTTTTACCCTGTTGCAGGTCCCCACTACGAGTTTCCGAAGATCGGCGGCAAGCTGGCGGGCGGGACCTTCTACCAGCTGGTGCACTGGGTGCTGAAGGATGGAGGGAGCATGGGGGCGGCGTTTCCGAGCGCGCACGTGGCGGTGGCCGTGGCGATCTTACTGGTGAGCTGGCGGCATGACCGGGTGGTGTGGGCGGTGATGCTGCCACTTGTGGTCGGCCTTACAATCGGTACCGTGTACGGACGATTCCATTACGGGATCGACACGCTGGGTGGCGTAATGGCGGCGTTCCTGCTGGTGGCGGCCGCACGCGCTTTGCGGCCGTGGCTGGAGGGATTCTCGCTTGCGGGGCCGGGCAACTCCGTGAAGGCGTCAGCCGTCTAACTCACTGGGAGTCAGGAGGGAAAAGGGATTGGTCGACCTGAGTGAAGCGGTGCTGGTACGCCGGGCCTGGGCGGGTGAACTTGAGGCCATGCGGCAGTTGTATGAGCGGCATGCGTCGCGAGTCTACACCGTGGTGCGCCGCCTGGCCGGGGACGACGAGCTGGCGGCGGATCTGGCTCAGGATGCATGGGCCAGTGCGTTTCAGAAGATCCGCGAGTTCCGTGGCGAGTCGGCGTTCGGGACGTGGGTTCACCGGATCGCGGTGAACACGGCGCTGACGCGGCTGCGGCAGGCGGCGCGGCGACGGAACCTGGAGCGTAGCTTCGATGGTCGGTCGACAGTGGGGAACCCGGATCGTTGGCCGGCGGCGGGGGCCGCGGAGCGGGTGACGGTCCAGCGTGCGCTGGAGCTACTTCCCGATGGCTATCGGTCGGTGCTGTGGTTGCACGACGTTGAGGGGTATACACACGAAGAGATCGGTGCCCAGCTGGGAATTGCAGTTGGCACCTCGAAGTCGCAGTTGGCCAAGGCGAGGGCGCGGTTGCGGGCCCTGGTGTCGGAATCGAGAGCCGAGGTAGTGGATCATGGCGCATCTCAATGAGGAGACGCTCTCCGAGCTGCTGGACGAAGTGTCCGTGGCTGGGGCTGAGGAGCACCTCGCTTGCTGCGCGGCGTGTCGCGGCGAGTTGGAGGCGTTGAGACGACTACGCTCGGAGCTGCGCGAGCTTCCGGAGCTGGACCCACCGGCGGAGCTCTGGTCGCGCATCGAGGCGCGCCTGGCGGTGGGCGGGCGAGCTCGCCGGTTGCGTCTGGGTAGGCCGAGATTGATGGCGATGCAGGCGGCGGCGATGGCGGCGATGTTCGTGATCGGGCTGGGACTGGGGCGCATGTTCTGGCCGGGGGATCAGCAGGGCGCGGGCAGGCAGCTGGTGACGGAAGGCCCGACCGCCACCTCGCTGGCGGACGCAATGGCGGAGGTGCGGCGTCTCGGGGCACAGTACGATGCGGCTCTGAGGAACCTGGAGCGGCTGGCTGTGCAGGAAGGTGCGCCGACTCCATCGCTGGCGGAGCAGCGGCTGGTGTCGTTGGACGCGCTGGTGGAGGCTTCGCGGACGGCGCTGTCGGTGGAGCCGGCGGATGCGGTGCTGAACTCGTATTTGTTCGCCGCGCTGGAGGAGCGTGATGTGGTGTTGCGTCAGATCAGGGCGCAGCAGGAGTCAGGTTCAGGGGTTCTTTGGCGGTAAGCGGGTTTCGCTTGCCCGTGCTGATTGAGGCGACGAGGAATAGATGAGCAGTATTAGACTTAGGCAAGTCAGCGGTTCGCTGCTTCTGGCGTTCGTTGCGAGTCTGGGAGTGGCTTCCGTACTGCAGGCTCAGGAACACCAAGGTTTTCTGGGCGTCAATCTGGAGTGCAAGGAGGACCAGTGCGGCAAGAGTAAAGAGGGGGATGCGGCCGTCTGGTGGTTCACCGGCCCTCCCGTCGTGACCGTCGTGTGTCCGCGAGGCCCTGCGGCGCGCGGCGGGCTGCGGCCTGGTGACGCGATCGTCGCGGTCAACGGAAGGGACATCGTGACGGGGGAAGCGGGTCAGTCGTTTTCCGCCATGCGTGTCGGCGTGCCAATCAACTTCACGGTTCAGCGCGCAGGTAGAGAGGTCAGCGTGACGGTGACGCCTGCGACGGAGCGGGCCGCCTTCGACAACTGCCCCATCCTCACGATGCGGGACGAGGGATGGGACTCGTTGCAGGTGAAGGTGAGGGAGCTGTACGAATCGCAGATGCAGCTGTGGGTCGCTCTGCGCCAGGCACAGCGGCAACTCCAGAGAACCGAGGTGGAAGCACAGCGAACACGAAGTGAGGAGCACGAGCGAGAGGTGCGGGAGCAGCGCGCGCAGATCGACTCGATCCGCCGAGCCTTGGCGGACGTGCATGTGCGAATCACCGTGCAGGCCGACTCGCTGGTGGAGCGGAGATTCTACGTAGTGCCGCGCGCTGAGCCGGAGGTCGAGGTGATCGTTACGCCTCGCGAGGCGCGGACATTCATGATCTACAGCGATGCGGTGGCTGGCGCCCGCTTCAAGGAGTTGAGCCCGGACAGCGAGCTACTCGGGTACTTCCCCGGTGTTGAGCGAGGCCTGTTGATAACGGAAGTAGTGGAGAACACGCCGGCTCACAGGGCAGGTCTACAGGATGGCGACGTTGTGCTCGAAGTGAACGGCGAGCCGGTTTGGACGGTCGCCGATCTGCGACGGCTGTGGCCACACACTGGGGAGGTGGAGCTCACCTACGTACGCAAGGGGGAGAGGCGAGCCTGCACGATTCCGCCTAAGTGACCTCGGCTTGCTGAACGATCACGGAGAAGGGCCAGTCTCGGTGAGGGTGCGCGGGACTGGCCCTTCCTGCTGTCCAGGCGCGGCGGTTGCGTCGGCCGAGGAGTCAACTGTCCCGCGACCTAGCTCACCAGCGACCTGACCACGGTCTCGATCCGATCCAGGGCCTCGAGCAGCTCGGGCCTGGGCAGCCCGAAGCCGATCCGCATGTAGCCATCCATCTGGAAGTGGTCGCCGGGGACGACGAGCACGCTCTGCTCGTCCTTGAGGCGGAGCGCCAGTTCGCTGGAGCCCACGGCGAGATCGTAGCGAGTGTAACAGATCGCGCCGGCGCGGGGCGCGAGGTAGTGGAAGATGTCGGGCCGGTCGGCCAGCCATTCCTCCAGCGGCGCGAGGTTCTCGTTCAGGATGCTGCGTGTGCGCTCGTAGATGCGCTGGCGCGTCCGTGGCTGTAGTGCGATACGCGCGCAGACGTCACTGAGTGTCCCGGGCGCGATGCTCGTATAGTCCTTGTAGGACCAGAGATCTGCGATGAAGTCGACGGGCCCGACGGCCCAGCCGATGCGGAGGCCGGGCAGGCCGTAGGCCTTGGAGAGCCCGGTGGTGATGATCAGCCGGTCATAGCGACCCCAGAAGCTAGGCGTCCAGCGCCCGTCCAACTCAGCGCCGGCATAGATCTCGTCGGCGATCAACCAGGTGCCGTACCTCTCCGCGACGGCGACGATCTCATCCATGTCCTGCTCGGTGAGGATCGCTCCGGTCGGGTTATTAGGGTTCGTGACGATGATCAGCTTGACCCTGTCGTCGACGGCATCGCGCAACTCATCGAGATCGGGCGCCCACTTGCGCTCTTCCAGCAGACGGAACGGCCGCACCTCGCGGGCGAAGTTTTCGCCCTGACCCCACAACTGCATGTAATTGGGCGCCTGCATGACGACGACGTCGTTCGGCTCGAGCAGCTTCCAGCTGGTGACGTAGTTGGCCTCGGAGCCGCCGTTACTGACCAGCACGTTGTCGAGCGTCGCGCCCGGGTAGATGCCAGCGATCAGTTCGCGCAGCTCGTCGGTACCGTTCGACTGGTTGTAGACGAGCCGCTGGCTAAGTAGCTGTTGAGGGTCGGCGCCGGCGAGTCCGAGCAGCTCGAGCGGTGTCATGGGATGGACACCGCTCTCCGACAGATTGAACTGCACGCGGTTCTCCCAGGTGGACTGCCAGCGCTCCATCTGAAACGGATTGATCTTCATCGCTCTTCACTAGCGTCTGCGTGTGGTGGTTCGGCCCCTCTCCGGCAGGGGACGTGGGTACAATAGCACGAGGGCCACAGCGATGGCCACCTCGATGAGTACGTCGATCCACAGGCCACTGGCTTCACCGAACAGCCAGATGCCACCCACGGCCGGGCTCCGCGGGAGCCAGAACAGACTGACCAGCGCGATGGCGGAGGCGACTGCCGTGCCGAGCAGCGTCGGGAAGGTACCCGGCGGCTCGCGCCGCGCGGCCTCTGCCAGGCTGCCGCCCACGACAAGGATGACGGCGCCGAAGACCTGGGCCTGGAAGGGGTTCATAGGCAGGGCGACGAAGCTGGCGAAGCTGGAGAAGTGCAGGAGCGGCCAGAGGCCGACGAGTACATAGTAGCATCCCTGACCGGCCAGCACGCTACGGCGCCAGCGATCGCGGCGCTCGGCGGAGACGCTCATGCGGGCGAGTCTCGGGCGGCGGCTAGCCACGTCCCTCCTCCGGTTCGACGCAGAGCAGCTCGAGCAGCTCGTCGATGTCGCGCAACCAGTAGTCCGGCTCGCCGGCGGCGAGGCGGTCGTGATCGGAGGGCCCCCAGAGAGCAGCGGCCGTATGGACGCCGGCGGCCCGGCCGGCCTGAAGGTCGTAGAGGCTGTCGCCCACCAGCAGCACATCGGCGGCCGGCAGGTCGAGGCTGCGCAGTGCCCGCTCGACAGGCTCTGCATCGGGCTTCGGCCGTTCCACATCGTTCGCACTAACCAGACCGTCGAACATGCCCTCGAGGCCACTCGTGCGCAGCTCGCGCAGGGCGTTGTCGCGGATCTTGCTGGTGACGACGCCCAGCCGGTAACCGGCGCGGTGCAGCGTGCTCAGCACCTCCCGCATGCCCGGGAAGAGCCGGATGAGGCGATCGTGGTGGGCCTGGTTGTGCTGGATGTAGGTCTGAAACATCGCCTCGAGCTGCTCGGGCGAGTCGGCGAAGCTCTCGAGTTGAACCCGCAGCGGCCTCCCCATGGTGTGCATCCACTCCTCGTCGGGAGGGACACGCCCGAGGTGCTTGCGCATCGTGTGACGATACGAGCTGAGTATGAGATCCAGCGAGTCGACGAGCGTACCGTCGAGGTCGAAGAGAACGCCGCGGTAGCGGGTCGTCACGGGACGGGCTCCCTCGAGGCTGGGTCGTGCGCGTGGCGTGCCGCGCCGGCGCGCGTGGCGATGACGCCCGGTCGCCTGACCCTGTCCAGTCGGTTCACGAGCACCTGGCCGTCCGCGATCACCAAATAGATGTCGGCCACCGCCACGATGTCGGCGAGCGGATCGCCCGCCACGGCGATGATGTCGGCCCACTTGCCGGGCGCGATGGACCCCAGCCGATCGTCGGCGCCCAGGTACTCGGCGGCCACGCAAGTGGCCGCAGCGATGGCTTCGCGCGGCGTGAGACCTACCTCTACCAGGTTACGCAGCTCCTCGTGCAGGGTGTAGCCGAATGTGGTGCCGGGGCTCGGAGCATCGCTGCCGGCGACGAGCGGGACACCCGTCCTGTGCAGAAGTTGGACGTTCGTGCGTGCGCGGCGTGCTGCCGCGGTATCGGCGAGCACCTGACCCACATACTGGTCGATGGCCTGCAGAGTGGGGTCCACGAAGACGCGCCGCCGGGCGAGTTCCTCAAGGGTTGCGGAGTCGAGGACCTGATCGAAGGGCACGTGTTCGATGCCATCGACGCCGGCCGTGAGGGCGAGTCGCAGTTGCTCGACGGTGCTGACGTGCGCCAGCACGCTGAGCTCGAATCCGTGGGCCGTGTAGGTGATCATGTGTAGAACCGGCGCGGACATGCTGGGGAGCAGAGGGTCACCGCGAGTCTCGAGCACGGCACTGACGAAGTCTACGCGCTTGGCGATCTCGATGACCGCTACCTGGGCCTCGGCCGGTCCTGCGAGCTGGCGGGTGACCTGCACGATGAAGGAGGTGTCGCCCTGGCCGGCCTGGCGCAGCTGGAGGATCGGGTGGCCGCCGGGCGCAGTGAGCATGGGGCCGGCCGCGAAGACCCTGGGGCCGGCCAGGGCGTGCCGCTGGATGCGCTCGGCGTATCTCACGATCCAGGGGTGAGGATCGCCCAGGCTCTTGACCGTGGTGACACCCGCTTCGATGAAGGCGCGCCGGCGGTTGGGGAAGCGGCGGATGAAGTGCCACAGGTAGGGCAGCCAGCCGAGCTCACGAGCACCGTCGGGTATGCGCGAGCGTATGCCACTCAGATGCACGTGACTGTCGATGAGGCCCGGGAGCAGTGTGAGTCGGCTGACGTTGAGCACGACGGCGCTGTCGGGGATGGTGGTCGTGTCGCCGACGGCGACGATCTCGCGTCCCTGGATGATCACGGTCGCCCCTTCGACGAGCGAGTCGGCGGCCGGATCGTAGATGCGGGCACCGACCAGCGCGATGGGCGGCCCATCTACGGGGTGGCCGGGGAACTGTCCACGGGAGTAGGCGAGAACGATTCCAGCGCCGGCGACGAGGACGGCGGCGGGGATCGACCAGGCGAGCGCTGAGCGGATACGCATGCGTCAGCCCGACGGCCACCACCAGAGAACGCCCCGGCAGATGAGTCCGCCGATGATGGCGAAGAACATCGAACAGAGGCTGCCGAGCAGTGACGACCAGACCAGCGGCTTGTTGGCGGTGCCGTGCTTCACGTAGAGCTCCCAATTCGGGACCAGCTTGACCGTAATCCAGCCGATCATCGCGATGGCGGCGCCGGAAACGTCGAAGGCGATGATAAACGTGAAGAACAGACGCTCGACGAGGCCGGTCAGCCAGCTGGGTACGTCACGGCCCGGCGCCCTCGGGATGTTGAAATAGGCGCGCACTCGGCCGATGAACCAGCCTGTCACACCGGCGCCCAGTACGAGAGCAGCCGCGAGCCCGGCAATCCAACGGATCAGTAACTCCACGTTCACGCTCCGGTCCGGAGGGCGGTCGATCTAACGAGACGGTTTCGGGGTCCAATTGAATGCGGATTCCGGCCCATCACAAGCCGGGCGACCGTCGCGCAGGAACGGTTGTACGCGCCAGCAACGGGTACCGCCCGCACGTCGGAGCGACCGATCGGGGGATCGCCACGCTGCTTGTCAACGATTCGTCAGCAGGGGACGCGTACGAGCTCGCGCTGAAAGCGCGGGGTCGCCTGAACGTGAGGGATCGCCACCGCGTGAAAGGGCGTGGTCAGCGCCTGGGTGGTCAGGCAGCCGGGACCGGGCTGGCGCTCGACGTAGCGCACGACGAGAGTGTCGCCGGAGACCGTCGCTGACGTCACCTCCACGGAATACCCACCAGTGCGCCGCTCGCCGAGGGCGACGAACACGACCATCTCGCGCGCGAAGTCGACGGCGGGCACGTCCGAGCCCGGCCAGAGCGACGTCAACTCCTGCGCGCTGCTGATCACGGCTTCCACCGGCTCAGCCGGGCCGCCGTAGAGTCCAGCCGCCAGCTGACGTATCGGTAAGATCGAGTCCTGCATCGCTTTGTTCACCGGCGATCGTGCGTTAGGGTCAGAGTGCCCGCAAGCCGCACAGGCGAGTACGAGCGGTGCCCAGAGCTTCAGGAGTGTGCAGGGTCGCATGTCATTAACGTGGGCTCCAGCGGATGCCGAACCGGTGCGTGGCACCGAAGATGTCGAAGCCCAGATAAGCGTAGTCGACCCTGAAGGGGCCGATCTCGAGGCCGGCACCAAGCCTGAGCGCGTCGGCCAGCGACACCTCGGCGCTCGTGGTCTGGGCGCCGGCGCGACCTGTCAAATGTACGACGCCGAAGGCGTGCCCCGCCTCCAGGCCGAGGGCCAGCGCGGTGGCGCCGCCGCGCACCGTCACCAGATCCAGGGCGGCCAGGCCGCCGAACCCGTGGGCCGGGCTGCCAAGCTGGAGGGCGGCGCCGGCCCGCAAGGTCCGAGGTAGCGGGTCCGATCGACCGGCGAGCTCGATGCGGCCACCGAGGTTCTGGACGCTGGCCCCGACGCTCAGACCGGACAGCCAAGGTGGGACGAGCCGGACGCCGACATCGCCAGCGAGGGCGACGTCGGACTCATCGGCGATGTCCACCATGACACCCTTGGCGGCGATGCCCACCGTCAGGATGGAGGTCAGGCGCAGCCCGTACCCCGCCGTCGCCACCAGCTCGCTGGCCCCGACCTCGTAGCCGGTGGCAGTGCCGGTCTGCCCGGCGAAGGCCGGATCCTCGACGATCTCGTCCACGGAGCCGTAGTCCAGGCTGTGGAGTCCGACGGCCAGGCCGCCGGGACCGAGCGGCAGGGCGGCGCTCAGGGTGATGAGGTCGCTGCCCACGAGGTAGCGCTGGTACGATGCGCCGATGGAGAGGGCCGCCGTCGAGGCCACGCTGCCGGGATTGTAGAAGATCGAGAGTTCATCACCGGGCAGCGCGGTGTAGGCCTCGCCCAGGGCCACCGAGCGGGTGCCCGCCGGGACGCGGAGCGCATAGGCGGCAGTGGTCCCGAAGTCGTCCTGCCCCAGCAAGCTGTCGGGCGTCAGCAACGACACGGCCGAGACGAACGCGGCGACGAGCGTCGAGCGCGCGACCATCCTCACGTATCCACGCTTCGCGGTCATCGCCGACCTCGCAGGATCATCAGGCGCTGACGCTCCACCCGTCCGTCAGCGTGCTCGATGACCAACAGGTAGACACCGTTTGCCAGCTCGCTGCCTCGATCGTTTTCGATCGGCTCCCAGACGATGCGTGCCGGGCCGCCCTCGAGGCCTTCGATGTCGGCATCGCGGAAGAGGCGGACCCGCTCGCCGGCGAAGTTGAAGACCGATACCGCTCGCGGTCGCGTGCCGAACGTGAAGACGACACGCTGACCGCGCACCGGGTTCGCGGAGAGGCCGAAGGCCTCGTCCGACTCTAGCAGGTTGATGCCGCCCCTGCCGGCCAGCAGCGAGTCCGGTGACGTGAGCTGCTGTGCCGAGTCGCCCGAGATCACGCCCAGGATGCAGACGCTGTCCGGGTCCAGCTTGAGTTGCACCTGTGAGCCGTGCCCCGCGGCCGGGCTCAGCAGGGCGCCGATCTCGTAGCTCCAGGCTCCCACCGGCAGCGAGAGGGCGAGGGCTGTATCGGTGAACACGCTGCCGGTCCACTCGCTGACGAACGGTTCCGACCGATAGATCGTGTCACCGGCGACGCCCGGAAATACCGGCGGCTCCCCTGGCTCGTATTGGACGACGTACAGCCGGAGCTCGGGGTCCGCGATGGAGCTGCGCAACGCGATGTCGTCCATCCGCAGGGGCTCCACCGAGTCCGTGGTCCCATACAGCTGGATGAGCGGGACGGCCATCCCCGGTAGAACCGTGCCCGGCGCCGGCTGCGGCGAACCGCTGGGTGCCAGCTGAAGCGCGACTGCGCCGCGGGCCAGTCGGCGCAGCCAGCCGGCGACCGGGAGACCTGTGGGCGAGATCGGTGTGCCGGACAGGCCGCCCTCTGCCTCCAGCGCCGTCAGGTTCAAGCGGCCCTCGTCGCCGAAGTCGCCGCCGTGAACGAAGTCGGCGACCACCCAGGCTTCACTCGTCGACTGCAGGTCGAGAATGAAGGACTCCTCCAGCTCGAAGCCGCCGGCGCCGTCGGGCAGCAGGCGGACGTGGAACGGCTCCACGTACAGGTGCACGGCCAGACCGGCGAAATCGAGGCTGCCCTCCGGCGTGAGGCGGAGGTCGGTGACCTGCACGAACTCGGGACCGGTGGTCAGGTCGAACCTGAGCAGCTCGACGGACTGCGCCTGGCGCGGGATGCGTTCCAGCGGCGGCTCGTCCGCCGTCGCGGCCACGGCGAGGGCCGCAGCAGTGCCGACGATCTGCTGGAGTCCCGCCAGCACATCCAGCTTGCCGTGCCCCCAGGTGTGGTTCGGTAGCCCAACGGTTCCTGCGTCGTCGGCGTAGCTCTCGCGCGAGAAGTAGTCTTCGCGGCCCGTGGCCTGTAAGACGGCGACGATGTCCTCCGGTGTGAGGTCCGGGTTCGCCTGCAGAAACAGCGCGACGGCGCCTGCCGCGTGAGGCGATGACATCGAGGTGCCCTGCTTGATGCTGTGGACGCCGTCCGGCAGCGTGAGTGCGATAAAAGCTTCATCCACCTCCGCTGAGGCGGACGATGCGATCGCGCTGCCCGGCGCCGCGATCTCCGGCTTTAGCACGCCGTCGCGGCGCGGGCCGACGCTGCTCCAGGCGGTGATCTGGCCGAGTTCGCTGCGGCTGCCCCCGAAGGAGTACGTATTGCCGTCGATCGACACCCAGGATTCCCGGGTCGTATAGGCCGCCACCTCGATCGCTCGTGTGGCGGTCCCTGGTGTTAGCACGAGGTGAGAATTCGAGAAGTGCGTGCGGAACTCAGCGATACCGTCCACCAGCCAGCCGTGGTACGGCTCGACCCCCGCACTGTTTACCCCGCGCACGCGCAGCCGATAGGTGGCGACATCGCTGTCGAGGATCTCGACGAAGGCCTCACGATCGCCGTTCACCGCGTCCCTCTCACCGGGGGCCGAGATCTGTGCGCGTCCGCTGGGGCTGACCACGGTCCCGTCGCCTGTGGTCGCGCTGACGGTGTCGGAGGGCCCCTCGAGCGTGAACGTGAGCGTGTCGCTTCCGTTGTACCAGAGGTCGACGAAGATGTAACTGGCGTTCCAAACCTCTAGCTGGTGCTCGAGCTCCTCGCCGCTGGCGACCGTGCCCATGATGTGGGTCCGGTCCGAATGGCCACCGTCGATCCTCACCGGACTGGAACCGCTGTTGCCGGCCGAGGCCACGTTGATGTGGCCAGGGCCGGACAGATCATCCAACATCAGCTCCCACGGACGGGTGCCGTCGTGCGGACCGTAGTCGCTGCCCAGGCTCATGTTGACGACGGCCGGCTGGCCGAGCTGGGAGGCCACCGAAAAGATGTAGCTGATCCCGTCGACGACCCCGTCGAAGGAGAAGTTCGTCTTGACGATCACGAGCGTCGCTTCGGGCGCGACACCGGTGAACTGGTAGGCGGATTGGCTCCCGCCCGTCGCGCGCCCGCTTCCCGCCGCCGTGCCGGTCACGTGGGTGCCGTGCCCGTGCGTATCGACCTGTGGGCAGGTGCCGGCGTCGATCTGCTGGCCTGTGCATTCGTTGCCGTAGCCGAAGCCGGTCGGTGGTGTGCCTGATTCCGTCTGATCCCAGAGCCGGTGGACCCGGGTCAACCCGCTGACGGCGTCGATGAAGTCGGCGTGCTTGAGATCGAGGCCGGTGTCGATGATCCCGACGACTACGCCCCGCCCGGTGATCCCGACGAAGTCGTGGCCCACCCGCGTCCGCACTTCGCTGACTCGGATGTCGGCGCCCCCCAGGTCGTTGGTGGGCAGGGCCGTGGGCGCGGCGTAGACGGCGCGCACCCCGGGCTCGCGGAGCAGAGCGGGCAAGGAGCTGTATGGCACCCGGGCGGTGACCCAGCTGGCGGCGCGTGTGCCGATGAGCCCACGGTGCCGATGCAGTGCCCGCTCTCCCGCCGAACCCAGGCGCACGAAGACCCCGATATGCGGCTCGGCGCCCGCATACGGCTCCGTCAACAGCAGGTAGCGGGCCATGGTCGAGTCGGCGGTCGCCCCGGGCACAAGCTGTAGCAGGGGCCGGCGCGCCGGCTCGGGCTGAACGGCGAGGCGCAGCAGCGGATCGACGTAGGGCCGTTCCTGCGCCTGGGCGCCCAGAGGCGATACGCTCAGCAGGACCAGGAGGAGCGCGGCTATGCGGCAGCGGAGCCAGGATGTCACCCGTTTACTCCTGAAGCGCAGACGGTAGTGAGGCTGGAATCGGCTTTAGGACAATATTGTCGGTCGGCCAGACCGCTGGCAACCGGAGTGAGCTGGCCTCATGCTGGCAGCACCAAGAGCACGGCGACCTCGCGCAGCTCGGATGGGCCGGGGTTCTTCGAGTCGAGGTTGCGCAGCAGCTCGTCGAGGCGCGTCAGGGCGGCGGGATCGGGCCGCTCCGGAAGTTCGGACCTCAGCTTGGCAAGCGAACGCTCACAGGCAACGGTGAAGCGCTGTGCGAGCCGGTCGAACAACCGATCGGTAAGCGCCCGCTCCTCCGGCGTGAGACGATGGGCGGTCGCCTCGAAGTGGCGACTGAGCCAGGCGGCGATGCGGCACTGGGGCAGGCTGGGGCTCAGGGCATCTCCGGCGAATTGGGCAGCTTGCAGATGGGCCAGCACGCCGCGTGCGTAGCGAGCGCAGGCACGTCGCGCAACCTCGAGGACGCGCTCCGGCGGGCGCACCCCTTCGCGCGAGGGGCAGTCCCGTAGAACTTCGAGAGCGGCCGCTTGGTCTTCCACGACGCAGCCGCTGGCGACGTCGCAGAGCAACCACAAGCCACGGCGCTGCCCGGCGCAGCGCACACGCCAGTAGGCCACGGCGCGTGCTGTCGCGGCATCACCCGTTGCGACGGCCGAGACGCCAGGACGTGCGGCAGGTGCTGGCCGCTCGTCCTTGAAGAGCGAGACGAAGTCGCTGTAGGCGACCTCCTCAGGGTCGAGTGGGCCTTCGACCTCCTCCTCGAGACGTTCGAAGCTGTCCGGCTCGCGGGCCAGCAGGCGGATCTGCTCGATAGCGCGCTCCTGGTCGGCTCGCGTCGCCAGGACGGGATGGTCGAGGCCGAGCGCGCTGCTGATTGTGGAGACCTTGCCCTGCAAGCGGGCCATGAGTCCCAGCAGGCGGTCGAGGTCGTGCGCGGGCACGAAGTGGTGAAGCTCGACACAATCGGCGAGTGCGCCCAACCGATCGATACGACCGATACGCTGCATTAGCCGCACCGGGTTCCAGGGCAGGTCGTAGCTCACGACCACCGACGCGTCCTGCAGGTTGAGTCCCTCGCTCAGTACGTCGGTCGCGATGAGGGTATCGACGCGCTCACGTTCCGGTGGTTCGCGAAGCCCGTTGCTGCGCGGTGCGAAGCGCTCGATGACCTCGCGTCGGCTGGCGCGCTCGAGCCCGAGGCGTGCGCTGCCGCTGTCGATCTGAGCGAGGTGCGGGCGATGCCGTAACTGGTGGTGGATGTAGCGGGCTGTGTCGCGGAACTCTGTGAAGATGAGGACCTTGCGGCCGGCGAGTGGGCCATCGAGTAGCTCGGTGAGCTTGGTGAGCTTGCGATCGCCGCTGGGCCCGAGTGCTACAAGCGCGGCATGGATCTGGGCGAGGATCTGCATATCGCTGTCGAGTAGCCGCCGAAACTCATCGACGCGTGCGGGCTCGATGGAGGGCGCCGGCAACATGAGCTCGAAGAAGGCGAGCTGTGCGCCGGGGTCGTCGTCGGGGCCGCGGAAGGAGGCCCGGTAGTCGGGCCGGGTGAGGACGCGGCCGGCATCGATAGCGCGGAGCGCGGTGTTGCACCAGGCGAGCTGCTGAACGACGGTGCACCTCAGGGCCTCGATGCTGGACTCGAGGCGCTTGAGCAGGATGACCTTCAGCAGTTCACTGGAGCAGGCCAACTGGTGATTCGGTTCGCGCTCCTCCTCACCCGGCTCGATAGTCGGAAAGCGCAGCACGCCCAGCCAGGTTTCGAGCTGCCCGAACAGCTCGCCGTAGGTCCCGGCCAGATCGTAGTGCGCCGGCACGGGCGGGAGTCGGCGGGGAAAACGCAGCTCGAGCTCGCGACCGCTGAACGGGTCACGCACCCGTATTTGCCCGTAATATGCTCGCAGGAAGCGGCGCGTTCGGCGCAGGACACAGGCCGAGATGATGGCCTGCACTTCGCCGTCCGCCTCGATGGCGCGCCGGAAGGCTTCGCGATAGTCCGGGATCCCGAGATGCCGGAATGCGCCCGGTGCAGCGTAGAGATCGATGAGATGCTGCAGGTCGAGGATTGTGTTGTTGATGGGCGTGGCTGTGAGCAGGAGGACCTTCGAGTGGCGGAGGATGTCAGAAAGGTTGCGGTGACGCTGCGTGCCGGGGTTGCGGAAGTGATGAGCCTCATCCACGAGGACGAGATCAGCGCCACGATAAGACCCGGGATCGAAGTTACGACGCCCCAGCGACTCAGTGGAGAGCAGCGTGACATGGCCGGCCTCGCGGACCCAAAGGTCGAGTGTCTCTCCGGCGGGGGAGCGGGCCGGCGCGGCGCGCCGACCCGGCCGGGTGCCAGCTTCGACCCCGAGGTATGAGAGCTCGCGCTGCCATTGGTCCCTCAGGGCGGCCGGCACGATGACTAGCGCACGACCGCCGGCATCCAGCGCCCGCTCCAGCACCCGCAGCCCGATGTAGGTCTTCCCGAGGCCGACGGCATCAGCGACGATCACACCGCCGTAGCGGTCGAGGATCGCGCAGGCGCGCTCGTAGGCGCGTTCCTGATGTGCGGCGAGCGCCGGCGCGGCGTCGGGCCGTTGGGTGCCGTGATCATGCCGAACGACTTCGGCGAAATGCGCCGCTAGGACCTGCCGGTACAGCTCACCTGGCGACAGGGTCTCTGCCGCGGCGTCAGCGACTGCGGGTTTCCCGCTCGGAACCAGGTCGAGCCACACGGGCTGCTCGCGGATGGAGATAGCGGCCGCTGCCGGGCGCGGTAGCTGAGTGTCGTCTCGCTCGGCGAACAGAGTGCGGAAGCGCTCGCGCAGGCGCTGGAGGACGAGCGGGCGCCGGTGGTAGGTCAGCCAGCCGTCGCTCTGGGCACCACCCGTGAAGACGAGGGCGCTCTCTGGGAAGGCGCTATCCGTGGGATAGAACAGCATGAATTCGGGTGTGGGTGTCTCGGCGGCGATCGTCCAGCGCCAGCCCGGTGGTTCCGCGGCTGGCGGTGTCCTCGGGGTGACGACACGCACAGTGCGCGGTCCGGCGTTGCGGTTGGCCTCACGTGACAGCCAGAGGATCCGCTCCGGATCGGCGACGACCGCCTCGACCCGTGCGGCCCTCGACCAGAGCCAGCGGACGGTGGCCCGAGCCGCCCTGTCCGATGTCGCCGCGATGAGTTCCAGCCAGGGGGACATGCTTATACCTCAGTGCACGGGTTCGAGAGGAGGGAATCGAAGGCTCGCAGCTCGTCGAGCTCGCCGGCCTCGAGCTGGTAGAGCTGTGCGACCAGCTCATCGAGCTCGAGCTGGGCATCGGCGTCGAGGCCGGCTGCACTGTGTGCGGCTTGGCTGAGCTGCACGAGTCGTATGAGAACAGCCGCGTCGGGCTTCTCGGGGAGAGGCAGGAGGGCGACCGTCCAACCTAGGAACCGGAAGTAACCTCCGGAGGCCCGCTCAGCGATCGCTTTCAGGTAGGCGCGGGCGACGGTCGAGTTGAGGACGGCGGCGACGAGGTAAGCGTCCTCTTCCGACGCGGCTGATATCTGATAGACGGTGTTGAGGCTGATGATGGGGGCCGAGCCGCCGGGGGACGGCGCGCGTGGCGGCACGACCACGGCAGCGGGGGCAGGAGCGATGTCGCGCCACGCGACCCGCAGCCCCCACTTCGCGGGACGTACCCGGAAGAGTGTCCAGAAGGGCTGGGCCGGCTTGAGATCGAGCCGCGCTCTCAGCGCACGCTCGTGTAAGCGCACGTGGTTCCGTGTCGCGGTCGGCAGGCTGGCAAGGACACGGCCTGCGTCGTCGTGAGTCCACACGAGGGCTCGGTTGATTGAGAAGCGCCAAGGCACCAGGTCTTCGCCACGCAGTGCCGGGCGTATGCGGTCTGCCTCGATCAGCACATCCCGTCCGGCCAGCCTCAGTGCAACCCGGCCATTCGGTGTCTTGGCCTGATGCAGCTCCCCGACAAACAGAGCGTTGTTCCCCGTGACGATCCCGCGCAGGGGCCGGCGGCCGGGCTGCGAGCCCAGTGGTGGCCCGGCTGCACGCAGGCGGTCGATGACGGCCCGCACCTTTGGCGGTGCCAGGACCCACGGCGACTCGGCGTCCTCAGCGATCAGCGGCAGCCGCGCCTGAGGGAGTCGAAAGTCGAGCACGCCGCCCTGCCGCTCGTGGAGCCGGAGAGTGACATGGTGACGCGGCCGGGGAGTCCCGCGCATGGCGATGAGGGCGAGCGGGTAGGTGGTAGCCTCGAAGAGCCGCGCCGTGGCCAGCGAGCAGTCCTCGAGCTGCAGAATACGTGTAGAAGCGAGCAATCGTTGGCGCAGCGCACCGGCGGCCAACCCACGAGCCAGCTTGGCGGGTAGCAGGAATCCCAGCGTTCCGTTCTCCGCTAGCAGCCCGAGTGAGCGCTCCAGGAAGAGGGCGCTGAGATCGAGTTGCGTGCCAAAACCACGCCCGGCGCCGGCCAGTCGGGCACCTGTGCGCCAGCCTGCATCGCGCAGGAACTGAAAGCGTTCGCTCAGACGCCGCCTCGACAGCCGCGACCAGTGGTGCGTTCGCACCCAGGGCGGGTTGCCGAGCACGACATGGAAGTGTGCGGTAGGCGTTCCCACGTCCGCGAAGTGGATGGGAAAGGAGAAGAAGGGTAGCTCCTCCATCTCACGGATGCGTCGAAGCAGACGTGAAACCTCGCTTCTTCTTCGTTTCAGCGTCATGGCCGCCCGCCTCTGACTTCGGGTCAGTCCGGCGCGCTTCCCGAACAGGTCACGACTTCGCGCTGCCATCCGTAGGTCGTGCCTTCGTGCATCGATCTGCCCAGCCAATTCACTCAGAAAGTCGAGCGCCAGGTCGCGCTCGGCGCGTCGCAGGCTCCGCTGAAGGCGACGCTTGTCGGCGCCGGCCGAGTGGAAGTAGCGATCCCGGCGGGCTGCCAGCCGGGAGAGCTGTTGCCGCCAACGACCTGCCAACCCCCCGTGGTCGAGGTCCGCCAGCTGAAGCAGGAAGTCGATGGGATCAAGGAGCGCGTCACCCTGCCGTATGTTGATATCGAGGTTGGGTAGGGGTGGCACCTCCGCGACCGCCTCGACCTCCAGGTCGACGATCAGAGCGAGCCACAGTCGCAACTCGCAAAGGCGCACGGCGGCACCGTTGATGTCGACACCGTGGAGGTTGTGCTGGATGATCTCCTGTCGGCGCTGGAAACGGGTGAGGGGATCGGCGGGCCGATCTTCGAGTGCGTCGCGCAGCGATTCGAGGCGATGCAGAGCGGTGAGCAGGAAAGCGCCCGACCCAACTGCGGGATCGAGCACTCGGATCGCATGCAGACATGCTGTGAGTCGCTCGCGTAGCTGCGGCTCGATGTGCGACACGGCGCTGGCTAGTAGCTGCTCGATCACTACGGTATCGCAGTTCGTCGCGGTTGCCAGGTAGGAGACGAGCGCGCCATCCACGAGGCGATCCACAAGGGCGCGCGGTGTGAAGAACGCACCGGTCGAACCGCGAAGGCACTCCGCCATCAGCCCCTCGAACACCTTCCCCAGCATCTCCGGGTCGACGGCGACGTCCTGGTCGGCGGGCTGGTCCTCGCGCAGCGTGAACTGGTACTTGTCGAGAAGCTCGTGGAAGATCGGAGCGAAGCAGTCGTCCGGTACATCGAGGCGGCGGTACTTCCGCTCCAGCACGTCACGCTCGAACAGGCCACCGTTCAAATACGGTAGCTCGCCCAGTTGCCGGGCCTGGCGCCCGCGCTGCTGCGGGGCGCGGTTGAGAGCGTTGAAGAATAGAGGCTGGAGTCGCTGGCGGAAGAACGGCACACCGTGACTGAGCGACTCCTCGTATAGATGACGGAGATAGGCGACGTCGCCGGCAAGCCAGCGCTTGCGCTGGATGAAATAGAGGAAGAGGAGACGGCTGAGCAGCGTGAGCGCGAGGTCCAGTCGGTCCGGTCGCGCACTCTCGGGCACGCCGATCAGCCCAGCGGCGAGCTCGGCATGCTGGCGGCGGAACTCGGCGAAGAAGCGACGCGTCACACCCTCGCGGTCGAGCGCGCGGGTGTGGGCGAGGGCGATGTCGCTGGCGGTGGCGGCGCCGTCCACAGCGAGGCCGATGAGGATATCGAGCTCGGAGCGGCGCGGCGTGGCGGGATCGATCCACAGCTTCAACAGCCGGAACGGACCCGGGCCCAGGCCCCAGCTGGCCAGTACCAGGCGGCTGTCATCCGGCGCCTCGAAGATGAGCAGTGCTCGGCGCGTTGGGTTGTGTCGATAGAGTGCAGCGGCGACACGGCGGATGGCCTCGGGGTCGAGTCGCCGCTCGAAGATGATGCGGAGGACCTGGAAGCCGGCGTAGCGGGCAGCGACCTCGAGCGTGAGCGGCTCCGCGCGGTCGAGGCCGAAGTCGGGAAGCGCGGAGTCGGGGACGCGAAGGCCGACAGGCTGGAACCCGAGGGCGGTGAGCAGCCGGGCCGGCTCAGTGCGCCAGCCGGCGAGGGCATCCTGCAACTCACGGATTTCGGCCAACGATGCGTCCCCTCCACGCGACGAAACTCAGGTTCGCGAGCGTCGGGCCCATGCTGTGGAGAGGACGTCAACAGATCGGCATCGAGACCGGTGGAAAGCGAGTGCGAACTCGCGGTATCGTGCTGAGGTGGCGTCGCTGCGCCGCGACTTGCTTCGCGCTGGATCGCTTCTGATGTTGTGACCGTCGGCGTCGCGCGGTACGAGTCGCGAACCGGTCACCCGTGCGCAGATGAGGGGACGATGAAGATCGAGCTGAAGGGCTGGAAGGCGATCGCTGCTGTGGTGATCATCGCTGCGGCGATCGTGTGGAAGTTCGCGGCCGCGGCGATGACATCGTCGTGAAGGTGGAGGTTCAGGTGGCGGGCAAAGATCCGCCCGACGGGCGGCGCGTGCGCTACTTCCGCATGTCCCACAGCAGCGTGACGGGCTGGCGCATGAGATACGAGACCAGCGCGCTATCGTATTACCTGAAGATGTTCTAGCGGCTCGCGGCGCCGGGGCGCGGCGGAAACGTATGTGTCCGAGCCCGGCTTGCGCGCATCCGGACGCGAACTAGAATTACTCGCCCCTTATTCGACAAGACAGCGCCGGCGGGCCACGCTTCGCGAGTCTTGATCTGGGAGCTGGCCGTGCTGGTGGTTTGGCCCTGGGGTGGCGTGCGTGAACCGGGTTGCTGTAGCGATCGCGCGCGATCCGCACCGGGCGGTGCTATCGGCATAGGAGTGCCTGTTCGCGTCGTCGCCCAGTGGCTGCGGTGCACACTATCAGCGCTAGGAGGGAAGGTATGCTGAAGGAGTTCAAGGAATTCGCCATGCGGGGCAACGTCCTCGACATGGCGATCGGTATCATCATCGGCGTCGCGTTTGGCAAGATCGTGACTTCGCTGGTCAACGATGTCATCATGCCGCCGATCGGTGTGCTGTTGGGCAAGGTCGACTTCTCAAACCTCTTCATCAACCTGTCGGGGACGCCGTACGACTCGCTGGCCGCGGCGAAGGAAGCTGGCGCGGCGACCATCGCCTACGGCGTCTTCCTCAACACGGTACTTGATTTCCTGATTGTTGCCTTCGTGATCTTCCTGATCGTACGTCAGGTCAACAAGCTCAAGAGGAAGGAAGAGGCGCCGGCGGAGCCGACGACGAAGGAGTGCCCGTTCTGCGTGTCGGTGGTTCCGATCAAGGCGACGCGCTGCCCGAACTGCACTTCGGAGCTGAGGGCCGCTTAGTCGTCGCGAAGACGTAACGGGGCTGGGGGTACATCAGATGGAGAGTTACGAGAAGCTCGGTGCCTTCTATCTGGGCCGGCCGTACGATCTGGCGGAGAAGAAGGGCCTGGACGGGCTCATCCTCTACGACTCGAAGGATTTGGTCACGCACGCGGTCTGCGTGGGCATGACGGGCAGCGGCAAGACCGGCCTCTGCATCGGGTTGCTGGAGGAGGCCGCGATCGATGGCATCCCGGCCATCGTCATCGACCCCAAAGGCGACCTGCCAAATCTGTTGCTGACCTTTCCGCAGCTGCGGCCGGAGGACTTCACACCCTGGGTGAACGAGTCCGATGCGCGCAAGAAGGGAGTGACGCGGGAGGAGTACGGGCGTCAGCAGGCGGAGCTTTGGCGGCAGGGGCTCGCTGGCTGGGGGCAGGACGAAGCGCGGATCCAGCGGCTGCGCGACTCGGCGGACTTCGCCGTCTACACGCCGGGAAGCACGGCGGGACTGCCCGTCTCGATCCTGGCCTCGTTCGCCGTGCCGCCGCCGGCGCTGCTCGAGGATCGCGAGCTGCTGGGCGACCGGATCGGCACGACGGTGACCAGCCTGCTGGGTCTGTTGGGGATCGAGGCCGATCCGATCAAGAGCCGCGAACATATCCTGCTCTCGACGATCCTCGATGCCGCCTGGCGCGAGGGCCGGGATATGGATCTTCAGTCTTTGATCCAGGCGATCCAGACGCCGCCCGTGTCGAGGGTCGGCGTGCTCGACCTCGAGTCGTTCTATCCGGCGGACGATCGCTTCCAGCTGGCGATGGCGCTGAACAACCTGCTGGCGGCACCGGGCTTCGACGCCTGGATGGAAGGCGAGCCGCTGGAGATCGACCGCATGCTGTACACGGCGGACGGCAGGCCGCGCGTCAGCATCTTCTCGATCGCGCACCTGAACGATGCGGAGCGGATGTTCTTCGTCTCGCTGCTGCTGAACCAGGTGCTGGGCTGGATGCGCGGGTGTTCGGGGACCACCAGCCTGCGGGCGATCGTCTACATGGACGAGATCTTCGGCTACTTCCCGCCGGTGGCGAACCCGCCATCGAAGGCGCCGCTGCTCACACTGCTCAAGCAGGGACGCGCCTTCGGGCTGGGCGTCGTGCTCGCCACACAGAACCCGGTGGATCTCGACTACAAGGGCCTGTCCAACACGGGCACCTGGTTCATCGGCCGGCTGCAGACGGAGCGTGACAAGGCGCGTGTCCTGGAGGGGCTCGAGGGCGTGGCCGCGGGCAGCGGGACGCGCTTCGATCGCGGGGCGATGGAGGAGACGCTGGCGGGGCTGGGCAAGCGGGTGTTCTTACTCAACAACGTGCACGAGGACGAGCCGGTCGTCTTCGAGACGCGCTGGGTGATGTCGTACCTGCGAGGCCCGTTGACCCGCGAGCAGATCAAGCAGCTGATGGAACCGCGCAAGGCGGCAGGTGTGGCGGAGCCGGCGGCGCCTGTGACGCGGGCGGCCAGGGCACGTGCCGCGGCGGCAGGAACGGCCAGGGTCGCCGAACGGCCCATGCTGCCGCCCGACATCCCGCAGCACTTCGTGCCGCTGCGCGGTGGCGCAGGGCTGGGCCAGGAGCTCGTCTATCACCCGAGCGTGCTGGCGGCGGGGACGATTCACTTCTCCGATCGCAAGACGGAGGTCGAGCTGTCGGAGGAGACGGTAACACTGGCACCGCTTGTGGGCAGCGCAGCCGCGGCCCTGGACTGGTCCGACGCCATCGAGATCGACGTCGATCTCGCCGATCTCGAGGACGCGCCGGCCGAGGCGGCGCGCTACGGTGAGCTACCTGCGGTGGCAGTCAAGAAGAGCAGCTACACCGCCTGGAAGCGGGAGTTCACCGACTGGCTGTACCGAAGCCGCAAGCTGGAGCTGTATCGGAGCCCGATGCTCGGCGAGTTCTCGCGGCCCGGCGAGTCGGAGCGCGACTTCCGCATCCGCCTGGGCCAGGCCGCGCGTGAGGCGCGCGATGAGGCGCTGGAGCGCCTGCGCAAGAAGTACGCGCCCAAGCTGGCGAGGCTGCAGGATCAGATCGGGCGCGCGGAGCAGGCGGTTGCGCGGGAGGCCGAGCAGGCGAAGCAGCAGAAGATGCAGACGGCGATCTCGTTCGGCGCGACGCTGCTGAGCGCCGTGGTGGGGCGCAAGGCGGTGAGCCGCTCATCGCTGGGCCGGGCGACGACCGCCGCGCGGGGCGTCAGCCGCTCGATGAGGGAGGCCCAGGATGTGGACCGGGCCCGGGCCACCCTGGAGGTGAAGCGCCAGAGACTGGCGGCGCTTGAGGCCGAGTTCGAGGCCGAGACTGAGGGGATCCGTGAAGGGTCCGATCCGTTGGCCGAGGAGTTGGAGACGGTAGTAGTCCGTCCGAAGAAGAAGGACATAGCGGTGAACCTGGTGGCGCTGGCCTGGGCGCCGCATTGGCAGGCAGAGGGCGGCGCGGCAACGCCGGCCTGGGAGTGAGAATACGGATCCGGAGGCGACCTAGAAACCTGGGTGTCGCCTAGCGGGCCAGAGCGCGCATAGCCTCGACGCGCTCGTTTACCGCCTTGACCGGCACCTGGTCGGCTGACTCGTCCAACACCCCCACACCAATCAGGCTCTGGTGTAGCCGATCGAGGGCCTCCAGCGCCGCCCGCGCCTCGGGCAGCAGCCTCTGCGCCTGCTCGTCGAGTCGATACTTCTTGGCGCGCGCGGCAGTCACCAGGCTCTCCACCGCGGCGACCAGCTCATCGGCTGCGGCCGCGGCGCCGTCGGCGAGCGCGGCATGCTTGTCCCGGATGGCAGCGGCCGCGTTCGCCACACCATCGCGCAGCTGGCGGGAACGTACCAGCTCGTAGTCGAGGGGCGTTGTGTAGACCGCGGCCACGGGCTTCGCGCGGGGTGGGATGAAGAGCTCGAGCCAGGAGAAACCGCGCGACTTGAGTCCGACGGTGTGAAGCAGAAAGAGCAGGCACCAGAGGAACACGAAGAAGTGCGCCCACTGCATACCCGGTGAGGTGAGATAGTCGGCCGCGATCAGGCCGCCGTTAACCACGATGAAGATGAACAGGTGCCTCTGGTAGAGGCGCCTGCGGTGCTCGGCGACCCCGCTGCTGCCAGGCCGGGTGGCGACCCGCTGCTCAGGCAGCTGGGGCTGCTGGTTCTCTTCTGTCACGTTCAACCTCCCGGTGTCCCACAAACAAAAACAGCACAAACGGCGAAGAAGGGTTCCTTGAAGATCTGTTGACGAATCGACGTATTGTGCAGGTACGGGTCACGGTGGGCAAGCGGTTCGGGATGTGCGGATGTGAGCCGACCGTGACGAAGACCGGGCGTGTCCGGTGGCCGGCGGCAGATCAACCTTGATAACCAGGGCCGTAACCAGCGCACCGGCACGCCCGGCTGAGAGAGCGAGTTGCTGTGAATCGCGGCCGAGTCAGTCTTCCGTGACGACGGTGAACGTGCGGGTGCGGCTCGCGAGCCGCTCGTTCAAGCGGTCCCAGATCTTCAGGATGATCTCGTATTCGCCGGGCGGGACTTCAGGAAGCTCGATCCGCAGGTACTCGGTCACGCGATCGCGATCCTTCATGTCTAGCTCGCGCCGGTAGCGCAGCTCGACGCGATCGTCGCCGACGATGCTGAAGCCCCAGGTATCGGCCAGCATCCCCAGGAACTCGGCCAACGGACCCCCGCGTTGCAGCTCTTTCACCCGAACCGCCAGCGACACCTCGAAGCTGGCGTAGCCCTCGGGGTCGCGGGCAAGTCCGTAGATCTCGTAGTAGATGTGCACGGCCTGGTACGGCACGTACACTCGCGACGGGTTGGGCGTGATGTCGTAGTCGGCGCGCCGCACTGGCTCGAGCGCCAGCGGCCTTAGTAGTTCCGCCAGCAGGATGTCGCTCAAGCTGAGCGAGTCTTCCGGGAAGAGTGTCGCGGTAACGGTGTCGCGCGCCACCGCCGCACGCCAGGAGACCGCGTCGCGCACCTCGACCGACACCCACAGCCGGCCCTCGGCGGGAACCAGCACTCGCCAGCTCTTCAGGTTGTCGACGCTCGCGGTGTCCGCGTAACTGAGGATCCTGACGTCGACGTCCTCCTTGATCCTCAGGCCGTTCAGGTTGCGCAGGAAGATGCCGGTCTCGAGCTCGCCGGTCGCCATGTCCAGATCGCGGCCCAGTTCTTCCAGCGGCAGCTCGGCATGGATCTCGACGGCCGCCTCGTCCGGCGTGTCGCCGCGGAAGCGGGCCACCTGAACAGGAATCGAGAGCCGGCCGGCGATCGAGGGGATGTTGCCATAGAAGGCCGGCGCAAGGTGGCGATACTCGTCTGCGACCCACTGGAAGTCGCCGGCAAAGCGCGCGTGGAAGTACCCGTGCGTCTGATCGAACATGAACACGGTGCCGGGTCGGTACATCCAGACGATCCTTGTGAGTTCCCGTGTGGGCTGAGTGAGGATAGCGTTGGGCGACCCGTAGCGGATGAAGATGATCCCGCGATCGGTCTCCCAGCCGCGCCGACCGGTCGCGGGCTCCGCAAAGCGCAGGTCCGCGTACGCCACGCGCGCCATGTGCTCGAGGCGCGTCTCGTTCGCCTCAGTCAGATACAGGCGATCGGTCAGCCGCCAGAACGCCGCCTCGAGCTGGGCGCGGGAGGAATCGTCCATCAGCTGATAGTCCTCGGCCCGCTTGCGGCGCAGCAACGGCTCGATGCTGAGCAGCGGCGCCCGCTCGCGCTCGGGCAGCCGGGCGAGCGCCCGCTCGAAGGCGGCGGCCGCCTCATTTTCGCGACCGGCCACGTGTAGCCCGAGCCCCAGGTACAGCTCGGCCTCCGGCCGGTCGGGATGAGCCTCGACGAGGCGCCTGGCGACCGATACGTACTCACTGAACTGACCGTCCTCGAGCAGGTGGACCAGCAGTCGCCGCGAGGCGTCAAAGTGTGTCGGGTCGTTCCGCAACGCGGTCCAGTAGTGCTCGAGCATGACGTCGCGGGTCGCCTGGCCCGCGTTCTCGATGGGACGTGCGTCTTGCAAGTAGGCTTCAACGTAACGGTTCAGCCGATCTGACCATGGCAGTGTTGCGGGTATCGCTTCGCGATAGAGCGGGGTCAACCGCCGGTGTCGCTGTCCTTCATACCTGACCTCGTGGGCCCATCCCAGGTTGAAGTGGATGTCGGCCAACACGGCCGGGTCGAGGTCGAGACGCCGGTCCTCTGCCATCTCCAGCGCCCGGTTGAGAACCCGCTCGCCGTCGATCCGCATCTGCTGCTTGATGAGCAGCATCCCGAGTTCCGCGAGGTAGGCAGGGTTGTAGGGATCGAGGGCGATCGCCTCGCGCAGGGCCTGCTCCGCCTCGACCCGCTCGCGGAAGTCCGTCTCCACGGTGCTGGCGTGGCGGGCGAGCAGGCGGCCCAGCTGGAAGTGCGCCTCGGCCAGGCGGGGAGCGACCTCGACGGCCTGGCGGAACTGCGCGAGCGCGGCCAGCGTGTCGCCGCTGGCGGCGCGGGCTAGACCGTCCTCGATGTGCAGGCGCGCAATAACGCTGCGTGCACGCTCTTCTTGCGCTTGGCAGGGTGGAGGGACGACCAGCGAGAGGGTCAGGACGAGGATTAGGGTCCGTACTACCATAGTAGACTCCGACGGCGCTCGACGGTCTGACCGCCGCTGGCTGCCGGGCCGCGCTACCTGCCATCCCCAAATTAAAGATGTCGCCGGGATCATCGCCGGGCAAGGATTTCGGCGCCGCGAGTCCCTGCGTGAACTGGCTTACGACAGGGAACCATCAAACGGGGCCGCACCGGCGGCCTGCCTGGCGTCATATCGAGGCTCGTTCTAGAATGAGGCCGTCACCGACTCGGACTCGACCAGGTAACCGCGGGGTCACGGCCCGCATGCTGGGACGGTCATGTCTTCCGGAACGCGCGTGGGTTCGGGAGCTCGTCGCGGCGCGCCGGAAGGGGCGTTTCTGAACGATCGGTCACTTGTGGCGTAAGGCTCTCTACGCCGCGGCCGGTGTCGTGGTCGCGGCTTTCCTCTTCGTGATTGGCGGCCGGCTGATGCTCGAACCGCTGGAGCGACATCTCATCTATTTCCCCACCCGGGTAAGGCAAGACGCGCCCACCCCGCGGCTGGCGGTCGCGTCGGTTGTGGAGGAGGTGTGGCTCGAGGCCGCGGACGGCGTCCGTGTGCACGGGATCTACGCGGGCCGCGAGGACGCGTTCGCCGACCTGCTCTTCTTCCACGGTAACGCCGGCGACCTCTACGATCGGCTGGACAATGTCGCGCTGCTGGTCAAGGCCGGATTCAATGTGCTGATCATGGACTACCGCGGTTACGGGAAGAGCGAGGGCGTGCCGTCGGAGCAAGCGCTCTATGACGATGGCCTGCTGGCCTACCGCTACCTGGTGGACCAGCGAGGCGTCGATCCGTCACGTCTCGTTCTCTTCGGCCGCTCGCTGGGCTGCACGGTCGTGATCGAGCTGGCGACGCAGCAGCCCGCCGGCGCGCTGATCTTGGAGTCGGCGTTCACTACGGCGCAGGATCTGGCGCGCGTGCACTACGGCTGGTTACCGGGTGCGCTGTTGCGCTCGCTGACCCACGAGTTCGACTCGCTCTCGAAGGTGCCGCGCCTGCGCGCTCCGGTGCTGTACGTGCACGGGGACGTGGACACGATCGTGCCGATCCAGATGGGGCGGCGCTTGTACGAGGCGACCCCGGAGCCGAAGGAGTGGTACGAGATTCGGGGCGCCGGGCACAACGACACGCTGTTCGTGGGTGGCGGTGCGTATATCGAGCGTCTGGTCCAGTTCGCTCAGCGCTATGTGCGCTCGGCCGCTGGCGGGTCGTGAGTGCGATCACATGGCTTTCTGGGCTTTGACAACTTGGGGGTGAGCTGCGAGCGATTGCCGGCGGCCACATTTTCTTCTAATTTTTAACGAGTCGTCCCCTCGGTGGCTGTCTTGCACCTGAGGTTCTCATGCTGTGGTGGCAACACGCCTTAGGCACTGCTCGCTTTGTATGGCCGTGGGCAGCTGCGCGGCTCGCGGTTCTTCTTACCTTCTGTTTCCTACTCCTGAGTACGGCTTGCGAGCACCGCACCACACTGGTTGACCCGAACGCCCCGAGCGACAGCCTCATTGACGACGGTGGCACGGTGCAGAAGGCCACGCTCACCGTGACGGTCGCTGTGCGGGGCGCGGACTCCGTGTTGGCGAGCGTGCTGGGTGCCAGCGGCGGCGTGCTCACGAACGCTGAAGTCACCATTGTGCGCTCGCGTTCCGGCGAGAGCTATGCTGACACGACTGATGCCGCCGGAACGGTCCGCTTCGAGAGGATCCTGCCTGGCCGGTACTCTGTCTCGGTGCTCCGCACGCTGACGGCAGAGGAGTACGCGCTGATCCTCGCTCAGGGCGCCGATATCAACGCTTTCGCCGGGGCGAGGAGTGTGGAGGTGTCATCCCCGATGACCGAGGGCGTGGTCTTCGCCTCGGCGGGCGAGCCGGGGTCCCTCGTCATCAGCGAGTACTTCCCGGGGCTGGCGCAACTGCCCAGTGGCGGGGGGTATCAGTACGGCCAGTTCACCGAGCTGTACAATAACTCGAATGCGACGATCTACCTGGATGGGAAGATTCTCTTCGAGGGTATGATTCATGGGTTTCGGGCTGCACCGTGGCACAATTGCGTTGGGCTGGAACCGTGGCAGACCGATCCAGATGGGCTCTGGACTATGCAGTACGTCGTCGCGTTCCCCGGCTCCGGGCAGGACTACCCCCTGGCGCCTGGGCAGACGGCAGTCGTGGCCTTGGACGCCATCGATCATCGCGAGTTCGTGGCGGGCCTCCACGATCTCTCAGAGGCGGACTTCGAGTTGACCGAAGAGGGGGATGTAGACAACCCAGCTGTGCCGAACATGGTCAACCTGGGAAGGGTCTGCTGCGGTGGCCACGGGATGCGGTGGGGCTGGGGTGACGTACTGATGGCTCTTGGCCAGCCGGTCGATGTCAGTTCGTTGCGCAGGGACTATCCGCCGCTGCTTCTGGAGCACTGGTTGATCCCCGCGGACAAGATTCTGGACGTGCTGGTGGGCACGCCCACGCCGGAAATCGAGGCCGTCATTTCGGGCCTTTTCGCGCCGCTGTGCCCGCGTATCGTGCACGAGAGTTTCGACCGCCAGCCGGCGGCGATCGTGGACGATGAAAGCCTGGAGGGTATTCAGCGGCGCGTGTTCGCCGTGCTGCCGGACGGGCGGAAGGTGCTCCAGCGCACGAAGACCAGCTCCCGCGATTTCGTCGCCCGCTACCCGGCCACGCCGGGCTTCATCCCCGAGTGACCCAGCAGGCTCTGCGCGTATCGGCCAAGCGTAGTCTCTGCGACGCGTGAGATCTGCCCTCGGCGCCCTCGCTTCACTGTCCCAGCAGAAGTGACAACGAGAGGTTCCAGAGGGTTCGCTCTCCGGTCGGCGCAAACGCGAGTGACGGCTCCGAGTCCCGGCCCGCGAGCGACTCCCGGTGGCCGCGCAGCAGCAGAGCCGTGCGGCCGCGCAGCTGCTGCCGAACGCAGAGGCTTGCCGTCGTCGCCTTGGCCTGGGTGGCGTAGAACGCCAGCTCGGGCGCGATGAGCCGTTGGTATTGAGGGCCCAGCGGCTCGGGGTCAGGTAGCGTCGAGAGCGCCGAGTAGTAGGAGAGACCGTAGGCGAAGGACACGCGGGTGGTCTCGCCCAGGGCGCGTGCGATCTCGAGTGCCGCACCGGGCGTCCAGCTCTCGATCTCGGTCCGCACCTCAGCGATGAAGTCGCGGCGCGAGCGCGACTCTCGAAAGGTGGTGAGCACCAGCCCCAGCATCCAGGGCGATCCGGTGGGAGCGTAGCGGACGTCGGCGCCGACCAGAAGCACACTTTCGTCGCCGCGGAATATCGCGCCCTCCAGATCCGAGCGCGTCGCATCGCCGTTGAGGTGCGTGGAGCGCAAGTAACCCGTCAGCCAAAGCGCGTCATCGAAGAACGCTCGCTGCACGGCGCCCGCGAGCACCCGGCCGTCGGCGGTCCACCGGTCGGCGGCGGGATGCGCCCGCTGCTCGCTGTAGTGCTCTTCGTCCCGGGTGGTGAGCTGCCAGAAGACGATCCAATTCGCGTCCCACAGGGTGCCGCTCAGGGCCAGGCCGCCAGCGAACGCGTTTCGCTCCATCTTCCGCAGGTAGAAAAGGTTTGGCGCCGCCACCTCGCGTGGGATCGGCTCGGCGTAGCCCTCGAGCTGGTAGGCGACACCGGTGCCGGGCCGGCCGATCAGGGTCAGGCTCTCGCGGCCACCGACCCAGCGGCCATGTGCCGAGAGCCGCAGGCCCGCGAAGGGCAGCCGACGCGCCAGGCCCAGGGCGACGCCGGGCGTGGACATGCGGGCGAGGCACGGGAAGCGCGCTTTGTGGGACCGGTTGTCGCGGACCTCGACCCCGGCGCTCAGCCCGAGCGACCACTCGCCGAACTGCAAGCCCAACGCGCCTTCCAGCCTGGCGCGCACACGGCGCATGTCGGGCAGCGAGGTGTCGGTGACGACGAGCGGGTTGCTGGGGTAGGGCTCGACGACATCGGCGAACGAGGAAGGCTCGGGGCGTTCCTGGTCGAAGATGACGCGTCCTGCCGCCGCGCCACGGCCCACCGGCTGCCAGCTCATGCCGACGAACTGGAGGACGCCGGCGTCCTGATCATCCAGCGGTCGCTTGTAGTCCCCGTCATCCGCGCCACCGCCCACGCGCAGTTCTGCTTGCCAGTCTCGCACATCGAAGGGCAGGCCCGCCGGGTTGCCGGCGGTCCAGAAGAGGCCGATCTGCGGTCGGGCCGCCAGCAATAGCTCGGGCGGCGACGGTGCACGGGGGAGCAGGCGCGGATGATCGGCGATGGGCGCGAGTGGGCTCCAGGCCTGCATCCAGACTGGCGTCCCCGTATCCGTGCCCCGCTCGAGCGGCAGGGTCTGCGCGGGGAGGCCGACCGCGGAAGTCAACAGCGCGAGGATGCTGAGCAGCGGTCTCATCTTCGCCTGCCTAGCGCGCGTACCCGGGCCCGCCCACCGGCAACGTGACCTCGAGGCCGAAACGAAGTGGTGGATATACACGCGATCCGAAACCCGACTCGGCGAAGCGGCCCGGCCGGTCCAACACGTTGAAGGCGTAGAACGAGAGCCGACCGCCGCGCGGCAGCGTCTTGCTGACCTGCAGGCTGGCGATCCAGTCGGCAGGCCGCTCGTACTCCGCGAGCATGAACACGCCGCTGCGCGGCTGCCGCAGGTCCTCGAACTCGGGGTCGCTACGGCGCTCCGGCGGCACGGGGACCAGCTCGCCGGCGCGCGTGATGTAGCCGGCGAAGGCGAGGGTGTCGGTGGCCGCGATGTCGCGCTCGGTCTCCTTGAAGGTGTGCTGAATGGTTCCGGTGATCACGAGCCCGAGCGCCGGCTGGTGGTGGATCAGCCGATAGGTGATGAGGCCGAGCTTGCCCGTGCCGATCGGGTCCTCCCAGTACGGCGAGCGCGGGATGTGCTCGCTCAGCTGGAACTCCGAGAACAGCTGGCCGAAGTCGATGCCCTTCTTGAAGTAGCGGGTCTCGATCCAGGAGGCCTGCACGTTGAGCCTGGTGCGGATCGGCCGGAACTCGGGCAGATCGAGGGTGCCCTCGAAGCCCTTGCTCTCGAGCGTGAGGTTGTTGTCCGGCACGTGGATGAGGACCGGCACGGTGTCCGCATAGGACGCGGGCTCGATGATCTCCGGCGGCACGCCGGTGCCCTGCGTCGAGTCGGAGAGCTGGAAGTGCTCGCGGATCAGGAAGTCGGGAACGCTGCGATAGCCCACGCCGCCGGTGGTACGGTCGCTAAACGCGACGAGGTTGAGCCCGAACCCGCGAGCGGGCGCGAGCTCGATCCCGGCCTCGGCCTTGCGCGCCATCGCGTATCCCAGCTCGTGGCTCGTCGGGTCACGGATGAACGTCGTGAGCACGGCCAGCCGCTCGGCCGGGTCGTTCGCGTACCAGTTGACGTTCACGACGTCGTAGTACTGCGGCGCCGGGTAGAGCTGCGCCAGCGGCGGCTGCTTGACCGTGCGGCCCCAGGCGCCGCGGAGGCGCAGCCAGGGCCAGGGCGCCAGCTACGCATTGAGCCGAGGCTGCAGCACGGCGTCCCGGATGCCCGAGAACCAGTGCCCACCGTCGTGGAGCAGGTCCAGTCGCAGACCTGCCTGCAGCTCCAGCGCCATCGCGCCCGGCAGGACGGCGCGCATCCGGTCGTCCAGGTAGGCGGCGGTCGTGGCTACGCCGGGGATCGCGTCGAAGCTGTACGGCCGGTCGAATCCGTTGACGCCGTTGAAGGTGACCTGTGGCGGGAACTCGATGTCGAAGCGGTAGCCCGGCCCCGAGTTCCACTCGCGCCGGAGTTCCAATCCGGCCCGCGCCCGCTGGTCGAGGCCGAGAAGCCAGGTGGGCTGCGCCGCCTCGACCCGGGTGTAGAGCTGCCAGCTGTCGCCCTCGAGCCAGAGACGGGAGAGGTACTCGCCGCCGATGAAACGCCCGAACGCCCGGCCCTCGTCAACCCGGTCGGTGAACGGCATGGCGCCGCGTACGAGTAGCGCCTGCCGGTAGCTGCGCTGCCGGGTGTAGTCGAGCGAGCCCGTGATGCCCAGTGACCCGAAATCGCCCAGCGGCAGTAGGGCGCGCTCCGAGATGCGCAGGCCCATGTCGCGGCTCCAGGACGCGCGCCCCGGGAAGACCTCGGGGTCCTCCGGGTTGTCCTCGTAGACCTGGTAGAAGTCGACACGCGTGTCGAACACCGACCAGCCCGACTCACCGCGCGCGGCGGCGTCGCCGCCCGGCGCGAGTCGGTGAGCGATCTGGGCCGAGACGCGGTAGGCGTTATCGTCACGGATGCCCGGCGAGATCTGGTTGCTGGCGAGGTCGACGTTCGCGGTCAGCGCGTGCGGCAGCCCGAACTGGCGGCCGCCGACGAGGCTCCCCTCCAGCAGCTGCGCGTCGACACGCGCCGCGACGGTCGGCGCGACGACGCTGGCACGAGTATCGACGACGATCACACCCTGGGTGAGGTCGCCGTAGCGCGCCGACGGCACGCCGCGGATCACCTCGACCCGCTCGATCGTCGAGGCCGGCACGCGCCGCAAGTCGATGCCGCCGCCGGCGCTGGTGGTGATCTGCACCTCACCGCGCGGGCCCAGGGTCTGCAGGTTGGCGTTGTTGGAGAGGGGCACGCCGTCCATGATGATCAGCGTGCCGAACGAGGCGAGGTCTTCTGCTAGGGGCTCGCCCAGCGTCATCGACACTGAAGTGCTCGTCGGCACCGCGCGCAGCGAGATCTGCTGAAGGTTGTCCAGGCCCGGCGGCTTCAGGGTCTCGCCGGGGATGAGCTCGAGCACTCCCTGCAGACTGGCCGCCGTCTGGTTGGCGATCGCTTGCTCGTCCACGACGCTCGCGGTCCCAAGTTCGCCACGTGCCCGGCTTGACGGGTCGGCGACCACGATCAAGCCCTCCATCTGGAGCGGCCGCACCGCCAGCTGGACATCCTGCACGAGGATGCCGGAGCCCGGCACGTTGAGCGGGATCCGCGACCGGGCATAGCCGAGAGCGCTGACGAGGAGCATCTGCGGGCCGGCCGGCACACGACCCAGCAGGTAGCGGCCGACGCTGTCGGAGAAGGCACGGATGCTCGTGCCCTCGATCATGACCTCGGCCGCGGCAACGGGCGCAGAGCTGCTGGCGTCGAGGATCCGCCCAGTGACCGTGGCGCCGGTGCGGCGCGGCTCCTGCGCTTCCGCCACCGTCATCGGCGCCAGCAGGAGGATGAGAGCGATCGCGAGTACGAGTAGCCTCATGGCCATCACTTCACGGTCATCGGCTTCGCTGAGGGAGCCCATCCCTACAGGGTCCTTGCCGTAGACGCGGTTGCCGGCTGCAGTATTGACGATCGGTATGGTAGCTTGTGCGCAGAGAAACCCGCGAGCAGGCCGTGAGGCGGTGCTGGCGAGCGATTCGGCCACAACATTCTCAGCACAGCGCAAGCAGTCACGGAGGGGACCAACACACCAAAGCAATTTGAGTGTGGGCCGGGTGCAGCGCAATACCGCCGGGCGGTCACATCTTCCGGGCGAAGCCACGCAGTAGTCGCATCCGCTGCTTGCGGCACCGCCAGCTCGCTTACAGGTTGCGGAGGTTCGTGCGCGCATGCTGCCCAGGGGGGTAGCCGTGATGAGAACGGCCCCGGTGCAATGGGGATGATTATGGAGCGAGTGAAGATGCGGACCGCAGCCCTCGTTCTTGCGGGGCTGGCGGCTTTTCAAGCGGACGCCGGTTCAGAGGCGCGGGTGGACGCCCTCGGCTACCGCCTCTCCCTCGACTTGGCCTCCCCGGGTACGTCGGTTCGGGCCAGCGCCCAGATAACGCTTCTCGTGACGGCCGAGGCGACGAACCATGTCGGCTTCGATTTCGTGGGCCTGACGGTGGACTCCGTGAAAGTCGACGGCGCCGATACCGCCTTCAGCCGGGAGGCACACAGTCTCGAAGTCGAGCTGGGACGCCGGGCTGCGCCGGGCGATACGGTTGTTGTCGTGGTGTTCTACCATGGTACTCCGGAGGACGGGCTCATCTTCCGGCGCAACGCGTACGGCCGGCCGGCGGTCTTCGCCGACAACTGGCCGGACCGGGCGCGCTACTGGTTCCCGAGCATCGATCAGCCGCGGGACAAAGCGACGGTCGAGTTCAGGGTGCGGGCTCCTGCGGATTGGGAGGTCGTGGCCAGCGGTCGGCTGGTGGAGGAGCAGGTGCTCGACGGTGACATGAGGCTCACGGTCTGGGCGACGGACCATCCGATACCGGTCTACACGATGGTCTTCGGGGCCGCGGATCTTTCCGTCGAGGAGCTCGGCGCTCTGGGCTGCGAGGTCGGCTCGGATCGCTGTGTGCGGATCACTCAGTGGGTCTACCGCGAGGACGAGGAGCGAGCGCGCGAGCTGTTCCGCCGTGCGCCGGAGATCGTCGCCTTCTTCGACAGCCTGATCGGGCCGTTTCCCTACGAGAAGCTGGCGCTGGTGCAGTCGTCCACGCGTTATGGCGGGATGGAGAACGCGAGTGCCATCTTCTTCGGCGAGGGTGTGGTGCGGCGCGGGCGTGGCGATGTGGTGGTCGCACACGAGATCGCGCACCAGTGGTTCGGCGATGCCGTGACCGAGCGCGAGTGGTCGCACCTCTGGCTTGCGGAGGGCTTCGCGACCTACTTCGCGAGCGTGTTTTATGAATTTCACGGCGACGAATTGCTGGCGCGGCGATTGCACGCAAGTGCGGAGGCACGCTACCTGGCGTCGCCGCAGGATGTGGCGCGGCCGGTCATCGACTCGCTGCCGGCGAACCTGATGGAGCTGCTGAACGCCAACAACTACCAGAAGGGCGCCTGGGTGCTGCAGATGCTCCGGGAGCTGCTCGGCGATGAGACGTTCTTCACGGGGATCCGCCGCTACTACGCCGAGTACCGGCACGGCACGGCGCTCAGCGCCGATCTGCAGCAGGTCATGGAGCAGGTTTCCGGTCGCGAGCTCGACTGGTACTTCGACCAGTGGCTGCGACGGCCCGGCTACCCGCGGGTCGAGGTGGGGCACGTTTGGGATGCGGCAGAGGGAACGCTGGAGCTGAATGTCACGCAGGTGCAATCCTGGCCGGCCTACCGGTTGCCGCTGACTGTCGAAGCGGCCGGCGATGGGTATACTCTGCGTCGCAGCTTTTGGGTCGAGGGTAGCGATAGCCGACACAACTGGCCGCTCCCGGCTGAGCCGCGGCGGATCCGCGTGGATCCGGACAACGAGATCCTGGGGCCGGTGACGCTGGTCGGGGCGAGTGACTGACCTCAACGGGCGGAGTCGCGATGGGCGCAGACGCCGAGGTGTACAAGAAGCAGGCCGCTGAGCGTGCGGCGGAGTTGGTCGAGTCGGGCATGGTCGTGGGGCTGGGACACGGCAGCACTGCGTTGGTCGCCGTGCGGCGCATCGGGGATTTGATGCACGAGGGTCGGATCAAGGACATTGTGGGGGTACCCTGCTCGAAGTTCATCGAGGCGGAGGCTGGGCGGTTGGGCATCGCGCTCACGAATCTGGAGGTGCACCCGGACGTCGATCTCACCATCGACGGTGCCGACGAGGTGGCGCCCAACTTCGATCTGATTAAAGGCGGTGGCGGCGCGCTGTTACGCGAGAAGATCGTAGCACAGGCAAGTAAGCGTGA
>Ga0209635_10000088_pt1 | contig 52177 bp, 41 predicted proteins | sample DeeMarSWOR230_32_FD_187463 | JGI IMG/M metagenome (GOLD analysis project Ga0209635, IMG submission 187463) | Marine sediment microbial communities from White Oak River estuary, North Carolina - WOR-2-30_32 (SPAdes) (version 2) | ecosystem: Environmental > Aquatic > Marine > Intertidal zone >...
GCCAACCTCATATCCCTAACCCCACGCAAAGCCCAGCTAACCGTCTATGACGATGGCAGCGGTTTCTCCAACATACGTTTTTCCAACTGCTGATATGATTTTATTCCCTATCTTTGACCGATTCTCAAAAACCTCTCTTTCGTGCTTTTTTCCTCCAATCAATACTAATTTAAACCGATCCTCCTTTGATATCTTCTCTATGAAATCAATGTAATTTGGCCATGCTTTTGATTCTAAACTCCCAAAGGGATGTAATCCTATTAAAATGTCATTTTCTGAGATATTATTTCTCTTTAAAAAATTATCTGAGAATCTTATCTCTTTTTCATTAAAAAAATATTCCATTTCAACACTGTCTGATACTATTCCTATGCTTTCCAATATACCGAATCTTTGATCAATAGTATGCAGTATCTTATTTTCAGGTCTTTTAAAGGTATGAGTAAATAAAAAACTAAATTTGCTTTCAGCCCAACCCACTCTATACCTGGCTCCTGTTAAGTATATTATTGGCACAATATCAGGATCATTTGCATGCAAAACAATGACTAAATCGAATTTTTTCTTTCTCAGCCTGCGAATAAGTCTCAGTAATCCCCTGTATTTGCCAGAATATATGACCAACTCATTTATCCTAGGATTATTCTTAAGCACATCTTTCTGTTTTACATGCACCAATGAGGCTATATAGGCCTCTGAGAACTCTTTTCTCACTGCCCTGATAGCTGGGGTTGACAAGAGAGTATCCCCCATAGCTGTGGTATTTACCAAGAGAATTCTTTTTATTTCTTTTCGATTGAGAGACTCTTTGCTTCCTTGAGTAAGAAATCTTGTATCAAAAAAAAGAATGATTCTGAAAACAAACTGAATGAGCCTCGTCATAGTATTTCCTTAGATTGAAACCATTAAAAGATTGACCCGAAAAAATTATTAATTTATTATAAGATAAATTAATACTAAATTCTTTAGATTGATTTTTTAACAATGATTAAATTATACAGAAAAATCTTTTTATACACAATATTTAGGTGATATCACCATGTTTATTTGAAATTTATATCTAATAACAATCCCAAAAGCTAACTATGATTAAAGAGACTATAATACAAGAAATTATTAATCGAAAAAAAGCAAAAACATATTTAGAAATAGGTACTGGCAACGGAGATTGCTTTCTTAAAATTAAAGCTCTAAGAAAAATTGCGGTTGACCCCAATCTTTTGCCCTTAAAAATAAAAAAACGAAAACTTAAATATTACTTCAGAAATATATTAAATATCTTTAATGAATACTTTGAAATGACAAGTGATGATTTTTTTAGAATGGAGCCAGAAATATTAACTAAATACCGTTTGGACGCTGCTTTTATAGATGGATTACATACCTATGAACAAGCTTTAAAAGATGTCTTGAATTCTCTAAAATTTTTAAAAGAAAACGGGGTTATTATTATGCATGACTGTAATCCTCAATCTGAAGCAGAAGCTTTTCCAGTAAATTCTTTTGAACATGCTAAAAATTTAAATTTACCTAGCTGGACGGGATTTTGGAGCGGAGACGTTTGGAAAACAATTGTTTATCTTAGATCAAATAGAAGAGATTTAAATATTTTTGTATTAGACTGTGACCGAGGCCTTGGAATAATTACTAGAGGAAAACAAAAAGATACATTGGAATACTCCTTGAAAGAGATAAAAAATCTCTCTTATAAAGATTTGGTAAAAAATAGACAAAAGATATTGAATCTAAAAAATATTCAATATTTCAATAACTTTCTTAAATCTCTCTAATTACAAAATTAGGAGTATTTTTTCTCCAGAGAGTATAACTTTTTATTAAGATAATTATTTTGTAATAAATTGAATTAACTTCGTGATGGCCAAATCCAAAGATTAAGTGTAACAGATAGTATTTCTTTTGCAGGCATAGTGACTTTACAGTTCAAGTTCAGATTTTTTATCCTTTTTTATCTTTTAATCATGCATATTTTGAGGGCTAAAAGATACTATTTCTCCACTCTTTTCATCTTAAATTATACTAGGGAACTTTTCACAATCTTTGGGATAGGCAACGGAAAAATAAAGTCACCCATAAAACCCTTTTGCTTTAGCTTGGGCATGAGTTCATCAGCAATATGCCATGAAAGGAGCAGAGCATATTCTGGCTGATTTTTAAAAAGAAGAGACTCTTCTTCCACTGGGATTAGGGTGCCGGGTATATATTTGCCAATTTTATGAGAACCTTTTATCTCCAAGACGTAATCAAGAATACCATCATCAATCCCCGTATAATTAATAAGAGTACTGGCACGAGACGGCGCACCAATTCCATAAATCCGCTTATCCTGCTTTTTAATATCCATCAAAAGTGCATAAAGTTCAAGCTTTGAAATAACAACTTTATCCTTAAACTCCGATAATTTTTGTTTATCTAGAATTTTCTCTTTTTCTTTATCTAGCAATACATCAACTGTATTTTTTACATGATACTTACCTCTTCTGGCAGCATACACCCTGATTGAGCCTCCATGTGTTGGTATTTGTTTTGCATGAATAATCTCGAGCCCGTGGCTTTCAAGTAAATATTTTAAGCTATGGAGAGAATAATATCTCAAATGCTCATGATAAATTGTATCATATTGAAGTGTCTCAATAAGTGGCAAAAGATAATGAGATTCTGAAACAAAGACCCCATCTTCGGTTAGTAATTTGAGAATTAATTCAACAATCTCATTAATATTTTCTATATGTGCAAACACATTTGTAGCTGTAATGATTTTTGCTTTTCCATATTTTGATATCACCTTCTGAACAACGTCACTTTTAAAATAATCTATAATTGTCGGAATTCCCCTCTCAATCGCAATCTTGCCTATCTCCTCAGGTGTTATCCCTAAAACTCTGTGTTTTTCTTTAAAATTGCTCAATAAATTCCCATCATTTGAACCTATATCAACCACCAAATCATCAGGACCTAAATTAATAATAGTCCCACATTCCTTATACAATTCAGCAAAATTTTCACGTAATATCTTAGTTGTACTGCTTGTATAAGGATACTCAGGTGGAAAAATAATTTTAGGGTCTATAATCAAGCCAAGCTGAACAAGATGACATATTGTACAATATAATATCTGTGCGGGATAGCTAGGCTGCTCTTTCGGCGGATCGCCAATCTTATGCATCTGGTTTACAGGGGGTAAATATCCCAAAAAGAGTATTGGCTTGAGTCCTTTACTATCACAGGTCTGACATCTTTCGACAACAATACTTGACCCGCTCTCAAAAGCTAGTTTATTGGCTTTTTCCATGTCTTTTCTTCCTTAAACGATTTTTTGCCTCTTATGGCTGTTTTCATCATACCACTTTGCTGTTATTTTCAGGCCTTTTTTAAAGGACACCAGAGGGTGATAACCCAGTTTTTCCATTCTTTTTATATCTGGACATCTTCTTTTCGTTCCACCTTCAGCTGGTTTTCCTGGAATAACAGTAACCTTCCTTCCGAAATATTGTCCCACCTCAATAGCCACCTGTTCTATGCTAATCTCTTCCATTGTCCCTATGTGATAAATACCCAAATGCTCCCCCTTTTCTAAAACCAGCATAAGCCCATCAATAAAATCCTTAATATAGACAAAGGACCGAGTCTCTTGACCAGTTCCCTGAATTGGAAATTTAATCTCTTTATCCTCATTATCTTTACAAAGATCCTTCATTCTCAAAACAAACTGGGGAATAACGTGCTCCCATCCCATATCGGGACCGTAAACATTATGTGGTCTAAAAATGACTGCTCTTTCAAAATGTTTTCTGCCATAATTTATTGTCAATAGCTCACTTATTATTTTTCCTCCGGCATATGAATAACGCGGATTTAACGGATCCGGTATGGAAAGGGAAACGCTCTCATCGGTAGGAATTTTTTTAGGGGCTTGATAGACCTCTGAACTCGATGCCAAGATCAGTTCTTTAACCCCCTCTCTTATACAGCCTTCGATAACGTTTATCATCCCCTTAATTCCGACATCCAATACAAGCTCAGGCATTTTGTAGAAATATTCTGTGCCGTTGATAAAAGCAAGGTGAATCACGCTATCGACATTTTTTAAGGCTTGGTATACTGTTTTGGCATCCCTGATATCTGCGTTAATGATTTCAATTTTTTCTTCTAATCCTTGTAAGCGCAGAAAGGTACCGCGAAAATTGTTGTCAAGAATCCTGACGCTGTGATTCTCTTTCAGTAATCTCTTTACAATGGCACTTCCAATAAATCCTGTTCCGCCAGTCACAAGATATCTTTTCTTTTTCATCCTTTTATTTCTTTCTTTTCGAAACGATTTTTTTAGGTACTTTAACCGATATGTTGCACCTCCATTTTCCGGAACTGTAAAGATTCCAAAGACCCCATAAAAACCACTTTGAATACTCAATAACCCACGGTCCTAATTTAAAGCTTGACTTCCCTCCATAAAAACGATTGATAGAGATTATCGGCACTTCTCCAAGCTTTAGTCCCGCAAGTTGGGATTTTATCGCCAGCTCAAATGCAACAGCCCAGCCAATCGGTTTCGCTTCCAGTTTTATATGATTAAATATGGAACGCCTAAACATCTTGATACCAATAGTTGAATCGGTTAATGCTGAGCCTGAAAAAAAATAAAAAAGCCTGTTTGCTATACGGGAGAGAAATCTACTCATAAAGTATCCTCCAAGCAATCTTCCTCCGTAGGCATATCTTGTTGCACTAACAAGTTCGCATCCTCTATCCATCAAAGAAATCATATCTTCAATAGCAAGTACCGGCCCGATATCATCGGCAGCTATCACCAGAATATAATCCCCTCTTGCAGCATCCACCCCTGACTTTATCGCATTAGCTACTCCTCGGCCACGCTGATTATGAATGCCCCGCAAATTTGAATAACTATTTTTTTGCATTGACTCAATAACTGGGATACTATCGTCATCCAAGCTATCGTAAACAATCACAACCTCATGGGGAATCTCAATCGTTGCTCTTAATATTTTAAGCATAATTTTAAGATTAATACCCTCATTGAGAACAGGCATTAGAATGGATAATTTTGTATTTTCATCCATTTTATTTTTCCTTCAGCTCCTCTTGAATTTTTTTCCATAGATTTAAGTCCATTGATGCGTCTTTTGCTATAGGAAACACAATCGTCTTCAAGATGTCATTCTGTTTGCAAGGCTTTAACGACGGCTTAAATTCTTTATACCTATCGTAGTCAGATTTTCTTTCAGAACCGATATTGATAACCCCGATAAAAGAACTCTCTATGATTTTGGCTATAGCTTCTGTCAGATAATCGATGGTCACTTTTGAAGAATAGGCGTTAGTTGCTGAAGAATCGAATCTTATGTTTTTAGGATCAAAGAAGCTGGTTCTTATAATGCAAAAATCACTAAGTAGTCTTACAGCACACTCCGCACCGAGTTTTGTCCAACCGTAGAGGTTATAGGGTATTGTTGCATCTCTTTCCGAATAATTACCCTTAATTCCCTCATATACGCCATCTGTCGAAATATGAATAAATCTTATAGTCTTCTTCAATCCCTTTTCTTGTCTCATAATCTCGCTTACAAGATTGCTTGTTCCAATTATGTTAGTTTGTATGGCCTTAATTGGATCGATTTCACATTCTTTCATTCTCGCCATAGCTGCGCAGTGTATAACTGCATCAATATGATTATTGTTAAAAAATTTCTCAATAGTTTTAGGTTTTGTTATATCGAAAATTTTTCTGGGGGGGGCCAGAAGTGATGAAAAATATTTTGATGCTATTATCGCTTGCCCAAGTTTTCCAGAACCACCTGTCAAAAGTAAGTGTTTGTATTTCATTTTTTATTTATAAAGAATAATTTTAAAAAGGGATTTATTTACTGCCTTTTTTCTTGATTATACCCCAAAGGTCTATAACTTCCACACTCTTTGGTATAACAAGATCTTTATAAGAAGAATGCGGTACGCCTATAATGATCACTTCACTTGAATTTATCACCTCTTCTTTTGTAACAAAATCAGGATTTTTAGCATATTCATCTGAATAATAAACCTTTGCGCCATGAAATCTTAAAATTTTTCCTAGTTTATATGAAAGTGAGTCTCTTATATCATCTATATCAGCTTTAAATGCCATACCTAATATCCCTACCCTTTTTTTTCTTAAATCATACCTTTTCTTTAGGTCATCAACAATAAAGTTTGGCAAGCCCTCATTAATCATCATAGCAGCATGGCCTAATATAAAGTTATTACTGTTGAATGCTGATAGTTGCATTGTATCTTTAAGAAGACATGGGCCTGCCGTAAAACCTGCTGAGGGCAAGGTATCTGCTCTTTGATAACCTTTTTTCATTGCATAACGAATCTTATCGTAATCCACTCCAAAATTGTGAGCCATCATATAGAATTGATTGGTTATAGCAAATTGAATATATCTCCATGCATTTGAAAAAAGTTTTACCAGTTCAGCTTCACCCATAGAGATTTTGATTATCTTTGGAGAAAGTTGGCTGAACAATTCAGAAGCATTTTCTGCCGCTTTCTCACTCAAACCGGCTACAATCTGTGGAAGTTTTTTCAATTCTTTCATGGCATGACCTTGAACAATACGCTCAGGACAATACGCAATATGCCATTTTTTCTTATTATTTAATAAATCTGAAATCTGCTGACAGGTGCGGGGATATACAGTGCTACGTATGATAATTGTTTGATCATTGTTAAAATATTTTTTGAGGCTATCAATAAAATCAAGAAAAGCACGGGTTTTGGGATTAAGGTATTCATCTACCGGTGTCCCTATCGCAATAATTACATACCGCGCTTGACCCACTACCCTCTTATCCAAGCAAACTTCAAGTGTTTTTTTTCTTAAGACTTTCTTTAGAACTGGCTCGGCCCCGTATTCTATGAATGGCATTACCCCTTTCTTAACAAGTTCTGCCCTCTGCTTATCTTTATCATAAAGACAAACCTTTAATCCTTTTTCTGCAAAGGATATTCCCAAAGGTAGACCCACATGTCCAAGTCCTCCAATAACAACTATATCGAACTTTTTTTTATGAGTCTTATTAAACCTCGAAGCCATATCATCTCCTCTTAGTAAACTAATCTCAATTCTACATTTTTCATAACTTATACTTACTTATAAGTCAAACTATTTCATTAAGAAAAAGATGGGAGCTTTTTTGTCGAAATTATATCTGTCCTGAATCAATTATCCTGTGTCTAAATTAAATAAAAATTTGACCCCGGGAAATAGATATTTTATTATACAAAAAATCAAGAGGAGATAACAGACTTATCATGACATTAAGAATCCTAAAAAACCTCTTAAATCTTCTTATTTTACTATCCCTGCTTGTTATTCTTTACATATTGATCTCTGGCGGGCAGACTCTTTATATTAGTAATATCAAAATCAGGCTCAGTCATCTGCACAATCCACTGTTGATTTTTTCTATTCTCCTAGCCCTTCGATTATCACTATTCAAAGAACAATGGTTCTTCCTCAATAAAACCATTTTAAATTTTTCTCAGAATCACACTGAATTTATCAACACAGGTTCAAAAAAAGAGTATCTCATATACTTTTTTTTCATTGTTGTTTTTATTACTCTTTCCTATCTTAAAATCTTCAACAATTTCTTTATCAGGGATGATTTTAATCTATTAGAAGAGGCCATCAAAGCAAATAGCCATTTCCTCTATATCTTTGACCCAGGGCCAGCAATTTTATTCAGGCCATTCTTCAATCTTCTCTTTTTATTAAATTACAAACTCTCAGGCCTCAATCCTTTTGGCTACTATATTATTAATTACCTCATACACATTGGCAATTCCCTTCTTCTGTTTTACTTCACATATATATTGACAAAAAACAGGTTTATTAGCTTTCTCGCTTCTCTCCTCTTCGCAGTCAATTTTGAACATTACCAGGCAGTTATGTGGATTTCAGGAAGACCTGGTTTGGCGGTAACCATGCTCTATCTTCTCACTCTTGTCTTCCTTACAAGATATTTTATATCAAAAAATAAAGTAAGTTATATTGCATCTGCAACATTCTTTACTCTTTCCCTGCTCTTCTATGAAGGGTCAGTAACCTTATTGCCCATGATGTTTTTATACGACGCCTTTTTTCACGAGAGATTGAATATCTCAAATGTATCAAAATATATAAAGAGATATGGCCTTTTTGCAGTTTTATTAATACTCTATGTACTCTTCCAATTTTATATTCACTCCAAGAATCCTCTTATAACTCAAAAAGCTCTTGCATTTAATCTTCATTTTATTTATGAAATCTTTAGAAGTGCGATTACCATCAATGAATGGATTATTCCGCTTCTAATACTCTCTGTTATTTTTCAGAGAAACAATATTACATTCCAATCATTAAAAGATTTATTAAATAACCCTGTTATCATCTTTTCGTTTATGTGGATAATCATTGCTCTCTTCCCCTTTAGTTTCTTTCAAGAAAGATCTATTGTCCCCTCGCGATACTTCTATATTCCCTCAATCGGCAGCTCAATCCTTTTGAGTTTTCTGATATATCAGATCTATCAAACAGGAGTGCAATCATTAAAAACTACAAATAACATCTTACAAAATAAATTCAAAGCCACTTTAATTATCACAACACTGGTTATCATTCTAGCTAATACTCTTGCAACGTATCAGCAAGAACAATTCTTTGGGAAAAAGCCGGACTGGAGAAAAATAATCACTACCCTTAAAACCCAATATAATAATTTTCCAGATAATAGCAGGATATATTTTATGAATATATCAACAAGAGAGATACACGTTAAAGCCTTGATGCACGTCTTTTTCAATCCAACTCTCAAGACCTTTTCCAGTAAAACAAGTAAGATAAACATTCAAAAAAACGATCAAGAAAAAAAAGAGAAGATATTTGTGTTTGACTATGTGGATGGAAAGATTATTAATCGAACCTCTGATTACATTTATTCCGATCCTAAAAGAAATCCTTATCCATAATACTAGCTATATAACTATCAGGAACTTTCCTTTGAGACTGGATATTTCTTCTTTTTTCCAGTATTGCACTTAAATCTTTATAGGCACTCAGTTTCCCCTTTATAAATGAAATGGCCGTACCCTTGTGCATCCTCTGTATTGTATATCTCACAGTTAATTCCAGCCTTCTTAAAAAGATGCGATGAAGATTTCTCAAAAGAAGGCTTTTTGGCCAGTTTTTTAACAGATAATAAACATTATTTCTGCTGTTGAGAAAGACCTCAAACTTATTATATCTCTTCATTGTATGCCCTTTTTTATGGTAAACAATTGCCCCCGGCACAAACAAACATCGATGGCCAAAGAGCTGGGCCCTAAAGCTCAAATCCACATCATCCAGATAAATAAAGAATGATTCGTCAAAAAGACCAATATCATCAAAAAGCCTTTTTCTATAGATTGCAGCCCCAGCACATGCCCCGAATACTTCTCCCTCTTTTTCAAAAAAAGGTCCATCAGGCTGCCCTGCACCAATACTTGAGGAATCACCGTTTCTCTTTATCTTGATTCCCACTGTATTTATTTTGTCCCTCTTATCATAATAAATCATTTTTGATGCACAAAACGATATTTCCGGATGATCCTGAAGTGCTCTATAAAAAGCTTCAAGCCAGTCTGTAACCACCTCCGTATCATTATTTAATATAGCGATGTATTCACCTTGAGAATGTTCAATCCCTGTATTGACCGCTGTGCAGAACCCTTTATTTTCTGAAAGGGAAATGAGTTTTACTTCAGGGTATCTACCTTTAATAAGATCTAAGGAGGAATCACTTGATCCATTATCCACAACAATTATCTCAAAATCTCTAAAGGTCTGCTTTCTCAAAGATTCCAAACAGTCTCCGATAACACCCTCTCCATTCCAGTTTGGAATCACAATACTAATGACTGGTTTCACGATAAACCTCTTCATAGAGAGAAATCGTCTCTCTAACATCTCTTTGCTTTAAAAATCTTTCAAGGATGTCTCTGTTTGTCCTGTTTAATTCTTCTCTGTCTAACTGAACAGATAGATTTATCTTTTCAGCGATTTCTTTTGCATTCCTTGGGTCCTCTATTACAAATCCATTCTTGCCTTGAATAACAGTTTCAAAGGCACCGTTCATCCTTGTTGTCAATACAGGTATGCCAGTAGCTATGGCTTCCAAACAGGCATTACTGAAGGGATCATAAATTGTGGGAAGAAGAAAGATATCACTGGCAGCATAAATGGGAGGGGTGTTAAGAAGAGGACCTGCAAAAATAATTTGTTCTCTGATAGATAGATTTTCTGTCAATCTTTTGTATCTCTTTGGATTACCTTTACCCACGATAATAAGCTTGTATTTTTTATCTCCCAGTTCTTTTACAGCTCTTATTGCATATTCTAGTCCCTTTCTCTCAAACCCGGAACCGATAAAGGAGATGAGTATGTCATGATATCCAATTCCATATTTATCCCTTATCTCTTTTCTGAATTTTTCTTGGTTTGCAGGATTAAATTTCTCTGGATCAATACTATTATAAATGATCCTTATCTTATCCTCAGGAACATTGTAATGTTTCATAATATTCTCTTTGACCATTTTTGAATTGGCAATGATAAACCGATAATTTCCTTTTTTGAAAATCCTTTTTTCAATAGAAAGCATACAGATATGAAAAGGATTAATCCTAATAATCAGATTTTTAAAGAAGCTTCTGTATCGAGACCTTTGTAAAAGCCATTCTCTATGACACCCATCTCCTGCCCTATAAATATCTTGGGATAATGTCTTTTCAAAGCTGTGGACAATATCAAATTCGTTTTTCTTTAATTTTATTTTCAGAAAAAGAAGGAAGCTCAAAAGAGAAAAAAGGGAGAGTCCTTTAAGAATAGGAATTTTATGAAATATGATTCCTTTGGCCTCTGATTTGATTTTCCAGCTATTTGCAAAGAGATGAATCTCATTACCAGAATCAGCTAACTTCTCCGCCAACCTTCTAATATAAAGCTCTGCCCCTCCAAAATCACTATACTTCTTTCTTATTAAAGCGATCTTCATTAATAGCTTCCAGTTTCTCATTTATCACATTCAATACATCATCAAGTTCTATTGCTTCAAGACATAGACTTTTTTTTGTTCCATTACACCCATCCTTTCCACAAGGACGACAGTCCATCTCTTTTGTGATGACGATATGTCCATTTCCCCATGGACCCCAATTGAATTCGCCAGAAGGCCCGAATAAAGCTATAACAGGAGTCTTAACTGCTGCTGCAATATGCATGGGTGCTGAATCAATACCAAAAAAGAGGTCGCATTTACTGGATAAAGCCACAAGCTGTTTTAATGTGGTGCTTCCTGCTAAATTAATTGGCTCAGAGGTGGTATAGCTCAATATATTTTCTATTTTCTCTAATTCCTTTTTAGAAGGAGCAGCGGTTAAAAAAACCTTTGTCTTCTTCTCAAGTTGTAAATAGTCTATTACTTCAGCCATCTTTCTGTCTGACCAACATTTAAATAACCAACGGGAGGTAGGATGGATATGAACTAATATATCCTCTTTTTGAATACTATTTTTATAAAAGATTTCTTCTATATATTTCGCGTCTTCTTCAGAAAAGTAAATCGATATATCTTTGTTTGAGGGTTTTATTCCCAAAACTTTTAGAAGAGAAAGATTATAGTCAACCACATGGACTTTTTTATCAGGAACTTCCTCTAAATGAGTAAAGATATGCTTCTTTCCCAAAAAACCTTTCCCTGAAGGATTAAATCCTAATCTGTATTTTGCACCACTCAATAAGGAGAAAATGGCTCCCCTGTCTCCTTCGGTAAGGTTGATGACCATATCAAATTTTTTTTTATAGATATTCCTTACAAAACTTATCTCTTTTACCCATCTCTTTAAAAAAGGCATACCTTTCCATTTCCTATCAAAGACAATAATTTCATCAATAGCCGGATTAAAGGTAAGCATCTCCTCAGTACCCGAGTTCACAAGAACCGCGATATAGGTATTTGGAAAATTCTCTCTGAGAGCCATTATAGTAGGCACCAAAAGCAAGACATCACCAATATTCCTCTGCTTAATAAGCAAGATTTTATTTAAGGATTCTTTTGATATCCTACTATGCATTTTCATAGAGCTCTTTTAACTTAATGTATTTCGCAAAGGTATAAAATGAGTATAAAAAAGCAAGAAGAAAACCCAGATATCCATCGAGAAATCCTCTTTTTAAGATATACATTTTGAGGAAAGTAAAAGGAGGACGAAACATTATATCAAGATAACTAACTTTTTTTTTGTTCTTATACAATTCTTCAGCTGATAAGGTAGAATATTTATTCATCCTTTTTAAAAAATCAGTTATATTTTTATAGGTATGATGCTCTAAAGGGTTTTTCAAATAACCTGCTTTTCCGTTTAAATCAATTTTTTCGTGAACCTGTCTCTCTTTGAACCTGCCCTTATTCTTTTTAAAGAGTCTCAGATTATAATCAGGATACCATCCACCATATCTAATCCATTTTTTATCAAAAAAATTTTTTCTTGCTATATAATAACCATCATATACATTTTCCTGAGCCAAAACATTTACTATTTCCTTCCTAAGCTCAGAAGTAATCCTCTCATCCGCATCTAGATTCAATATCCAATCGCAACTTGCCTTGTCAATGCAGAGGTTCTTCTGCAATCCAAATCCAAGCCATTCATTAAAAAATATCTTTTCAGTATACTCCTTGCATATTTTTACAGTATTATCATTACTGTAAGAATCAATGATAACAATCTCATCAGCCCATTTGACACTCTCAAGACAGGCTCGTATATTTTCTTCTTCATTATATGTTATGACAGTAACTGTAAGCCCTTTCATTGATTTCTCTAATTAAAAATGTATATGATTATTTTAAAGATTCCTGGTATAGTTTTTCTAACTTCTCCACCATCATCTGACAGCTAAACCTCTCTTCTACCAGTTTTCTCCCTGCTTCTCCTAATCTTTTTGCGTACTCCTTATTTCTTAACAACATAAGGATTTTCTCTGCCAAGATTTCTGGATTATTAGGTTCTATCAATATTCCCGTCTCTCCATCTATAATAAGTTCTGATATTCCTCCAACATTTGTGCCGATTACGGGTTTTTTCATAGCGAGAGATTGAACTACTGCCTGAGGAACCCCCTCTGCAGAATCAGAAACTAATACTGATATGTCAGACATGGCAAGAATTCCTGGAATATCTTCTCTATATCCAGTCATAATTACATTACGCTCAAGTTCTAGTAGTTTGATCTTTTTCGCTATATTTTTTTTCTGAGGGCCTTCTCCAACAATTAAAAACCGTGCTTCTGGTATCTCCTGAATAATTTTTCGAGCAGCCTCTAAAAATGTATCGTGTCTTTTCCAGCTCCTTAAAACAGCTATTTTAGAGATAATTGGAGATTTATCATTAATCCCCAAGCTTTCTTTCAAACCATCAGTGCTATTATTTTGTATATCAAATTTTTCTAACACAACTCCTGTTGGAATGGTGACAACTTGATTTTCTTTAACCCTGTTTGTATGGATCATCTCTTTTCTAGTCGATTCACAGGTAGTGATAATCATATCAGGCATCTTATAAATAAAATTAAAAAGATGTGTTGAAATAGGAACGGAAAGATGTCTTGTTCGGATAAGCAAGGGTTTTCTTCTTCCTATCATCTTTGAGGAAAAAGAAGCTACCCAGCTATCTTTGGAGCTATGGGTATTAACGATATCTATCTTTTCTTTTTTAATTAATCGATAAATCTTAAAAATAGATAAGAAATCAAAGTAGTTCTTAATAGCGATGGGAACAGTTCTGATACCCCTTTTTTCTGCATTCTTCATAAGACCGCTGTTGGGATAACAGCCCAATAGCACCTTATATCCTCTCTTAGAAAACTCTTCAGCCTCCATAAGAATTCTCATTTCCTGTCCTCCCCAACCATCAGAGCTCTCTGTATGCAGAATATGAGGCTTTTTATCTTTTTTATATTTATCTAAAAATACATCCTCTAAGACCCCTTTAAATTCAGGAAATGTGATATCCAATGAATAGTTACGCTCAACATACTCTCTTCCCCTTTCACCCATCTTCATCCTCAAATCTCTGTTTTCAATTAAGATAGAAAGTTTCTCAATCCACTCCTCATCATCCTTTGCTAAAAATCCATTAAAACCATCCTGAACAATCTCAGAATTGACACCGACAGGAGATGAAACGGAGGGTATACCAACTGCCATGTACTGAAGTATCTTAAACCCACATTTTCCCCTTGCCCATTCATCATCTTTTAAAGGCATGATACCAATATCAAAGCTTTGAAGATCTCTTACCTCATCCTCTAATTTCCAAAACTTCTTTTGAATAGAAAACTTATCCAAATCAATAAACTTATCACATACAATTTTTAAAATTATGTTATTATATTTTTCCTTAAGATTTTTAAAAACGTGTTTCAATAAAAATAAATATTTTAAATTCCCTTCTGTGCCAATCCATCCTATTACTATATCTCTATTATTAAGTTTATGCTTAATTACATGATAAGCTTTTGTATCAACAGGAGTCGGAATAATTTTGATATTAGTGTTAAATTTCCGTATAAATTCTGCCAGATAATTGTTTCCCGCTATGATATAATCTGCAGTATTTAAGGTTTTAAATAGTCTTTTATTCCTATTAATATTTCTTCTTTCCCTCTTTTCTTCTGTAGTCTTTTCAATAAACATGATAGCATCATCAATATCATAGATAACCTTTGATGCTAATATTCTAATGAGTACCAGCTCCCAGATATGAAATACCTTCTTTTGAATGAAAACTACATCACAAAAAAGTATAGGAAAAAATATAGAGAGTCGCCAAATAAAGTTTTTTGGTATAGCAATGACTCTATACTTTACCCCTGTCTTTTCTAAATATTTTGTATAGTTATAGCCCCTAAATCTGCTGCTCGGTGTTTTTCTGCTTTCGAGTAAAAAAAGTACCTTCATTGTATTAGATTTCTATTTTGCCTTCTTTAGTATAATGTCTTATCTTTTCATATAAGAATTCAAAAACTTTTCTAAAATTATGCTGATTTGTATTTAAAACAACAAGTGAAATCATTTTTATTTTTTTATAACACTTAAGTATTTTCTAAGAATACTGGTTATATTTATAATAAAAATATTATACCCTATCAAATATTAAAAGGATATATGTTGTTTTAAAAAAATATTTACTAGCAAATATGTTTTTCAGTTATATCTTTAAAACCTTTGGTCTAATTTACAAGCCAATCCAATCTTATATCCCTTTTGCACTCAAGCCAGTCATTCATAATGAAAGACCGTAAATCTTATTTATATGATCTTTCACACAATGATAAACCTCTTCAACAGTTATGTTATGAAAACATTCTAAAGTATCGCAATCCCTTTCAAAACAGGGACTGCATGAAAGATCCTTTTTAATAATCAGATGATTTTCCCCCAGAGGGCCTGTTTGGGATGGATCAGTAGACCCAAAAATAGCAATAATAGGAGTATTGACAGCTGCTCCAATATGCATGGGTCCAGAATCGTTCGTTACCAAAACATGGCACTTACTTAGAAGAGTAGCCAATTCAATGAGATCTGTCTTACCTACTGTATTGACTATTTTATCTTTGATCTCTTTTTTTAAGTAATCAAAAAAGTCTCCCTCTTCCCTTGCACCAACAATCATAATTTTTACTCTTTTCAGAGCCAATAATTTCTCTATAAGCCCTGCATATCTTTCTGGAAACCACCTCTTCGTAATCCCATAGGCAGCTCCTGGATTTATTCCTATCAATAAATCGTCCTTCATTACACCTCTTTTAAAGAGAAAATCTTCTGCCCATTTGAGTCTTTTTTCACCTATATCTATTCTCGGTAAATTTGATACTGTTTTATCTTGAGTTAGGTTTTTTACAAGGTCTAAATAATATTCAACCTGATGTTTCTTAAAAGTATCCTCTTTGAAATCTATTTTTTCAGTTAATAAAAATCCTCTTTTATCTCTGTTATATCCTATTCTTATTGGAATACCTGCAAGAAAAACGATTAAGGCGGAATGAAAGGAATTAGGCAGTAAGATTGCCATGTCCCAATTCCCCTTGGAGAGCTTTCGTATTAATCCCATCTCGGCTAATGCCTTAATCCCTCTTCTTTTAAAGTAGGGAATGACTTCGTCAATATGAGGGCTTACTCCCCAAAGCGGCCGTAGCCCCTCTTTTACTAGTATCCCTATGTGAGCTTTCGGAAAGATTTTTCTGATTAATTCTACCGCCGGTATGGTTAAGACACTGTCCCCCACCCAATTGACACCCCTAACCAGGATTCTTTGAATATTGTCTTTATCTAAATTTATCACCATTAAACGTCATATTTTAAAAAAGAAATTTTTAAAGGAAAACGTCTGTAAGATTTATTTTAAAAGCTTTCAATACAGGATACCTAAGCAATTCTTTATCTGAATTTTTCCCTCTACTTCTTCTGGGTCTTCCATCGCCTGTGCATCCATAACCAATTCTCAGGATACTGCCTGACATAAGATTCGATTATCTTAGTAAACTTGGCCGTATTTACCTCAACATCTCTCTTCATATCACCTGATATATCTAGCTCTACGCTCTGATCAACAACAAACTTATGAAATCCTGGCCCCTTTCTAATTAAAAAACTTGGGTATACAGGTAAACCAGTCCTCAAAGCCAAGATAGCAAGAGAAGGGGTTGTACAGGCAGGTTTTCCGAAAAAATCTACAAATATACCCTCAAGTGGTGAGGTATTCTGGTCTAAAAGTATTGCAACCGGCTCATTATTCTTGAGTACCTTTAAAACTTCCCTTAAAGCATTGTGTTTGGAAATCACCTTGTTTCCATAATAACTTCTGAGATCGTTGATCATTTCATCTATCAAGGGATTATCAATGGGTCTAGCCACAACATTTATAGGGGCTCCTTTTAGAGACGTCACAATGCCCATCAATTCCCAATTACCAAAATGTGCAGTCAATAAAAGGCAGTTCTTTCCCTTTTTATATTTTCTAAAAGCCTCATTGTAACCTACAAACTCTATATTCTTCTCACACCACTGCCTGCCATGTTTTTTAGATAGAAAAAACTCAACAAGGATTAATCCCAGATTTTGGAATGACTTCTTTGCAATATTTCTTATTTCTTTAATATCTTTCTCGCGCCCAAAAGCGACCTTTAAATTTTCAATGGCTATATCACGTCTTTTCTTATGTAAAAGAAACAATAGATAGCCCACTCCCTTACCGATTCTGGAAGCAACGGAAAAAGGTAAGAGATTTAAGGTTATATAAAGAAATCTTACCAAAAAATATTCTAGTCTGTTTAGCACAATCTAAATTTTTTCCTATTCGTGAGATAAAATCCTTCCAAATATCTGTTTTTTCAGTATTTAAATAATTTTAAATAACAGATTTAAGCTGTTCTGTCAATAAAATTAAATGTAGAATCAGAATGAATGAACGATCTTAATAATCTTGAACTCCGATTAAAAATTGATAATTTGTATCATAAGCCTTTGTAATCGCTTAATAATAGCCTTTACAATTTCATACAAATAGTGTAATGATCTCCTATCCTTTTATTTTCAAATAGATGATTTATAAAACTCATCATGAAAATTATTAATAGATATATATTAAAGGAGTTATTTTATACGTTTTTATTATCAATTTTTGTCTTTACGATTGTCCTGATATTAAATAAGGTCCTTCAATTAACTGAACTCGTAGTAAACAAAGGGGTACCTCTTGTAACAATCTTAAAGCTTCTTTTATTTCTATTCCCTTCTTTATTAATAATCATTATACCTATATCTATTTTGGTAGCGTCTATCACTACTTTTAGCCGTCTCTCAACAGATAACGAGATAATTATATTAAAGACCGCGGGAATAAGTTTATACAGGCTTCTTCTCCCCATCATTATATTATCTCTGTTTGCCTATCTTTTTACAAACTTTCTAACATTTAAAGCACTACCATGGGGAACACAATCCTTTAAGAATCTTATGTTTCAAATCATCCAGTCTAAAGCCAGCTTAGATATAAAGGAAAGAATCTTTAATGATTATTTTGACGGTCTTGTAATATATGTAAACGAGGCTCCTATGTCTAATAAACTAATGAAGGGTGTATTTATTTCCGATTCAAGAAAGAGTGAAAATCCTCAAACCATAATCGCAAAAGAAGGTGTATTGTTAACTGATCCCGTATCCATGAAGGTTCTATTAAGACTGAAAGATGGTTCTATTCATCAATTAGAGAAAACAAAAGATTCATATCAACTGATTCATTTCTCTACCTATGACCTTTCCCTCGATATTTATAAGACTTTGTCTGCTAAAAAAGATGAACCAAAGACACTAAAAGAGATGACAATTTCAGATATCAAGAAAAAGATAGGATCATTAAAAAGAGGGACCAAAGAATATAATCGTGCCTTAATCGAATACTATAAGAAATTTTCACTCCCTATTGCTTGTTTAATTTTAGGATTTGTAGGTGCGCCCTTAGGTATTGTAAATAGACGTTCAGGAAGGTCAGGAGGATTTGCTATAAGTGCTATCGTTGTATTTTTTTATTATGTGATGTTAACCATGGGCGAAGGGCTAGGGGACGAAGGAAAAATTCATCCTCTCATTGCTATGTGGTTTCCAAACTTATTATTGAGTATTATGGGCATCTATCTGGTAGTAAAAACAGGAAAAGAATCTCCCTTTAAGATATCTGGTTTTATCATTAACCATATCTTCTTTTTCATAAAAAGGATGAAAAATATATTTTTAAAGTATTATCAATAAGTAGGGATACCTCTTGAAAATTATAAAAAACTATATAAGCAGAGAATTTTTGAAAATGTTCTTCACAATATTAATCTCGTTTATCGGTATATATTTTATTGTCGAATTTTTTGAAAGAATTGATGATTTTGTCGAACATCATGCTAACTTCTATGATTCTATAAGCTACTTTGTATTTAAAATGCCACTTATTATCTCTCAAATAACGCCCTTTGCAGTATTATTAGCCACTGTTTTGACCTTTTGTATTTTTTCTAAAAATAATGAGATCATTGCAATGAGGTCATCAGGTATCAGTCTTATGGAAATCTCATCCCCTCTCATCCTGCTTTCTATATTGATTAGTATTTTAAGCTTTATTGGTAATGAACATATCATCCCTTATACTAACCAAAAGTATAATTTTATATTCGATGTGAAAATAAGGAAAAAACAACCCAAAGGAATATTTAGAACGGATAAAATCTGGTATCACGGAGAGGATAATACGATATGGAATATACAGCTTTTTGATGGAACAAAAGATATGATGCGAGGAGTTACCCTCCATAAGTTTAACGAAGAAAATGTATTAATAGAAAGAATTGATGCTTCATTGGTAAAATGGGAAGACGGAAAATGGAATTTTCTAAATGGAAATATTGTAAGATTTACCCAAGATGGTGGATTCTCATCAGAAAGTTACGAATCCAAGAATATGTTTTTCCCTGAGGAGCCGAAAGATTTCAAAAACATAAAAAAAGACCCTGAAGAAATGAGCTTTAATGAAATCTATTCTTACGTTAAAGAATTAAAGAAAAAGGGATTTGACGACACCAAATATTCTGTTGATATGTATGGTAAACTTGCTGCACCTCTGAGTAGCTTCATAATGGTTCTGTTCGGGATCCCCTTTTCCCTAAAGTCAGGTCGGACGGGAGGTATTTTTAAAGGTATTGTCGCTACAATAATAATCGGCTTTAGCTATTGGATCATATCTTCTATTGGAATAACCTTAGGACACTCAGGAACTCTTCCCCCTCTCATCGCTGCATGGACCCCCAACATTCTCTTTATTGCTATTGGGCTCTATCTGTTGATAAGTGTCTGGCACTAATGAACATCCTTGTCTCCTCGCTGTCTCATAAAGCTTTTGGCTTGACATTCGTAAGATATTCTGTTATCAATCAAAACTAAATTTGAATAAATAATTTTTTGAAAATTAAAAAGGTTGACAGATGAATCATTATAATATTCTAGGTTTAGATTTAGAATTAGAAAACGGGAAGGTCGAAGGAAAAGTCACTGGAACCCTTTCAAAATATCTTCAGGACTATTTTAATTTTTATCTAACGCAGTTAAATAAAAACAAGGTTCTTGCTGTAAAAAATGGGGGTAACGTCTATACTCTCTTTTTGCCTCCCATTCCAGGAAAGGCAGCTATAGAAGATATTACAAGAAAACTCCTTCGAAAAGCCTTTAAAAGAACTATCCCTTCAACATGCACTCTTTCAACTATTAATACCTGTCAAGCAGACTGCCTTCATTGCAGCGCAGCTCAATCTATGAAACAAACTAAAAAGGCTCTTTCAAACGAAGAATTTAAGAATGTTATCGATCAGGCAATAGAACTGGGAGTGGTAAACATCACTTTAACAGGTGGAGAACCCTTGCTTAGAAAGGATCTTTTTGAGCTCATTCATTATGTTGATAAAGAAAAGACAATCTGCTCCATGTTTACTAATGGTGAACTTCTTACAGAAGCTAATGTAAAAAAGTTAGATGAAGCAGGTATATTTTCAGTAATGGTAAGTCTTGATAGCCCTGATGCCAAAGAACATGATGAGATGAGAAGAAGGCCGGGGTTATTTAATAAGGCAATAGAAGGTATAAAGAGAATGCTAGATAGAGGAATGCTTGTAGGCATATCAACTTATGCTAGCCAAGAAAACATTGCTGATGGTAAATTAGAAAAGCTTCTTTATCTTGGAAAAGACTTAAAAGTCCATGAACTAGTCATCTTTGATGCCGTGCCAACGGGTAGATTTATAGATAAAAAGGACTGTATACTGAGAGACTCGGATAGAGAAAAGATAAGAAAGATAACTGAGGAATGGCGAACAAATCCCGATTTACCTAATATTACCGCTATGTCTTGGGTAAATAGTCCTCAAGGCTCTGGCTGTTTTGGTGCTAATGAACAGTTCTATATGACAGCTTGGGGAGATATTACGCCTTGCGACTTTACACCCCTTGCCTTTGGAAATATAAGAGAAGAATCTTTGCAGACGATATGGATGCGGATGTTATCCCATCCAGCCTATAGTACCCCTCATCAAAAATGCAGGATGCAAGATCCCGATTTTCGTAAACAATATATTGATTGTATGCCTGAGGGAGCTGACCTTCCTATCGAACTCTGGAAGGATGAAAATGCATTTAAAGAATCAAATAATGGTTTTAAACCATCGGGTCCTGCTAAAAAATCATCTATCCCATTAACGATCAGAACCTCTGGTTTTTAATATGTTTAATCTTGCAATAAGCTAAAAAGATCTTCTTCTAGTTTTTTTTCTTCTATTACATTAGTCCTTATCCTTAACACCCAGAAAGGAAATTCTGTAGGTAGGTATTTGAGAAGTCTTATCCCATCCTTTTCTGTGGTTATCACAAGATCAATATTATTTGAACGAATCATATTTCGAATATAGTTCAAGTCTCTATCCGAAAAGTCATGATGATCTGGAAATATAAAGAAATCTTTAATATCTGCGTTTAAGGATTTTAGGGTAGACCTAAAAGATTCTGGCTCAGCTATACCACAAAAGGCTAACACCTTTTTGTTCTCTAAAAATGATACGTCTTCTTTAATGCTTTCATTTAAGTTTATCAATTCAGAGGGTTCAAAAGAACTATAGTAGAAAGGTATATTCTTATTAATTTTTTTCTTTAATAAATTAATTTGAGGCTCAAGAACAGAGCTATATTTTGAAAAAACAATTCTATCAGCTCTGTTAATTTCTTTTAAGGGCTCTCTCAAAATTCCAACAGGAAAAAGTTTATAGTTGCTTAATAATTGTCCTGCATCTATAAGAAGGATGTTTAAATCCCTAGTTAATTGAATATGCTGGAATCCATCGTCTAAGATGAGTACTTCTGCACCAAATTTTTCAATGGCAATAGTACCTGCTTTAAATCTATTCTTGCCAACAATGACCGGTATTCCTTGAAGGCTCTTTGCTAACATATAAGGTTCATCTCCAGCATTATAAGGATCTAACAAAATATATTTTTCATCTGAAACGATATCTACTCTATTTCTTCTTTTTCTTTTATATCCTCGACTCAATATTGCTACTTTGTAACCTTTGTCTTTTAATTTTTTAGCTAACAAAATAACAAAAGGAGATTTACCAACACCACCTAAAGTAATATTCCCAACACTGATGACTTTAGTTGGAAGGCTCTTGATATTGAATATATGAATGATATAAAAAAAACGCCTCACAAAATGAATCATTCTATAAAGTAAAGAGAAAAAAAAGAGGGGGACCGAGATAGACCTAGAAATAATATCATTCCTTTTTCCATATATTATTTCTCTTAAAAATCTTTCCATTCTTATCTCATTTAGATGAATCTGTCTAATATCTCCAGACTCTTTAATACAGAGCCATGATTTTCCTCTATAGCCTTATATGCCTTTTCTCCTGATTCTTTGAATCTCTCGTTGTTTTTTAATAATTCCTTTGCTTTGATAATAAATTCAGTTTCATTATTAATCTGAATGCCCCCACCTATTTCTTTTATTACGCTAGCGATCTCTAAAAAATTATCCATATAAGGACCAAAAAAAACAGGTCTTTTATAGATTATGGGCTCAAGGATATTGTGCCCACCAATTTTAGGTACCAGACTTCCTCCTACAAAGATTATTGTACTGATGCTATAAAATTTTGATAATTCTCCTAAGGTATCTAGAATCAAAACATTATTTTTATCTATAAAAGCCTTGTTCAATTCATTAGTAATAGAAGTCTTTCTTATAGCTCCAAATCCTTCTCTCTTTATCAAACTCTCTATCTCTCCTACCCTCTCTAAATGTCTTGGTGCAATAATAAGAACAAGGGAGGGATATTCCGTTTTAATATTACGGAACACATTTAAAACTTTGTCCTCCTCCCCTGGATGGGTACTTCCTGCAATCATTATCTTTTCATTTTTCAACTGGTCTAAGGAACCCTCTCTATTTTCTTTGTCTTCACTTGAAATCAACATCAATGCCTGATCAAATTTCATGTTACCCAATACTTTAACTTTTTCCTTTTTAGCTCCAAGCTCGATAATCCTCTCAGCATCCTTTTCTGTTTGCATACCAAAAAAGGAAAGATAGAATAACACCCTTTTCATAAAAAATCCTATCATCTTATATTTTTTAAAAGAACGACTAGAAATTCTGCCATTAAAGATTACAGAGGGGATATTTTTTGTATAAAGAAATCTTAGAAAGTTCGGCCATATCTCAGTTTCCATTGTTATAAACAATTTTGGATTCAAATATTCTATCACCCTCTTTATAATCCATGGGTGATCAAAGGGGAAAAATATAATATTTTCTGTCTCTTTTATCTTATTCCTTGCTGTATTATTTCCTGTCTCTGTTACCGTTGATACAACAATATCCAAAGTAGGATATTTCTTCCTGATCTCTTTAATGAGGGGCAGCGATGCATTAACCTCTCCAACAGAAACCGCATGAAGCCATACTGGCCTATTTCCTTTTAGCCTTTGTTTTATATCAAGAGAAATATAACCTAATCTCTCTTTAATCCCCCTTCTGTATTTCTTTGTAGTTAAGACCTTAAATATTAAAAAAGGAAAAATTATAATCGTACCTAAATGGATTAATAGATTATAAAGTAAATACATTATAATTTTCTTTTCTCGAAGTATTTATCCGCTACTTCTGTAATCTTGTTTAAATTTTTCTCTAGCTCGAGCCTTTTTCCCTCTATTGTTTCATTATCAGCATCCTTTGGTACAATTACGGGCTCTCCGTAAATTACTATGACCTTTGAAAAGGGAAGGGGAAGAAGAAACCTGTCCCAGCTATTAAAAATCTTTTTTCTTCTCGCATTATATGTAACGGGAACTATTGGCGCCTCTGAAATCTTAGCGAGGTTGATAGTACCTCTTTGAGCCTTATATCTTGGGCCTCTAGGTCCATCAGGGGTTATGGCAGCATGATAACCCTTTTTTAACTGTCTTGCCAAATTTATGAATGCACTTTTCCCTCCTCTAGAAGAAGAACCTCTTATAGTTTTGATACCCATATAATGAGTAAACCCACTGATTAGTTCACCATCTCTGCTTTGGCTGATCATCATATAGGCATCTCTCTGATTTTTATATATGTAACCAAATAAGAGAAGCCTTCCGTGCCAAAAGGCCAAGATACCATTCCGTCTACTTTTTATAGATTCTTCTATTTCTTTATTTATATACTCAATCCTTAATGTTTTTCCTATTAAGTTAACTATTAGATATCCAAGAAAGGATAATAATCTCACCGACATTTTTTATCATAAAATGAATAAGTTGTTAAAAACATTAAAATTATAGCATTGGAAAATAGGGGTTTCAACCCTTTTCTAGGTAAGCAGCAAGAAAGAAGCGATATAGCGCGGTATTTAAACTCTTATGTCTAACGAAACTTCTATGGAGAGTACAAAAAACATCCTATTGGGGTGAAGATATATCCTCTAAACAGAGGCTGTCGTTCTATTCTCTAAAAAATCAGAAATCTTTTGAGCGCACCTCATCGATGCCCCAGGCTCTCCCAGAACCTGCCTGATCTTTAAAAGCTCATCCTTCATTGAATTATAATAATTACTCTCCTTCAATGCCTTTATTGTGATCTCTGCAATCTTCTTCGGGCTTGCTTGATATTGTCTTAATTCCGGAACGATCTCCTTCCCTGCAATAATATTTACAAGCCCAAAATAAGGAATCGTCAAAAACGTCTCAACCAGAAGCCATGAGAATAGTGTTCCTCTGTAAAAGATGACCATCGGTTTCTCTAAAAGAGCTGTTTCTAATGTTGCTGTGCCTGAGACAACGATGATAAAGTCTGCAGTATTCACCGTATCATAAGTGAGATCTTCTGTGATCTTTATTTCTAGATCTTTTTTACTAATAAACTTCTCCACCTGTTGTCGATCAAGTGTTGTAGCCAAGGGAAGGATAAATTGGGATTCAGGCAGGGCTTTTTTTATGATCTCTGCTGACTGAATTATAATAGGAAAATTATGTTTTATCTCTATCTCTCTGCTTCCAGGAACAAGACAAATTATCGGTTCGTCCATCTCTAAATCAAATCTAGGACATATCTCCTCTTTGGAATAATGTGTCTTTACAAGATCAATTAAGGGATGACCGACAAACTCCACATCCACCCCTGCCTTTTTATAAAATTCTACCTCAAAAGGTAAAATAACCAGCATCTTATCCACATATCTTTTGATCTTTTTTATTCTCCACCTTCTCCATGCCCAAATCTGAGGGCTTATATAATAAACAACCGGGATACCTATCTCTTTGGCTGCCTTTGCTAATCTCAGATTAAAATCTGGCAAATCTATAAGAACAATAGATGCGTATTTTTTGCTGAGGAGTTCTTTTTTTATTCCATTAAAAACTCTCTTTAAGAAACGGAGTTTCCCAACGGCCTCAAAAATCCCAACAACGCTGATATCTTCAGCATTAAACAAGGCCTCAACGCCAGCCCCCCTCATTTTTGGACCGGCTACTCCCTTTATCTTCAGATCAGGTCTTAATTGAGAAATGGCTTTAGCCAGCTCACTTCCATAGAGATCGCCTGAGCCCTCTCCAGCTACAATCATCAGGTTCAACTTACCCTTTTTCCTCCTCCTTTGAGTCATCCACTATAATAATCGATACTCCTGCCTTATCTGCCATGGAAATCACTTGGTCTATATCCATAATATATATTTTTTTGAACTCTAATGCTAAGACGGATGCTTTATATTTAATCATTCTCTTTAGGGTCTCTATGCCAATTGTTGGTACATCCATGCGGAAATCATCCTTGATTCTGCTTACCTTTATGACAACCGCATTCTTTTCTACTAGGGAACAACCACGCTTAATAGCCTCATCTGTTCCTTCAATCGCTTCCACTGCTAGGATTGCCTGGTTTTTTACAACGATGGTTTCTCCGATATCTAATTTTGCAATTTCTTTTGCTAAAGACAAGCCATATTTTATGTCCATCCATTCTTTCTCTGTCGGTTCTCTTTTGGTTAACACCCCTTTTGGGGGAAATAATTCGTCGAGGAAAAATCTCTGATCCATAATATTTAAACCTTCTTGCTCAAAGATCTTAGCAATGCCAGACATAAGTGTATCATCATTCTTATTTATAATTTCCTTAAGAAACTTTAGGGCCTTCAGGTCAAAACCTAACTTATCAAAGATAACCTTCTTGTTAATCCTTCCAATGATGATAATATCCTTTACCCCCTCACTCTTTAGGGTATTTAAGATCTTCTTAGACTCTCCAATTCCTAGGTGATGGATTTTATCAGAATAGGGGGATAATGTCTTTTTTAGATATTTACTTAGAACAATCGTGGTTAAAGAAAATCCTTTCGCCTTGGCAGAACTTGCAACTTTTATGGGAAGTTCGCCTTCTCCGGCAATCAAACCGATCTTATTTTGCACAATATTCACCACAAATAATTCCCGTTAATTTGGAATGAATTAAGATTCTTTGAATTCAATCCTGTTTTTTTTAAATTTTTCAATGATCTCTAAAGCCACGTTTAAGGAATGAAGCTCTCTTTCAATAGAAGCCGAATTTTCCTTTTTGTTGTTCAAATGGTTTGTCACACAATCAATCAGATGTTTTATCTCCAGCTTCAAAGGGTTTTCTTTATGAACAAATATCCTTTCAATAAACGACTCCTGTTTGTATCTGAGCTCTTCTTTGGTAAGGGTGTGTTCTGAAGAAGCCTGTCTGTGGATATGAATATCTTGATCTGTATAATCTAGAAATATATAGGCATCCTTTTGGGTTATTGCCAGTGTTCTTATCTTGTTTTGGGTGGCGCGGCTCGCAACAATATTTGCGATACAACCATTCTCAAAACGTATCTGGACATTCGCAAGATCTTCATGTCCTGAAAAAACAGAAACACCCATGGCATTTATCTCTTTTATCTTTGAGTCTACAAGATCGAGTATGATATCGATGTCATGAATCATTAAATCTAAAACAACACCATCATTCTCAACCCTTGGATCATAGGGCCCTAATCGTCTTGAATCAATAAATATAGGATTTGAAACGATCTTTTTCAGTTCCTGAACTGCTCCGTTAAACCTTTCTACATGGCCTATGTTCAAAACCACCCCCCTTTCTTCAGCTATCTTAAACAATTCTCTGGCCTCTTTGAGATCCTTGGTTGCAGGCTTTTCTAATAATACATGAATTTTTTCTTTCAAAAAATCTTTTGCGATTTTGTAATGAGACTCAGTAGGCACGGCAATGCTCACGATATCTACCTTACTAAATAATTCTCTATAATCTGTATACGCTGTGGTATTATATCTCTTTGCTATCTCTTCTGCTCTCTCTTTATTTATATCTGCAATACCTACCAGTTCCACATTAAAAAGCTCGGAATAGACCCCGACATGATAGCTTCCCATACGTCCAACACCAACAACGCCTGCCTTTATATGATTAACATCTATCATGACTCACTCCTCTGTTCAAGCACAGATGCCCCGCTCACTCTTTTCTATAAATTCTATCAAATGGGCAATCTCTTTCTCCATTTTTATCTCTTCTTTAATCTTTTCCAATGCCTGAGATGTATTAAGATTAGAATGATAGAGAACTTTGTAAGCCTTTTTGATATTATTTCGAGTCTCTTGACTTATACCTGCCCTTCTTAATCCTACAACATTCACAGCCCGTATTCTTGAGGGGTTTCCCTCTGCAATAAAATAAGGAGGAATATCTTTAACCACTCTAGAAGTCCCGCTGACCATAGCTAAGGTTCCAATTCTTACGAATTGATGGATAGCTGTATGACCGCCCATAACTACTCTGTCCTCTATGGTCACGTGACCCGAAATCCCTACAAAACTTGTTATGATCACATGGCTTCCAATAAGACAATCATGACCAACATGAGAATAGGCCATAAAGAAGTTATTGTCACCGATACGTGTTGCCTCTCCTTCTTTGTATGATCTATGTATGGTAACAAATTCTCTAATAATATTGTAATTACCTATTCTAACATATGATTTTTCGCCCTTATAACCCATATGCTGAGGCGCTTCTCCAAGAACAGCACCAGAACTTATCTGACAGTTTTCCCCTATTTCAGTCCATCCTTTAATGACAACATTCGAATCTATTTTTGTTCCCCTGCCTATCCTCACATTTTCGTCAATAACAGAATAGGGGCCTATGGAGACATCAGAATCAATCTCTGCTCTCTTATGAACAGAAGCAAGTTTATCAATCATTTTTATCCATAAAATCCTTTACCCAAAAGTTTTATATATCAGTCCCCAATCATTGCCTGCACTTCTGCCTCAGCAACCAAATTATCATCTACATAAGCATTCCCTTTAAGACGCCATATCTTTCCTCTATGCTTCAACACCTCCATTTCAAACCTTATCTGGTCCCCTGGTACCACAGGCTTCCGAAATTTTGCCTTATCGATACCCATAAAATAGGCTACCTTTGTCTCTTCCCTTCCCATGGACTCCATGGCAAGAATACCGGCAACCTGGGCCATCGCCTCGATAATCAGAACTCCTGGCATTACGGGAATCCCAGGGAAATGACCAGTAAAAAAGGGCTCATTTATGGTCACATTCTTTATACCGACAATGCGCTTATCCTTTTCTAATTCTAATATTCTATCAACAAGTAAAAAGGGAAACCTGTGGGGCAGATACTTTTGTATCTCTTTTTGGCCTAACATATCACACTCCTCTTTAACACGATTTATTGAATTTTATAATAACTCCTTTTTTACAAATTTTATTTTTTATCCTTTTCTATCTTTGATATTTTCTTACCGAGTTCTTTTAATGACTTAACAAATTCCGGCAACCTCGGTAAGAGGACATAGACCTTTCTCCACGAACTGTGATCCATGGAGGGGGAACCAGACTGAATGGATTTAGGAGGAATATCATGGGTGATTCCAGATTGAGCAATTACAATAGAATGATCCCCTATCTTCACATGATCTACTACCCCAACCTGACCGGCAAGAACTACATGATCTCCAATCTCGCAGCTTCCAGAAATACCTGTTTGAGAGGCTATAATTGTATTTTTACCGATACTGACATTATGAGCCAGATGAATGAGATTATCTATCTTTGTCCCTTTCTTTACAATTGTCTCACCAAGATTTGCCCTATCAATACATACATTTGCTCCTATCTCAACATCATCCTCTATGCACACACTTCCAACCTGAGGTATTTTATAATAACTCTCATCATCCAACTTTACAAATCCAAATCCATCACTTCCGATTACTGTGCCGCTGTGGATAATAACATTTTTCCCAATCCTTACATTTTCATATATGCTGACATTTGGATAGATTACAGTGTCATCTCCAATCCTGCAGTTATCACCAACGAATACCCCTGCATACAGTATCACTCTATCACCGAGCTCTACATCACTTCCTATATAAACATATGGAAAGATAGTTATATCTTTCCCCATCTTTACATTTTTCTTTATAATCGCATTCTTATCGATTCCTTTGGGACAGGGTTTTTTCGGATAGAATATTTCGAGAAGCTTTGCGAAGGCAAGATAGGGATTCTCTACAATAATAGAGGGAATGGCAATATTAATATCTTTATTGACGATTATAGCTGAAGCTTTGCAATGCTTAAGCTCTTTTACATATCTCTTATCAGACAAAAAAGTAATTTCACCTTTTTTAGCTTCCTTTATTCCTGATATGCCCTTGATCTCAATGTGAGGCTCGCCCTTTAAATCTCCTTTAATTAATTCACAAATCTTCCCCAGCTTCATAAATATCTTTTATAAACTATTTCTTTTTTTTATGCTGTTCGTTGTATACTTTTATTATTTTATCGGTAATATCCATATCTTGAGAAAAAAAGAATAATCCTGACTTGCTTCCAAGAATGAGACTATATTTATCCTTTTTCCCTACCTCAACGATTATTTTGCCAATCTCTCTTGCTATCTTTTGACTCAGTTCATCCCCTTTCCTCTTTATCTCCACCTCTGCATCATTTGCATATCTCTTTAGCTCTCTTAATTTTCGTCTATACTCGGCCTCTTGCTCCTTTCTTACAGACTCACTCAAAACCAAACTCTTTTTATTTAACTCATCTCGAAGCTTTTTTGCCTCTGCTTCTTTCTGTTTAATTATCTTCTGTGTCTTTATGATTTCTTTTTCGATAAACTCTTTTGCCTCTTTCCCCTTCAAAGAGTCATTCATAACTCTATCAAGATCGACCACTGCTACCCTAAGAGAAGAATCTGCAAAAGCCAACCCCGAGGATAAAACACTAACAAAAAAATAAAAAAATACTATTTTGAACAAAGATGTGGGCTTCATAGATAAATAGCTCCTTATTATATTTTTTTAAGTTATAAGGCGCCCGCTCCCATTTTAAAGTGAAACTCACCTGGGCTTTCACCAGGTTTTTGATCTAATTTAATGCCGTACTCAAAACCCATCGGTCCGACAGGTGTAAAAAGTCTGATGCCAGCACCTATAGCACTCCTTAAATTAAAAGGATCAAAATCATCGATATCACTGTAGACGTTTCCAGCATCTAAAAATCCGATCCCCGTTATATTCATTACATCAACGAGAGGGTAACGGACCTCGGAACTCCACAAAAATCGAGAGTCACCACCAACAGCCTCGCCACCTTCTTGTGGGCCTACCTCATTATACGTAAAGCCCCTTATTGTTCCTGATCCACCAGCGAAAAAGCGCTCAAATATAGGGAGATCTTCACCACCAAGGCCATTAGCAAACCCGCCCTCTACTTTTTGAGCAAATACGAGCCTTTTTTTCTTCCAAAACGGGATATATTTTCTCGTTCCTACAATAGCTCTATAAAATTCATTATTACCCCCTAAGGGCCCGCCAGCGAATTCTGTACTCAAAAAAGTTCGGCTCCCTCTTGTAGGAGCAAATCTTCGGTCGCGTGTATCCCTCACTATTCCTGGCATAATACTACTCGTCATCGTGGTTCCCTCCTGAGACCTTATATAAGATGAAGTAATTCCGGGATCAATATTACTCACTTCAACATCTTCTAATCTATAATGTATGGTTCCGGTAACATTTTCTCTCAACTCCTTACTAAAGCCAAAACCCCCTCCCTGAGAATCTTGATTAAAATATAAATAATCCCTTTTTAAATTGAAAAGGTTCGAGTTAAACCCTATTGAAGAGTCAAATAGAGCAGGATTTTCGAAGTTTATTTTAAATTGAGTCGTTACGCTCGAAAGATAGGTGGCAAAACTAAGCCTGTGTCCTCTTCCGAATAGATTGTTCTGGGCGACTGAGCCACCAAAGATCATATTCTCCACAGAACTGTATCCACCCCCAAAGGTAATCACACCCATTTCCATCTCTTTGACCCTTGTCTCAATGTCTATAATATCCTCCTTTTCACTTCTGGTCGTATCTATCTCTACATCACTAAAAAATCCGCTAAAGTCTAATGCTCTTTTGCTCTTTCTCAGCTTTTCACTATCAAACACCTCACCTTCACTTAGCTCAAACTCTCGACGGATAACATTATCTCTTGTCTTGAGATTTCCAAGGAGATTGATATTCCCAACAAACATCCTTTTTCTCTTGTCAATATTATAGACAATATTAACCACCTTTTTTTCTAAATCTGTCTTTGTTGAAGGTGCGATATCAACAAGGGCATAACCTCTCTTAGCATATAACTCCGTTAAAAGATTAATATCTTCTCTTAAAATGGACCTGCTGAAAGTATAACCCTCTCTAAGAGATAGTTTTTTATACATTTCCTCTTCTGAAAGATCAGGATCCCCCCTGAAACTTACCTTCCCAACACTAAACTCTTCCCCTTCTATGATGGGGATCGTCACATAGATCTTTCCCTTACTTCTATTAATTTCAACCCTTGGCTCTCCTACCTTAGCCATGATATAACCTTTATTGGAATAAAAATTTTCTATCAAAGAGATATCGTTCTTTAACACTTCCTCTACATATGTCCCCTTCTTGGTAATGAATGAGAAGATATTTTCTTCCTTTATCAGCATGATTTTTCTTAGTGTCTTTTCATCAAATGATTTATTTCCAGAAAAGGCGATTTTGTCCACAGACATCTTCAGACCTTCATCAATTTTTATCTCCAAATCTACCCTGTTTGCATCTATTTCTTTCACAAAAGACTCAACGTCAGCAAAAAGAAATCTTTTGGTCTGATATAAAATCTTTATTTTCTCTATGGACTCTTTCAGCAGGTTTTTGTTAATAATTGTATTCTCCTTAATAGTCAACTCTTTTCTAATATCATCCTCCTTAATCTTTTCATTACCTGATATGATTATATTTCCTATGGAAGGTTTTTCAGAAACAACAAATATTATCTTTAGGCCTCCTTCAAAATCCTGCACATCAATCTTAACATCCTTGAAGAAACCTAAATTATAAATCTTTTTTAAGTCATCCCTTAATTGATTTACTGAGAATCTATCTCCTACCTTAGACTTGATATGAAACCTAATTGTAGACTCCTCAACTTTAAAATTTCCTTTTATTTCTATTTCCTTTATTTTAAGAACTTCTCTTTCAGCAGATGCAGCATCAACGAAAAAAAGAAAACTCCATAAAAAAATAAACATAAGTAAAGGCTTATGTTTTATCCTCATTTTATAACCCTGTATAAGCTTTATAACTTATCTAATTACTAAGTATTAGATGTAACCAAATCTTTCTTATCAATAAATACTAATTGATCCCCCTCTCTTTTTACTACCACTACTCCGCCATCTCTAAACTTTCCTCTTAATATTTCTTCTGATAGAGGATCCTCTATATATTTCTCCATTGTTCGCTTTAAAGGTCTTGCTCCATAAGCAGGATCAAATCCTTCTTTTACTAACCACTGCTTGACATCATCGTCCATCTCTAAGGTCAGACCCCTTTCATCTAATAGATGGGCATTAAGCTTTTTTAAAAACAGATCTACAATCTCAACGATATGCTCCATATCTAAAGGATGGAATATAATGATGTCATCTATTCTATTCAAAAATTCTGGATTAAAGACCCGTTTCAACTCAACCATTATAGAATCTTTAAGTTTGTCAAAAGAGGTTTTTCTATCTGTCTTTTGAAATCCTAAGGAGGTGTTTTTCCCTATCATTTTTGAAGACATATTAGAAGTCATGATCAAAACAGTATTTTTAAAATTGATGGCTCGTCCATAACTATCAGAGAGATGACCGTCATCCATAACTTGAAGGAGCATATGAAATATATCACTATGAGCCTTCTCAATCTCATCCAATAGTACAACAGAATAAGGTTTTCGTCTGACCTGCTCAGTGAGCTGTCCTCCCTCTTCATATCCTACATAACCAGGGGGTGCGCCTGTTAGTCTTGAGGCACTAAACCTTTCCCTATATTCAGACATATCTAATCGGATTAAAGAAGACTCCTGGCCAAACAAAAATTCGGTAAGAACCCTAGCGAGTTCTGTCTTCCCAACTCCTGTTGGTCCTAAAAACAAAAAAGTTCCAATAGGTCTATTAACCATTCTTAATCCAGCTCTTGACCTTCTAATTGCCTTTGTGACAGCTTTTATAGCCTCGTCTTGTCCAACAATCCTCTTATGCAACTCTTCTTCCATATTCAAAAGTTTCATAGATTCCTGCTCTTCTATTCGGGTAGTAGGTATTCCAGTCATTCTTGAAACAATATAAGATATATCCTTACTGGTTACAACAGATTTAACCTTTTGCTGTTTTTCCTCCCATTTTTTCTTTAAGGTATTCAATTCTTTTAAGAATTTTTCTTCTTTATCTCTTAAGCCAACGGCTGACTCAAAATCCTGGTTCTCTATCTTTTCTTTCTTCTCTCTTGAAACCTCTTCAAACTTTTTCTGTACCTCCCTAATTTCAGGAGGCAAGGTTTCTCTCTGTAATCTAACCCTTGAAGCAGCCTCATCAACCACATCGATAGCCTTATCAGGTAAAAATCTATCAGAGACGTATCGATCAGATAATCTTACTGCTGTAATGATTGACTCATCAGTAATCTTGATTTTATGATGCATTTCATATTTATCCTTAAGGCATCTAATGATATCTATCGTTTCGTTAACAGAAGGGGGATTAACCATTATAGGTTGAAATCTCCTCTCTAATGCACCATTCTTCTCAATATATTTTCTATATTCATCTAAAGTGGTTGCACCAATACACTGAAGTTCTCCTCTTGAAAGGGCGGGTTTGAGCATATTTGACGCATCAATAGAACCTTCGGCAGCACCAGCACCGACAAGAGTATGAAGTTCATCAATGAATATAATGATATTTTCAGACTGTGTAATCTCTTTCATTACCGCCTTTAATCTGGCCTCAAACTGTCCTCTGTATTTTGTTCCAGCAACCAAAGCCCCAAGGTCTAAACAGATAACGCGTTTATCGTACAATATCTCGGGCACCTCTTTATTGACTATTTTCTGAGCTAAACCTTCTACTATAGCTGTCTTTCCAACCCCGGGCTCACCAATTAAAACAGGATTGTTTTTTGTCCTTCTACTCAAAATCTGAATTACTCTTTCAATCTCGAATTCCCTTCCAATAACGGGATCTAACTTATACTGAATAGCTAATTTCGTTAAATCCCTTCCAAACTCATCTAATGCTGGTGTTTTTGGCTTTTCCTTTCCAGGGGACAATGGTTCTTTTAATAAATTTAAAATCTGCTCTCTAGCATCAACAAGTCTCACACCCATACTACTCAAAACCTTAAATGCCACTCCTTCCTTTTCTTTGAGTAATCCGAGGAGAAGATGTTCTGTACCAATATAGTTATGACCCATCATTCGAGCCTCATCTACTGCGTATTCAAGCACCTTCTTTGCTCGAGGAGTAAAAGGGATATCACCAATAACAACGGTAGAACTGGTCAAGGGAAAGTGCCTTTCTAATTCTAATTTAAGGTGTTTTAGATCTACGCCAAGTCTCTGGAGAACAGTAACTGCTATTCCACCACCATCTTTAACAGTTCCCATGAGAATATGTTCCGTACCTAAGTAGTCACTGCGGAACCTTTCCGCTTCTTCGCGAGCTAGAATAACTACCTTTCTTGCACGTTCTGTAAACCTTTTAAACATCTTTTACCTCCTAATCTTCCTGATAAACCCTCCCATCAATTAAATGGACAACTCGCTCCATCCTTTTCGCTAAATTGCTATTATGGGTCACGATTACAAAAGTTTGATTTCTCTCCTCATTGATTCTGTTTAACAGCTCATGCATAGAATTACTTGTTTTACTATCCAAATTTCCTGTGGGTTCATCTGCTAATACCAACCGGCCCATTTATTAATGCCCTAGCCAAAGCTACCCTCTGTTGTTCGCCTCCAGACAACTCTCCAGGTTTATGCTTTAATCTATCTTTGAGGCCCATTTCGTCTAATAACTCCTTCGCCTTATCCTCTGTGTCAGTTTTATCAGCCCCAGCAATAAAAGCAGGTAGCATAACATTCTCTAATGCAGAAAATTCTGGTAAAAGATGATGAAACTGAAAAATAAATCCTATCCTTTTATTTCTAAAGCTTGCTAATTGTTTATCTGTTAAACTGAAGAGATCGACTCCCTCAAAGTATATTTTTCCCTCTGATGGTCTGTCAAGGGTCCCCAAAATATGTAAGAGAGTGCTCTTCCCTGCTCCTGATGCACCTACAACTCCAACCATTTCCCCCTTTTTAACGCTTAGATTAATTCCTTTTAAAACTTCTAGCAAAACCCCATTGGTTCTAAAAGATTTACAAAGATTTTTAGCTGTGACAATATCCGTCGTTTTTTCTTTTCCTTTTTTTCTATTCGTATCTTATAGCCTCTAATGGATCCAACCTCGCAGCTCGCCATGCAGGATAGACACCTGCTAAAAGGCTTAAAATGATAGCTATACCAACAATCAAGACTATATCTAACGCTCCTAATTGAACAGGGATTTTATCTAAATAATACACACTTTTTGGGAAAATATCAATACCAAATATCCTCTCTAAAAATTCAGCTATCTGATTTAAATAGATGGATAAAGCCAAACCCCCTATACAACCTAGAATTGTTCCAGTGACTCCAATGACTAATCCCTGTATTGTAAATATTTTCATTATACTTTTATTATTAGCCCCCATGGACTTGAGAATCGCTATATCTTTACTCTTTTCTAAGACCATCATAAAAAGAGTACTCACAATATTTAAGGCAGCAACTAAGATGATAAGCACCAAAATAACAAACATAGTGATCTTTTCTATCTTGAGAGCTGAAAAGAGGGTGGGATTAAATTTTTTCCAATCCATAACCCAATAATCAAGACCAACTTTTTTTTGAATCTCCTCTCCTATCTTATCTGCCTTAAAAATATTATCAACTTTTATTTCTAATCCAGTAATTTTGTTACCAATATTAAAAAATTTTTGAGCATTTTCAATGGATATTAATGCAAGGTTTGAATCATAATCATACATACCTGTATAAAATATTCCTACAACTGTGAAATTCATCATTCTCGGTATATTGCCTACCACTGTTATATTCCCTTGAGGATAGATAGCAGTAACTTTATCACCTATATATGCTCCTAAATTTCTTGATAGCTCCTTTCCCAGAATTATTCCTCTCTTTTCTGAGGGATCTCCTTTAACAAGTCTGTTTTTTTGAGATAAATTCCGAATATCTCCTTCAATAATACTCTTTTCCAAATCTGTAACTCTTCCCTCTGTCAACGGATCAATCCCTTTTATTGCAACTCCTGAAACATTTGTTCTCGTATACAACATTACTTGGTTAAGAATAAAGGGAGAAACGGATTGCAAATGGGGACGACCCTTCATATCCTTTATAACCTTTTGATAATCATCCATGAGAAGGGATCTTCTATCCATTATCCTTATATGGGCATGTGTCCCTAATATCTTGTCTCTTAAGACATCAGCAAATCCATTCATGACTCCTATGACAACAATCAAGGCCATAACCCCAACCAATACGCCCAAGATAGAAATCCATGTAATTAAAGATACAAAAAGCTGTTTTCTTTTTGATCTTAAATATCTTAATCCTATGTATATTTCAAAAGCCATAACCTTAATAACTTTTTAGTCCTTTAACTGAGGAAATAAGATGACATCTCTAATAGATGTAGAACCTGTCATTATCATTACAAGCCTATCAATACCAATACCTTCTCCTGCTGTTGGAGGCATGCCATACTCTAACGCTCTGATATAATCTTTATCTATAGAGATCATTCCATCTTCTCCGTCAGTTGATTTACGTAGTTGTTCTTTAAATCTCTGTTCCTGGTCTAAGGGATCGTTTAACTCGGTATAGGCATTTCCAATCTCTTTTCCCCCTATAAATATTTCAAACCTCTCTACTAACCCAGGATTATCCTCCTTCTTTTTAGCTAGTGGAGATATTTCAATGGGATAATCTGTAATAAAAGTCGGTTGGATTAATTTTGGTTCAACCACTCTCTCAAATATCTCATTTAAGAGCTTAGCATGGCCCTCTTTACCTGATTGAGGTATCTGTAAGTCATGAGCATATTTCTTTGATTCATTCTTATCCTCTATGATTTTTGGGTTTATACCACCAATTTTAATCATAGACTCTTTTAAGGTATATCTTCTCCAAGAACCAGATAAATCGATCTCTTCACCATTATAATTTATATGGGTCGTACCCAAAACTTCCTTGGCAATAAAGGCTATCATCTTCTCTGTAATATCCATAAGATCATTATAATCTGCATAAGCCATATAGAACTCTAGCATTGTAAATTCTGGGTTATGCTCTGAAGATATTCCCTCGTTTCTAAAGCTTTTATTAATCTCATAGACTCTTTCAAGTCCTCCAACAATTAGTCTTTTTAAGTAAAGTTCTGGAGCAATCCTCAAATAAAGGGTCATATTGAGTGTATTGTGATGTGTAACAAAGGGTTTTGCTGCTGCCCCACCTGGAATGGGTTGCATCATAGGTGTCTCAACCTCTAAAAATTTCATGCTATTAAGAAAATTTCTTATCTTTTCGATAATCCTGCTTCGGAGAACAAAAATCTTCTTAACTTCCTCATTAGCTATGAGATCAAGATACCTCTGACGATATCTGATTTCAATGTCTCTCAATCCATGCCATTTTTCAGGGAGAGGCCTTAATGATTTGCTAAGGAGTTTAAAATCCTTAACCCATAAGGTTAATTCTCCAGTCTTTGTTTTAAAGACCTTTCCACTTGTACCAATAAAGTCCCCTATATCAAATTTGAGAAAAAGTTCAAATAGGTTATTTTCAAACTCATCTTTTCTTAGATATAACTGAATCTTTCCTGTAAAATCTTTTATATGACAAAATATTACCTTACCATGTTTTCTTTTTGTTATTAAACGACCAGCAATAGTAAATACCTCAGAAACATCATTTAGCCTTTCGTTATCAAAATCAGAATATCTTTCTAAAATAGACTGAATAGAATGGTTTACCTTAAATCGATTAATATAGGGATTTATACCGGCATCCTTTATCTCTTTCAACTTTTCTCTTCTTTGAGAAAATAAATCCTTTACCTCATCCACGATAAGATCTCTACCTTTCTCGTATATACGATTGTTCTTAGGACTAATATTTCGTCAGTATAGCTAAGAGTATCATTTATCGTCAAGTAAAAAGGCTTTAAAGCCTATCTCCTTCTATTGTGAAATAAATACCCCTCTATGAATTGATTAATATCACCGTCTAAAACAGAATTAACATTTCCCACTTCAATATTTGTTCTGTGATCTTTAACTATGGTGTATGGATGGAGAATATATGATCTAATTTGGCTTCCCCACGCAATCTCTTTTTTCTCTTTATGTATCTCTTCCATTTTCTCCTTTTGTTTTTGTTTTTCTAACTCGTATAATCTTGACCGTAAGACCTTCATAGCCATCGCCTTATTTTTATGCTGTGATCTCTCATTTTGACACTGAACAACTATCTTGGTCGGTAAGTGAGTAATTCTAACAGCTGAATCGGTTACATTTACATGTTGTCCCCCTGCACCACTAGACCGATAGGTATCTATCTTCAAGTCTGATTCTTTTATTTGAACCTGAATATCATCCACAATCTCAGGAATAACAAATACTGAAACAAAAGAGGTGTGTCGCCTCCTCCCTGTATCAAAAGGAGAGATACGGATCAATCTATGGACTCCACTTTCACCTTTAAGATAACCATAAGCATATTCCCCTGAGATCAAACAAGTAACACTTTTTATCCCAGCTTCATCCCCAGGTTGATAATCGATGATATCTGTTCTAAATCCTTTGTTTTCCGCCCACCTAAGATACATTCTTAGTAACATTTCCGCCCAATCCTGTGACTCCGTTCCTCCGGCTCCAGGGTGTAAAGAGATAATTGCATTATTAATATCATGTTCCCCAGAAAGCACTATTTTATACTCTTCTTCTCTTATCTTTTTCTTAAAATTGTTTAAACCTTTTTGAATGGTTTCCAATAACGACTTGTCTTCAGACTCTTCTTGAGCAAGCTCTAATAATAATTCTTGTTCCTCTATCTCATCTTTCAGTGTCTGAAAAATGTTGATCAACTCATTTAATTGAGACCTTTCTTTAAGTATCTTTTGAGCCGCTTCATTATCTTCCCAAAACTCGTCTTTTAAAATCTCCTTCTCTATATCTTTTACTCTTTTCTCCTTGGAATCGAGGTCAAAGATAGCCTCTTATGGTATTAAATCTCTCTTTTAAATTTAAGAAATCTTTTTTTAACTCATTGAACATAATCTTATCCCTCAAATTAAATTCATAGATTTATAAACAACTTTTTTCTCTTTTTATATCTTAAAATCAATGTTTTTGAAAAAAAGGCTAAAGTAATAATGATGCAGAAATAGATAAATATATCACCATACTTTGAATAAAAAGTTAAATTTTCATCTCTAGGGATGATCTCTCCCTCTACCCATGTCCTTACAAATATCTCAGTATCTTTTACAATCTTACCTGTTGGTATGATAAACCCTGAAATTCCGGTATTAGCTGCCCTCACTATGAATACCCTGTTTTCAATAGCTCTAAAGACCGCTATTGCGATATGTTGATAAGGAGCAGCACTCTTTCCAAACCATGCATCATTTGTTATATTGACTAAAAATTGGGCTCCCTTCTTCACAAATTTCCTTGCATATTGAGGAAAGATGATTTCAAAACATATCAAAATACCAAATCTTTTTCCAGACACATCCATTATACTGTAATCTTCCCCACTATAAAAATCACCTATAATACCCTCTACTATTTTATTAATAAAAGGAAAGAGACTTTTTAAGGGAACATACTCACCAAAAGGAACTAAATGAATCTTATCATACTTACCTAACACTCTTTCATCAGAACTTACAAGATAGGCTCTATTATATAATCTAATTTGATTCTTAATATATTTATAAGCAGGGCTACCAAATAATATAGGACTTTGTGAATCCTTTGCTAAAGATAGGATTTCTGAAGAAAATTGCTTTTCAGACTGAAAGTAAAAAGGAACAGCGGTTTCAGGCCATACAATGAAATCTGGTCTATTTTTTGATGCATCTAACGTCAATTTTTTATAAATATCAATGGTCTCTCTGACATATTTAGAATCCCATTTTCTATCCTGTTCAATATTTCCTTGAATTAGAGATACCTTGAGTCGATCTACATCCATCTTCTCCAATTTAGAGTAACCATCTATTTTTAAGTAACCATAAATAATCGAAAGAGAAAAACTTAAAATCAAAACTAAAACTATTTTTGTATTAGAAGGAATGTACCTCCTATCATTCGATATAAGAACACTTCTTTTTTGGAGGTTTACTATAAAAAGAAAAAACAAAGAATTCACTAAAACAATAAAGAAGGATATTCCATATATTCCAGTGATATCGGAAAACTGAATAATTTTTAAATTTTGAAATTGTGAATATCCAAGGCTTGCCCACGGAAACCCAGTAAAGATGTGAGACCTAAGATATTCCAAGAATGTCCAAAGAAAAGGTGCTATAATCCATTTTTTATATTCCTCCTCTTCATTCAGATAACCCAAAAAAAACCCAAATAAAGCTATATAAAAACTGAGATAAATTACTAAAATCAAAAGGATGAGATAGCTGAAAAAAATAGAGAGGTCCCCGTAATTAACCATTGTATTAACAACCCAGTATAGAACCCCTGAAAAATATATCAAACCTGTAACCCAAGCTAATCCTAAAGATTGAAGAGGGCCTTTATCTCTTAGTGCTGTAAAAAGAGGAACAAGGGCAACCCAAGATAAGAATCCCAAATTAAATTTAGGGAAAGTTGATATAAGAAGTAAACCTGAAATTATTGAATATATAATCTCTTTTTTTCTCATAATGAAGGACTTTTCTATACAAAATAATATTAGTAATAAACAATTCTATTTTTTTAGGTACAACTCATTATCTCCGAAAAATTTCCATAGATATTTGGCGTTTGACCGATGCAGAATGAAAGCGTATAGAGATCAATGTGTGGCAGTACTTTGACTTTTTTTATTACATAAAAGATATCTATCCCAAACTTGCTGATAACGTGTTGAAAATGGTGATGGGAAACCGTAATAAACTTGATACGGAGAAGGTCTCCTAGGTCTTTTCAATAATCTTAGATTTGTTACATCTAATGGTCTATTTCCTTTGATTAAATTACATTTTTGACAGGCTACAACAACATTCTCCCAGTTTGTTCTTCCTCCTTTGGATTTTGGTATAATATGGTCTATGGTTAAATTAGCATGATTTTTACCACAATATTGACATTTGTACTGATCTCTCTTAAAAACATTTTTTTTGCTAAAAGGAATTTCTTTTTTATAAGGCCTTTTGATAAATCTTATTAATCTTATAACAATGGGAAGCCTTATAGAAATCGAGGGGGATCGAACCATTCTGCCATCATATTCTATGTTTTCTGCCTTTCCTGATAATATAAGGACAACAGCCCTTTTTGCATCACAAAAATGTAATGGCTCAAAGGTTTGATTTAATACTAATACTTTCAATAAATCCATAGAGATCTCTTTATATATACAAAAATTTTAGTAATTATATTGATTAGACATAATCCTGTCAACTTCAAGTTTGACTTTATAATCCTTATTGATATATCATAGTAGCCATCTAAATATTTAATATATTTGTTTAAAAAATATAAACATCAAAACCATGAAACAAAAAACCATATTTTTTATATTATTAATCATATCTATCATCTTAGGCTCTTCTTTTGGGGCTTTTATGGGATATCTTCGCGATCTTCCTCAGATAAAGCTATTAGAAGAGTATCAACCAAAGACAATTACAAAGGTTTATTCAAATAATGATGAATTAATAGCCGAATTTTTTCAAGAAAACAGGGTGTTGATACCTCTTACAAAGATTCCCAAGCTTCTTAAAGACGCCTTATTAGCTGCGGAAGATTCTCGTTTTTATAACCATTATGGAATCGACTTTAAAGGAATTATCAGAGCTATCTGGTCTAACATAAGAGCAGGAAAGATTGTAGAAGGTGGAAGCACTCTAACCCAACAGCTATCAAAGGTTCTATTTCTTACTCCAGAAAAGACCATTTCAAGAAAGTTAAAGGAGGCTGTTTTAGCTTTGCAAATAGAAAGAAAATATTCCAAAGACAAAATTCTTGAGATGTATCTTAACCAAATATATCTTGGGAGTGGTTCCTATGGCGTAGAAGCAGCTTCCCAAACTTACTTTGGAAAAAGTGTTATAGATCTTGATCTCCCTGAAGCAGCACTCATCGCTGGTTTACCAAAGGCCCCCTCCTTGTATTCTCCTTTTAATAATATAGATAAGTCAAAAAGGCGAAGAGATCATGTGTTAAGAAGGTTGGCTGCATTAGGACACATATCTAAAGGAGAACTTGAATATGCTCTCTCCACCCCTATCAAATTGTCTCATACAAAAAGGAGAATAAACAGATTCCCATATTTTATAGAATACATTCGTCAAAACTTAGAAAAAAAGTATGGGAATGCTGCTATTTACAAAGGTGGGCTTAATGTCTATACCACCCTTGATATTGAAATGCAAGAGTATGCTCAAAAAGATCTTAGAGAAGGCTTAAGAAAATTAGATAAAAGAAGGGGATTTAGGCCTATTATTAGAGAAAGAGATACAACCCTAGATCATACTCAAAAAATATCTTCTGTATATAATGTAGGCAGTATAATTTCTGGAAAGATTGTTAAAATAGAGTCCAATTCTATTTTTTTAAAAATAGATGATTTGAAAGGGAGGATTCTCTTAAAGAATATGGATTGGGCTAAAATCAAAAATCCCTTTACTCATTTTAAGATTGGGGACGTAATTGAGGCTAGGATTCTTAATATCTATGATAGAGGAAGCATAAAATACGAGATGGCTTTAGAACAAGAACCAGAGGTAGAAGGTTCTATCGTGGCTATTCAACCAGAAACCGGGGCGATAAAGGCCATGGTTGGAGGATATGATTTTTATAAAAGCCAATTCAATAGAGTAACACAGGCAAAGAGGCAACCAGGTTCTTCCTTTAAACCTTTTATATATGCAGCTGCTATTGACAATGGCTACACTGCCGCTGACATTATTATTGATTCACCTATTATTTATAAAGACCCCTCAAAAAATGAAAACTGGAAACCCAAAAACTTTTCGAATAAATTTTACGGCCCTATTACCATAAGAAACGCCTTAGAAAACTCTAGGAATGTCGCTACGATAAGGTTATTAGATAAAATAGGAGTAAATACTGTAATCGATTATACCCATAGAATGGGTATTAAGAGTGACTTACATCCCTATCTTTCACTTGGTTTAGGATCTTTTGAGGTAACGCCTTTAGAATTAACTTCAGCCTTTGGGATATTTGCCAACAAAGGTATAAGGGTCGAACCTTATTCAATCCTTTATGTAACAGACATTGAAGGAAAACTTCTAGAAGAAAATCATCCTGTAGTCTCTGATGTGTTAAGCCCAGATACCTCGTTTATAATCACAAATCTCCTAAAGGGAGTTGTAGAACGTGGAACAGGTTGGCGGGCAAAATCTTTAAGAAGACCTGTTGCTGGAAAAACTGGCACTACAAATGATTTTAGAGATGCTTGGTTTATTGGATATGTACCTCATTTAGTAACTGGTGTATGGGTTGGATTGGATGACAACAGTTCTCTTGGGGAAGATGAAACAGGTTCTCGGGCTGCAAGCCCTATTTGGGTTAATTTTATGAATAATGTACTTAGGGACTGGCCTATTGAAGATTTTAATTTACCTGAAAATATTACCTTGGTCAAAATAGATGCAAAAACAGGCCTTTTGCCTTCTGAGAACTGCGGAAAAGATCTCATATTAGAATCGTTTGTCAAAGGTACTGAACCTACTGAATCTTGCACTAAGAGTATCATAAAAAAACTGATCTCTCGTTTTTAAAATTTCTTAAAAGGGAATTAATAGATTTTTAGGATTTGACTTGATGAAGGATTAATCGGTATTATTTTTCAATTAATGCTTCTACGAACTCTTCAGAATGAAACGTCTTTAAATCATCCAAGCCTTCACCTATTCCAATATATCTAACAGGTTTCTTGAATTCATTTATAATACTAACTAATATCCCCCCTTTTGCGGTTCCATCTAATTTAGTTAAGGCTAGCCCTGTTACATCCAACGCCTCATTAAATATCTTTACTTGAGATATCGCATTCTGCCCTGTTGTTGCATCTAAAACCAATAAAACTTCATGGGGAGCTCCTGGTAATCCTTTCTCCATAACCCTCTTCATTTTTTTAAGCTCCTCTATCAAATTAACCTTGGTATGAAGCCTCCCTGCCGTATCAGCTAAAAGAATATTATAACCCCTTGCCTTGCATGCTTGTATTGCATCAAAAATAACAGCTGAAGAATCTCCCCCTATCTGATGTCTTATACACTCAATACCTACTCTATTTCCCCAGATTTCTAACTGCTCTATAGCAGCTGCCCTAAAAGTATCCCCAGCTGCCAAAAGCACCTTTTTCCTATCTTTTTTAAACATATTGGCCATTTTGGCTATAGTTGTAGTCTTACCTACGCCATTCACGCCAATAACCATAATCACAAAAGGAGAAGTATTTATTTCTAATTTCTCCTCACCCTGTTGAAGAATTTTTAAGATAATCTCTTTTAAAGACGAGTAAAGAGCATCGTAACTTTTTATTAACCCTCTATCTGCCCTCACCTCTAAATTCCCTATAATCTCTGTAGTACCTTTCATTCCTAAATCAGCCAGTATAAGGACCTCTTCTAATTCATCAAATAATTCTTTATCAATCTTAACTCTTTTTGAAAGTAATCCCTCAATTTTATTAGTCAGAAATTCTCGGCTCTTATCAAGACCTTTTTTTGTGGAGGTAAATAAATTTCTCTTTTGTCTCATATCTTTTTCCATACCCACTCAAAACAATAAATCTCTTCTTTGTAGTTTAAAGAAGAGATTTATAATAATTAAAAAATTTCAATTAGTTTTTACTATTTAATTGCAAAGAAACAACCTTTGAAATCCCTCTTTCTTCCATAGTAATCCCATACAGAATATCAGAAAAGGACATTGTTCGTTTATTATGGGTGATGATGATAAACTGGGTTTTTTTGGACAATTCTCTCAGAATATTAGCAAACTTTTCTATATTTGCCTCATCAAGGGGAGCATCTACTTCATCTAAAAGACAGAAAGGTGCTGGTCTTACTAAAAATACAGAGAAGAGTAAAGCAATAGCTGTTAATGCCTTTTCTCCAACTGATAGTAAAGTGATGTTCTGGAGTTTTTTACCTGCTGGTTGTATCATTATATCTAACCCTGTCTCAAGTAAATTTCCCTCATCTGAAAGAACCAATTCTCCTTTGCCTCCCTCAAATAATCTCGAGACTATATCTTGAAAACTCGAATTAACAGCATCAAAGGTCTTCTTGAACATATTTTTTGTTGTTCTGTTTATCCGATCGATAACCTTATGAAGGGATTCAATAGATTTGGTAAGGTCCTCTTTCTGTTCGTTTAAAAAATTGTACCTTGTTTCAAGATTTTTATATTCTTCAAGAGCAGTGAGATTTACATCTCCAAGCCTTGATAATTTATCTTTTAATTCACCCATCTCCCTTTCTTTATCTTCTAATAAAAGATTAGTTCCTTCCTCTCTTTCTAATATATCTTCTATCTTAAAACCATAATCTTGAGTTACCCTTTCTTCGATGCTTTTCATCTTGGTAAGCAACTCAGTCTTCTTTATATCTACTTCATTGATTTGATTTTTTAATTCACTTATATCTCTTCTGAGCTTCTTTGCTTCTTCCTCTAGTGCTTCTAAATTCTTCTTTTTTTCATAAAGGGCTCTCTCTTTGTCTTTAACATTTTCATCAATCACTTTGTTATTACCAAATAGTTTTTTTAAAGATAACTCCATTTCATTTATTGACTCAGCATATTCTTTCTCTTTATCCCTTCCTTTATTAAGAATGTTCTTTAAATCCTCCATTCTGGCCTTTATGTCTTCTTTCTTTTCAATGATCTGCTGGATCTTCAGGTTACTATTTTCCTTTTTTCCCCTTAAAGATGTTAGGGAAATTGCAAGCTCGGTCAACTCGCCTTTTTGTGTTTCTCGATCATTATTCAAAAGAGCAATGGATTTCTGAAATCTGTTAATTTCTTTTTCACTCTCTTCTTTTTTTTCTGATAAAGAAACTACATCATTCTCAACATCCTTAATTTTTTTATCCGTTTTTTCCTTTTCTTCACTCAATTGACCTTTTTCAAAATCGAATAAATCAATTCTCTCCTTTATTCTTAAGTATTCTTCTTCCAAATGCTGAAGGTCTTTTTCTAACTCAAGAGATTCTTTTTCTAAATTTTTCTGAGCAATATCCAATTCTTCTAATTCTTTCTTGAACTTATTGATAACATCAAAAATCTCATCTTTCAATCCTCTGGTCTTTTCTAACTGATTATTTAATCGATCAATCTCTAATTTTAAATCCCCAATAATCTTTCTCTTCCTCAACAATTGAAGGTTAGCATTATTTTTAAAATTACCTCCAATGACTACGCCAGAAGGTTCCAAGACATCTCCATCTAATGTAACCAATGTATTATCAAATTTTTCTTCTATCCATAATTCCAAGGCAATAGAAAAATTCTCAACAATAATCACATCTCCTAAAAGAAATTCCAAAACATCTTTAAATTCATCTTTATATTTTATAAGATCTACGGCCTTATTTATAACCCCCTTCTCACCATTGAAATCAATATTCTTTTTGCTATTAAGGCTTTTTGGTTTAAGAGGAATAAATGTCCCTCTTCCTCCCCCATTGGATTTAAGACATTGAACCGCTTCCTTGATATCATCGTGGTTCTCCACAACGAGACTTTGTAATCTTTCACCCAATACCGCGCTTAAAGCAACCTCATATTCAGAAGAGGTTTCTAATAAGTCAGCTACCACGCCGTGAATCCTTTGATTCTTAGAAGATTGATACTGATGCTTCATAAGATAACGCACTCCTTGCTGGTAACCTTCTAGATTGGCCTCAAACTCTTCAAGAGACTTAAGACGGGAAGCCTTGCTGGTAAGACTAGTTTGAATTTCTCTGATTTTATCCTCAACAGAATTATCTTTTAACTGTGTCTCCTCAAGTCTTTTTTCTGCTATTTCTTTATTTCTTTTTATTTTTTCTAGATTTTGTTTAAGGAGAAAACTTTCTTTCTTTCCGCCTTCCAACCTCTCTTCATAATCTCTATATCTTGATAAATCTGCTTCTAACTCTCCTTCTAACTTCTCTTCTCTATATTGTAAATTTTCTAATCGATTTTTTAATATATCCAATTGATTTTTCTCTTGGGAAATCTGACTCATCAAATCAACATGGATAACCTTTTTTTGATCTAAAGAATTTTGTTCGAGATTAATCTTCTCCTCTAATTTTTCTAATTGACTCTTCCTTTTTAAATAAAGTCCCTCTTTATCACTTATCTCTTTTGAAAAATCTTCTTCTTCTTTCTTGTAGCATATTATCTCTTTATCAATTTCATCTGATTTATCTTTTAAAAAAACAGTCTCTTTTTCAGCCCTCTCTCTTTCTTCTTTAATATTTTTAATCTGACTATTATAAAGTTCAATCCGATTTTCAAGTTTATCTATATTACCAGCTAAATCGAAGGCCTCTCTTCTCACAAGAGATAAATCCTTTTCATCTTTCACAATGTTTAATTTTAAATCTTCTATCCTATTCTCAAGAGTAGAATTTTTTGAGCTCACTTCTACTTCTTCAGTATCTATTCTCCTGAACTCTTCATTGAGGATTTCAAACTCTTTGTTAAGATGAGAATATCTATTAGAAAATATTGATAACTCTAATTCCTGTATCCTTTTCTGATATCCTTTATATCTCTCTGCTTTTCTTGCTTGTCTTTTTAAAGAGTTAATCTGTCGGCGAATTTCAGAAATAATATCTTCAAGTCTCAAAAGGTTTTGATTGGAATGCTCTAGCTTCCTTAAGGCTATATTTTTTTTATGTTTGTATTTAATAATCCCTGCTGCTTCTTCTATAATCAAACGTCTATCTTCTGGTTTGGAATTGATAATGGCTCCAATTTGCCCCTGTTCGATAAGGGAAAAGGTTTGAGTGCTCACACCTGTATCTAAAAAAAGTTCAACAATGTCTCTTAATCTACATGGAATTTTATTAATAAAAAATTCGCTTTCACCATCTCTAAAAAGACGTCTCGTAACCTTAATCTCATCAAAATTTCCCCAATCAGAAGATAATTCTCCTCTCAAATCTCCCATCGTTAGGGATACTTCAGCCATTCCAAGAGGTTTTCTCGTTTGAGTCCCATTAAAGATGAGGTCTTCCATCTTTTTTCCCCTGAGGAGCTTTGGGCTCTGCTCTCCTAAAACCCATCTTATCGCATCGTAAATATTGCTTTTACCGCACCCATTTGGACCAACAATTGATGTTACACCCTTGCTAAAATCTAAGTTGGTCTCATCGATAAAGGATTTAAAACCCTTCATTTGTAATGATTTGAAGTACACTTTCTTCTCTGATTTAAATTATTAGAATAAATTCATTCTAAAATTACCTTTTTATCTACCACTTTACAATATAAATGTAAAGAAAAAAATACAATAAATTGTATAAAAATTTTTTTGGACCACAATATATTGTGGAAACTTTCTCATTGATTTTTTTTAAAATGACATCTATAATTTCAGAAATTTTTAAATTGTCTAGTTAAAGGTATCTCAAACATGACCACATTAGGAGAAAGAATAGGTAGTTTTTTAAGCAAAAAAAGAGATAGGCTGGCAAACCTGCTTCTGAAAAAAAAATTGACTCCTAATATGCTAACACTTATGGGTTTGACCATTAATCTATTTGCTGCAATTGGCCTTGCTATTGGATTTCACAGGACAGCTGGTGTGGTAATGATTTTTGCTAACAGCTTTGACGTATTAGATGGGGCTTTGGCCAGGGTTTCAAATAAGATAACGCGGTTTGGGGGCTTTTTTGACTCTACTATAGATAGATATTCTGATCTCACACTCTATTCTGGCCTTATTGTCTTTTATTTCCTTAAGCAAGATATCATCTATATAATCCTTGTCTGTATCGTATCAATAGGTTCTGTTTCAACGAGTTATGTTCGGGCAAAGGGACAAAATGTTATTCCGATAAAATGTGATGTGGGTTTTATGGAAAGGCCAGAACGCATTGTTACATTAATTATCGCTGCCCTTTTTAACCATATACATATAGCCATTTGGATTCTTGCAATCCTAACACACTTAACAGTAATCCATAGGATTTTATATGTAAAAAAGGCTCTTGAGAATCCTGCTCACTTAGAGAGTGGTGAATTTAAGGTACCCAATATCTATGAAGGAAAGAGTTCTTTTAAGACATCATTGCTGAAGATACTCTTTTTAGATTATGAAAGAATGACCTGGCAGTATGACCTTATATGTGGAATCATTATATTCATTCTTATCTTTCCACCTTTTTAAGCTTCATCAGAAAAAATGTCATCATTTTTTCAGATAATTTCTTTATAGTATAAATTGTATTAATAAATCATAAAATTTTTAAAAAATCTATTTCTTCTTTTTCTTTGTTACTTTTTTCTTCTTTTTTGCCTTTAATCCAATTTTCTCATATATCAAGTCCATATTAACTGACCGTTCAAAGAGCTCAGCCCCTCTTAAAACCTTTTCATCTTCTCTTATCCTTGCTTTCCCGATAACACTCGCAAGTCTCTCTACGATTGTCAAGGTATCATCTTTAACAATAATTATGGGAACACCAACCTCTTTAGCCCTCATAAGGATTATGTCATTAGGATACATTCCTCCTGTCAGTATGAGGCATTTTGTAGCTGTCTCAAGGGCAGCTAGCTGGATATCAGGCCTATCTCCACCAACGATTACTGCTTTATTCTGTTGTACCTTAAAATGCTCCATAGCCTTTTCTACATTCATTGCACCAATAAAAAATCTCTCCACAAGCTCATTTATTTTATCTTCAGAGCAGATTACTTCTCCATTGATTGTTTTACAGAGTTGTTTAACACTAATAGCATTCAAAAGTCTATCCTGAGGAATAACACCCAAAACATCCACCCCCTTTTTACGTAAAAAGGGGGTAATCTTTGTTCTTACGTATCCAAGACTAGCTGGGGAAACATAGTTTAATATTACACCGATCAAACGATCTCTTAATGACTCTTTAATACCTAAAATACAATCAACACATACCTCAGGATCATATTTATCTACCAGAATTACTTTTCCATCTAATCTCTTTATTAAATCTAACATGGAGATCCCTAAAGAAATTCCTGTATAAAGATCTCCTCCTGTTCCCATTAAAACGAGCTTTTTATTCTTCGATAATTTTTTATGGGCATCTATAATTTTGTTCTGAAGATCCTTTAATTCTCCTCTATAGGCCCTCATTGTCAAATCATGGGTCATGACCACAGGGGTCATCAGCTCAAAGGGATCATCGATACCAACAGCATGCCTGAAAAAGACTGTATCCTCATCAGATATAATATCCCCCTTTTTTATAGGAATGGTGCCGATTGGCTTCATCGTACTAAAATTAATCTTATCCTTTTTAAATCTTAAACCGAGACCCAAAGCCACCAGACTCTTGCCTGAATATGGAGTTGTAGAAACTATAAATAAGGTTATCATTATTACTCCTCCTTAATTGTAAATCTCACATCTATTGCAATAGCTCCTTCATCCTTTGATTTAACCAGCAAAGGATTAATATCCCCTTCGATGATTTCAGAAAAATCAATAACAAGTTGAGAGAGCCTTAGAAGGGAATTTTTAATGGCATCTATATCTGCCGCCTTTTCTCCCCTGACACCTTTTAAAAGAGGAAAAGAATTAATCTCAGTAATCATAGCCCTAGCATCATGTTCACAAATAGGGGCAATTCTGAAGGATACATCTTTTAAGACCTCTACATAAATACCCCCTAACCCAAACATAATCATTGGTCCAAACTGGGGGTCTCTTGTAACCCCTAAGATAACCTCTTTCCCTCCTCTTGCCATCTCCTGAACAAAAATGCCATTTATATGGGATCCTGGCATGAAACGTTTAGAGTTGATCATAATCTGTTGAAAGGCATCCCTAACCTCTTTATCGTTCTGCAGCCCGACCTTTACCCCCCCCACATCAGATTTATGAAGAATATCAGGTGAAGAGACCTTTAAGACCACAGGATATCCTATCTTATTAGCAATCGATACTGCATCTTCAGAGGTCTCAGCAAGGACGCTCTTAGGTAAAGAGAATCCATAGGCAGAGATTATTTCCCTAGCTTCAG
>Ga0209635_10000090_pt1 | contig 51458 bp, 46 predicted proteins | sample DeeMarSWOR230_32_FD_187463 | JGI IMG/M metagenome (GOLD analysis project Ga0209635, IMG submission 187463) | Marine sediment microbial communities from White Oak River estuary, North Carolina - WOR-2-30_32 (SPAdes) (version 2) | ecosystem: Environmental > Aquatic > Marine > Intertidal zone >...
ACCAGGTCAACTACCGTTCCTTCATCGTAGGTAAACACTCCCTCACCAGGTGTGGTTACCGAGCCTCCTGCCGTGCTGGAGATGGTGAGGTCATATATCGCCACAAAGTTGGCTATGACGAAATAATTGCCGTTCATGGTGATGGTGGTGGAGGCGTCATGAACATCGGCGATGGTGCCCACACTACCAGTCCACTCGACGAATCGGTGGCCAGCATCAGGAACCGCCACCAGGTCAACTACCGTTCCTTCATCGTAGGTAAACACTCCCTCACCGGGCTCGACTACCGAGCCTCCTCCCGTGCTGAAGATGGCGATGGTGAGGTCATACAACGCCACAAAGTTGGCCGTGACGACATAGTCGCTGTTCACGGTGATGGTGGTCTCAGCGGCATAGACATCTTCGACGGCGCCCACGTCACCCGTCCACTTGACAAACCGGTAGCCCTCATTTGGAGTCGCCACCAGGTCAACTATCGTTCCTCCGTCGTAGGTAAACACTCCCTCGCCAGGTGTGATTACGGAGCCTCCTGCCGTGCTCGAGATGGTGAGGTCGCGTAGTGCTGGTCTAACCGCGATGGTAAAGGCAACCCATTCCTCCGATACTGGAATAGTGAACGCACCGGGGTTTTCCGACGCAGTAGCATGTACCCTGCGGGCTGAGAGTGTTCGGCAATTCCCGAGCACATCAGAGGACAATGTACCTATCCCGCCTGTATAACTAGCTGGGTAAGTCGTGGTTCCCTCCTGGTCTCCTCGGTCCTGCCCCGCCACAGCTAGCCAGAGGGTGTTTGCTACATCCCATCCGGCTGGGTTAAGAGAAGCCGGGTTTGGCGCTGGACTTGGGCCGGTTGCAGCTGTTGAAATCTCTGGCGGGGTCGTGCCATTCCAGTCTGTAATACTATAGACCTGTGCCGCCGCTTGCTCACCGGCGGAGGTTGCGAAATTAACCGTTGTGCCACCCTCTGTGCCTGCGGCTATCTTGTAATAGACAGATAACCTGACTGCCGACCCATTGACATTTGATGCCAGTGGACTCCATCCACCGGGTGTAGTTACCGTGGCGCTCCCGTCATTGGTGAAGAGGACAATCATCAAATCGCCGGCATTAACCGTTGCTGGCATATTGACATTGTGGTCTGTTGTATCAGTGTCAAATGCTGTTTGTGTCACTGAAGTCACTGCTGACGGCAACACTAGCAGTGATTTGACCGTTTGGGCGGCTTCGTTGTTATCCGAAACATAACCCACAGGCTGGCTGCAGGCCAGCATGACCATAGCCAGGCTCACTGCTAGGGCTATGGCTAAGAATTTTACCTTTTTCATATAACACCTCTTTTCATAATACGTTTCAATATATTCCAAATATATACAAATATAGCGACCACCCAATCCGAGGAGAATCACCCATTGGTACTGTTTTAGTACTGTTTTAGTACTGTTTTGTCCGGAATTTAGTAATGTGATCTTTTGCCAAAATCAGGAACAGGAGCGAGCTTACTTGAGGATGTCATCAGTGTCGTAGCTACTGGTAGGCCAGTTGCCACCATGGATGTACCACGGTCTGAGGAGGAGTGGGAAAAGAAGCTCAACTCACATCTACTCGAAGGTCAAGCGCTTTGCGTGATTGATAATGTTGACCAGAAACTCTGGTCGGCTACCCTGGCCCGGTTTTTGACTTCCCATTACATCAGCATTAGGCTGCTGGGCAGGTCGGCAGATGTCAGATTACAGAACACCCTCACTTATGTTATGACTGGCAACAACGTTCAATTAGGCGGTGATTTACCACGGCGCTGCTTCTGGATGTCTTGCGAATACGCTCTCGTTCCAGCATCAGAATAGCACTGTGTCGCCGTAATTCTATGCTAATCACGCTATGATCTAGACCTTTCCTCCCACCAAGTTTTACAAAGATTTAAAGATTGCTCTCCGCAATAAGTGTCCTGCATTGTGTAGTCACCTTCGTCAACAACCTCATCACTTGACGGCTCTACCCAGAGCCAATAGTTCTGAGTTTCGTCTTCAATGCGAAGCTTAACTAACCAATGAACTTGTTCCGTACCCTGCTTCCAGTGCTTCACCCAGACCATGCAAGCTTCCAGTCCTTGCATATAAGCATTCCACCAGAGATCAGCGGCAAAATGTCCACACTCATAGACTTCTTTTATCCACAAATTCTTGTCTGTGGTGTCCTCAGCGAGGAAATTCAGAACTTCCTGTTCACTTGCCGGCGAAACTTTCGCGGCATTGTAAACCTCGGAGGAATATGTATAAGGCTCTCTAAACTGAGCTACAACCGACGTACATCCTGAAATGAATGCTAGTAAAGCCACCGGCAAGACAAGAATGACGAGAACTAATGTGCGCTTTCTATCTGTTGTCCCTATTTCTTCCACAGTTCATTTAACCTCTAGCGAGTGATTTCTCTATTAGCTAACGGGACTTATTAACTAGTACTTTCGTCATATATTTAGTCGCCAGGAAAAGGGAAAATCCCTCACTTCTTAGTACTTTTGGAGGATTTTTTTACCGGCTTATTTTCTCGAGAGTGGAAAACTGCGGAAAAAGATGACGCGCTTGCTATCTAACTCTGTCTTAGCTTGAGATACGGTTAGGAAGAGCTCGGCCTTTGCAATCCCACGCTCCTTTCTCCAGCACTTGTTCAACGGTGGGACAATGCCCACGGTAGAGTGGCGCTAAAATAAGGCGTCGGTCTTTGCCCCCACAGAGCTGGGCGTTGATGGTTACCCATCGGCTGGGGCTGGTGGAAACAGGCCACTTCTATTTGTCATTGCGAGCCCCTGATAGGGGTATCTTTTGACTACTGACTACTGACTACTGTCTCCTGACTACTGTTTCGTGACTCCTGTCTACTGACTCCTGATTTCTGATTTCTGACTCCTGACTCCTATCTCCTGACTCCTGACTACTGACTACTAGCTGTGAGCGTGCTTATCGAGCCGCAGAGATAGATAGCGGCTGCTTTCTAAGCAGGTGAGAATATCAGGCAGCATTTTGGCTTTTTGTTACACAGAGAGGCTAAAAGGGGGAAGGAATTTTTAAATTTGTTATGTAAGTCGGTATAATCCATCTGAAAACCACTGCTAAGGCTTGTCGCTGTGTAAGTCGATGTCAAATGAATAGTGATATAGTAAGAGGACGTCTGTTGAAATATACGAGGAGGGCATTTCGGATGCTTCCGAAATTGGACAAGCCACGAATCCTAGATATTGGGTGTGGTTCTGGGGTCCCGACTATGGAATTAGCCAGATTAGGACAGGGAGAGGTAGTAGGAATAGATATAGATCAACCTGCCTTAGGCAAGCTTACGAAGAAAATCAGAGAGGCTGGGTTTTCTAATCGGGTTCAGGCAGTAAACTGCTCTATATTGGACATGGTTTTCCCGGATGAGAGCTTTGATATCATATGGTCCGAGGGGTCTATATTTGTTATCGGTTTCAAGAGAGGGATCCAGGAATGGAAGCGGTTCCTTAAGCCAAATGGATTTATGGTGATTCATGACGAAAAAGGAAATGTCGAAGAGAAATTGGAACAAATCTCCAAATGTGGCTATAAGCTACTTGGCTACTTCATATTGAGTGTAGACACTTGGTGGACTGAATACTTCGCTCCTCTCGAAAAGTTGATTGCTAAATCTCAAACAAGCTATACCGATGACTCGCACATTCTTGAAGAACTTAACCAGGCCCAGAGGGAGCTAGAGATGTTCAAGAGTAATCCAGAGTGTAATGCTTCAGTTTACTTTGTTATACAGAAAAATTGACAACAAGAAACGGGAGTACCTGATCACCACCGCCAGAGCCTGCCGCTGACTTAGGAGGGACAGGATATTTGGGCTGGCAAAATACGTGTGCGGGAGATGATTACCCATCGGCTGGGGCTGGCGGAGCCAGGCTGCTTCCCTTTGTCATTGCGGGTTCCCTCCTCTTTGTCATTGCGAGGCACGATAGTGCCGAAGCAATCTCATTGGCTCTGAATTCTGGCTACTGACTCCTGACTTTTGAATTCTGACTCCTGACTCCTGTCTCCTGACTACTGACTACTGTCTACTAGTTTCCTAAACGTGCTTATCGAGCTGCAAAGGCTGCGGTTGTAGGAACGAACCTTTTTTGCTATTGAGTTGCTGGCTCAATAAAAGTAAAATAATGGGAAATGGAGTCAGAGCTGCTGACGATCAGACAAGCCAGTGAATGGGCAAGTCAGTATTTGCACAGAAGAGTTACGCCGTCAAACATCTCTTACCTAATTCAGTACGGTAGAATCAATAAACTTACAGACAACGGTAATACTCTAGTTAGCAAAGAAGACTTAATCAGGTATTACGAATCCTATGTTGGCAAGAAGGAGACCAAGTGGATCGATAAATTGGGTGAAGACCTAAATTGGACATTATCTTTTGACTATCTGAAAGAGTCTGAAAGAACCAAGCATGTTCATAGGCTGCATCCCTATAAAGGAAAATTTATACCTCAACTAGTGGAGTATTTCTTAGATAAACATACTGATGACTACAAGAAAGAGGTTTACTTTCAAGAGGGTGACATTATCCTTGACCCATTTTGTGGTAGTGGTACTACTCTAGTCCAGGCAAATGAACTTAACATGCATGCAATAGGTATTGATGTCTCAGCCTTCAATGCGTTGATAAGTAACGCGAAGATTGCCAAATATAATTTGGTTGAATTGTATAACGAAATACGCAAGATTACTTCGTCTTTAAGACAATTTATCTCTGATTCAAACATACAAGAATTTGAAATCAAGCTATTAGAGTTTTTAGCAGACTTCAATAAGAAATATTTTCCGTCTCCAGAATTCAAAATTAAAGTAAGGATAGGAGAGATCGAAGAAGACGAGTATGGCCGAGCTAAATCAAAAGAATTCGAACAAATATACAAAGCGCTCCTTGGTATATACAAAGTTGAACTTAAACAAGAGAAGATTGTCGGCAACTTTTTGGATAAATGGTATATAAAACCCATAAGGCAAGAAATAGACTTAGTACGTTCTTTGATTGCGCAAGTTCAAAATATTAATACTAGAAATGCGTTGACAATTATCCTTAGCCGTACTATTCGTTCTTGCCGGGCCACAACACATTTTGACTTGGCCACACTAAAAGAGCCAGTGCTAGCTACTTACTATTGCCATAAGCACGGTAAAATATGCAAACCTCTCTTTTCTATTCTAAATTGGTGGCTGAGATATAGCCAGGACACCGTTTTTAGGTTGTCACAATTTGATAAATTGCGGACCGACACTAACCAAATTTGTTTAACAGGGGATTCAAGAACCATAGATATTATCAAGGAACTAGAAGCATTTTATCCAGCTCTTGCCAAGCTTGCCAGGGACCGTAAAATCAGAGGCATATTTTCAAGCCCCCCCTATGTAGGCTTAATAGATTATCATGACCAACATGCCTATGCTTATGATCTATTTCGCTTTGAAAGAAAAGACCAATTAGAAATAGGAAAATTATCAAACGGGCAGGGCCCGGAAGCTAGAAAATTATATATTCAATCCATTTCAGAGGTTTTAAACAATTGCCGACCATTTTTAGTTGATGATTTTGATATTTTTTTAGTTGCAAACGATAAATATAACCTCTACCCACTTATTGCGGAGAAGTCCGGAATGCGAATCATCAAACGATATAAACGCCCTGTACTCAATAGGACCGAAAGGGATAAAGGCGCATATTCAGAGACTATATTTCACATGAAATAAATGTGAAATCTTGCTAAATTTCGAGTTATCACCTAAATTCAGAGAATTTCCTATCAATATCCTCTCTCAACTGGTCCCCTACTTCTTGAAATGTATCTAGCAATTGCTGATAAATATTGCTTTGGGCAACAAAGTTCCAGAATTCCTCTCCAACCAGAATCTCACCCTTCTCCAAGTCATACAAGCCCCTGAGAGTCCATCTTTCATACGGCTGGGGGTGATACGGATTATAGGGAATAGCAAGTCGCGCAGTGACGTCGATATTACTGTCCTGACTCAATCTTAGGGCTGTCCATCTTAGGAGTTTTAATTTCAAGGTAACGAATTCCTTCATGTTCGGCTTGGCGGTGGTAATGTCGAAATAATCCTCTTCACCATTTTTTTTGACAAATAGATCGACCGTCGAATCGGGATGAATAATCGGCTGACCCGGCCGTATCGTTCCTCTGATTTGCGCCGTTTCATAGAGTTTGTCTGCAATGGCCTCCCCTTTTCTTAACATGTAATGGAGTTCGTTGATTCTCTTCTCAGCCTCCTCATTGATTTCACCTAACAATTTATGTTGCCTTTCAGCGTAATAACCACAATCTCTTGCTAAAATCACAGCGATTTGCTCCCAAATAGACATCCCGAACGTGGTATTGATCGACTGTATGAAAGAGAACATTGCATATCGGTCTCTTCCCAGCAGCCTGTGGTGAAAGGGCATATACCCAGTCTCGGGCCGGTAGCTTCTCAGCTTATCCCTCACCGTCCCTGTAAGCAGCAGGCCAATCTCAGCAGCGGTTTTGCTCGAAAAACCCAAGTGAGTTACTCTCTATCCGAGATAGCGCATCTGGTGATATATCGCCGTCCCTTTAGCTACTCTTCCGGGAACTTCTCCAATCCTTCCACGAGTGGATAATAAGCCTCCAGTATATCAGTTCCAGCTCTGATGATAGTACGCTTTTCCTTACGGCTAAGGCATCTAAAATGATATCGTGCCATCCTTGTCTCCCCATATCTGTTCTCTCGTTCAGTATAGCATATGATATCAGGGCAATTTCCGCTGTCAAAGTAAGAACAATCTGCACACTTGAGAACATGCTTGTGACCCTTGGGTACGCCGCCCTCTGAATAAGACTCTATTATCTTGCGACAATATATTATCCATCTCCCGCATGCATCGCATCTGAATGGCTGCCTACCGACTAGGTCAATACTGAACGTCGGTATCCCCGTTAACAAACTGAAATCAGCGCTTTGCTTTTCCTTCCCGCGACCTATCTCTAGCCCCATCACCTCTCCTTTGCGCCGAAGTAGGAAGATGTCAGGAGGAGCTGGAGCCCTTTCTTTTGACTTAAGCCTCCTTAAAAGTTTTTGTTGTGTCAGAAGAGAAACGACGAACCCCAGTCTCCTTTGAATTAGATACAAATAAACAAGCATTTCAATTGGACCGCCTCTGATCTTCGGGAACAAGGAATCATAAGTGTCCAGAATAGCTCTATTTGGAGGTTCGGTATTCGGAGGTTCTGGGATTAAGTCACCGTCATATGCCAAAGTTTGATCGTACTTATCCCGGTGATAGAGTTCGTTGGCTTCAAAGAAATCGCTGCCAATCTCTTTTTTCAGCGTACGCATGAGCTGCTTTCGCAGTCTCACCCTTTCACTACCACCAAGGCAATCCATTATGAGCCACTGGTTAACCAGATACATCACTATCTCGACAAACTTTTTTCTACCCTGGCTTCCTTCGGCGGCAATATAGTAGCTTCGGTTCGTTATTAAATACTGAAAAACGTCAGACAAAATCATTTGGCGCGAACCAAGAGGCGAATTCCCTCTGGATTTCGACCCCCCAAAATAAACTTCTCGGCAGAAATTCAAGTAATCCTCGCCCATTGCATCGAGTTCTTTTTCCATCCTTTGATACTCGGCGTCATTCACAAGCAAAAAGTTATCAAGGGTTGTAAGGTGTTGTCCCGACACCGCAAATCTCCGCAAAAACTCCTTCATTCTACTTGCCCTCCTCTGGTTGTCTTATGATCCATACTCACCAATTATATGGCTAGCCTTTTATCCTTAGCAATCTCAAGAACATCGTACCAATCAGGCGTGATATATATCAGATATTTTATCCCCAGAATAACGGCTAAGGGTTATTTACTGTTTACCACAAGCAGTTACACTGTATTTTCCGATAATCCATCTTTAGACTATTCCACATCTGCACGGTTTCTTTGCAGAGGGCAATTTTAGTGAAGTTATATCTCCCTTCAAATTGGCGCATCATTGTGGAATACATATCATAGCGCGTTTGAGAGTCAATCTTCCTGCCCCAATTGGAGGATTCTTTCAAATATCTGACCCAGCTTCTGTCAGTGCAACCGTTAATAGTGCTTTGGAGTCCTCTCAGGGACCCCAAGGTAATCCTCTCCGGCATTAAATTTTCAAAAACCATATCAACCAAGCGTAAATAATGTTCTTGCCAGCCGTCTATTGGCACCATGGGGTCTATCCTAATTCTAACCTCATATCCTGCTTGATAGACTTTTTTCGCTGCTTCAATCCTTTCTAAAGCAGAAGGGGCCTTCTCCCATTTTTCGGCTACTGGTATCGCATTTAGGCTAAAACTGATTATCGCTTGATTGTGCGGCGCAATTTCTAGTAGGTTTTTTATATTTGAGGATTTAGTTAAAAACAAAACCTTGTGCAATTTCTGCGATGAAAAAAATGAAATGATAAATTTGGAAAATGGCTGCTCCCCAGACTCAAACATCAATGAATCGGCAATTTCGCCAGTGTTTAATATTTCTGGAGTTGTGACTTCATCCAAGAAGGTTCGTGTGTGCGATTCTATCTTTTCATAGCTCTTGATTACAGGCTTCGTCCGTTCAGGGCGAAATCTGAAGGTTCCTTTGAGATAACACCAGGCACAATCAAAAGGACATCCGTAAGCCCATTTCAGTTCCAGAAAATGAGGACAAACCACGTCGCTCAGCTTTTTGGGTACAGGCGTTTTATCGAATCTTTGGATGATTGAGCCATCGTTTACTCTCTCCACTGAAATCTTCTTTTCACCATCAAGTTGTTGATATTCTTTGTAGTGGACATTGAGTCTAGAGGTAACTATTCCTAGAGCCGAATTTGTGGAGGTATTGGGATTGTTAAATTTAAATCTTTGCTGACCACTTGGCTCAATTTCTCCGATCTTGGACCAGAATTTGTGCCCTAGTTGGTGCTTACTCGCAAACAATAAGTAGTATAATGGTAGCTTCCTTGCAGAGCTTTTTATCAGCACTTCATGAACTGATTTAATCTCTAGGTAGCCGATACTCTCTAGTTTTTGTCGATAAATTTCTACAAATTTTCTCTTTCTATCAAATGACTGTAAAGCAACTAGTTCTTTCCTGTATTGCTCTCGCCACCTTGCATCCCCCATGAAGTCATCTAAAATACTGTGTCCCTGTTTTAAGAATATTTCTAAATTCCTCTTGATAGCCATTCCTTCAGGAAACGTAATTATTAAGTCTATTCTTCGCTCCTCAGTTAGCTGTTTGATTGTTGCAAACTTAATCTGTAATCCAGTTGGGTCGATGAACGCAAGGGATAAGCTTCCTTGCTGTGGTATCTCCTTAATAATTTCTTCAACTTTTTCATTGCAATCGCCATGCAGCAATTTAACTCTATCGAGAAAGTCAGAGCTTTTTGTTCTTTTTTCCAGCGAATCCAAAGCTTCGGGGTTTGAGTCAACAAAAAGATATTTCGTGAATGGGAACCTAATGTTAAGTGACATTAAAGCAGACCCATCAATTTCCTCTCCACTATCCCTCACTCTACATTTTCCACAGCCTGCAAATAAATCTATATAATATAGGTTCCATCTATTCTTCATCGCTGTTGAAAAGAGGTCGAGATATCTTCCAATATAGAAGTATTTATCCTTTGCCCATCTGCCAACACATCTTATATTATGGCCATCAGAGGCTTTTTTGACTAAACAAATTCCATTGGGGGCATTACGTTCATAATCACATTGTTTGCAGATTTGGGGATCCAATATTTCCGTCACCTATCCTACCTTTTGATAATATTTCTTTTCTATCAGTCCCTGTAACTGCCTTTATATTTCTTATAGCGATGCTTTGGTTTGTTCGCTTCGCCTTGAGACTATATCATCTATGAGGTGGAAGTCAATAGGAGTTAGAATTCCAGGGACACCATACCAACCAGGCCTACTACAAATCAGGTATTATGTCCCCAGAATGCCTATAGCTTATGCTTTTTCAGATAAGTGAAAATATCAGGTAGCACCACGGATTTACGTTCAAGATCAACCAGATTCTCTCCGGAATATCGTACAAAGAAGAGAAGAGGCAGAGAGTCCTTGAATACGACTCCCTGCCCCGAGGACCCACGCTAAGGTGACATTACACTGTTAGATATCGGTGTCGTCATAGGTGATCAGGTCGTACTCAAAGAGATATTCGGTGGGATTCCAGCCGGTCATCTGGCAGGTTGTCTCGTCATAGTCGTCGGACAGGACGAGCCAGATCTTTGCGCCATCTGGGTAATTCCCGTCACTGGAGTGCGGGAGATCCATGCCTAAGTCCAGCGAGCCGGCTAGATGGATGTCCCCCTCATCGTTAGCAGTACCGCTGGCGATAAAAGCTCCCGGGTTATCACCCGGCCAGGGGTCAGCATAGTAGATGAGGGTATAGTTGCTCCCAACCTCCAATCCATGACCATTGAACACAAACTCGAAGGTTGGCCCCTCGAGATTGTACTTGAACTTACCCCAGGCTCCATCCTCAACGATTTCCCACGTCGAAGGGTCCTTTTCCCAAAGCTCCACGAAAGCCACATTAGAACGACCAGCCTGACCCTTCAGCCCCTTTAGTCCATGATCCGGTTTAGCTGCCAACGCAGCCGTGGGCAGCGCCAGCGCCAGCACCACCGCTAATATTAGGAACAGTACTTTTTTCATTTTTTCTCCTTTCCTTTAAGAGTTTCCTGATATCCTGCCGTCGCCAAATTATTCGGCAGATTTTATTCCCGTCGACCTCGGGCATGATGGCTATGTTCTTCCTCCCACATCGATTTGTTGCAATTAATTCATTATCTCAATGGGTTAATAGCCGGCAAAGAACCAGATGTACTGAGTTCGAGAAGTAAATGGTAATATGCGCAGCCACGGAAAACATGGCAAGAAAATGGAGAATTCAAATATAGGCAGCACTGTCTATGTCGGATTTTAATGGCTGATTAGTCCAAATTTCTCATACCAGCTGATAGCGTCCATAGCACTTTTGGGTGATAGTATTTGGCGGTTGGACGATTTAAAATTTGAGTAGACATTTTCAGCTTAATTTGATGAATAAACGTCTAGCTGCAAATGAAGTTAATACTAACTGTGATCAAGAAACTAATCCGTGAATTAAAGATATTGGCGAGGTAGTGGTGAGCGAAGTTGTTATTGCCATCATTGATAGATCAGAATTCTTTAAAGCCGGTGTGCGGCAAAGACTCTCTGCACAACGAGATTTCAAACTAGTGGATTGTGATCCGGACGACGAGCCGTTAAAGTTTATAGAGGCTTATTCCGTTAATGTTGTATTACTTGACATCGACTTCCCTATATCAAAAGGCCTGGAGCTCAGCAGGGAAATTAGTCGACATTATCCAAACACCAGAGTCATAATGCTCAGCTCCTATTTCAATGACGAAGAGCTTTTTGAGACCATTAAGACAGGAGCCGCAGCCTATATCGATAAGAGAACCAGCACCACAGATCTCGTTAGCACCATAAGAAAAGCAAGCCGTGGTGAATACCCTATCAACGACAGCATAATTGCCAGACCTGCGATTGCCGAGCGTGTACTGAAGCAGTTTCAAGAAATGGCCTTATTGGGGCTAGCGAAGGAAAAAGTGGTTGCTCCTCTCACTACTAGAGAAATACAAATCCTGAGCTACATCGCTAACGGTAACACAAACAAGCAAGTCGCCTACGTGTTGGGGATAAGTGAGCAAACAATAAAGAATCACATAAGCGCAATTTTGCGCAAGCTGAATGCCAATGATAGGGCTCATGCCGTTGCTATGGCTATCCGCAATCAGTGGGTTTCGATAGATTAAAGATGAACAGGAATGGACCGCTGACACGCATTGTAGCACTAGTTACGAAACTAAATGAGTTATGCTATCGCGGAATTAATCCCCAATAGCATTTGCATTCCGATGACCGCTACTGGCATTGATTAATCGCCTATATTGGTAACTGACCTAATGGCCGAGGCTTTTGCTCAACTACCTTGAGTGCCCAAAATAGCGTTTCGTTGCTCCCGAATTCCAGGGACACCATACCAATCCCCGATTTAATCGGGGACCAGTCAGGCCTACTACAAATTAGGTATCATGCCCCAGGATATATGTATTGTTACCCAACAATTCTGACAATTGTGCAGTCTGACGAGATTCAACATTCCTCAGCATTGCTAGACCTTAGCGTGCCCCCCTGTAGACATGGTATGCCGATATCTGGCCTGTATTGTATGCGATGAGGATCCCCGGGTTTGCATTTTCCTATCAGCATAGCTAAAATTTTGGAGAGCAAGGAGGTTCTTACAAAACCAAATGCAGGCATTCCTCACCTTCTGTGCCTTGACTATATTCAGTAGAGTTCCCGTATGGCGGGAAATCAAGGCAAAGCGTGGCCTACTCGTTCTTGATGCAGGTTGTGGCAAGAATAGCCAGATTACCCTCGTTGCTAAACGTTGCCACTTCAACCTTGTCGGATTAGACATTTTCCGACCGGACCTAGAGAGGGCGAGGAGAAACAGCGCCTACTATGATACACTCGTTGGTGATGTAACCTATCTCCCTTTCAAGGATAATTGCTTCGATATAGTAGCGGCTATACATGTGCTTGAACACCTTGAAAAACCTAATGGGGATAAGATGTTGCGTGAACTCGAGAGAGTCTCAAAATGGATGGTGTTAGTCGCATGTCCTGTGGATAAATTTGCCCAGGATGCATGTGGTGGGAATCCCTATCAGGAACATAAATATGTCTGGTCTATTGAGGAACTGCAAGAAAAGGGCTTCAAGGAGATGAGGGGCACAGGGTTGAAAGGGATGTCAGGAAAGCGTTGGGGAGCTTTAGGAAATTCCTTTGTTGGCCAATTACTATATATAATGACCCTGTTGGGAACATTACTGTCCTATCACATTCCAAACATAGGCTCAGGTGTGATTACGTGGAAGGATGTAAGAGGAGTCAGCCTCGAGCTAATGATTGACAACCTGCCATGAGGCTTGCAGCTAAGCCTACTCACTTGATGCAGGCGTATGCTTGTGAATCGACTACTTGGAGAGGAGGCTTGGGTAAGATAGAAATTCGGGCAATAGTAGCTAAGATTTAGCTGCTTCTTAACGAAAGCTCATTCTGTTGCCTTGACCCTGGCGGGGTATTGAACAAAATAGCGGAATGTCACATTACCAGGAGGGGGAAGTAGAATCCAGCCAGCCCCGTCTTGTACAATGCCAGGGACACCATACCAATCCCCGATTTAATCGGGGACCAGTCAGGCCTGCCACCTCGAAATGTCATAGTTTTGTAACTTTGCTGACTTCGATTTTATGACTATTCCATATCCCAGTCGATAGACTATATGTAACCATGGTCGATTCGATCCAATAAAAAAGAGGGTTGAGCGGTGTTTATTAAGAGTGCTTCAACGTAGAATCTAGAAGGGGCGAAAATCCTGGAATACGCTAGACAGAGCTAGGGGGGGTGATGTGTTATGAACTAAGATTTTGGGGAAACTTAATCAGTGCAGGTGAATATATAGCAGTAAATTAGAATTAACAGAAAGGAGGTGTGCTAAGAATGGACTGGGGTAGCGTATTACAGTCTTTCCAGGGTTTCTTCGGAACGTTAATAGGTTTCCTACCCACTATCGTGGCCGTACTAGTATTATTGCTCGTAGCCTGGATTTTGGCCAAAGTCCTCAGGACAGGTACCCGAAAACTTGTGCGGGCCACTGGTATCGATAAGAAGCTGGGTAAGGGTGAAGACCCCCAGGATGAAAGCCAGTTTCCGGTGGCCCAAGGTGCGGGCACAGCAGTTTTTTGGATCGTGTGGATATTGTTTATACTGGCCATACTGCAAGTTCTTGGCGTAGAAGGTATTTTTGACTCAATTGTGGTTATATTTGAAAGAATCTTTGTCGCCATTCCGCACATTATCGGCGCTGTAGTAATCCTTGTTATCGCTTACTTCGTAGGCCGTCTCTTAGTTAAGCTGGTTACCAAAGTCCTAACCAACTTTAACTTTGATGAGTTGCCGGTCAGGTTAGGTCTAGCAAAAAGCCCACCTACAGGGGTCGGCTCCGCCACTAATGTGGTCGGCTACATCATTATGGTATTCATAATGCTCTTTGCCATAATGATGGCTGCGGACTTGCTCGGTTTTACCGTCGTGAACGAGTTGATCGCTGTCTTGACCCAATTCCTGGGGCTGGTTCTTCTGGCTGCTGTTATTATCGGCGTCGGTATCTTTGTTGCCAATTTCGTGGCGAATATTCTGCGGGCAGGCGCTAGGTCAGAAGCTCTGGTTTCCTTCGCCAGAATCTCCATCATTGTGTTGAGTGTCTTCCTCGGAATACGCGCAATGGGTTTTGCCAACAACCTCATTTTGCTTGGCTTCGGGCTGGCCCTGGGCGCAGCTGCTATAGCAGCTGCTATTGCCTTTGGACTGGGCGGACGTGAGGTTGCCGGTGAGCTTCTGGCTCGCTGGACTAAGACTGGCTCTTATAGTGAAAAGACCAAAAAATAGTCAGTAAATTGTAAAGAGAGAAAGAGTACTAACTTAATCAGGATATTCTAGGGCTAGAAGGGGCCGGGTAATCCTCTCTCACTCCCTGGCCCCTTCTCTTCATTTATCCCCGAAGATGATGGTATCTTTAAAATTCCATGGACACCATCCCAATCCCCGATTTAATCGGGGACCAATCAGGCCTAATACAAATCAGGTATTATTTCCCCTGAATACACAGCATTACTTCCTCTCGATTTTGAGTATTGACAGTGCCTCATAAGCGAATTACAATTTAATAAGATTACACCATACGAGTTAACCTTATGAATTGTGTGACGGGCTGAGGAGATGAAATAAGGTCGCTGAAACCGCTGAATCAGGATGCGGTGGCTGGTGCCCTTTTTGATTTTTTAACCACAATAGCGGGAAGGAGGTGATGCCAATTTAAAAACACCGGAATTAACTATTATTCATAACAAAAGGAGGAGAAAAATGAAATTTCTAACCATAAGTAAGATGAAGGACACGGCATCTACAATGCCGCCGTCTGTAATGAGGCAGCTCATGGAGGCGACCATTGATGTAATGAATCAGGAAAAGAAGGCGGGGAATGTCGGGGAATATTACTTCATACCTGGGTGGGATCGTGTCGTGGCTATTAGTGAAGCTAAGAACGGTGAAGAAATTTTTCAACGCCTTAGCAGGCTACCCATTGGGGGGTTTTTGGATTACGAGGTCTACCCGCTGATTGATGCCTTTGAAGCAATGAAGACCTATGTTGAGTCCATGAAGACGGTGGAAAAGATGTTCCCCGGAACACCCAAGTAGCTCACTCAGACTATATCGGATTAATTTAGTCATAAACGTTGATAGTCAGTTGTAAACTCGGCTTATAATTTATGATGCCTGATTAGAGTTCTGCGCACCGGATTAATCGGTCCTGAATTCCCGGGACACCATACCAATCCCCGATTTAATCGGGGACCAGTCAGGCCTACTATAAATCAGGTATTATTTCCCCGGTCGTTTGATTTGTTGGCCTCTAAATATAGATTGAGCTGGGCCTGGATATAACCTTCCAATATGGTATCTTCATCGGTGCCGGCAGGAAACCTTAACGGTTCTCCAATTCTTATACAAACTGGACGCCATATTCGCAGAAGATAACGTTCGAACCTTAAGAAACGAGGCAGCTTCCCATTCGATTTATTGGGTAAGACTTTGTCAGTACCATCTATGCGGATCGGTACTATGGTAGCTCCGGTCTGCTTGACAATCCAACCAATACCAGCCCTTGGCCTTCGGATAATTAGATTGCCAGTGCCTTCGTCATATATTCCATCTCCATTGTTCTGGGCTTTGAAATCCCGACCCCCTCCCGGGAATATAACGACTCTGCCGTTGTTTTTCAGAATTTCAACCGCTTTCATTAGGGCACTGGCTCTTTCTCCAGTTCCATCAGATCCCCTATTAACGAAGATATTCCATCCGTCCAAGACCCACCTGAAATGGCGGAAGTTATGTTCATCTGCCGTGCTAACTGGAATATGCTTTAAGTCTTCGGTAAAGGTGCGCCGTACCGGTTCCCTTTTTAGGATTCTCAATGGTGCAACAAGAACTTCGCCTGTTCTCTGGAGAAGCTCCCTGAACCACCAGGGAAAATAAAGCAATGGGACCAGGACTATATCCAACCAACCAGGATGGTTTGATGCCAGAATTAGTTTGCCTTCCCAGCGAGGCAATCGATAGTATCCATAGAACCTTATTCTCCTGGTTGCTTCAAGTAGACAAATCAGCAGTCCGCCGACTGTCCCCAGGATATAAATAGAGGAAAAGATGTTAAAGGCAACCTTAGCCCTCTCGGCTATAACCCTCGCCTCTTCAGCTTGTAACTGTAATCGTGTCCTATCTTTAGTGATATCAAACATTAGAATCCTGCTGCACTTTAGCATACTATATGCAGCCCCGACATGCAAGGCTGGTCAAAAAGACTCCCGAGTCCCAGATGTGTCACAATTGTCCATATTGTTAACTCGGTCAGTAGGAGCTCGTTTCTTGTTATCTCTGGTTACCAGGCGCGTTTCGACTTCAGGATGGAGTTTGATTTCGTCGGAATTCCAGGGACACCATACCAACCAGGCCTACTACAAATCAGGTATTATATCCCAGAATACCCAGAGCTTCTGCTTTTCTAGGTAGGCGACAATATCAGGTAGCAATATGACAGAATGTGACCTAACATTATAGTAGACTGTGACTTCTGGAGAAAGCCCTGACGAGAACAACAAATTTGTTGCTAACCAGGATACCTCTTCTTGAAATGGTCATCGTCTGATGATAGGATAGTATCGCGAAAAACGAGAAGATGGCTTCAATCTGATATGGAAAGCAATGCACTGCAAGCATTTCTTGATCCCTGGTTCCAATCGATCGCCAATCCTCGTCAAGCTCAGGAACAGGCCCTAGCCAGGCTTCTAAAGAGCTACGCCCAGACGCAATACGGCCGGGAATTCGATGCTGATAAGATCTCAAGTATCCCAGAATTTCAAAGAGCATTCCCTGTGGTTACTTATGCTGATTTGAGACCTCACATTGACAAAGTAATTGCCGGGGATCTTTCTGCCTTTTTGTCAGAGCCGCCTATGGAATGGGGGCTGAGCCGCGGTACAACAGGTGAATCGAAACTGGTCCCTATGACAGCCACTGACCTCAGGGAAAAGACTGCATGCGGTGGTCGTGGATTACTGAACTACATACAGCGGAACCAAAGGTATGACATCCTGGCCGGCTGGGATCTGAACATCGGTTTCCCTTCAAGGGTAGGCTCGATGCGGATGGGAGACAATGAGATATTTTACGGTTATACCTCGGGTATATATACCAAATACAATGCTAGAAACGCTCGGCTGAAGCTGGTACCGGAGCAAGATGAAATAGATGCGCTAGGTGGCGGCATAAGTAAGAGCGACTGGGAGAACCGGTTTGAATTGATTTACGAGAAAGCACGTGACAAAGATGTTTCTATGGTCATTGGGGTAATACCGGTCACTATAGAGTTCGGGAGTTACTTGAAAAAGAGTCATCGGTTGTATCCTAAAGACGTCTGGAACATCAGACTGATTGCAGGGACTAGCGTAGCTGGTATTCAAACAAAGTATAGACCAGCGCTAAGAGCACTCTACGGAAATGCTGCCGTCGTTGAGATGTATGGCGGGACTGAGGGAATGTATGGTCAGCAGCTTGATGATCAACCTTTTATCACTCCCAACTATGATACTTATCTCTTTGAGGTACAAACAAGCCAGGGCATAAAGCTTCTATGTGACTTGAAACCGAAGGAGTACGGTAGCCTCATATTCTCCTCGGTGGTCTTTCCCCGATATAGGATGGGCGACATCATCTTGTGCACGGCACCAAATTACTTCCGGGTTATTGGTCGAGAAGGACGGTATACAGTACTGAGATACCGCCTTAGCCGACTGTGGGAGTTTTGACAGCGCTAGCCTATTTTCCTGAATAAGAGAAGTCGGACCAAAATGGCAACGGCGATGGCAACGATAATGAGAGGCCACCAGGTGCCAAAGCCACCGACAAAGGCTACGCCAAGACAAATCAAAATGAGGCCGGTTACAAATCGACCAAACATAGGTCTACGGTAGGCTGGTTTGAGACGGCGGACCAATACTTCAATTAGAAAAGCCACGCCAATTCCAATAAGGAAGTACTTCCACCAATCATCCCACGATATCACATTCCGGGCTGCCAGGGTCAACAGCACACCAAGTGCCAGCACAATTAAGCCAAAAACAACGCCCGATACCGGGTCCCGGCGCCATTTTTCTTCCATCCCTTCGCCTCCCTTTTCATCGCGCCTCCTCTCCCTGCCTTCTGGTTGCTCCTCCGACATGTTTCACCTCCTCATGCTCTCAGAACCTGGTCCAGGTACGAACCATCTGCTTCAGGCTAAATTTTAACATATGTCTCCATATCTTGCGTTTCCAGTCATTCCTGGAGAGCAGCCCTTTAATGACTTTCCATATATTCATGTAATAGGTGGCATAGCACCATCGATATGAGGCCATAAGCTGCTTTCTGGTCAAGTGTTTCGTCGGCATGATTGCGTTAGACATGTCATATAGTGAATAGTCCTCAATCTCAAGCCAGTTATTTACCTTGGTTTCATTATAGATATCACTTCCCGGAAATGGCGTGAACATGGTAAATATTGGAAAATCGACGTCAAGGCGTTGCATGTAGCGTACTTTGTGAATTATGGAATCTGCGCTGTCGCTCCTGGTACCCACGATTATTAGACCCTGCGCCACGATGTCATGATCTCTTAGCAATTTCACCGCCTCGACTACCTTATCCAAGCTCTGCTTCTTGTTCATTTCTTCCAGCTCGCGTTCCGTCGCGGCTTCAATTCCGATTTGTACCATCCTGTTGCCTGTTTCTCTCATTAGAGGCAAAAGATCGCGGTGTTCCACCAGCAAATCAGCCCTGCCCTGATAAAACCAGTTGAAGCTTAGATCTCTTGTCTTTATCTCGTCACAAATGCCTTGAATCATTTCGGCGCTTACATTGAAGCAATCATCACCGAACCAGATAGACTCAACTTTGTATCTACGAACTAACAACTCTAACTCGTCTCCTATCTTCTTTGGATCTCGTTGACGCCAGCGACCGCCCCAGAAACGCCACTCAGAACAGAAGGTGCAGCGGTGCGGGCATCCCCTGCTGGCAATTACAGTGGCAAACCTACCCAGAAGTACAAAATTGTATTTCTGCATCGGCAGAAGGTGATATGCAGGCAGGGGCAACTCGTCCAGATCGACCAGAGGTTGAAGCTCAGTAAGTATGACATTGCCATTGGAGCGAAACCCTATTCCCTTGACCTGTGATAGCTGGCCGCCTCGCTCAATACAACGCACCAGATCTATTATAACGCGTTCACCTTCACCACAGGCCACGATGTCAATAGCTGCATTTTCTCTGAGTGTCTCCTCGGGCAAATAGGTTGCATGTGGACCACCGAGTACGGTGATAATGCGAGGGTCTACATCCTTGGTGACCTCGGCAACCTCAACCGCGTTACATAAGAAAGATGTCAGTGCTGTTGTCCCTACTATGTCGGGCTGTTCTTCCCGGATGGCCTTAGCTAAATCATGCCGGCTTATATTGAGTGCTGTACAGTCTATTATTTTGACATCAATTTTTTGCTCTTCTAAGACCGCTGCCAACTGGACCAAGCCGAGAGGCACGGGAATACAAGGACGCATCATCTCCCATATTACTTTGAGTGGCTCTATTAATAAAACCTTCATATCACTATAAGGCTAATAATAGCAGAGAAATTATCTTGAATCGATATACATTTGGCATCGCGGATTTCATCTCGCTGCGGGCCGCGGTTCGTCTGCTCCGAAGGGAATCAATAGTTGTCCGGTGGCGATAACCCTGAAGTGAAAATTCTAACGGAATGTTACATTACCAGGAGGGGGAATTAGAACCCAGCCAGCCCCGCCTTGTCCAATTCCAGGAACACCATACCAATCCCCGATTTAATCGGGGACCAGTCAGGCCTACTACAAATCAGGTGTTATGTCCCCAGAATACGATGCGAACCCAATATTGCCCCGCTTCAAAAGTATTCCCTTATTCCAGCCGCCAGGTCTTCCGGACGCTCTGGCACAATTGTCTCCCCCAACATCAATGGCATAAACCATGAATCAATACTCACGTAGTTCGGTTGAGTATTAGGCCTGGCAACAATACTCAACCCGGCGCGGAAGCCGTTTGCCTCCTCTAGACTACCAGAGTAGATAATGCAGTTAAAGCTATCAAACCCGCGGTAATGATAATATCTCAGCACGTTGGATAGCCCCACAGCAAGATTTCTTATATCTTCCGCCTCAAATTGCAGAAAGTTGGACACATTTGTTATGGCTCGCACCTCGCAGAAGCCGGTTGGAGCAAAGGGTACATACCAGTAGATATTACCCACCTGTTTTATCTTTCGTTTGCCATTAACGGCCATAAAATCCTGCCAAAAATTGCTGTTCTCAGCTTCAGCGTATTTGGTGCTGAATTCAATTAAATTCCTTATGCGGTTAAAAGGAACCCGCTGCATCGCAATCTGTTGATGGAAATGTATCAAGCTTGCCCCGGCTGGTGGAAGATAATTGGTCCCCACTACCGGATACGCAAGAGTGTTGTTCATGCTGTGTACCCTACGTATACATTCGAAGGCAGCGGTTAGCGAATTGTAGAGCAGTTCTTTGGTAAACTGACCGAGATTGAGGTAATGTATCTCTGGCGACGTTACTACAGCTTCAAACTCTGTTCTCGGGAATAGATTCGGGAAAACATAAACATCTTCAAACTTTAATACACCCTCAGGTACTCGGTCTTTGGGAAACTTGGCTATAATCTTATCAATCGTCGGATAGCAAAACGGGCAATCACGCTTTGCTTTATTCGATATTTCGTTAAGCCACCGGTCATCACGATTGCCGTAGAACGCTGTCAATTTCTCCTTCAGGTTAGGACAAATCAGTGAACTGCGGGACGTTAGAGGATCGAACCTGCGCTCTAATCTGTGTTTCTGAGACTTACCACTAGTATCCAGCACCTCTACGGTAATGGGTTCAGACTTGAATTCAACCGGCATTCGTTTCTCCTTTCCATCCTCTATTGTATGCATTCTGTTGTCTGCCAATCGACCATGTGATTTGCATGCGGCTACACTTTTTAGCGGAATGTTACATTACCAGGAGGGGGAAGTAAAACCCAGCCAGCCCCGCCTTGTACAATTCAAGGGACACCATACCAATCAGGCCTACTACAAATCAGGCATTATTTCTCAAATTTCAGGGACACCACAAGCTACTCACTAATAATATCTAAGATAGCAGATGCTTTTTGATATCACCCTCACCTAAATCCTCTCCCGTCAAGGGAGAGGAGTATAAGGGAGAGGGAACTCACATCAGGGGAGGGGAGATTGCTTCGGCCCGAGAAATCGGGACTCGCAATGACAAGGGGGTTGAGGGAGAGAGAGAGATATCACCATTCCGTTAGCCAGATTAAGACTTTCCTCATCACCTCGGCGCGGTTATCTCTGGTTACCAGGAGCATGCTGAGCATACCTTGCTTTATTGTTCTCGTGAACAACAGAGCGTTTTGTCCTGCTTAGCGGATACAATTCCTCGGCAATTATAGAAGTAGCTTTCTGACCTCTCCTCTGGACCTTACCTTTGACTGTTAGCCAACCTTCGCGAAACAGGACTCGACCGCATTTCTCCTGGACATCGCTAAATACGGTCACATCTGCTATTCCCGTTCCATCTTCCATTATCACGTAGACTACCCGCTTCCCATTCCTCGTAGGTGGAGTCTGGTAACGTATCACAGACCCCACCAGCTTGACCCTCCTGCCAGCAGGAATCGAGGGGAGGTCTTTCATTTTGGTGATCCCATTATCGGAGTCATAGAAGTCGAGGGGATGTGCCGATAGGTTCAATGACAGCAGTTCTCTCTCAATAAACAACCTGGACTTTTTATCATCAATAGAGAAATCCATAGAAGTATCTGCTTCGAGTGCAGTATCTTCAAAAAGTGACATTGTACCCCTGGTTACCTTATGTTTAAGTTCCGATAGCCTGGGAAGCTGTAATAGCAAGTCGTTCTGATTACCCAAAGAATCAAAAGCGCCTACCTTAACCAGGTTTTCCAGAATAGGTTGACTGACATCGGTCCTCAGCATAAAGTCTCTCAGCGAAGTGAATTTATGCTCTGCTCTTGCCGATAATATCGATTCCAGTGCTTTTTCAGACATTCCCTTTAGTTGTTTGAGGCTGACCCGTATCGCCCCTTTTCCCACTGTATAGCGTTCGGAGGAATCGTTTATATCGGGTGGTAAGACTTCGACTCCAAACCTCCTGGCTTCAGCTACAAGGACACGAGATGGATAATAACCCATAGGTTGATTGGACAATACTGCTGCCAGGAATTCAGCAGGGTAATGGCTCTTCAACCAGAGCGTTTGATAAGCAGTAATAGCGTAAGCGCAGGCATGTCCCTTACAGAATCCATAGGCAGCAAAAGCAGCCAGTTGCTCAAATACCTTTTCAGCTATATTTTTCCTGATACCATTCCCAACAGCACGGGAAATGAAGGAGTCTCTCATTTTCTCCATTTCCTCTTCAGTTCGTTCATGAGTCATGGCCCGTCTGAAACCATCCGCTTCAGCGTAACTCATTCCAGCTAAATCATGAGCCACTTTGAGGACCTGCTCTTGATAAAGGATTACTCCTAAAGTCTCACCGAGAGCGTTTTTCAGCTTAGGATGGAGATACTTCACAGGTTCTTTGCCGTGTCTTCTGGGCAGGTAGTCTTTATCCATATTGGACTTGAGCGGACCGGGACGGACAAGGGATATAGACACGATGATGTCTTCAAAGCGGTCTGGCAGAAGCCTGCCTGCCATTTCTCTTTGTGCCGGTGATTCAAGCTGAAATGTCCCAATAGTCTTTCCGTCTCTGAGTATGCTAAAAGCCGCGGGGTCGTTTCTCGGTATCTTCTCTATGTCGATGTCAATTCCACGACTCTGCTTGATGTTGCTCAGCGTATCCTCAATGACAGTCAGGGTAGGGAGTGATAACAAATCCAGTTTCACAATCCCCAACCTCTCGATGTCATCTTTATCATACTGACTGATAATATCTCCTCCACTGGACCATTCAAGGGGGACTAAATCAGACAGCTTACCACTACCGATCAGCAACCCTCCCAGGTGGACGGATAGATGCTTGGAAAATCCGTCTATAGCAGTGCATAGCTTAAAGAAGTCAGCAAGCTCTTTTTTCTTGTAGACAGTGCTATGCTTTAGCTCAGGAAGCGTATCAGCATACTCCATAAGCTTGGAAGCAGATAACCAGTGGATACCTTTGCAAGCCTCCTCGATTATCGGTTTTGGTATTTGTAGAGCTTTGCCGATATCGCGGATAGCGCCTCTGGCCATATAGGTATTTATCGTCCCCACGCAAGCGACATTCTCAGAACCATGCTTCTGGTAGATGTAGTCTCTCACCTCATCCCTTCGTCTTCTGTCAACATCTAAATCAATGTCGGGAGGTTCATGCCTTAGAGGATGCATGAAACGTTCAAAGAGCAGGTTATATTCAACAGGATCAACATTGCTAATATCGAGTGCGTAGACAACCAGGCTATCTACGGCACTTCCCCTTGCTTGACATCTTATATCTCTACTTTTCGCCCAGCGCACTATATCCCAGACCACCAGGAAGTAACTGCAAAATCCAAGTTTATTAATAGTATCAAGCTCGCGCTCAAGACGGTCCTTTATTGAAGCGGATAGCAAACCGTATTTTCTTCCAGCTCCGGCAAAAGCTATCTTCCTGAGATAACTGTAATCAGACTCACCCTCTGGAATATCAAACTTAGGGAAGCGAGGCTTCCCCAGCTCCAACTCCAGATTACACTTGGAAGCAATCTCCTCGGTATTCTTTATAGCTTCAGGCAGGTCTCTGAAGAGCTTCATCATTTCCTGCTGCGATTTCAGATATTGCTCTACAGTGCGATAACCCTTCAATTGAGAAGCCGGTATGATCCGGTCGATAGCATTAAGCAGCTCTTTGATCCTGTATTCTTTGATTTCAGCGTAATGGACATTATTGGTAGCTACTACCGGTAGATTATCTTCCTTGGCAAATGAAGCAAGCCGGTAGCTGTTAGAAATCCCCTCTCTTGAGGGATAGCGGATAAGCTCTATGAAAAAGTCTTTACCAAAGACTTCTCTATAAAAGCACGCTGCTTCTTTAGCTTTATCACGCTTACCTTCAGCGACGAGGGTAGGTATTTCACCCTTACTACAACCACTCAGAGCTATCAGTCCGCTACTATGATTCCGCAGCATCTCTCTAGTTGCTTCCGGTTTCCTATCTCGATTCGACAGGTGAGCTTGCGTTATTAATCGACAGAGGTTTGAGTATCCGTCAGCATTCTTACAAAGTAGCGTTAAATGATATCCACCATCCAGATCAACCTCAGCACCTATTATCGGTTTGATTCCTACTGCTTTGGCTTTGTTATAGAAACGAATGACGCCAGTCAACCGGTTATGGTCCGTTAGAGCTAAGGCAGGCATTCTCAGGGAAACAGCTTTATCCAGTAGTTCATCTAGAGACGAAGCTCCGTCAAGAAAGCTATATTGAGAATGGACGTGAAGATGAATGAAATCCATGACCACCGCCTCAATCGAGGACTCTGGAGAGAAACCACTGTCCCCCAAGCTTATAAAGCTCATAAGTTCCAGTGCTTGAGTTCTGCGCGTTCACACGGATGAAAAGACGCATCGATTTATCATTCCACCATTCAGAAGGTTCTCTCCACCAACCAACAACATCAAGGACTCTGTAGAGACGCTTCCTCCAGATGAAGGCAGTTATTATTGAATCGTTGTTCTGATGGACTTTGACTGGTTCACCAATAAGCCTGGACATGGTATTTACTCCAAAATGGGAAAGGGGATAGAATTATAACAGAACATCTGTGCTATTGTCAAGAGTTTTTTCAGAATTTTAGGTATATCTGAAAAATTAATCTGCTCGGAGATATGCTGGTATAATGATGCTGCGGGAATATAAAAGATGACCGATCAGGCGAAGATATACATAGGGACATCAGGATGGTCCTACCCCAAAGGTGAAGGCACGTGGACTGGATACTTCTACCCTACGGGCAAGATAAATGAGCTTGAATACTACAGCCAATTTTTCAACACAGTAGAGATAAATAGCTCATTCTATAGACCGCCAAATCCTGGCTACGTTTATAACTGGGTTCGGAGAGTTCCCAAGGACTTCCTCTTTACAGTTAAACTCTGGCAGAAATTCACTCACCCGAAGATGTATAAGGAAGCTACGGGAGAGGAAGCGGCGATATCTTTGCAGGATGTCGATATATTTAAGCGGAGTATCGAGCCCTTACTGAAGAGCGATAAACTAGGTGCTTTGTTGGCACAGTTCCCGCCTAGCTTCAGGAACGATAGCTTTGGGCGGCAAGTCATAAGTGCTGTAAGTAGGTTGTTTGGGCAATACAGGCTAGCTGTTGAGCTAAGGCATAGAAGTTGGAGTGACGACCCCAATATCGCAAAGCTACTCAAGGAAAATAATGTTGCCTGGGTTCAAATTGATGAGCCGAAGTTTAAATCCTCAATCGCTCAGGAGCTTCCTATAACCTCTGACATGGCTTACTTCCGCTTTCACGGTAGAAATGCGCAAACCTGGTGGACGGGAGATAGCGAAACCCGCTACAAATACCTATATTCGGCTGAAGAAATAAAAGAATTGGCAGATAGGGTAAAGACAACAGCGGGTCGAATTAAATTGCTCTTTGCTCTATTTAATAACCATTGGAGAGGGTATTCTCCCCGTAATGCCGTTGATATGATGCGGTCTCTGCAATTGCCCTTTAAAGAGCTTCCTATGCAAGTTCGAATGGAAGAAGATGAGGCATCTAAATTAGTGAAATAGGGTCATGTTGACTGAATTGCAGGGACACCATACCAATCAGGCCTACTATAAATCAGATTGTCAGCCCCATCCAGGAGCAACCTCAGTAGGCAACAAGCTGGGCAACTATTAATCATTGGCATAGATGTATTCTGGTTGAGGCTCCTTGGGGGTATAATTGAATTGTTGGAAAGCCAATGATAAGATTCTGGAAAAGCTAAACTGTTACAAAATTATTGTACGCGTAGGGGGAACGATTATGAGAGCTATGAGATTAGTAGAGGTAGGGAAATTGAAGCTGACAGAGGTTGAAGTTCCAAAGGTTAAAAACTTCGAAGTTCTGGTGAAGACACAAGCAGCTGGAGTATGTCATAGCGACGTGCATATAAGGAGTGGATATGTCGGTAATATAGGATTAAAGGATCTTGGAATTATGCTTCCTGTGACGTTAGGCCATGAAATAGCCGGGGTAATCGAGGAGGTGGGGGATGAAGTTCAAGGGTTTAACAAAGGCGACACAGTTGCTATAAACCCGTGGATAGGTGATGGCATATGTTATTATTGCAAAATAGGGGAAGAGAATATGTGTGATAACCCGAAGCAACTCGGAGTTCACACAGATGGCGGTTTCGCAGAATACGTTAAAGTACCTCATTATAAGTATCTATTCAGAATAAGAAACTTGTCTCCGGTGGAAGCTGCTCCCTTAGCTTGTGCTGGAACAACCACATATAAGGCAGTGAAAAAGGCTAACCTGGATTCTTCGAATGTGCTCACTGTAATAGGTGCTGGTGGAGGGCTTGGAACTATGGCTATTCAAATAGCTCAGGCTGCTTCGGGAGCCACGATAATAGGAGTTGATGTTAGAGAAGAAGCTTTAGAAGCTGCTAAAAGAGCCGGGGCTGATCATGTTGTTGACGGGAGAAGTGACAAAGTAATTGACGAAATAAAAAGGTTGACTGATGGTAAGGGCACTGAGGCCGTTATTGATTTCAACAATTCCGAGAAAACATTATCAGTCTACCCATTTGCTTTAACTAAACATGGCAAGTATATTATGGTTGGTTTACACGGAGGTGAACTAAAGTATCCTAGTCACCTCGTAGTTTTCAACGATATCCAATTTATTGGGAGCTGGCTTGGCAATCAGGCTGATTTCATTGGTGTAATGGACATGGCTGAGAAGAGCAAAGTTAAACTTATGGTTACAAAGACCATGCGAATTGAAGAGGCTAACGATGCTATAGACAATCTGGAACATGCTAGAGCTGTAGGTAGACAAGTCCTCGTTCCCTAAGCTTTTCTTTGACCGTGGCAACATAATCATGACGAAAATCTACTGAACTGAGCTAGGTGCGAGGTGGAGTGATGAAGGCGCCGAGAGAGTTGCTAGGCTCCTGGAGGAAGTCTGTCTTAATGGAACCAAGCTGGAATTCCAGGGACACCACAAACTACTCACTGATAATATCTAAGATAGCGGCTGCTTTCTGATATCACCCTCACCTAAATCCTCTCCCGTCAAGGGAGAGGGATATCACCATTCCGTTAGCCAGCTTAGGACTTTCCTCATTACCTCAGTGCGGTTGTCTCTGGTTACCAGAAGTGTTTCGACTTGAGGATGGCGTTTGATTTCGTCGGCAAAGGGATAGGGGTTGAGCATAATAGTGCCCAGAACTTTCTTGCCACTGTTTATGGCCTGCGTCACGGCTTCCCTGAACTGGGGCGACAGAAGCTCCATCTTGCCAATCTCATCAATGACTATCAAGTCGCTTTGCTTCACCGCCCGGCGCAGAGCAGAAACTCCAACTCTGTTTAGGCTATCTGTGTCCACCCTGTATTTGCTTACCTGGTAGGGGCTGGAGATGCTGACATGGGCTAATATTGCCTCCTGACCATCAAGGGTAACAATCCTGAACCCCTGCCTTATTCCCCCGGTCCGTATTTCTTCGGTATAGAAGCCGCCCCCCTTGACTGTTGTCCTGGCCAGGGCTTCTTTGATGAGAGCAGTTTTGCCTGTGCCCGGCTTGCCGGTCAACAGGAGGGCTCTGTTCATTGCTCTTGCGCTGGAGCTTAGGCCTTTTCCTTGAGCTTCTTCTTTGGAGCCTGGGCTTTGCTCTTTTCCTTGAGCTCTTTCTCTGGAGCCTGGGCCTTGCTCTTTTCCTTGAGCTCTTTCTCTGGAGCCTTCTCTGGAGCCTGGGCCTTGCTCTTTTCCTTGAGCTCCTTCTCTGGAGCCCGCTCTGGAGCCTGGGCCTTGCTCTTTTCCTTGAACTCCTTCTCTGGAGCCCGCTCTGGAGCCTGGGCTTTGCTCTCTTCCTTGAGCTTTTTCTGGTGCCGGCGGTGCTTCAAGGCAGCCACTTTCTTCTTCTTGTACATCTCTCCTACTCTAAATCTAAGTTGTCGGAATTATTCTACCATATTGAGAGTGTTTAAAGATGGGGACAAGCCCCGAAAGGGAAAATCCCAAACCCTAAATACTAAATCCTAAAAAATATCAAATGGCCAAAGTTCCAATGGCCAAAACAGTTTATAGATTTGAATTTCGATATTTGGATTTGTTTAGAGCTTGGAGCTCAGGTTTTAATTACGTGGCAATAGTCGTGAAGGAAAGGATTCCTTCACGACTCCGGACTGGAGGAGGACAGGTATTTGAGTGGGGAATAGCTAAGTGTTACAATTCTGTCGAGATTTACAAAGGGTTAGATGCGAAGAATATATCTTGACCATGCTGCCACCACGCCAACTCGTCCCGAGGTGGTAAAGGCCATGCTGCCTTATTTTACCGATGCCTTTGGCAATCCTTCGAGCATCTATTCTTACGGACAGGAGGCAAGGGGGGCCATAGAGGAGGCCAGGATCAAGGTGGCGGAGCTTATCGGCGCCCGGAGCGAGGAGATTATTTTTACCAGCGGAGGAACGGAGGCGGATAACTATGCCCTGAAGGGCGTTGCCTATGCTAATGAGCGTAAGGGGAATCACATCATCACCACATCAATTGAGCACCGTGCGGTGCTGGAGGTGTGCAGGTTTCTGGAAGGAAGAGGATTTAAGATAACTTACCTCCCGGTAGACGTGTACGGCCTGGTTGCCCCTGACGATGTCAAAAGAGCTATTACCAATAAAACCATCCTTATCTCAGTCATGCATGCTAACAACGAAGTAGGTACAATAGAGCCTGTGGAAGAAATAGGTAAAATTGCCAGAGAGGCAGAGGTCTATTTTCACACCGATGCCGTGCAAACAGTAGGGCATATCCCGGTGAATGTGGATGAGCTTAAGGTGGACTTGCTCTCCGTTTCAGGGCATAAGTTGTACGGACCTAAAGGGGTGGGAGCGCTGTATGTCAGGAAAGGCACCAGGTTAGTTTCCTTTATGCATGGGGGAGGGCAAGAAAAGAAGTGCAGGGCCGGTACAGAAAATGTTCCTGCTATCGTGGGGCTGGGCAAGGCGGTGGAGCTTGCCGGGCAGGAGATGGGCAAGGAAGCAGAACGGCAGGCTTATCTTCGGGATAAGCTAATTAAAGGTCTCGTGGAGAAGATTGACCACATCCGCGTAAATGGTCATCCCACGAGAAGGCTACCTAACAACGTCAATGTAAGCGCTGATTTTGTGGAAGGGGAATCCCTGCTTTTAAGTCTTGATTTGGAGGGCATCTGTGGTTCTACCGGCTCAGCCTGTGGCATGGCAAGCCCTGAACCGTCCCATGTTCTTCTGGCGCTGGGGACCCTCGCCGAGCAAGCTCAGGGCTCGCTCAGGTTCACCCTGGGGCGAGATAACACGGAGGCAGACGTGGAGCGAGTGCTAGAGGTCTTGCCCGGAATTGTCGCCAGGCTGAGAGCCATGTCCCCGCTTTTGAAAACTCAAAAATAGGAGTGGAGTAAATGACTGATCCCTGGTCACTGTACAGCGAGAAGGTAATGGAGCACTTCAAGAATCCCCGCAATGTCGGAGAGATGGAGAACCCCGACGGTGTGGGGCGTGTCGGGGATCCTATCTGCGGCGATGTCATGGAGCTTTATATTAAGGTAAATGACGGCGTCATCGTTGACGTTAAATTCAAGACTTTTGGCTGTGCAGCGGCCATTGCCACCAGCTCCATGGTCACCGAGATGGTGAAGGGAAAGAGCGTAGAAGAGGCGTTGAAAATCTCTAACAATGCAGTGGTCGAAGCTTTAGATGGGCTGCCGCCGGCCAAGGTGCACTGCTCGGTTCTGGCTGAGGATGCGCTTAAAGCGGCTATTGAGAACTATCTAAACAATTCATCTTCTCCACTTTGATTTCGCATCACACGACAGGCCCGATACATAGTATGCAGGAGAATAATGTAAAGGGTTGAAGGATAAAGGCTGGCACATGTTAACGAAGGACGATTTGGCCAGATACGAACGCCAGATTTTGTATGCAGACTTTGGTGAGGAGGGTCAAGAAAGACTTAAACAGTCTCACGTAGTTGTAGCCGGACTTGGTGGGCTGGGATGCTCCGCCTCTGTATATCTAACGTGTGCCGGCATAGGCCATGTCACACTAATAGACTGTGACCGTGTGGAATTCTCCAATTTAAACCGGCAGATTCTTCATTACGAGGAAGATATTGGAGAGGGAAAGCCCATTTCGGCAGCACAGAAGCTGGCTAAATTAAATTCTTCAATAGAGGTTACTCCTGTTTTCAAGAAGATTACTGAGCGTAATGCCAGAGAGATTATCAAAGGAGCCAATCTGGTTATAGATGGGATGGATAATTTCAAGACCAGATTTATTGTTAACAAGGCGTGTGTTGCCGAAGGAATACCCTTCATCCATGGGGGTGTCTATGGGCTCTTTGGTGAGGTTACTACTATAATCCCGGGGAAGACGCCCTGCCTTGCCTGTATTTTCCCTGAAGTCCCACAAAGGAAGGTATCATTTCCTGTTTTCGGTGTGACGCCGGCCTTGATTGCCATCTTACAGGTGACAGAAGCGATTAAACTCCTGGCCGGGTTCGGGTCTTTGCTAACAGGGAAGATGTTATATTTCAATGGCGATACGATGGATTTCACATTTCGTGCCCTGGTAAAAAACCAAAATTGTAAGGTCTGCGGGACAAAAGGTGTCTAAAAATGAGCATCAAGGTAAGGCTTCATCCGATTCTGCAAAAACTTGCTGGAGGGCAAGAATTGGTTGAAGTGACCGGTCATACCACTGGTGAATGCCTTGAGAACCTGGAAAGTCGTTTTCCTGTTATTAAACAACTGATTCGTGATAAGCGAGGGCAGCTACGTCGTTATTGTGAAATTCTTGTTAACTCCAAGTCCACTTATCCTAAGGAACTAACTACCCCGGTGAAATATGGAGACCAGATTGACATTGTAGTTTTTTTAGTGGAGGATAGCCACGTATGGAAAATAGGGATGCTGAAATAGTAGAGGAAATCTCGGCCCTTAAGAAAAGAAGGAATGCTGTTATCCTTGCCCATAACTATCAACTGGGTGAGGTTCAGGATATAGCTGACTTCGTCGGCGATTCCCTGGACCTGAGCCAGAGGGCTGCCGAAACTGAGGCCGGTGTAATCGTGTTTTGCGGGGTTCGGTTCATGGCGGAAACAGCCTCCATCCTCTGTCCAGAGAAAATGGTCTTGCTTCCTGTTGTGAATGCGGGCTGCCTCTTGGCAGACACGATTACCGCTGAACAATTACGGGCGAAGAAAAAGGAACATCCTCAGGCGGTGGTGGTCTGCTACGTTAATTCCCCAGCCGAAGTCAAGGCGGAATCAGATGTCTGCTGCACCTCCGCCAATGCGGTCAGGGTCGTAGAAAGCTTGGATGCTCGAGAGATATTATTTGTCCCTGACCAGTATCTCGGGCATTACGTCTCGGCCAGGACAGGCAAACGGATGATTCTCTGGCCCGGCTTCTGCCCCACCCATGTCAGGATAAAGCCTGAAAGGATAAAGGAGTTGAAGCGGGAATATCCTCAAGCTAAGGTGGTAGTTCATCCGGAGTGCAGGCCAGAGGTAATTGCCCTGGCCGACGAAGCACTCGGCACCGGCGGGATGTGTAGATATGCTCAGCGAGACGAGGTCAGAGAGATGATTGTGGGTACGGAGCTGGGGATAATGCATCGACTCAGAAAAGAGAATCCCGGCAAGAGGTTTATTCCTGTTTCCGAGCAAGCAATCTGTCCCGACATGAAGTTGATTACCCTGGAGAAAGTTTTGCGGTCTCTAGAGGAGATGAGTCCTGAGGTGAAGGTTCCCGAGAGAATTCGGCTCAGGGCAAAAGCTGCCGTGGACAGGATGCTCGATGGGAAATCAAAAATCAAAGGTTAAGAGTCAAAATGACAAATCAAAATGCAAAAGTTTCCACCTTTATGTCATTGCGAGGTACATTTTCCTTCCGTCATTGCGAGGAGCCGTAGGCGACGAAGCAATCTCAGGGATTGCCGCGCCCCGACAAGTCGGTGCTAGCACTGACAAATACCTCAAGTGGCTAGACATTGCCTGCCAATAGGGGTATACTAGCTCGCACGTCTTCAAAGCTGCCACTCCAGTAGCCAAGGAGGGGCCAACTAGGAGGAGAAAATCCTAAGCACTAAATACGAAATGCTAAATAATATTAAAGTTCAAAACTTCAATGCCCGAAACAAGAAGGTTTTGAATTTTGGAATTAGGATTTGGAATTTGTTTAGGATTTAGATATTAGGATTTAGTATTATGGATGAAGTCATTATTTCCCGTGCCATTGTTGAAAGCTACATGAAAGACTTCATGGGTTCGATGGAGGTGGATGTTGCTGTAGCTGGGGCGGGGCCGGCTGGGCTTGTCACTGCATACTACCTGGTGAAAGAGGGCGTAAAGGTGGTAGTGTTTGAAAGGCAGCTTCGTGTCGGCGGTGGCATGTCTGGGGGAGGAATGATGTTTAACCGCATCGTCGTTCAGGAGGAAGGAAAGAGGATATTGGATGAGTTTGGAGTTTCAGTTGAAGAATATGAAAAAGAGTACTATGTCGCTGATTCGCTGGAGGCTATTTCAACTATCTGCTCAAGGGCTATAAAAGCTGGGGCGAAGATTTTCAATTTGATTAACGTTGAAGATGTCATGGTCCGGGAAGATGACAGGATAACCGGGCTTGTTTTAAATTGGAGCGCTGTTTCCTGGTCGAAGCTGCATGTGGACCCTCTAACTGTAAGGTGCAAGGTGGCTGTAGATGCCACCGGGCATGACGCTGAAGTCTGTCGTATCGTGGTAGGGAAGATAGGCCCGAAGTTAAGAACGAAGACGGGTGAAGTTATGGGGGAGAAGTCCATGTGGGCTGAGAGAGGGGAAAAAGAAATACTGGAAAACACCAGGGAAGTCTATCCCGGACTAGTGGTCGCTGGTATGACAGCGAACGCCGTTTTTGGTTCCCCGAGGATGGGAGCCATTTTCGGGGGCATGCTGTTATCCGGTAAAAAGGCTGCCCGGATAGCTAAGGAATTAATTAAGCAAGGCTAAATTTGCTATGGCAAAGACAATAGCTGAAATCAACGAGAAAATCAGAAAAGGTAAGGCTGTCGTGGTGACTGCCGAGGAAGTGATCGACATCGCTAAGGAAAAAGACGTGAGCAGGGCAGCTGAGGAAATTGATGTGGTTACCACTGGTACCTTCGGCCCCATGTGCGGGTCTGGTGCCTTTCTCAATATCGGACACTCCAGGCCGAGGATAAAACTTGGCGGCGGCAAGGTTTACCTTAATGATGTCCCGGTCTATACCGGGATAGCTGCTGTTGATATTTTTCTCGGGGCAACCGCCCTTCCCGATGACGACCCCAGGAATAAGTTTTATCCAGGGGAGTTCAACTATGGCGGTGGACATGTAATCGAGGAGCTGGTAGCGGGGAAAGACGTAAGACTTACCGCCACCGCTTTTGGAACGGACTGCTACCCCCGGAAAAAGCTGGAGACCCTGATTAACATTAAGGACATAAATGAGGCAATTCTATTTAATATTAGAAACGCCTACCAGAACTATAATGTGGCGGTGAACCTCTCCGATAAGGTTATCTATACTTATATGGGGGTGCTTAAGCCGAATTTAGGAAATGCTCACTACTCTACAGCGGGGCAACTCTCACCGCTGTTTAATGACCCTTACTATAAGACTATAGGTGTTGGGACAAAGATTTTCCTGGGCGGTGGGGTAGGTTATGTGGCCTGGCATGGTACGCAGCATAACCCCACTGCTCTCAGGGGAGACAATGGTGTGCCGCGGCGAGGGGCAGGGACACTGGCTGTGATCGGGGACTTGAAGCAGATGAAGCCGGAGTGGTTAGTCGGGACGAGCATGCTCGGCTACGGCTGCACATTAACTGTGGGCATAGGTGTCCCGATACCGATACTTTCCGAGGAAATTCTCCGTTATACAATGGTAAGCGATGCTGGCATCCTGGCACCCATCGTGGACTATTCCGAGGCTTATTCCCAGCTGAAGCCAGATATCCTGGGAGAAGTTAGCTATGGGGAACTCAGAAGCGGTCGTATAAAGGTTCAGGGCAAGGATGTCCCGACTGGTTCTTTATCTAGCTATCCCAAGGCGGTGGAAATTGCCAGTACTTTGAAAAAGTGGATAGAAAAGGGTGAGTTTTTGCTTACCGAGCCTGTGGCTCCGTTGCCCGGAGTGGAGTCAGGCATAACCTTTAAGCCACTTAAGGAAAGACCAATAGGGGAGTAATTAAGAAAAATGGATGTTTCCAGAAGAATAGTGCTTCACTTTCCGCCCAACATAACAGGGCAGCCGGTCGTTTACCGCTTGGTTAAGGATTTTGGTCTCACCTTTAATCTCCTTAAAGCTTCAGTATCGCCGGGAGAGGAAGGATTGCTGGTCATGGAGCTAAGTGGTGAGCAGAAGAACTACGATAAGGGCATCAAATACCTCACGGAGGTCGGGGTAGAAATCCAGTCCTTAAGTCAGGATGTAGTTAGAGACGAATCCCGGTGCACTCATTGTGGAGCTTGTATCACCATTTGCCCCACTGAGGCTTTCTCTCTTGAGCCGCGAACCAGGGTAGTGCTCTTTGACCACAATAGGTGTGTTGTCTGCGGACTATGTGTTAAGGCTTGCCCTCCCCGGGCTATGATATTGAATTTCTGATCACACGATTGCTTCGTCCCGATTTATCGGGACGAAGCAATGACAGAAGGGGCAGGTTCCGTGAAGGGGAAGAATCCATGCATGAGCCACGTTTCTACCGCCACTGGATTAAAGACAACGGGTTAATTTCTTTTAATGTAGTGGTAGCGCAGACAGACCTATATATCCGCTCTCGTCGTAATCTGAAGGATAAAGCCCTTAATTCCGTGCTCAAGCACCGTGGCTCTCTAGAGGCGTATATTGAGCATCATCCCATTTTCCTGACTACATTGGACAGTTATGAAACTGAAGCCGAAGCCCCGGCCATCGTCAAAGAAATGGCCAGGGTATCTCAACTAACAGGTGTTGGTCCTATGGCAGCGGTAGCTGGCGCCATTGCTGAAGCGGTAGGCAGGGATTTACTCGCTTTCTCACCAGAGGTAATAGTGGAAAATGGCGGCGATATTTTCCTGAAAATATCTAAGAAGAGGTTGGTAGGTGTCTACGCCGGACAGTCCGCTTTTACCAAAAAAATTGCCCTGGAAATTATGCCCAGAGAAACACCACTGGGCATAGGTACGTCTTCAGGAACCGTAGGACATTCTTTAAGCCTGGGCAGCGCTGACGCCGCTATTGCTCTTTCATCCTCGGCAGCTTTAGCTGATGCCGCAGCCACAGCGCTAGGCAATATAGTCAAGGACGCAGATGATATTCCTAAGGCAACTAAAAAAGCCCAAAGTATCGAGGGGCTACGTGGTGTGGTTATTATTGTGGGCGACAAAATGGGTGTCTGGGGCAGGGTGAGAATTGTGCCCCTTGGTTAGGGATTCAGCCACGCTTTAGTTGGGTTTTTGTGTCTCATCAAGGGAGAAATATGTAGCTAATAGTCTAGAAATATTTTCCCAGCTTTAGCGAGATTCTCTGGGCTATATTCAATAATGTCAACATATACATCCTCTGGGTCAACTTTGAAATTCTTGACGGCCGCCTTCGTGATGTCTTTTACAAGACCTCTCTTTTGCTCAGTAGTTCTCCCTGCTTTGGCTTTCACAGTTACTAGTGGCATCTGCGCTCAACCTCTTTTCGGTTTTCACTTAGATGAATTTACCAGTTACCAAATTTGTGCGTCAATCAAGGCTGGAAATTGCTATTAACCATTTCCTTTTACCCCGAGCAATGATAAAGTTTTAGGCAATGAAAAAGTTGCCTAACCTCCGTGTGCAATTAGCCCCCCGGCATCCTGAGGGACTAATCCTGTCCAATCCTGTGATGATAGCTTCTGGCATAGCTGGCTATGGCGAGGAGTACGCTGAAATTGCAGATATACAAAAGTTGGGTGCCATTGTCTGTAAAGGGACGACCCTTATGCCCAAAAAGGGTAATGCCCAACCACGACTGGTGGAAACCGCTAGTGGTCTGCTTAATTCGATAGGCTGGGAAAATATCGGCGTCGACGCCCTGATTGAAGAAAAAGCGCCTGTATGGGCAGGATGGCGGGTCCCGGTTATCGTTAACGTTGCCGGTGAAACAATAGACGAATATGTAGCTGTGACAGGCAAGTTGGAAGGCGTGCCCGGGATCAGCGGCATTGAGCTAAATATTAGCTGTCCCAACGTTTCCACGGGAGGGATAGAGTTTGGCGTCGACCCCAAGCTTGCCGCTCGGGTAACTTCAGCGGTTAAAGCTGCCACCACCTTACCGCTTATCGTTAAGTTGAGCCCCAATGTAACCGATATTAAGGAAATCGCTTTAGCCGTGGAAGAAGCTGGAGCCGATGCCATATCCCTGATTAACACACTGAGGGGCATGGCAATTGATATAGAGCAGAGAAAGCCTTGCTTGGGGAATATTGTAGGCGGGCTTTCTGGTCCGGCTATCAAGCCTGTGGCTCTTTATATGGTATTCGAGGCAGCCAGGGTGGTCCATATTCCAGTGATAGGGTGTGGCGGCATTGCTTGTGCCGAGGATGCCCTGGAGTTTATTATGGCTGGAGCTACTGCTGTGCAGATTGGCACAGCCGGTTTGACTAACCCTCAACTTGGTCTTAGTGTATTAGAGGAAATAGAAAGCTTCATGGGGCAGCACGGGGTTCAAAATCTAACCGAACTCATTGGCGTCGCTCTTGGTTAGTTTTATACCGGCCATCCCATCGCGGCATAAACTATCGGCAAAGCTCTAAGTCCCAGATTGGCTATGTGATTGGGACGGATTATGCCATACTATTTACTTTTCTCTGACCCAATAACCTTGCCCAAAATGGGAGCCAGTATATCCATGGGCAAGGGAAACAGAATGACGTTGCTTCTCTCTGTGGCAATGCCTGACAATGTCTGCAAATAGCGGAGCTGTAATGCTGAAGGCTGACTGGAAATAACTTTGGCAGCCTCGGCCAATTTCTGTGCCGCCTGGGCTTCACCCTCGGCGTGAACCACCTTGGCTCTCCTCTCTCGCTCAGCCTCAGCTTGGGCTGCCATAGCCCTCTGCATTGTTTGAGGTAGTTGCACATCCTTAACCTCTACCATGCTCACTTTTATACCCCAGGGGTTAGTGCCTTCATCAACCACCCCCTGTATCTTTTCGTTTAGCCTGTCCCGCTGACCTAATAATTCATCCAGCGTAGATTGTCCGACAACATTTCTTAAGGTGGTAGCGGCAAGTAGTGAGGTTGCCTTGATATAGTCGAGCACCTTGAGAATAGCATCTGAGGCCTCGACCACCCGAAAGTAAATTACGGCGTCAACCCTGACAGTAACATTGTCCACGGTGATGCACTCTTGCTGGGGAACGTCCATGGTGATTACCCGAAGGTCAATTTTCCGCATATTCTCAACGAAGGGTATAATGAAGATCAGGCCTGGTCCTCTAAGGCCCACGAATCTACCTAGTCGGAAGACGCCCCCTCTTTCATACTCTCGAACGATTTTGATAGCTGCCGACAAAAGTACTATTACTACTACTGCGATGATAAAATAAACAAACCAGTTCATTTTTCCTCCTTTTCTTTAGATTTTTTGGTCACCCACAATTTCAATCCTTCTACTTTGGTTATTATCACCTCCTCTCCGGGTTCTATTTTACTACCTTCGGCTATAGCTGTCCATAACTCTCCTTCAGCCAGAACCGTGCCCTTGGGGTTGAGGGCCGTTTGCACCACGGCTTCCTTCCCTATCATATCCTCTATACCAGCGGAGAGTTTTCGCCTCTGGCCTTTTACGATGGCGTAAATAACGAAAATGATAAAAGCGACGGCAAAAACTATGGCTATGATAATTGGACCAGTCATTTCGAAATCCATAAATGCTACCCTCCTATTCCTTTGATTTCTTTGCCACCCATAATTTCAACTCTTCCACTTTTGTTATTATCACTTCTTCACCCGGTGCTACTCTGCCGCCTTCCGATGCCGCCGTCCATAGTTCTCCATGGGTTAACACCGTGCCCGTAGGGTCGAGGGGTGTTTTGGCTATGGCCGTTTTCCCTATCATTCCCTCAGCCCCGGTAGCCTTGCGTTGCCTTTGCCCGCGGACAATGGCCCCGATGACAAAGATAGCGAAAGCGGTGATGCCGACCGCAACCCCGGCAATCAGCCCCCTACTTACCTCTATCCCCGGGCTATAGCTGAATAATATCAATGAGCCTATGACCAGCGAGATTATACCTCCGGCTGTCAATAGCCCAAAACTAGTGGTGAAGTACTCGGCGATAAAAAGTCCCACGGCAAGTAAAAGCAGTGCTATGCCTCCCCAGTAAGCGTCAAGCACACCCAGGGAGTAAAACGCCAGGAATAAGCTGATGCCCCCAGCGACCCCTGGAAAAACCAGCCCTGGGCTGGAAATCTCGGTAATCAACCCTATTGTAGCCAGAGTAAAGAGGATATAGGCAATGTTGGGGTCGCTGATGGTCTGCAGGAATTTTTCAATGGCATTCATTTCGTTTCTAGTTGAAACATAGTCCGTAGTATCAATGATAACTTCCTCGCCACTGGCTAAAGTGACCTCCCAGCCATTGATTTGGGAAATAAGGCTTTCCAAATTGTCAGCTCGCAGATTGATAAGGTTATATTCCAGGGCATCGACATCAGTGAATGATTTGCTTTGCGTAACTGCCAGCTCGGCTTCTTCCATGTTGCGGCCACGTTCCTCAGCTATAGTCCTCATCCACTTAGCCGAGAACTCGACTATTTTTTGCATCTGGTCTTCTGGTATTTCCTCTCCTCCAACAGATACAGGATGGGCAGCGCCGATAGTCGTGCCCGGCGTCATCGCCGCTATATTAGCAGATAGAGTAATAAAGGTTCCCGCTGAGGCAGCCCAGGCGCCTTTGGGTGAGACGTAAACCACGATGGGCACGCCGGCATTCATAATCTTCTGGACTATCTTATCGGTTGAGTCAAGGAGCCCGCCAGGGGTATCTAGCTCAATTATACAAACAGTAGCGCCATCTTTCTCCGCCTGGCTGATACCCCGATCAATATAGTCCGCTATCACGGGCACAATGTTGCCATCCACGGTAAGAACTTCCACAGTAGTAGGGCTGGCGGCAGAGATCAGGCTGCCTCCTAAACCCGCAGCTGCGGGAATCACAAGCAGAGCAAGGAAGAAGAGCTTAAGCCCGGTTCTCAGCATCTCGCATTATCCTCAAGTTAATTATAAACTAAGCAATTAAAAGCTACAAAATTTTTCGAATCCATCATTGAAGCTGGATACAGCTTAGTGTAGAATAGGCTAAGGATGAATAACCAAAAATGTAAGGGTATGCAGGACTTGCTTCCCGAGGACATGTTACGCTTTCGCCGCATTGAAGATGGCTTCCGGACTTGTTGTTGTAACTGGGGCTACCAGGAAGTGAGGACGCCAACATTAGAATACCTCTATTTGTTTACCGCTACGGGAACACTTACTCCGAGCATGTTAAGCAAAGTATATTCCTTTCTCGATTGGGATGGCTGGAGTGGTGAGCGGGTCGTCTTGAGGCCAGATGGCACTATTCCTATAGCCAGACTCTACATCGACAATCTAAGTGGACAAGAATTAGCCAGGCTTTTCTATGTGACTAATATCTTCGCTTTTGAGGGAACAGGGAAAGAGAACAGGGAGCGATGGCAATGTGGTGCTGAGTTTTTCGGTGGTGACAAATCTGCTCCAGATGTGGAGATAATTCTGCTGGCTAAAGAGGTTATCCGCAGACTTGGCATAAGCAATGTCGGGCTGCAACTGTCCCATGCTGGCTTGGTGAAGGCGTTGCTCAAAGAGTTGAAGTTGAGCCCCGGTGAGGAAGCTAAGATGACAAACCGCATTTTGGAAGGAAATTGGCAGGCATTGACCAAGGCGAAATCCACTAACCCCGAAATCGACAGGCTCATAGCTGCACTATTGGATCTCAAGGGAAAATCGAGCAGCTTTCTACACAATGTAAAAGCTTCATTCCCCAAAGCTTCGCAGGACTTCAAGACCAGCTTGGGCGACCTCATAAACATTGCCACATTACTGGATAACCTGGGTTGCAGCTATAAAATTGATATCGCAGCGATACATGGTTTTGAGTATTATACTGGAGTCTGTTTTCAGTTCCTGGCTGCTGGGGAGAAGATAGGTGGTGGGGGAAGATATGATAACCTTGTGTCCCTTATGAATGGAGAGGATATCCCCGCCTGTGGATTTGCCTTATATGTGGACCCTATAATGAAATTACTTCCGCTGGAGAAAGAGAAAAGGGGCGAATGTGAAATTTTAATTAAAGGTAAGGAATTGACTCCGAAAATAGTAGAGATGTGCTTTACTGTGGCGGAATCGCTTCGTGACGCCGGACACCCAGCAGAGCTTGACTTCACGGGTCGGAAAGAATCTAATTACAGGTGGGTCGTCTTAGTTTCTGGAAAGGAGCCCTCTCCGTTTGTGCTCACGGATTGTATACAAGGGCGACAGCGAGATGCCGCTTCTATGGCAGAGATTCTTAGCATAATAGGTGCGAAATAAGAAAGTGTTGTGCATAATCGCAATGCAATTATGCACAAGTTAGGCAAAATGCCGGCGACGAGGTAAGTTTGTGAATAGTGACATAGAAAACAAAAAAATTAGGCACGAAGCGGTGTATTTGCCATCAAATGAGCCTTATCTAGGCAGAGAGTCGGTTTTTCAATTCGATCAGGTCATCATCTCTTGCTTGGAAGCAAATGCAGATATTGCCGCTTACACCCATCAAGCTGAGTTATCGGAGCTTCAAAATGCAGCTTCCCAGATCATTCCTCAGGGAATCAACCTTGCTTTGACAATCCGAGAACTCGTTCGACAGGGTTACCTTTTTGGAGCCTTAGTGCTTATGCGACCGCTGATCGAACGTGCTGCCATCATTTCATATCTCAACACCCATCCTGATGAAGTTGAGGTTTGGCAAAAGGGTTGGCAATTGCGCGAGAGACCAAGCCTCACAGTAATGCTCGAATCAATGAGCGACAATGCCGACATCACAACAGCGAAGCAGATATGCGAAACCTTTGGTCACATCGTGCACGGTGACCCTGTTGGGTCACAATGGAACATGGTTCAACTTGATGGTACGAGATTGGGCTACTCGGTCGGAAAAGTCATCAATGATCCTGAGCTATGTGACTTTATTTGTTTTCAGTCTTATTGCTACCTCATTGTACTGATGGGAATGATGGCAGCTTGCTTTCCTAACGTTGTTATAAGTAATGTGGATATTGAGAAAAACAGGGGGTACAGCACATAATACGGTGTTTGCGGTTCGCTTTGATACCTCAACTCCTTTCAGCACCCCACAAACATGCAAAACGTTAGGCAACATAACAAGTAATACAACAGATGGGGTAGATGGTAAAATGGTTTAAAGTCGCCCATAATCAGCAGATAGTTGTGCATCGTTGCTGATGCTGCTGACAATAACGTTATGAAATATCAATCTATCAAACTCGCCCTCCCTAAAGGCAGGTTTCTATCGCCTACAGCCAGCTTGCTTGCCGAGATAGGCCTGGGATTTCAGGATTATAGCGATAAAACAAAGCAATATCGCCTTCGTTCGACAAAGTTTCCCGGTCTTTCCGCTAAAATACTTCAGGAAAAAGATATTTCCATCCAGGTAGCCGTAGGGAATTACGACCTGGGTATTTGTGGTTTGGATTGGATTGAAGAATTCTTGGTGAAATATCCAGCAGGAGCTCTGGTAAAAATATCTAGTCTAAATTATGGTGAAGGCGGTATACACGTGGTTGCCAGTGCTGAAGCAGGGATAGCCGATCTCAATGAGTTATCGGATGGGAGAAATGACTATCGTATAGTAACTGAGTATCCTAATCTGGCTGAGGCTTTTGCCTTAGATCTCAGAATGAGAAGGTTCAGGATTTTCCCAGTGTGGGGAGCTGCTGAAGCTTATCCCCCGGAAAATGCCGACCTGGCGGTGCTCTGGGGAAAGAGTGGAGCAGATATAGCAACTCAAGGCTTAATTCCCCTCAAAAAGTTACTCCCTGTTACTGCTTTTCTAATAGCTAATCGAGAAAGCCTGGAGAACAAGGATTTAAGCCAGATATTAACGTGCTTTAGCTCTAAGATTACCGCTGGGCCGCAGACATCAACAGAAAATGGACTTGATATCTCTGAGGGACTAAGGGTTTCTCGTCCCATGTGGCAGGCAAAGGAAATCAACCTGGCTTTGCCTGATGGACACCAGCAAGCACCTACTTCGCAGTTTTTGAAGCGAGCTGGGCTGGCATTTCAGGGGTATTCTGAGGAGGTAGTGAACCGCCGACCCTCCGCTGATTTAGACTGGCTTGGCATTAAAGTAATCAGGCCCCAGGATATGCCTCTACAAGTGGCTAATAGCAATTTCGACCTGGCAATAACTGGTGAGGATTGGCTGCGGGAACACCTCTACCGCTTCCCCTCAAGCCCGGTGAAAAAATTGTTTACTCTCGGCTTTGGCACCGTCAAAATTGTCGCTGCCGTGAGCCAGGAAATGCCTGTGGCCGATATTGATGAATTGAGGTCGCTTGTTCAGAGCAGCACGTTCGTTCCTCTAAAAGTAGCCTCGGAGTACATCAATATTGCCGACAAGTATCTTCGGGACAACCACATTAACCCATACAAGCTAATTCCAACCTGGGGGGCGAGCGAGGCTTTTTTGCCTGAGGATGCCGACATGCTTATTGATAATGTCCAGACAGGGAAGACACTCAAGCAGCACAAATTAGAGATTATTGATGTGCTCTTCCGGTCTTCAGCTTGTCTAATTGCCAACAAAGATAGTCTGGCATCTTCCGATAAAAAAGAGAAGATGGAGTTCCTGACACAGAAATTGCGAGCGGGGCTATAGTAGATTAAAAATCAAAATGCAAAATGCAAAAATACAGAGCAAAAATAAAAAATTTACATTTTAATTTGTCATTTTGATTTTAATTTTTGACTTTTGGTTTCAGTTGATGTGAAAATAGTCAAAGGATTCAATAAAGCCAGAAAATTACTGACCAGGGAAAACTTCTGGGAGTCTTTCACCACGCCACCGGGACTAGGAGCTCAAATAAAGCAAGTCTTTGGCGAAGAGCTTTCAGTTCAAGAAGTGGTCGACCGTATCATCGGCGAAGTTCGGAGCAAAGGTGATAAAGCCCTATTTGATTACACCGAAAAACTGGACGGAGTCCGACTGGATTCCCTGGAGGTAGATAGACAGGAAGTTGTTGCCGCTTATGACACGATAGACAAGAAACTTGTCTCGGCCCTTGAATTCGCAGCTAAAAGAATACGGTTTTTCCATCTTGCCTGTGGACACAAAGCCGGCCTAATCCCCATTGACAAGCACTTAAGGCAACATGTTCTGCCCTTACAAAGGGTTGGCTTATATGTGCCTGGTGGCACTGCTGCCTATCCATCCACGGTGCTGATGATGGCCATACCAGCCAAAGTGGCTGGTGTCGGGGAAATCATTATGGTTTCGCCGCCCGGTAAGGATGGCAGGATTCCGGCACCCACGCTGGTAGCTGCCGGCATTGCCAGGGTCAACCGCATTTTTAAACTTGGCGGTGCTCAGGCTATTGCTGCACTGGCTTTTGGTACCCAGTCGATACCCAAAGTGGATAAGATTTGTGGGCCGGGGAACATCTTTGTGACCCTGGCCAAGAAAATGGTTTATGGCACAGTGGACCTCGATGGGCTCGAAGGTCCGAGTGAGATAATAATTGTAGCCGATGAGAAAGCCGACTCCAGCCTTTGTGCTGCCGACCTCCTGGCCCAGGCTGAACATGACCCCCTGGCTTTAGTAATCTTAATCACCACTTCGGCTGACCTGGCTGAGCGAGTCGAAAAGGAAATCGAGATACAAATGGGAAAATTAAAGCGGCGCTCCACTGCTGGAACGGCTATTGATGCCGGAATGCTTGTGCTTGTCGATGACATGGCCCAGGCAGTGGAGTTGGTCAACCTCTTCGCTCCTGAGCACCTCTCCCTTATGGCATCCGGCGCTTCGGCATTAGCCCCCAAAATTCGCAATGCCGGCTGTATTTTTGTAGGCGAAAACTCGCCTGTCGTTTTAGGCGATTATGTTGCCGGTCCCAGCCATGTCTTGCCCACCGGAGGCAGCGCTCGTTTTGGTTCTCCTCTGGGCGTTGCCGACTTCCTGAAGGTTAGTAATATCGTCGCCTTGGATGAGCCTGCCATGCGAGAACTGAGCCAGGCTGCTGTGGTAATAGCTAAAGCTGAAGGGCTCGATGCCCACGCCCAGGCGGTAGAAAGAAGGACGAGAGCTAAATAAAAGATTAAAATGCAAAAGGCAAAAATACAGAGCAAAAATAAAAAACTTTACATTTTAATTTGTCATTTTGTTTTTTATATTTGACTTTTGATTTAGGTTGAAATGGATGTAAAAAAATTTATCAGGCCTGAGCTTGTGACCATGAAGGGTTATGTCCCTATCGAGCCTACAGAAGTTTTGAGCCAACGAGCTGATTTGCCTTCGAGTAAAGTAATAAAACTTGATGGTAACGAGAATCCTTATGGATGTTCCCCAAAGGTCTATCAAGCTCTAGCCACCTATCCCTATTATCATAATTATCCCGACCCGGAGCAAAATGAGCTACGGAAGGCTTTAGAAGAATATACTGGCTTGGGACGCCAGTACATTGTTTGCGGCATGGGCAGCGATGAGCTTATTGACCTTATCCTCAGGCTTTTTCTCAAGCCCGGAGACGAAGTTATAAATTGTCCACCGACATTTGGCATGTACCCCTTTAGCACCGATGTTTGTGGAGGTAAGGTGGTTGATGTGCCCCGAATAAAAGATTTTACCCTTGATATGGTTGGTATTAAAAAGGCATTGACTGGGAGAACAAAAGCCATCTTTGTTGCCTCGCCCAATAATCCCACCGGCGACACCGCCACCGAGAAGCAAATTATGGAGCTTGTTGGGACTGGAAAAGTTGTTGTCGTGGACGAAGCTTATTTTGAATTCAGTAATTTGACCGTGGCCAACCTGGTGCCTGCTTACTCTAACTTGATAGTTTTACGCACCTTCAGCAAATGGGCCGGGCTGGCCGGCTTAAGGATAGGCTACGGCTTTTTCCCCGTAGAAATTGCTGGTTATCTGATGAAAATTAAGCAACCCTATAATGCTAATGCCGCAGCCCAGGCTGCGGTGCTGGCTTCCCTGGCAGATATAGAGTATCTTCGTGCTAATGTTACCAAGATAGTTAGGGAACGAGAGCGATTATTTGGCAAACTGAAGGAACTGGATTGGCTAAGGCCTTATCTCTCCCAGGGAAACTTTATCCTCTGTTCTTTGCCCGAAGGAAAGGCCAAAGAAATCTGGCAACAACTGCGGAAGAAAGGCATCTTCGTACGTTATTTTGATACTTCTAGATTGAAAGACTGCCTGCGAATTAGCGTGGGCAGACCTGAGGATACTGATGCTCTTGTTAAGGCATTAAAGGAGGTTAAATATGGCTGAAAGAAAAGCAACAGTTGCCCGTGAGACTGCCGAGACAAATGTTAAGGTGGAGCTCAACATTGATGGCAGCGGACAATTTCAAATCACCACCGGCATAAGGATGTTCGACCACCTCCTTAGCCATCTAGCTCAGCACGGGGTATTTGACATAAAAATCTCAGCCTCGGGTCCTGACCAGCACCATGTAGTCGAGGACGTGGCTATTTCGCTGGGCAAGGCTTTTAACCAGGCATTGGGGAAAAAGCAAGGCATTGTTCGTATGGCTCATGCTGTCGTGCCTATGGATGAGGCTCTGGCAGTGGTGTCTGTGGACATCGGAGGCAGGGTCTACAGTGTAATCGAGGCAGACTTTAAGGAAGCCAGCATAGGCGACCTGGACGCTGATTTAGTCCGCCATTTTCTGGTCTCCCTTGCCTCCGAAGCTAAAATTAACCTCCACGCCAAAGTGCTCAGCGGCATCAATGACCACCACAAAGCCGAAGCCTTATTCAAAGCCCTGGCCCGAGCCCTGGACTCAGCCACTCGAATTGACGAGCGAATCGCTGGTAGGATTCCCAGCACCAAAGAGGTCATCGAAGGGTAGGAAGACACCTGATTTCGTCTCTAAGCTCTCAAGGAGTGCAGCTATACAGCGGGCTCCATTGTGTTGAAAATGCACACACGAAATACTAACCTGAAGGCATTACAGGAACAACTGCTGAAGGAAAAGCCATACCTGAAGAAGGGCAGTAGGGAGGCAATACAGACTGTTAATCGTCCACAGATAAAAACAATGGCAGCGACAATAGAAGGGCCGGCCGTACATGGTATTGAGCGGCACGACTGGCCCTTCGCTTCATGTCATTCTGCCCCTTCGCCTTTGTCATCTCGGAGGCCTGAACGTTCGCCTAAGCCTTGGCCTCACGCCCAGGGCTTAGGCTTGGCGCTTGACTACCCTGGTGCGAGGGCATAATCTAACCATGACAGTCCGATTCAATCGACGCGGGTATGTGTTCGAGATCTACGCTAACTTCTTCTGTACCCTGGGCGCCTACTACGGCGGCGGTATACACGCCATATACATCCAGCGCCTCATCACTTTGAATGACGACAAATCCGGTGATGTAACGTGGCGGTGGAAATGCCATGCCCAGTTTAGGGCAAATTTGCTTGCATCTGATGCACAAGGTGAAGTCCGGAGCAAGAGACGTCACTATAAAACCACTAATCCTCATCGGATTAGGGAAGGCTTTTGCTACCTTCCACTGTATTACAGCCGAACACCATTGTGGGTTATGAATGGTGACAGTGGTACAGTAATTGGCTGGCTTAACACCCTCCTTTTCATCTACGGCAGTCCCGCAGGTGAATGGCACTACATACTGGTAGTCGTAAATTATTTGGGCTAGGACTGGAGAAGTGGGCATCGCCTTCGGTACCACCCCCACCACCAACAGCAATGCCGCTAATGTCACTGATAACAGAATAACTATTCGACTTTTCATTTCACTTAACCTCCTTTTATTACTTTTTCTATTGCCTTATCGCCCCTCGTCCAGAGGCATGATGGCCTGTCTAGCGCATGGATATTACTTCCATAGGCATCACCCCCCTTTCGTTAATAAGGTCTTGCTTGCGCTCCCTTTTTAAATCAATTATACATTACCGCAACTCCAAATAGAGTATATCACGAGAGAAAAAGATGAGAATATAGGCAACACATCAAAGATAGGGCGGACCATCCGTAGCAATAAAAGCAACAACGGGGATAACAACGACTGTTAATCGTTCATAGGAAAGATTAACATTTATTGCAGTAATGTAAAATCCAACAAAATGTCGAATTGTGGTGATTCTGGGCTTGTATCCAAGATGATTTTCGAGTAGTATATGATAAATGATTTGTTCCAATTTTAGGATTGTAGGAGGACTACCATGGTATGGTGGAGCTGGATTCTTATAGCAGTGGCGATTGGTCTGATAGTACTGTTAATCTTGCTAAGGCGGCGGCGCTAAAGTCGAAGTCACCAAAAGCCATATTGTTCAGTTTCTAGCTGCTTTCATTTTGCTTCGCCACTTCCGATTCCTCATAGTTGACCTTGAAGACTCACAAGCAGTGCAATATTACCACGTTTGCCCCTTACTTTAGGTCTATCCAGCACTGCACCTCATCTTCGGCAGTGAATCACTCCATCGTCATCCCTGATTTCATTCCTTTTTTAACGGTTCTGACGTAGCTGTTCATATTGGAGAATAGCCCTGACAGTCTCAAAATCTAGCTGCATATAGTAGCCGTAACACCTAATCAGGCCACAAGTGGTCATATCAAGAATGTCCTGAGCAGTTATACTACGATATGACCCGGGTATCGCTTTGTTAAACTACTCAGCAGAGTCTTCAGGTTTAACTATTGGTCTCATGTATCAGTGTCTTGTCATGTTCCGTAAAGTCTGTAAATGGGGTTTATCGTTGACTAACTGTTGTGTTAGAGTCTTTAGTGGAATTTGTGTGTGCAATTTGTTTAAAATAATATAGAGTTAGTCTAGGCAGAAACTATGAAGCAACGGAGGTAGGAAATGCCGGAATTGAGTCAGGCCACCGTATTCACCTGGTTGAGCGACCATGGCATCCCCATCCTTATTATAGTGGTGGTGGGAGCTGTGCTGTGGTTCGCCTTAAATAAATTTCTCCCACCTATTGTGCGCCGTTTCGTAGCCCGGACCAAGGATAAGGAAAGCAAAGAGGGCATGGAGAAAAGGACGAATACCCTTGTAGCAATCTTCAAAGGCATAGGGCGGGTATTCATTGTCATAATTGGTATAATGATGATCCTGCCTGAGTTGGGAGTAGACATTGTGCCACTTGTGGCTGGCTTCGGCATCGCCGGCGTAGCCATCGGCTTCGGCGCCCAGTACTTGATAAGAGACCTCATCGCTGGCATATTCATCATCTTGGAGAACCAGTACAGAGTGGGTGATGTAGTTAGGGTAGCTGATATTGGTGGGCTGGTAGAGGATGTAACTTTGAGAAAGACTGTGCTCCGTGACCTGGATGGTATAGTCCACCATGTACCCAATGGCGAGATCAGAACAGCCAGCAACTTCACCAGACACTTTGCCAGGGTCAATCTCAATGTCTCGGTAGCCTATGACACCGACCTCGACCATGCCATAAGCGTGATAAACCGAGTAGGCAAAGAACTCGCTGAGGATGCAAAATGGCGTAAAGTAATCAAGAGTCCTCCCCAGGTGCTGAGGGTTGATAATCTGGGCGACTCCGGAATAGATATCAAGATTTTGGGCGATGTTAAACCTATAGAGCAGTGGGCAGTGATGGGGGAGTTGCGGCTTCGCATCAAGAAAGCTTTCGATGCCGAAGGTATAGAAATACCCTGGCCCCATACCAAAGTGTATTTTGGCAGTCCTTTACCAGATTTTTCTAAGAAGGAGGATTAGTCTCAGGAAATATTCCCAGCCTGCTGCTTTTTGCAAAGGTCTCTCCGTCCTCACAGTCTCCGCTTCATCGCTTTCCCTGGCTCAGGCAGGAATAGACAAGATATTCAGAATGCAGAGGCAAACTCCAAAGACTTTATCTTAAATGAGAACTCCACCTTCATGATATTGGGGAGGTTGGGAGTAAGGTAATCGTCATGAACCGTCTCTTTATAATATTCATCTTGGGGCTCTTTGTATTGCTAGGAGCAGCTTTTGTTTTGTCTAGCTCAAATCTTCCGGAATCCCAAGTTCCTAGCAATTCGGATATCATTTCAGTCTATACGTATAATATAGTCAATACCTACCCCCATGACCGCAATGCTTTCACCCAGGGATTGGTTTGCGAAGACGGCGTTCTATATGAGGGAACAGGGGGTTTTGGACACTCCACATTGCGTAGAGTGGAATTGGAAACCGGAGATATCTTACAAATTCGTGAGCTATCAGCTCAGTTTTTCGGTGAAGGCATAACAATTTATAAAAACAAGATCATCCAGCTGACCTGGAAATCCAATATCGGGTTTGTCTATGACAAAAACAGTTTTGAGTTACTGCAGGAGTTCAATTATTCAACTGAAGGCTGGGGCATTACGCATGATGGAACGCGCTTAATCATGAGCGATGGTACGTCAACATTGCATTTCTTGGACCCTCAGACCTTTGAGGAAATTGGTCAGCTTGGGGTATTTGACAACGATGGTCCAGTAACCAGACTCAATGAGTTAGAATACGTCCAAGGGGAAATCTATGCCAATGTCTGGCAAACGGACCGGGTTGCAAGGATTGCACCTGGGACAGGTCGAGTGATTGGGTGGGTAGAGCTGGGAGGACTCCTGACTGCCGAAGAACGTAAGGAGTCGGTTGATGTTCTCAACGGCATTGCGTATGATGCAAAGACTGATCGCTTGTTTGTGACTGGAAAGTTGTGGCCTAAACTCTTTGAGATTGAATTGATTTCTCCAGGATAATTGACAATTCTCTCTTTCGAGCTAAGTCACTGCCTGGCCAGTGCTATCACTACAAAATTCTTCGGTCTCTCTTTCCCTTCGGTATGCCTAGGGCTTTGGCTTAGGCGCTTCTCACAATGGTAAAAAAAGCTAAAGTGAAGGCCTTTTCTATTTACCAAACTACCTCTCCAATAATCCATAGTATCCCGGTAATAATGTTTCTCAGTGCGAAAATTTCTGAAACACTTGACAATAAATATGGACTAGTTTATAATGCAAAATACCTAGTAAAACGATGTAGTTTTTAAAAACCGAGGATTACCTGGAGCAGATGAACTCTTGAGGGACAGGGAGGTGACATAAGCTCCTGAAGGTAATTCGAGGAAAATGCTGTATGAGGGAGCCACATACACTACGTCGATTAGGAGACCTGGCCCGAGCCATCGCTTATCGCCAAGCTTTAATCAAACATGAGTGCTGGCCCCGCGCCAAGCTTGAAGAGTTACAGCAGCGCCGGCTGGCCAAGCTTTTTGACTGGGTAACTCAGCGGTCTCCCTTTTACCGCGAGTTATACAGCACACACCGGATGAGTCAACCCTATAGTCTCCAAGACTTCCCTGTCATAGACAAAAAAACCTATATGAAACACTTTGACGAAATTGTTACTGACCCTCGGTTGCGACTCTCCCAACTGCAGGAACATATGGCTCACGTTTCCGGGGACGAGTATTACCTGAATGAGTACCGTGTGCTTACTACTGCGGGTAGCGCCGGGCGTAAAACGGTGATGGTATTCAATCGGAAAGAATGGAGTATCCAGGAAGCGGCAAGTATGCGGATTGCAGCCATGATGGGAGTGATTCCCTTCTCGATGAGACGCCCCACGATTGTTACCATCGGCTCTCCCAGCCCTCTGCACGATAGCTA
>Ga0209635_10000091_pt1 | contig 51368 bp, 49 predicted proteins | sample DeeMarSWOR230_32_FD_187463 | JGI IMG/M metagenome (GOLD analysis project Ga0209635, IMG submission 187463) | Marine sediment microbial communities from White Oak River estuary, North Carolina - WOR-2-30_32 (SPAdes) (version 2) | ecosystem: Environmental > Aquatic > Marine > Intertidal zone >...
TCCCGATCCTCCTCGCTCCAGCCTCATCATCACTTCCCCAAGCTTCGCCCGGGTTCGATCCAGTTCTCTTTCAAGCGGATCACCGCTCCGTCGCTTGAGTCCGTTCACTCCGCTCTCAAGAAACACCCGCCTCCAGCTCTCGAGCTCCGGAGCCGGCACCTGAACTTCCCGGCTCAGCTCTCCGAGATCCTCACCCCGGAGTAGACGGAGAACCACTTCCATCTTTCGCTGGGCACTCCAGCGCTCAGGAGGCTCCTCCCTGATCTGCTCCTTCGTCTCCTGTGACATCTCGCACCCCCATTTCCCGGACCCTAGATTCAAACACCAATTTACTGTCCAGGGAAATCGGGTGCTCTATAGGCGTATCTCCAAGCAGACCGTTTTCACGGTCACTTTCCCCCACTCTGGGACTTCCAGTGGAGGGGCTTCCGACGCTGGTTGCTCCGCAACACTACGTGGCTCGCGAACAACAGCTAAGACAACGACAGTGCAAATGACTAGAACAGGTAGCACTACCCTCGTAAGCACAAGTCTAAGTTGGGTGCCCATCTGCCTACTCCTCTGGGTTCGCACATCATACTGAGTAGGATCAAAAGAGGGCCGGTCCCTGACCAACATGCCCGCTCAGCCTAACCTGTCGATCTCCGCTTTGCCATCCTCCGGTGTTACTGCCTTGATAGTGGGGCTGTGTTCAAGTCTAGGTGTTTCCGGTTATCCAGACAACAAGAAATCATAGCGCTTAGGAGGATAGGGGTCGCCTATGCGTTGTTGGCCCGCGTGAAACATCGCAGCGCGCCAACGCTAGCGCAGTTTCCTGACAATCATCTTACGATACTCACGCCCTGTTCTGGACGTGGCCCTGCCCTTAAGTCTTCAATCCCACCAGCCGTGCCAGAACCAACCGCGGTGGCGCGGGTCGTAGAACACCCAGAGTAGGTCACCCGCCTCGGTGGTCACCCGGTAGTACTCGCGCCCGTACTCGTCCTCCCACCAGTCGCCGGAGAGGCGCTCCGGGCCCTGGAGCAACTGTATACGGCGCCAGCCACCGTCCAGCGCCAGGGCGCCCGGCCGGCCCGCCTCGATCCGCACCTCCACGGGCCGGGGCTGCGGCCAGAGGCGAAGGACGAGGGCCGGCGCGTCCCAGCGCTCGGGCGCCGCAGCGTCACCGTCAGGCGCGTTGCTCTCGTCACGGTGAACCGCCGGGGTCCGGCGGGTGAGCTCTGCCATCAGCTCCACCGGCTCCCAGCGACCCTGCCGCTCCGGGCGGTGGCTGTCGGCGGCCTCAGGGCGCACGACCGACTCGGTGCCCCAACGGCCCTGCAGCCGGGTGAGGGCAGTGGCCAGGGCATCGGGGTCGGGCCGCGGCGGTTCGAACAGGTCCGCCTGTTCCGCCAGGGCCGGAACGACCTCTTCAGCCTCCACCCGGACCCCCAGCGCGCGGCCGGGCAGGCGCAGGCCGTCGAGCGCGCTCCGGCAGAGGCTGAGGAGCATCGGGGCCCGACGGGTCGGTCGCGCCGGGCGCACGCTCTGTCGGGCCGGGCCGTCCTCCGTCTCGATGGTGAGCTCGAGCCCGCACACACAGAGCCCTTCGACGGCGAGCGCGTCGGAGAGGTGGTCGAGGCAGGACTTGAGCAGAAAGAGCAGCGGCTCGACTCGCTCGACGGGGCCGGGGAGTTCCACTTCCACGCTCCAATCGTCCGCTGCCCGCCCCGCGAACGGCCCTTCCCTGCCGTCGTCGAGTCCGCGGGCCCAGCAGTGCGCCTGCACGCCCGCGGCGCCCAGTCGCGCCTCCACCTCGCCCGCCTCGAGCCCCGCGAACTCGCCCACCGTCGCCAGGCCCAGCGCCTCCAACAGCGCCAGCAGCTCGTCCGAGAGGGGGAGAACGTGCAGCAGAAGCGGCGCCAGGAAGCGAGTCTCCTCTCCCGGCGGCACCCGGCAGACGGCGCAGCCCTCGAGCCGGGTCGCCGCCCGGGCCGCCGCCGCGGTACCGGCGATTCCCACCCGCGCCTGGGGATAGCCTGCCGCCAGGGCCGCCGAGCGCGCCGCCTCGATGAACGCCTCCTCCCCGCCCCGGCGGTCCCAGCCGCCGGCGTCCAGCCAGAAGGCGCCCAGCCCGGCCCGGTTCACCCGGGGCGACGCGGCGAGCAGCGCCGCCGCCAGCTCGGTCTGCATGTCATCATAGAGCGCGGGCGACCAGGCCCACTCCCGCAGCCCGGGATGCTGCGCCCGGGCGTCCGCCGCACGCATACCCGGCGCGATGCCGAAACGGCGTGCCGTCCGGGACGCCGCCGCTACCAGGGCCTGCTTCCCTTCGCCTCGCACCACGATGGCCGGGCCCGACGGGTCGGGAGGCGCCGCGGCAGCCGGTCCTCTCCCTTCAGCGCGCAGATGCGCGGCGATCGGGAAATCGGGGATTCGCAAGCAAGCGATACGACGGACCATGGACGACATGCGTGACCTGCGCCGTTGCTTCATCGACCCGGGGGACCCCGAAGATAACCCGAATACACGGGCCCGGCAAGCCTGGCGGCGGTCCAGGAGTCCGGCACCCCTACGGGCGATTCCCTCGCGCATCTTTCTTGAAAAACGAGTGGACGCCGCTCGATTTTCAATGTAAATTCGACACCATGATTCCCCGGGACAGACACCTCGCCCGCATCGAGGCACTTCTCGCCCGGCATCCCGTTGTCGGGATTGTGGGAGCCCGCCAGGTGGGCAAGACGACCCTGGCACGGGAACTCGCGCGTCGGTTAGGTGGTCCCACCGCGCATTTCGACCTCGAAGATCCAGACCACCTGGCACGACTGGCCGAGCCAAAGCTGGCTCTGGAGGGCCTCGAGGGCTTGGTGGTGATCGACGAGGTCCAGCGCCGACCGGATCTCTTCCCCGTGTTGCGGGTGCTAGTGGACCGGCCCGAAGCCGAGACACGGTTTCTGGTCCTCGGGAGCGCCTCCCCGGACCTGTTGAAGCAAGGCTCGGAGACTCTCGCGGGACGGATCATCTACCACGACTTGGACGGATTCGCCCTGGATGAAGTCGGAATGGAGGCCGCTGATCGGCTCTGGCTTCGTGGCAGTTTTCCTCGCTCCTTCCTCGCCGACTCGGCGGTCGAGTCAAACGAGTGGCGCGAGGCGTTTATACGCACATTTCTGGAGCGCGATATCCCTCAGCTGGGGTTCCAGATCCCGAGCACGACCTTGCACCGCTTCTGGCGTATGCTCGCGCACTATCACGCACAGATATGGAATGGTGCGGAGCTCGCGCGCTCTCTCGGTGTCGCGGGGTCAACTGTGCGGCGCTATCTCGATGTTCTGTCAGGCGCTCTGGTGGTTCGGCAACTGCCCCCATGGTACGAGAACATCGGCAAGCGGCAGGTGAAATCGTCCAAGGTGTATCTGACGGATTCTGGTCTCCTGCACACGCTGTTGGGCATCGATAGCCGCGAGGATCTGGAAGGGCACCCGAAGGTAGGCGCTTCGTGGGAAGGCTTCGTGCTCCGCGAGCTTATGGCACGCCTCGGGGTACGAAGCGACGAAGCGTTCTTCTGGGCCACTCATGCCGAGGCGGAACTGGATCTGCTCATCGTGCGCGGCACTCGACGGCTCGGTGTCGAGATCAAACGGACAACGGCACCTGCCGTTACCCGGTCCATGCGATCGGCTGTGCAAGACCTGCAGCTGGAACGACTCGATGTGATTCACGCAGGCGCGGACAGCTATCCACTTGGAGAAGGAATCCGCGCCATCGCTTTCCGCCGTATCTGCGAGGACCTCGAACCCCTCTGAGCCTGACCTCCCTTTCGAGTCGGACCATCACAGGGTCGCCGCTATTGAGGGTGGTTTGCCGGGCCAGGTGACGGCCAGGGCTGGCGGACTCGGCACTCCCTTCAGCGCGCAGGTGCGCGGCGATCGGGAAGTCCGGAATCCGTAGGCAGGCGATACGGGAGGTCGTGGACATAGGCTAGCTCGCGGATAGGGCCACGGCCCCAGACCTGGGCGCGGTAGGACCCGGAGCACGGAGCGGGGGAGAACTGTACCCGGAAGCCCGCCAGCGGCACGCGACCCGGCCGCTCCACCACCGCGACCAGCGCCGCGCCCGTCGCCCGGGCCAGGCGTTGCAGCCGGAGCACCGGCGTGCGCGACCAGTCGGCGCCCTCGGCGATCACCAGGCCGAAGGCGCCGCTCCTCAGCAGCTCCTCGGCCGCGGCCAGCACGCCGCCCGGCACCGGCGGCCGCACCACCCAGAAGGGCGGCGCCCCGTTCGGGCCCAGCATCCCGACGACGACCCAGGGCGCCGGGGCCAGCGTCCCGGTCCCGTCCACGTAGGCCGCCCCAGCACCGGCCTCCCGGACGGCACGTACCAGCTGGCGCAACACCGCCGTCTTTCCCGCCGAGCGGGGGCCCGCCCACTCGGTGACCTGGCCCCGCGGCACGCCGCCGGGTAGGGCGACATCCAGCTCCGGCCAGCCCAGCGGCCAAGCGAAGGTCCTGGCCCCGGCAACGAGCTCGCTGGCCCGGGCCAGGGGCCCCAGGCGGTCGGCGAGGGCAAGCGTGGCGACAGCGCTAGAACGGGTCATCGTCGGTTTTCGCGGCTCCGGTTCAGCAGACCCGGGATACCGAAGATAACCCGAAGATAACGGCGAGGCAAGATTCTGCGGAATATCCCGACTGCGCGGCTAAGGCTGGAGTCCCACGGCGCGGAAGCGCACGTCGGGGTCGGGCCGGCCGCGCGGGAAGCGCGGCGCCCGCAGGAGCCGCCGGTTGTCGCCCCAGCTCAGGTAAAAGCCGGAGCGATCTACCGTGGCGTCGTTGTAGTCGCCCATGTAGCAGCTCTTGACCAGCGGATCGAAGTTCGGGTTGAGCGGCGGCACGTCGAATGACTCGGCGGTGACCCGCTCGTTGGCCCAGGTGCGGCCCTGGTCGGTAGAGACGGCGCGGTAGACGTCGATCTTGCGGTTCTTCGGGTCGTTGCGCCGATCGTAGAAGAAGACGTTGATCTGGCCCTCGGGGCCAACAGTGAGGGCGGGCATGAAGTTGTCGTTGGTCGTCTCGTCGGCGCCCGAGGTGACGGCGCGGCCCTTCACCACGTTCACCGGCTCGCTCCAGGTCTTGCCGCCGTCCTCGGAGCGGACGACGAAGATATCGGCCGCATCGCCGCGGGCCTGGCGGCCAGGGTCGGCGGCGAAGGCGATGTACACGTTCCCCTCACCGGGCCCCTCGCTCCGGTCCACATCGATGCTGGGGAACTCGTTGACCCGGATGTAGCCGCCCAGCGCCGCGCGACCGCAGGCGCCCGTCGCCTCGCGGTCGGAAAGTCGCTCGAACCTGGCGGCGAGGATCTCGGGATCCCAGTTCCCTCCGCCGTCCGTGGAACGGCGCAACTTGATGTATCCCGCCCGCACGCCCGAGCGATCCTCCCAGGCCACGTACAGCTCGCCCCGCTTCCCTACGACCGGCATCGCGCCCTGCACGCCGGTACCCGAGCGGGACAATCGCGTGGCAGGCGTGAACGTCCTGCCGCCATCGCCGGAGCGGGAGAACAGGATGCGCGATGGGCCGCGCGGCGGGAACTCGGTCCAGACGACGTAGACGTGCCCGTCCCGGTGGCCGCCGCTCGCGTCCACCGCGATGAGCTCCTTGTCCTGGAACCCGTCGGGGTCGAGCCCGGGGATGAGGACCGGCGGCTCGAAGACGACCTCACCCTTGGCCTTCTTCGAGCGTGCGACACCGACGTAGGATCGTGCCGCCGCATCTATCGCCAGCGTGGCGAAGTAGAAGTTCCCCTCGCGGTCCACGGCGAGCGCGGCGTCACCCAGGTTGCGGCCGCCTCTGACCGCGGCGAGCACGCCAGCATCGGTGAAGCTGGTGCCCCCGTCCAGCGAGTAGGCGTACCCGGTCAAGCTGTTATGGCGGGTGAACTCGCCGGAGTCGTTGTAGCCCACGACCACGATATCGTCGTGCCGGGCCACAGCGGTCTCGCTCTGCGTGGTGTTGTTGCCCCGGTCGGTCGAGGGGTCGTTCACCAGCACATCGGCTGCCCCGAACCAGTCGCGCTCGCCGCCGCAGCTCACCAGCAGGGCGGCAATCAACAGTAGAGCCAAGTCAGATCGCGGTGCGCGCATAACCACAAGCGATCAGCCGCCCAGCCGGCGGGAGAGCGCCTCGAGGATCGTGCTCTCCAGCGTACCGTTGGACGGCAGCGGCCGCCCGCCCAGTGGGCCCTCGCCGCCGCGCACGGTGGCGATGATGGTGGGCGTCACGGTGAGCCGGAGGCCACCATCGGGCGCGGGCTCCAGGCTCAGCTCGAGGACATAGCGGCCGCCCTCGTCACCGATGAAGCGCCGGAACTCGTCAGGCACCAGCCGCGCCAGTTCCTCACGGCCCAAGGAGACGGACTCGCTGTTCAAGCGGGCCTCCTGCCGGGCGCTAAACGCATCGATCAGGCTGGTCCGGAGCTCCGGGACCAGGTCGGCGGAGAGTGCGTCACGGTCCACGAGCACAGATGTCAGAGCCTCGACCACCCGGTTCGGGCTCTGGTTGAAGACGGCGAAGTTCTGGGATTGTCTCATCTGTTCATCCGTCTGATAGGAACAGGCGAACGCGAGGAGGACGAGGATCGGGACGAAGCCCCGGGCTGCACGAAGGTACATCACGCTGACCGGTCTCCTGCAGACAGACATTGGGATCGAGCTATGTCTTCAATCTACGTCGCTGCGTCGGGGGCGAAAGCGAGCTCAGGAGTCTCATACGACAATACGAGCACCGAGCCGACTGGGTTTCGGCCTGTCCATCCCACGGCCAACGCCGTAAGTTGCCGCGTGCGGCCGAGCCGTGTGCGGTGTGTGCTTGCGGGGAAGCAACGGTCGGCGCGGACGCAAGCTCCGCGGTCTGTTCTCTAGGGCATCTACGATGCAGTTTGCAGGCAGCTGAACCGGCTCGAGGAACCGGTCTATGCTTTGGCTTCTGCTGATTCCCGGCGCGCTGTTGCTTCTGCTGGCGACGCTCTGGCTGGTCGGTGAGCGCGGCCACCTAATGCTCCCGTCCACGCGGGCTACCTTGCGGGAGTCGGCCAGGTCCGGGCGGCGACCGCCGTTCCTCACGGGCCTGCATGGCTACGTCTACGGTCGCTGGCCGTACCAGTACATCCGCTTCTGTATCCACACGTTACTTCCCCGCATGACGCCCAAGCTCGGGCGCTGGTTTGCCGACCGCTATCACGGCAAGGTGCTGACCACGGAGCTGGCACGGCGGATCATCACGCTGGATCACGAGATCAAGCGGACCGACCTGGAGCGGATCATCCCTTACCCGACCGCCCGTGACATCGTGCTGAAGGGCCCGCCGGACGTGACCCTGATCGAGTGCCCCTGCCGTCACGCGCGTGAGAATCCCTGCCAGCCGACGGACGTCTGCATGATCGTGGGTGACGGCTCCTTCGCGGTCGAGCATCATCCGCAGCGGGCGCGACGCGTGACCCAGCAGGAAGCGCTCGATGTGCTACAGGCGGAGCACGAGCGCGGGCATGTGCATACGGCGTACTTCAAGGACGCCTGCGACAACCGCTTCTACGCGATCTGCAACTGCTGTTCGTGTTGCTGTGGCGGCCTGGAGGCGATGGTGAAGTACGGGGTGCCGATGGTCGCGTCTTCGGGCTACGTGGCGCAAGTTGACGAAGAGACGTGTGACGGCTGCGGGTACTGTGAAGCCGCTTGCCCGTTCGAGGCGGTTACCGTGGATGATACAGCCGTCGTGAACTGGGAGAAGTGCATGGGCTGCGGTGTCTGCGAGGGTGAATGCGATAACGGGGCCATTACGCTGGTGCCCGATGAGCGCAAAGGGCTCCCGCTGGATGTACAAGCGCTCGGAGTGAAAGAGCCATGTCTGACCTGACCGAACTGTCGCAAGGCGATCTGTTCGCGCCGCCCGATCCCATCGTCACCTGCAAGACGCTCGACGAGCTGCACGGTTTGATCCGGGGCTGCACGAAGTGCGAGGAGCTGGCGGAGTACCGTGCCCAGGCGGTGCCCGGGGCGGGCCCGGCGGACGCCCGGGTCGTCTTCATCGGCGAAGCGCCGGGCCGCTGGGAGGACCGCAAGGGCGAGCCGTTCGTTGGTGATGCCGGCGCCTACCTGACGGAACTGCTCGAGAAGATCGGGCTCACGCGGGCAGAGGTCTTCATCACCAACATCTTGAAGTGCCGGCCGCCGGAGAACCGCAACCCGAAGGCGCCGGAGATGGAGAACTGCGCACCGTACCTGGAGCGTCAGCTCGCGTTGATCAAGCCGGATGTAGTCGTGCTGTTGGGCCGGGTCGCGCTGGAGCGCTTCTATCCGAAGGAGAAGATCACCGAGGCCGCCACCGTCCCGCGCCGCAGGACCGTCGGCGGCCACGAGATGATCTTCCTGCCGCTGCTCCACCCGGCGTTCGGCATCCGCCGGCAGGACCTCAAGCCGGAGATCGAGCGCCAGTTCTGGAAGATCCGCGAGGTGCTCGACGAATTGGCTACTCGTACCTGAGGATCGCCAGACCGACATCGATCGCGGCGTTCAACCAGAGCTGCAGGTCCTGCGGGTCGCCGTCCGCGTCCAGTTCGATGTAGTACGGGCTGGAGCCAGCGACGAACTCGCTGATCGAGTCCGAGCGGAACGTCGCGAATGTCTCCTGCAGCGGCTGTAACGCGTAGACCGGGTCCCCTCCACCCGGCGGATTCACCAGCAGGATATCTCGCATCAGCCACTTCGGGATCTGATAGCGGTCCGCCAAGCCGGGGATGTCCTGGTCCTCGGCCCAGAGGGCGACGGCCCAATCGGCGAACAGCCGGAAGAACGACTCGCCTGTCTGTGCCGCCACGTTGGCGACGCCGTTTTCCGGCGTCTGGGTCAGGTCACGGAAGATGAAGTCGCCGTACTGGTCGGCGATCCAGCGCAGGAAGACCCAGGCCGCGCCACGCTCCTCCAGGGTGCCCGACCCCTCCGTCACGGTGAGCGAGTAGGCGCTCGGCTCCTCCAGATACGCGAGCAAGCGGCCGAAGTTACTCGCGTAGAGGTCGTTGGCCAGATCGATATCGCCGGCATCGTACGCCGCATCGCCGCCCAGCTCCTCGGCCATGTGCGCCATGCCCTCACTCAGCCACAGCGTCTCGGGCTCTCCCTGTTGGCCCCTGTCTGTGACCTTGTAGCGCCAACTGATCATGTGCTGGGTCTCGTGGACCATGACGCCCGGCAACAGCTCGATCACACGCTCTTTACTGCGCGGGTCGCTGAACTCCCCGGTCGGGTCCGGCACCAGGCCATAGAAGAGCTCGGCCTCGTTGGAGAAGCGAGTGACGGCCAGTACGTCGGGCTGCCGCTCGATCAGATCCAGTCCCAGGAAGAAGCCGACGATGACGCCCTCGGCATCCGGCTCGGTGAGCCCGTTCACCGTAGGTGAGAGCAGCACGACTACCCGACCGTTTTCATCCATGTCCGTGGGCTCGCCGAAGAAATCGAGGTCGACGGCGAGCAGCTGCTTGTCGTAGATCTCGCCCAGGCGGTCGATGTCCTGCTGAGTGAGGCCGTTAGCCGGAGCTGCCTCATCGATGTAGAGAAGGGAGTTCACGCCGACATACCTGAGCGTCGCGGTCACGCGATCGAAATCGTCCGCCGTCGCGTCGATCAGCTCGACCTCTACGTTGTTGAGCACGTAGAAGTTCCGCCGGCTGCCCAGCTCCGGCCCGGCGACACGCTGCGGTCCGGGCGACGGCTGGGCCGGCGCCAGACCGGCGGCGGCCAGCTGGCGCTCGAAGGCGCGCAAGCGGTCGTGGAAGCTGCGCGGCCGGGCACGCGGGGCAACGTCCGCAGCGGCGAAAGTCACCGAGTTGCTGCCGAGGGTGACCTGGAAGCTACCCTCCTGCTCGAACTCGGCGCTGAGCGCGACCAGCAGGTATTTGGCGGTACCGCCATCGGCAGGCAGCAGGGCGCACTGGACGTCCACGGTCCCTTCGATCACCAGGACCTGTCCGACCTCGAAGGGATCCGCCGGCACGGAGACATTGAGTGTCTGCGCCCCGCTGGTGAAGCCGCCGACCCGCACGCGAACCCTAACCGCTTGGGTCGTGCCGCCGCACACGCCGGCCGGGGCTGGCACCACGGTGTTCAGCACCGCCGGCGACCCATCCACCCGGCTCACCACCTCACCCTCCACGCCGTCGAACAGGACGTCGGCCTGCATACCGGCCGGCAGGTTGCTTACCCGCACCTCGACGGTGTCGCCGGGATCCGCAGTACTCGGCGTGATCGAACTCACTGCCGGACCGGGCAGAGCTGTCAGCGTGAAGGTCACGGGCGCGAGATTGCGGACTGTGGCACGGACGACCAGGTCGCTGGCCGAGTCGCGGAGCGCGATGCGCGTGGCGGCGACCCCGCTCTCGTCGGTCCTGACCGTCAGCCCCCGCGTAGGCAGCGCTATGAGGGTGTCCACGTCCCAGCTGACCGCGCGGTCCTCGATGTCCTGCGGCGCTCCCGGGTCGATGCGGCGGATCTGCACCACCAGGGGTTCGCTCAGCACGGTGCCTGCGAGACCCGTCTGGCCGTTGCCGGAGACCAGGATGAGCTCGAACTGGTCGGGGCTGAGGCCGGTGGGGCCGTCGTCGCCGCAGGAAGCGGCGGCAGCGATCGCGAGAGCCAGAACCAGCGCCTTAGCGACGAACCTAGGCCGTCCCATCTTCTCTCCTCACTCTGACTGCGCTGTCATGCGAACCCTTCACATGACCACGCCGGACTAAATGAATACGAAACCTGCGCTCTCTGGCGTATCATACTGTCGTTCGGTACCGCCGAGAGCGACGGGGACAGGGGTCTGAGCGACGGGAACACTAAGGTATCCCAGAGAGTGGCATGAATCCAGCCACCAACCCACGGACCCCGGCGAGCGCCAAGGTGTCCCGGGCGGCGATCCGTGGAACACGTCGCCGTTCGACCCGCTCACCCCTCAGCGTCGAGTGTCTTCCCTCTCGATATCCGTGAGATCGATGACGGGGCTCCCGAGCAGCGACGACCGTCCCGTCCGTACACGGCCGACGACGGTCACATACTCCAGAGGCTCGAGGCTCTCTGCGATCGACAGCAGTTCCTCCGGCACGGCCAGGTAAACGAACCCGGCGTCGCCCGCGGGGCCACGGGCGTGGATGAAGGGTTCGCCCTCCTGGAAGTCCGAGCGCGACCGCTCAGCCCGGCGAAGCGAGATGAACTGCACACGCCAGCGCACCAGCGCACCGCGATAGCGGCCCGGATCAGCGCGGAGCTGCGCCGGTGTGATGTCACCGGTATCGGCGAGGTCGCTGACGGAGTCGAGTGCGGCGGGCCCGTAGACCCAGCCGTCCACGCGGATGCGGATCCAGTCGCCGGTCCGGCCCAGCACCTGGGCCTGCGCGCCCGGCTCGAACGTGGCGATGGTATCGCCATCCGGGGTGGCGTAGACGGCGAGCGCCGAGCGCGCGGTGATGAGGGACTGGATGTCGGCCTCTTGCTCGCCAGCGCCCGCAGCCGGAACGCTGCCACTGATCTCCAGCGATGCCCTCCAAAGCCAGCCCGACCGCCGGACCTGGACCCAGTTGCCGCTCGCGTCGACACGCTCCAGCAGGCAGCCCTGCAGCAGGCGCGCCCTGATCGCCGCCTGGCCGCTGGGGCTGGCGCGCAGGTTCTCGCCGCCGGCGACATTCACCGTGAGGTCGAAGCCCTCCCGACTCGTCTGCGCGACGGAGGGCGCCCAGATCCACCCCTGCAGCTCCACCTCGGCCCAGCTGCCTCGCTCAGCGAGCACGGGGAACTCCGTCCCCTCGAGCACGGTCGCCAGCTGCGTGCCATTGGGTTCCTTACGGAAGTTCTCCTGGGCGACTCGCAGGCGGCCTGTCGCCTGCGCCTGGATCACCGCCGGCTGCAGCGACAGCAGCAGCAGCACGCTGATCAGACACGCGAGGTACCTCGACACCGCAACAGCACTCATCGTCTCCCCTCCCCACACGCCAGGGCCTCGGACGACGCTTCCTACTCCACGCCTAACGCGCCACCCGGCACTTGTCAATCGCCCTGTCTATTGCGCGCCCGGCGCCCCGTTGTAAACTGCCGTATGCTCAAGAGCAAGCTCGCCTCGACGCTGGGGCTGCTGGCACTCGTCCTCGCCGTTGCCCAGGCGGTTGACGCTCAGGAGGTCCCGTCGCCGTACCGGTTTATCGAGCACAAGCAGAATCTCGGGCCGATAGTCAGCTACCTGTTCACCGACCGGGGGACCGCGAATCTCGGACCCAAGAGCGGGCTGGCCTACGGTCTCCAGTTCTCGATCCAGCTGAGCGGCCCGATGCGGCTCAGCGCCTACGGGGCCTACTTCCCGACGGAACGTGACGTGATCGATCCGAAGGCCGAGAACGAAGAGGCGCGGGTTCTCGGGAGTGAGGATCTCGACCTCGTGCTCCTCGGCGGGCGCCTCCAGCTTAACCTGACCGGCGCGCGCACATGGAACCGCTTGGCTCCCTTCCTGCTCGCTGGCCTGGGTGTCGCCCTGGACCCGACCGGCGACATCGGCTGCACCGCCACGTCCGAGCGACCGCAATGCCGACTGGCGCCGACCGACCGGTTCAAGTTCGGCACGGCCTTCATGGGTCAGTTGGGCGTCGGGACCCTCTGGCTGCCGGGGCAGCGCATCGGCGTCCGACTGAGCGCCGTGAACTCGATCTGGCGCGTGCCGGCGCCGCTCGGCTTCTCCGACCCCGACGTTACGCTGGACCCCAGGCCCCCCGGTACGGATTGGACCAACAACATCCACGTGACTCTCGGCCTCTCCTACTGGTTCTGAGAGCCGCGCCCGGCTGCCGTCGGACGACTCTGCCCAGCGAACGGCGGCAACCTGTGGTGGCACGGGCTGGGGTGCGATGTACCCTGACCTTGATGAGCCTGGCCCTGGTAGCGGCGACCGCTGCTGCCGCGCAAGCGCCGCAGAGGGCCAGCGGCGATACGGTCCCGCTGTACAGGCTGGAGGGAATCACAGTCACCGTATCCCGGTCCCGGGACGAGGTGCTTCACCTGCCCTATGCGGTAGGCCTGCTCGGCCCCGCGCAGATCCAGGGTTTCGAGCCGACGGTCTCCCTGGGCGAGGTACTTCTCGAGATACCGGGCGTCATGGTCAGCAATCGCTACAACTTCGCCCTGGGCAACCGCATCTCGATTCGCGGCTACGGCGCTCGCACCCAGTTCGGCGTGCGCGGCATTTGGATCATCCAAGACGGGATCCCCCTCACGCTCCCTGACGGTCAGGCGCAACTCAGCAATCTCGATCTGGCCGCCGCCGGCCGTATCGAGGTGATCCGCGGACCGGCCTCGGCCCTGTATGGAAACGCTTCTGGAGGTGTGATCAGCGTCGAGAGCGAGCGGGTACCGCAGGTCCCACTGCGACCCGAGCTCCGGATCGTAGGTGGCAGCTTCGGTGACGGTCACGTCTACCAGAAGTACGATCTCAAGCTGGGTGGTCGGGAGAGCCGCCTGGACTATCTCGGCCACCTGAATCACTTCTCGACCGACGGCTTCCGCCTCCACAGCCGGGCGAAGCATATTCTGCTCAACGCGCGGCTCCGCTACGAGCTGAGTGAGCGCTCCGATCTCAGCGTGGTGATCAACTACGTGGACGCACCACAGGCCCAGAACCCCAGCACGCTAAACGATTCACTCGCGCGTGCTCACCCCGACACCGTCCGCGATATCGTCCTGCCGCCCGAGCTGTGCCCTCCAGACCCCGGCCTCGGCGGCTGCCAAGACATGGGAGAGGAGACACGGCAGGGGCAGGCCGGAATCACCTACCGGCAGGGTCTGGGCGCAGAGCACGAGATCTCGCTCGTGGGCTACGGACTTGCCCGCCAACTCGGCAACCGCATCCCCTTTCGCCTGATCGAGCTGGACCGACGCGCTGGCGGCGTCAGGGCCGTGTACCGCTTCGCCCCCACAGAAGGTCGAGTGTCACGGCTGACCACGGGGCTCGACCTCGACCACCAGAGCGACGAGCGGCGCGAGTTTCTGCGCGACGATCAGGGCGTGGGACCGCTCGCGCTCGACCAAGACGAGCAAGTGACGGCGCTCGGGCTCTTCGCGCACGCTGGTCTTCTGCTCGCCGCCGACCTCGAGCTGACCGTGAGCCTCCGCTACGACCGCGTGCGCTTCGAGGCTGACGACCACTTGGTCACTGTGGAGGATCCTGACGATTCGGGCATCCGCAGCCTGGACCTATGGAGCCCTATGGCCGGGCTGCGCTACACGCACGCCACCTGGCTTCACCTCTACGCCAACGTGGGGCGATCGTTTCAAACGCCCACCACCACGGAACTCACGGACACACTGGGCGGCTTCAACCCCGACCTGCAGGCCGAGCGCGCCGCCAACTACGAGTTCGGGCTCAAGGGCACGGCGGGCGGCCGCGTGAGCTACAGCCTCGCGCTCTTCAGGGCGGACATCAGTGACCAGCTGATCGGCTCAGAAGCGGCCGGGATCGAGCGCGTCTTCTTCCGCAACGCGGGATCCAGCGTACACAGAGGGATCGAGGCGGCCGCGTCGGCGCTCCTCGCGCCAGGCCTCACTATGAGCGCTGCCTATACGCTTTCGGATTTCAGGTTCGATGAGTTCCCATCGGAGGCGCACGACTTCAGCGGTAACAAGGTTCCCGCTATCCCGCCCCACGTGTTCCACGGCCGGCTGAGCTATGCGCACCGTTCGAGTGTCTCCGGATCACTGCAGGTCACGGTTGTGGACGGCTACTACGTGGACAACGGGAACCACGACCGCAACGACAGCTACGCGGCCGTCGATCTCCGACTCGGCTACCGCATCGCTCTCCAGACTTCGAGATCGTGCCCTTCCTCGGGATCAACAATCTGTTCGACGCGCGTTACAACTCCTCGGTCGTGATCAACGCCACCGGCGGCCGCTACTACGAGCCCGCGCCAGGCCGAAACCTCTACGCTGGACTGCGGATCGCGCTTTGGCAGCCTCAGCACCAGACGCCTTGACGCTGCAGGCGCGCGTGCCGCACATTCGCGCATTCGATCGAGCCCCGGGCAGCGACTGAGCCATCCTGCAACTGGGAGAAGCCGATGCTTAGAAGAGCGTGGTTGGCCACCGTGCTGTGCGTGCTGTTGGCCGCGACCCCTGCGCTTGCTCAGGTCAGATTCGAGATCACACCGCTGGGCGGGTTCTTCACAGCCATGACCGATGTCTGGGAAGCCAACGCGTCAGCTCTCGGCGGAATCGAAGCGGATATCGAGCAGGCGATTCTCGAGGAGACAGGAGAGTTCATCAACATCGAACTCGACGAGGCGACGGCCAGGCACAAGCTGGGCTTTCTGTTTGGCAGTCGGCTGACCCTGTGGCTGTCCGGGAAGTTCGGGTTGGAAGGCAGTTTCGCTTACGCTATGAGTGATGTGAGGGCCGAGCTGAGCGGGTCAGCGCCTGATCTGGGCGAGACCTTTAGCGAGTCTGACGACGACAGCGGAAACCTCTGGCTAGCAAGCCTCAAGGGCCTGTACAGACTCGCCGCCGGATCGGGCGCGCCTGTGCTCTTCCATCTCGGTGCTGGCGTTGCCCTCCTCGGTCGCGGGGGCGACGCCTTCAAGGACATCGGCGGCACCACGGACATCGCCGGCGTGCTCGATTTCGGTGTCACTTTTGACACTGGGGGACCCCTGGCGATCCGGGTTGACGCCGAGGATTACCTCTATTCGGCGAAACTCGAATTCGAGGGCGAGGAGATCAGCGACTCGAAGTTCCAGAACGACCTCGTCTTCACAGGCGGCGTGGTCCTCAAGCTGAGTCGCTGAGCGGGTGGCCTCCCGCTATTCGGAATCCTTATATTCGAGCAAACATGTTTCCAGCTAACCGCGGAGGCCTGCCGATGGAGCATTCCGAGTCGCTTCCGAGCACCGCACGCACCGCGTTTCTCAAACGCGTGATCGGTGCGGCGGTGTTCAGAATCCTGACGTACGAGGAGGTCGAGCATGACAAGGGCGCCACCGGTCAGGCCGCCGGGGTCGTGGGTCTGGTGGCCGTGGCCGCTGCCATCGGCGGCCTCAACCTGGGGCCGGGCGGCCTGGTCGCGGGGATCCTCGGTGCTTACCTGGGTTGGGCGCTCTGGTCGGGGACATGCTATCTGGTCGGTGTCAAGCTGTTCGACGGCACGGCTGATTGGGGTGAGCTACTCCGCACCATCGGCTTCGCCCAGGCGCCCGGGATCCTGCTGGTATTTCAGCTTGTCCCCGGCGTGGGAACGGTGTTCTATCTGTTGGTGTTGCTCTGGATGATCGGCACCGTCCTGGTGGCGATCCGGCAGGCCCTCGACCTCTCAACGGGCCGGGCACTGGCGACGGCACTGGCGGGTTTCGTGCCCTACGTGCTGGCCAGGACTGTGATCGAGCTCGTGCTGAACATCACACCGAGCGTCCTACCGTAGCGGCTGAACGGGCCATGCAATACGTCCGGTACGGTAGCACCTACGTGGTCCGCTTCGAGGATGGGGAGACTTTTCCCGACAAGTTCCTCGAGTTCCTCTCAGCCAAGGGAGTGGCTGGCGGCAGCTTCAGCGGCCTGGGTGCCATGAAGTGGATCCGCATCGCGTTCTTCGATGTAGAGACACTGCGTTACGAAGATCGCGAGTTCGACGAGCAAATGGAGGTGCTGACGCTAGTGGGCAACGTCGCGCTGTACGAAGGCCAGCCGCTCGTACATGCCCACATCGCGCTCGGCCGCCGCGACTACAGCGTGCTGGGCGGACACCTGCGAGCCGGCATCGTACGCCCCACGCTGGAGGTGACACTTCACGTCAGCGCTGAGAGTGCGCGTGCGGACAGCGAAGCGCTGCAGCGGAGCCTCGACGCCGTTTATGGACTTCCCGCTTTGAACTTGAGAAACCGCTTCTAGTCACAATGATACTGGATTCCGACACAATCACGATCATCAAGGAGGCGCGGGCCATCGCGGTGGTGGGGTGTTCCCCGAAACCCTATCGCGACAGCAACTCGGTGGCCCGCTATCTGCTGGAGCAGGGATACGGCGTAGTGCCGATCAACCCGAAGCACGACATGATCCTCGGGGTCAGGAGTTACCCCGACCTGCCGACGGCACGGGAGGCGGAGGGACCGATCGACATCGTCGACATCTTCCGGAGTTCCGAGATGGTTCTGCCACACGTGAGGGAAGCCATCGAGATCGGGGCGCGGCTGATCTGGATGCAGCTGGGCGTGGCGAACGAGGAGGCCGCTCTGCTCGCCCGCAGCGCTGGCATCACCGTGGTGATGGACCAGTGCTTGCGGATCCAGCACAAGGAGCTCAGACGGCAACGCTTGCTGTGAGCCAGGCGAAGGATCCACGCCCCGTGCTCGGCGCACTGCTGGCGGGCGGCGCGAACCGCCGCTACGAGGGTCGGCCCAAGGCGCTGGGGTCAGTGGGAGGAGAACCGATCGCCAGGCGTGCCGTGCGGGCGTTGCGGGAGGCGGCCGACCGCGTGGTGCTGGTGGCCAACGAGGCCGAGACGTATGAGACTCTGGGGCTGGAGAGGCGCGCCGACATCCAGCCGGGCCTCGGCGTGCTGGGCGGCATCCTAACGGCGGTCGTCTGGGCGGAGGCGGACGGCTATCGCGGCGCGCTGGTCGCGGCCTGCGACATGCCGTTCCTCTCGTCCGCGTTGCTACGACGTCTGGCCGCGGGAGCCACAGCTGACGAGGTAGTGGCACCCGAGAGCGATTCACGCCGCGGCCTGGAGCCGCTCTGCGCTTTCTATGGTGTTGCCTGCCGCGAGGCCGTCGAGGCAGCGCTCGATCGAGGTGACCGGCACGTCACCTCCTTCTTTGCCGACGTCCGCCCGCGGCTGATCCCACGTGAGGAGGTCGCCGCCTTCGGCGATCCAGAGCTCCTCTTCCTCAACGTGAACACCCCGGAGGACCGGGCGCGGGCGGAGGAGGCCGCGCGCCGGCTCGAGGCTTCAGCCCGATGAGGGAACGTTCCGCGAGAGCACGCCGGCCGCGGGAGCCGGACTGGCTGTCTGTGGATGAGGCCCGGGAGATCATCCTCTCGCACGTGACCGTGCTGGGCCGGGAGATGGTCCCCCTGACGGAAGCGCTGGGGCGGGTCCTCGCCGCCGAGATCGAGTCCAGCGTCATGCACCCGGCTTGGGACAACAGCGGGATGGACGGGTTCGCGGTCAGGTCGGAGGATGTGGCCGGTGCCAGCCGCGAGCAGCCGACCGTCCTCAGGGTGATCGAGCAGGTGCCGGCAGGTGGCTTCCCGACGCAGCGCCTGAGGGCAGGCGAAGCGATCCGCGTGATGACCGGTGCGCCGGTCCCAGAGGGTGCCGACAGCGTCACACGCCTCGAGTGCACGGAGCCCGGCCCCGAGCCGGGCACGATCCGCGTCCTGGACGGGAGCGATGCTGGCCGCAACATCCGCCGCAAGGGCGAGGATGTAAAGATCGGCGATCGGCCGCTGGCCGCCGGAACGCTCTTGCGCCCTGCCGAGATCGGCCTGCTCGCCATGCTGGGCCAGCCGCTGGTCCCGGTGTATCGCCAGCCCACGGTGGCGATCCTGTCCACCGGTAACGAGCTGGCGGACTTCGCCGACCTGCCTCTGGTGTACAGCGGCCGCCGCATCATGAACTGCAACTCGTACGCCCTGCACGCGCAGGTCCGGGAAGCGGGCGGCGAGCCGGTCCTGTTGGGCATCGCCCGTGACGACCCGGAGACCCTGCGTCGGCACCTAGAGTCAGCCGCCGGCCACGATGCGCTCATCACCTCGGGCGGCCTGGCGGTCGGCGACCACGACTATGTGACGGACGTCCTCGACGACCTCGGCATGGAGTTCCTGTTCTATCGGGTGAGGATGCGGCCTGGCAGCCCGTTCGCCTTCGGGGTGCTCGGCGCGATGCCGGTCTTCGCGCTGCCCGGGAACCCGGTCTCCGCTATAGTGACCTTCGAGGTGCTGGTGCGGCCAGCGCTACGCAAGATGCGCGGGCTAACGGAGTACGACAGGCCAACCCGCCGCGTGCGACTCGCGGAGCCGGTAACGACCAGGGGAGACCGCACGCACTTCTACCGGGCGAAGCTGGAGCGTCGCCAGGACGGCGGTTGGGCAGCGCGCCTGACCGGCCCTCAAGGCGCCGGCATTTTCACTTCCGTGTCGTCAGCGGATGCGCTGCTGCGGGTGCCGCCCGATAGCGAGCTGTCGGCCGGCGCCGAGCTGGACGCAATCGTATTACGTGAGCGCTAGATAGTGGCCCGGCCTAGGGCCGGTACAGGAAGGAAAGCCCCAGCGAGTACTCGGTCCCCAGGGAGTTCGTCGCGAAGTTTTCTCTGTCCCCGGCCAACGACACGAAGTAGACACGGAACTCCAGGCGGAACATGTAACGCCGACGCGAGCCCAGCTCGATCCCCAACCCGACCAGGCCCATAGGCTCCCTCCATGTCTCCACAGAGTGCCACTGCCTCTCTTGCTCATCAGCAGCCGAATCCACGATGCGCGCACCGCCGCCGAGGATGACATAGCCCGGCACCTGTGGCTTCAACTTGAGGGCAAGCGCGCCCGTGAACTGAAACTGCGAGAAATCCCCCTCGGTGCTCTGTGTTGTACCTCCGCTTTCCACCCTCTCGCCTACGCGCGTGTAGCTTGCCGTCCCTGCAAAGGTCACCGTTCCGCTTATGCGGTACTCCCCGCGCACACCATACGCCGGCCCGTTGCCAAACGATATCTTGCTAGTAGTTGCCTCCCCCGGGACCTCGAGCTCGCCCCGCTTGCCTCGGAAATTCGCTTCGACGAACGGCCCAACGGCGAAGCGGGGAACCGTGTCGGGCTCCTCGAACTGCGCGCTGGCAGGAGCAGCGAAGACCGACGCGGCGACAAGGAACGCTGCAGGCCAGGCGATCTTATCGGCTCGTGCGTTCATGCGTTAACCCTCGGAGCGGAACTTGCGAATCTCTTGCGTAAGGCGCGGTATGACCTCGAACAGATCGCCGACGATACCGTAGTCCGCGACCTTGAGGATCGGCGCCTCCGCATCCTTGTTCACGGCGACGATGCACCTCGCCGTCCGCATCCCCGCGACGTGCTGGATCGCACCGCTGATGCCGATCGCGAAGTAGAGGGGTGGTGCGACGACTTTCCCGGTCTGCCCCACCTGCTCCGCATGCGGCCGCCAGCCGGCGTCCACGACCGCGCGGCTGGCGCCCAGCGTGGCGCCCGGGCCCAGGGCATCGGCAAGTTCCTCGAGCAGCGTCCAGTTCTCCGGGCCCTGCATACCGCGCCCGCCCGCAACGATGATCTCGGCCTCGGCCACGTCGGGCCGCGCCTTCTTCTCACCCGCCACCAACCGCACCCTCGTGCGCAGCCCCTCGGGATCAACCTCCGGCGTCATCTCCTCGACCTCACCCGGACGAGGGTTCTCAGCTGCCGTGTAGGCGCGGGCGCGCACCGTCAGCAGGGCTGGATCCGTCTTGAACCCGACCTTCGCCAGCAACTTGCCGGCGTATACGGGGCGCACGGCGATCACACGGCCATCCTCGACCGCCAGCTCCGTCACATCACTGGCCAGCCCCGCCTTGAGCCGTGCCGCCACCCGCGGCGCCAGATCCTTCCCCTGGGCGCTGGCAGGAAGGATGAGTGCCTTGGGACCGCACTCCTGGACCGCGCGTGCCAGCAGGTCGGTGTACGCCTCGGGCGCATAATCGGCCAGCGGTTCCGCCGTGGCCAGCATGACTCGGTCCGCACCGTAGCGGCCGAGCCGGTCGGCCTCGTTAGCCAGCGTCGGCGGTCCAAGCAGAACGGCCACCAACTCGACCCCCAATCCGTCGGCCAGCGCGCGCCCGGCGGCCACCGTCTCCAGTGCTACTTGGCGGAGCACGCCGCCCCTCTGCTCTGCAAATGCAAGGACGCTCATAGTCGTCACAGTACTTTGGCTTCTTCGCGCAGCTTGCGCACCAGCTCGGGCACCGCGTCGGGCCCCTCGCCGACGACTTCGCCGGCGGCGCGCTCCGGCGGCTTCACAAGCTCGATCACCTCCAGCCGCGCCTCCGCATCGGCCACGTCCACCTCTTCCAGCGGCTTCTTCTTCGCCGCCATGATACCCTTCAGACTTGGGTAGCGCGGCTCGTTCAAGTCCTTCTGGGCGGCGATCACGCCGGGCAACTCGAACTCGACGATCTCGTAGCCGCCCTCGACCTCGCGCTCCGCAGTCACGTTGTTCCCCTCGACCTTCAGCTCGACCACCACGGTGGCGCAGGGCAGGCCGAGCAGCTCGGCGACCATGGCAGGGACTTGAAGGTTGTCATCGTCGATGGCCTGCTTACCGAAAAGGACCAGGTCGTGTTCTCGTTCCTTGATCGCCGCTGCCAGCTTCTCCGCCGTGCCGAGACCGTCGCCCGACGGCTCACCCTTGAGCAGCACAGCCTGATCCGCGCCCATGGCCAGAGCCGTCCGCAACGTCTCCTTCGATTCCTCACCGCCAAGCGTCATCACGGTGACGGTCCCGGCGCCCGCAGCCTCCTTGAGTCGCAGCGCCTCCTCGACGGCATACTCGTCGTAGGGGTTAAGGACGAACTTGATCCCCTGAGTGTCGATGGAGCGACCGTCGCTTCCCACAACGATGCGGCTCTCCGAGTCGGGCACACGCTTGATGCACACTATGATGTTCATCGCCTACATCTTGTCAGAAGCGTGAAGACCGGACATGGCGGCAGGACCTAGTGGCGTGTCGCTTCCACGCGCTCGATCTCGGCCAGACTCAGACCGCAATAGCGGTGCAGAACAAGGTCTATGAGTCGATCCGTCAGATCAGTCTCCTTCGCCCTATCCGTCGCGCTGCCACGAATACCGCCCGAGCGGAGCCTGAGCAAACGCGCCGACAGCCAATCCAGGAACGCGGCCACGACGTCGCGGTGCGGCTCCCCTTCGCCCTGCTCGTTGGTCTTGTGTGAGGTCACCAGCGCGTCCACCAGCGCCAGGGTGCCCGGGAAGACAAGCGCCACGACGGCACCCTCGCTCGTCGATTCCTCCCCCGTCTCCTCCTCCCAGGCCAGCTCGTTCTCGTACAGCTGCCGAGCCTCCTCGAACAGGTGACGATGCTGGTCCTCCCGCGTCTGCTCCAGCGGCGGATGGGGCGGCAACTCACGACCCACCAGTGTGGCGATCCTCTGCAGTCGCAGTTCAATATCCGCCCGGGCCTTCGTGTCCGTTTCCTTGCCCATGTCGTCTCAACTGTGTTGCTGAACGTCTGCGACGCGGCGATGGGGTGCACCGTCAGCGACCCACCGCGCTGGGTACCTGACCCGCCTGCTCGCCAATTGCAACTTACTGGGGAGCCGCGTGACAGGATAGACGGCAGACAGCAACTCTCGCCAGCGCAGTTCTGGATACTCTAGATATCGCGACGCTGCGGTGCAAGCAAGCAGGCTGCAAGTCGCAGCCGCGCCTCGCTGTCTCCCGGCAAGCGTCGGATTAGATGCCGGCCATCGGGGCGGAAGTCGCGAATCGCGCCCACAGCAAGACGGTAACGGCGACGGCGACAAGAATGGCTACGACCGTCCAGATGCGATGCGGGGTGATGAGTCTTTGCCGACGCTCCGCAGAATCAACGACTCCCTCGACGAAGTGTTCCCAGCGCTCCGGATCGGGTACCGGCACCGGCGTGTGCTGGAGCAGGCTCACCGCGTTGGCCCGCTCACGACACTCGGCGCACTTTGCCAGATGTTCACGGATCCGATCGTGATCCTCAGCCGAAACTCGCCCGGCCATGAACTCAGGTAACAGGTCACCGACCTGAGCGCACTCATCGCTGTTCGTCATGTGAGTGCCTCGCGGAGTTTTTGAATGCCGTGGTGGTAGTTCACGCGCGCTGCAACCTCGGAACATCCCAGGATCTCTCCGATCTCCCTGAAGCTCAGCCCCTCGTAGATGCGGAGAGTCACAGCGCCCCGTTGCTTCTCCGGGAGCGCAGCGAGTTCCGCCGCGGCGCGCGCGAAAGCTTCGGCGCGCGCGGCCTTGGCATCCGGCGGTGTACGAAGATCGGGGAACTCGGCTCCCGTATCGAGCCGGACCTCGCCGCGCCGCTTGCGGCGGCGGGCCACTGAGCGGGCGGCGTTAAGCGTGATGGAGAAGAGCCAGGTTCGAAAGCGGCCCTCGCCCCGGTAGTGCTTCAGGCCACCGAACGCCCGTGCGAAAACGTCCTGGGCAACATCGAGCGCCACGTCGGGATCCCCGAGCCAGCGAGCGGCGAACCGGTAGACGGCATCACAGTGCAGGCGCACGAGTTCTCCAAATGCCGCTCGATCTCCGGCCCTGGCGCGCTCGATCAGACTGTTCTCGTCCATAGGCACCGATAAGATGCAGCGAAGCGTTGTAGTATCAAAGCGCGCCGCAGCGGCCCGAAGGGTGACTCGGCTGACGCCCTTGATCCTGGCCCCGCCGATCCCAATATACGGGTTGAGGATGGAGGGCGTCTCACGCCGTTGAAGGGAGGACGGTCATGGGCGGATGGCGGAACGCAGCGGCAGCCACGTTGGCGGGCGCCTGTTTGTTTGCGCACCTGGAGAGCGGAACGGCCCAAGTCGTCGCTGAGCCGGCACTACTCACAGCGGGCATACCCGTCAGCGAGACCTTCATGCCCTACGTGGCGATCCCGAAGGATGCGGTTGTCCTCGGTGGTATGCTCCGCTTCCCGGTGAGCGAGGATGTCGATATCGGTGGTCGCGCCGGACTATGGCTGATCGATGACCGTCACGACACGCCGTTCGTGGGCGCCGACGTGCGCTACGGGTTGCTACTGCGACCACTGACCCCAGGCGGCGGCCAGCTCGCCCTGAGCTTCGACGTGGGTATCGGCGTGAGCGACCCGGGCCCGACCGTGTGGCGGATCCCCCTGGGCTTCATCGCCGGCATCGGCTTCTCGCTGGCGGGTGGGGACTCCGAGATTTTCGCGCACCCCCGCTTCGATCTGGGAGTCAGCTCGGGCGAGGACAATTTCGACACCGGCCTGGTGCTGGACGTAGGGGGCGTCTTCAGCATCACGCCAACCCTGGGCGCGATCATCGATTTCCGCTTCGGCAAGGGCCCCTTCGACGACAGCGACAGAGTGGTCGTTGCACTGGGCGGGATCTGGCGATTGTAAACGCGGACTCCTGAACTGGGAAAGCGCTGGGCCGGCTGCGCGTCGCTAAACGTCGGCAGTGCTCTAGAGCGGCGTCGGGGGATCGCGGTCAGCTGCAACGACACAGAGGAATCCGAACGGCTCGTCGCCTAGGCCCCGGAATCGGTGAGGATCATTCGGAGCCACGTAGATCACGTCCCCGAAGCTCACCGCCTCCCAGCAATCTCCTAGCTGCACTTCGCCCCGGCCACGGATCGGGACGACCACATGCTGGTGGTCGTGGCGCTCGAACGTCGTGTAGCCGCCGGGCTCGATCTCGAAGTAGCGAACGTGGAACGGTGTCCCCTCATCCATACCGACGAGGGGATAACGGGTCACATCACGCCACTGGTCGTCAGGGTCCTTGTACCCGCCAGCCTCTACGCCCTGCCAGCGGAAGTCCTGAAAGCGAAGAACCTTACTCTGACTCGAGGCGCCCTCTCTCGGTTCTCTCAAATCGTTTTCACCTCGACGCTCAGCCCATGCGGGTAGATGACAGAGCGCAACGAAGCGTCGAACAGCTTCGCGAGTCTGAGTGCTTCGCCCACGCCCTCGAGGCCGAAGCGGTGAGTGATGAGATCCTCCACCTGCAGCTCGCCGCTGGCGATCAGGTCCAGAGCTTCGCGCGTCTCGACCGGTCCTGCGGAATAGCTGTGGGTGATCGTGACCTCCTTGAAATAGAGGTCGTGAGGGTGGTAGGCGACCGTCGCCTCGGGCGGCGTGGGCGTGAAGACCAGCACGATCGCGCCCGCCGCCGCGTGGGCCAGCCCGTGCTCGATCGCCTCGACGGAGTCCGGGCCCACGACGATCTTTTCCGGCCCCCATCCGCCCGTCACCTCCGCCAATCTAGCCTCGAAGTCAGGGGCTTTCGGGTCGAGTACGGCGTCAGCACCCGCCTGCCTGGCGTACTCGCGCCGGACCTCGACCGGATCACTAACGATGATCGGCTCGGCCCCGAAGTACCGAGCAAGCCGCACGTTGATCAGCCCCATCGGCCCCGCGCCGATCGCCCAGAAGCTCTCCCCTGGCTCGACGCTCAACTTCTCAAAGGCGCGCAGGCTACAGGCCACCGGTTCGATGAACGCCGCTTCCTCGTCCGAGATCTCGTCCGGCAGCTTCAGCACGTCCAGCTGCACGATCTCCGCCGGCACGCGCACGAACTCGGCGAAGCCGCCCGGATCGAGTCCGCTGCGACGGAAGCGCTCGCACGAGGTGTACTGGCCACGCTGGCAGAGCCGGCAGCTCATGCAGGGCACGTGATGATGGAAGAAGACCCGATCACCGACCTGGAAGCCCTCCACCTCCGGCGTGACCTCGTGCACCAGGCCCACCGGCTCGTGGCCCAACACGACCGGCACCTTACGGCTCACATACCAGTCCATGGCGTCGCTGGAGCAGACGCCGCAGACGGTCACCTGGACCCGGATGTCGCCCGGCTGAAGCTCCGGCAGCGGCACTTCCTCAACGCGAACGTCGTTCAGCGCGTACGCCCGCGCCGCGCGCATGATGCGTGGGTACTCGGTGCTCATGGGAGTATCGCCACCTTCAATGCCTCAAGCCGCCGCATGCGCTCGAACGCGCCGGGCAGCTCGTCCAAGGGCAACTGATCGCTGACCAAGGGGTCGAGTGTAAGGGCCCCGCTGCAGATGAACTCCCAAGCGCGCCGCACACTATTGGGAGTACAGTGGAAGCCGCCTCGCAAGGTCAGCTCGTCATAATGTACACGCTCCGTGTCCAGGTGGATCGCAGAGCCCGTTTCGCAACCCCCAAAGAAGAGCACTTCGCCGCCCCGGCGGGCGAGGCCTACCGCCTGCTCCCAGGCCTCGGTGCGACCCACGCACTCCACAACCGTGTCTGCACCTAGACCGTCGCTCAGGGCTGCCACCTCCTCGCGCACATCGCGCTCGCGGCCATCGATGACTAGGTCAGCGCCCAGGGCCCGTGCCAGCTCCAACCGCTGAGCACGGCGGCCGACGACGGCCACCCGGTTGGCGCCCCGCAGTCTAGCGACCTGCACGAACAGTAGAGCGATCGGACCGTCGCCGATGAAGGCGACCGTTCGGTCACCGCCCAGCTGAACGAGATCGGCGCCGTGGACCACACAGGCCAGTGGTTCGAGGAACGCCGCGTGCACATCCGTTACCTCGTCCGGTATCCGGAAGGCGTTCCGGTTCACGATGTGACGGGGCACCAGGATGTACTCAGCGTAGGCACCCAACGCCGCGTGCTCGAAGAGGTGGAGACACAGGTTCTCCGCGCCACGCAGGCAGTACGCGCAGTCGCCGCAGGGAGCTGTCGGCGTGGCGACGATGCGATCCCCGACTTCGAACCTCAACACCCCATCGCCCACCGCCTCGACCGTACCCGCCCACTCGTGTCCAAAGCGACCGGGCATCCGGAGCCGCGGATGACCGCGATCGAGGGTCTTGAGGTCGGTTCCACACGTGAGTGCCACGGCCACACGCGCCAGCACCTCGCCGTCGGAGGGCTCCGGCACTTCCGCGGTGTCCATACGAAGCTCGCCCGGGCGGGTGAGGTGATACACCCGCATCCTAGCCGGGCTGTCGGCCGGGCGTCCCGCTGGTCGTTTCATGACTGCCAGAAGCTAAGACACGCCGGCGGCCGTCGAAAGAAGAGCGCCATGCCCAAGTGCCGCCGCGCTGGCCGCTCATGCGACTCGCCCTACGGTCCAGCGCCGTCCCTTGGTGCACGGGGAGCTTCCCCCGCCTATTATCATTCCGCCATGGCTCATATACCGGACGGATTCCTCTCAGTGCCGGTGGCGGCCACGACCATGGTGGCCGCAGGGGCGCTCACCGGCTACGCCGCGAAACGGGCGCAGGCCCGCCTCGACGACCGGGCCGCGCCTACCCTGGGACTCGCCACGGCCGCAGTCTTCGCGGCTCAGGCGGTGAACTTCCCGGTCGCGGGAGGGACCAGCGGCCACCTGCTGGGCGGCGTCCTGGTGGCTGTCGTCTTCGGCCCCTGGGCCGGTTACCTGGTGATGACGGCCGTGCTCGTCGCGCAGGCGCTGCTCTTCGCGGATGGTGGGCTGACGGCCCTGGGCGCCAACGTGCTCAACATGGCAGGTGCGGGTGCGCTGGTGGGGTACGGCATCTACCGCGCCCTCGTTACGCTGGCCGGAGACGGGACCCGCAGACGCAGCCTGGCGGCAGCTGTGGCCGCCTACCTTTCCACCGTGCTCACCGGGGCCGCCGCCGGACTGGAACTGGGGCTGAGCGGTGTCGCTCCCACCGCGCTGTCGCTGGGGGCCATGGCGAGCGTGCACGCGATCATCGGGGTGCCCGAGGGTGTGATTACCGGCCTGGCCGTCTGGGCGCTGGTTCGCAAGCGACCTGATCTGCTGTTCGAGCCGCAGGCCGTGTCCCCCGGCGGGCTCAGGGGAGCCGCAGTGCTGGCGGGACTGGGAGTCGTGGCGATTCTGGCCGGCCTGCTCTCGATCCTGGCCTCAGCCGCGCCGGACGGGCTGGAGCGCGTGGCGATCGACCTGGGATTCGCCGAAGCGGCCTCGTCCTGGGAGGGCGCTCCGTTCTCCGACTATCAGGCCTGGCTGCCGGGGACTGCGGGAACGCTCGTCGCCGTCCTGCTCGGAGTCGCCTTGCTCTTCGCCGGCGTCGCCGCTACAGCTCGAGCGCTGGCACGGGCCCGCGCCGCCCGACAGAACTGATGGGTTTCGCCCACCTCGATCGTTACGCCGATCGCCCGTCCTGGCTCGGCCGCCGCACGACGCCGGAGCAACGTCTCTGGATTGCCCTCGCCGCCGCCGTCGCGGCCGGCCTGATGCCGCCCGGCGCCTGGCGTGCCCTCGCTGCGGTCGCGCTCATCGTGGCGCTCGGCGTCTGGGCGGCCAGCCTGCCAGCGGGCGCACTGGCCCGCCGGGTCGCGCACGCGGTCCCGTTCTTCCTACTGCCCGCACTGGCGCTCCCACTCAGCGTCCCAGGCCCAGTCGCCGTCGAGTTGGGCCCGCTGGCGCTCAGCCGTACCGGCCTGACAAAGGCCGCTGAGATCGTGGTGCGAGCGACTTTGGCGGTCTCCGCGGTGACCGTAGTGATCTCGGTCACGCGGGCCGCTGACCTGCTGAGCGCGCTCGACGCCCTGCCGCTCCCGCGCCTCGTCAAGAGCTCACTGGCGCTCGGTTACCGCTACGTCTACGTGCTCAACGACGAGCTGGAACGAACCGGCCGTGCGCTGCGCAGCCGTCTGGGCCGCGCCTCGGCGAGCCGGTATTGGCAGGCACGGGCGGTGACGCTGGCACACCTCGTCGTGCGGGCGCACGCGCGCGGTAGCCGCATCCACGCCGCGATGCTAAGCCGCGGCTACCGCGACGGCCTGCCGACGTTGCAGCCAGCGCCCTCAGTGAGCCCGGTCTGGACCGTTGCCATCGTTAGCCTGCTCGCCGCGATCTGGCTGGCAGGTCTGATCGAGGTCCGGGGATGAGCGAGGGCACGGGTGTGAAGGCCTGGGGAGTCGAGATCATCGGCTTGACGTACGGTTACCCGGGTGCTGCGGCGCCTGCGCTCTCCGACGTCACCCTTTCGCTCGCGCCCGGCGAGCACGCGGCGATCGTCGGGCCGAACGGAGCGGGCAAGAGCACGCTGCTCCTCCACCTTAACGGTATCCTCGAACCCGCGGCCGGATCTGTTCGCATCGGCGAACTGTCCGTCACCCCACCCAACTTGCCCGAGATCCGGGTTCGCATTGGCCTGGTCTTTCAGGATCCCGATGACCAGCTCTTCATGCCGACCCTGCTGGAGGACGCGGCCTTCGGGCCGCTCTGCCAGGGCACCTCCCCCCAGGAGGCCGAGGCGCGGGCGCGCCGGGCGCTCGAGAGCGTGGGTCTGGGGCACGTCGACGCGCGCCGGCCGGCCCATCACCTGAGCGGCGGCGAAAAGCGTCGCGCCGCGCTATCCACGGTGCTCAGCATGGACCCGGGTGTGCTGGCCCTCGACGAGCCGAGTGCCGGGCTAGACGGTCGTGGCCGACGCACGATTGCCGAGATCCTCCGCGCCTGCCCGCAGACACTCATCCTGGTGACCCACGACGTTGAGTTCGCTGCGGCGGTCTGCCCACGCATCCTGCTCCTCGATGGCGGCCGCCTGATCGCCGATCGCTCGGCCGACGCCATGCTCGGCGACACGGATCTTCTGCTCGAGCACGGCCTGGAGCTGGCAGGCTGGCTGCGTGAGGGAGTGCCCCGAGGCGCAGCGCGTGAGAGTGGCACGACGGACGGCCGGCGCTGAGCGGGTTCCGCCGCGCGACAGGAGGCCTGGCAACAGAAAAGGCGCGACCGAGGTCGCGCCTTTCTTCTCACCTAGGTGAGATCTGGCTACGGCCCTATGGAGAATACGAGGCCGGCGGACACAACGATGTCATTCTGCAGCTGCGAGTCCGCGGGCTCCAAGCCCCCGATCGTCGGCTTCGCAGAGTAGATGTAGTCCTCGGCGTCCAGACGGATAGCGAGTAGGCCTGGAAGCCCGACTTTCAGGCCGACGCCGGCGACACCACCCACGTTGCTCTTGTCCTCCACCTCGTCGTAGGCGTCACCCCCACGACCGATGTAGGCGATGCCCCCGTTGACGAAGAAGGTGAGGGGAGCCGCCGGCAAACCGAACTCGAAGACGGCCCGGCCGCTGACCGACCAGACGTGAGCGCCTTCGGTGTCACTATCCGCCCCCACATCACTCAGCGCGTAGTTGAACGTGCCCTCCACACCCAGGGGTCCTGGTAGTCCCAGGGTCAGGCGGCCACCCACCGCCAGCGCGCTCTCGTGCTTGCCCGTACCGATGTCCTCGTCATCGACGATGTCGTTGAGTGGGACGAAGACGCCCCCGTAGGCCGTGAGGTCGATACCGATGCCGGGCAACTGCGCCAGCGCCGGGCTCGCGCCCACGAGTACGAGCAAAAGGGTGAGCCCGCACAACCTCTTGATCATCGCTCTACCTCCTCGTTGGACGTAATGCTCGACGGGGGAGATAAAACAGGGTCTGCGGGGAGTCCGCGCACGCGGGAGCAGCACACAAATGCGCGTGAGGCAAATATAACAACCTGAAAAGTTTGCGCCAGAAGCGGGCGAGTTCCGGGCAGGTCCCGGGATCACCACCCTCTCGCGAGCCCGGCCCAGAAGAAGTCGCCCAGCTCCCACCACCTCTGCATGGTTGCCCGAGCGAAACCGTCGGTGTACCGGGTCAGGAACTTCCGGTAGGCCAGCGGGTCGTCGCCGTTCTCGCTGCGCCTGAGCTCCAGCGCCTTCTGCTCGATCAGCGGCAGCTCATCGAAGGCCCGCTGCTCGTACTCCTGCACGGCGCCCTCGATGTACTCGCGCGCCCAGCCCCACTTGATCATCGCCAGCCGGTTGGCTCGGCGGTACCACCAGCAGGCGGAATCGGTCCGGTATGTGTGCTGGCAGTCAACCTTGAAGCTCTCGGGCAGCGCCAGGACCCCGGCGAAGATGGGGATCCGCGGACTCTGGCCCGGGTTGTCGAAAGAGAACCAGGCGATCGTGCCGATCTCCGGCGGCAGCCAGTCACGGGCCTGGATGATCTGCGAGTAGGAGCAGCGGTCCACGGCGATGGTACGTTGGCGTTCCACGGTACCCGGCTTGAGGGTGTTCAACAGGTGCCGCAGGTCACGCACGATGGACCAGTTGTTGACCACCGGGCTCCTCACCATCTCCGGCTGCCCCTCGCCGCTTTCCCCTCGGCGCGTCGTGTCGGGCACCATGAGGTTACGGGTCATGTCGAACTCGGTACCCTCGTAGGTCTCCCGGTAGTAGCGCATGACGTCCCGGACCGAGACCTTCTGGTCCGGTTTGACCGAGAAGGGGAGCTCCTCCATGTCCATGGAGAGGTTGAGGGAAGGGGCAAGGGTGCTCAGGATGTAGAACTCGCGCGTTGAATAGGGCGGAAGCAGGTTCCCCTCACGATCGGTTCTGCCGTACGCCTTCCACCATTTGAATGGCTCGCCGCTCTCGGGGTCCCACCATCCCATCTCCTCGGCCAGCGAGAAGACGTTTTCGCTGGCCATGTAGTGGTCCGGGTCGTCCAGGTCCAGCTCGCTGATGCGCGGGATGTTGGCCGAGACCCCCACGTGGCCGTCGGGAATCCGTGCCGCCGCCCAGACCGCACCGACCTCGAAGGGCCCCGCGCCCATGATCTCGAAGTGCCAAACCTCCTTCGAGTCCGCGAAGGTCAGGCATTCGGCCCAATCACCGTAGCCGTACTCCTTGACCAGCTCGCCGATGAGCTGGATCGCCTCCCGGGCAGTCGCGGTCCGCTCAAGTGCTATGGCCTGGAGGTTCTCGATGAGGAAGAGTCCCTCGTCGTTACGCAGCTCAGGCCTACCCCCGATCATGCTCTCGATCGTGGCCTCTCCGATGGCCAGGCCTTTCTCGTTCATGGCGGGGTAGGCGACGTTGAAGTAAGCGTAGGTCTGCTCCACCTCGGGGATATCACCCTTGAGCCGGACCCCGCGCATGTCGTCGGGCGTCTCGGTGTGCAGCAGGCCCCAGTAGATCGGCTTGCGGGCGCCCGGCGGATTCTCTCGGCGCGGTTCGATCTGCAGCCAGGTTCTGTAGTTGCCGTCACAACTGTGCGCGGTCATCACCGAACCGTCGGTCGAGGCCAGGCGGCCGACCATGATGCTGGTACAGCCGCAGTCCGAATGCTCGGGATCACAGCCGCAACCTGGATCGTCGGGTGATACAGCGCACTGGGACCCTGTTGGCAGTGCTTGCGAGAACTGCGCCGAGGCTCTTTCCACCCCGGCCGTGACGGCCACGACCATCGCCAGCATCCACCAGCCCATCACACCGATGCGAACGAGACGTTTCACGGGATCACTCCTTCCTTGCAGTGCCGGGATCGGCATGATCTGGACCGCGGCCTCACGACACCGCTCCACTCGAGTCACATCGCTCGGGAAGTGCCTCCCCGAAAGCTCCAATGATCACTACTCTGTCACCACCCGGCCGGGCGCGGCCTGAGACGGATCGTGCAACCAGTGGCCGAGGCCAAGCTCGATCACCTCCGCGTAGCGCGGCACGCCCCGGCAGCTGAGCGGCCGGTCGGGATGGAGCACCGTCCAGCTCTCCATGGTCCGCAGCACGGTCGAGGTATGGCGCCCCACCCGGACGTCGATCGGCCAGCCGTGCTCATCGATCCGCTCGAATAGCAGGCCGTACTCGCCCGCCTTGACCACGAACTCATCCACCCCGGTCAGCAGCTGTTCCCGGGTCGTACGGCCCCGGGTGGCGTCCAAGAATGGCTCCGGCGCCTCGAAGAGCACGGAGACGGCGTCGGAATAGTCACCCACCTCCCGGTGCGAGAGACCGTGCAGGCTTTTCGGTGAGTACTCCGTGCCGATGTTGAACTCCTCATCGCTCAGCATCATCGAGACGAAGGTCGCCAGTTCCTCTCCCCGCTCGTGCGTGACGATCGTGCTGATCACAGGGTACTGCAGCTCCGCCTCGTGCAGATCGATGAAGACATCCACACCCTCCTGCCGGATGAGCTCCATGAACGCATAGGTGGTCCGCTCGGTGAGTGTGCCGTCAGGCCTGCCGGGCCAGGTCCGGTTCAGGTTGCGGATATCCACGTAGGCCAGGTACTGCCCGCTGGGATAGTGGATGTACACCTCGGGATCGGGCCACTGATCCAGTGGATTCGACCAGCGGTCTCCCATGCGGAACGTCTGAGCTCCCCAATCGGTCGGGATCGTGAAATCGGGGGGGTAGGCTCCTCCCAGGCGAGTCACGGTGGTGGCGCTGCGGTTGCTGCTCAGCACCACGATCAGCCGCCCCTGCTCCATCACGGCGTTCTCGGCGAACAGCCAGGCGGCGAGACGCGCCCCCGGCTCCTCCGGATGGGTACCGCCCATGACGAAGATCGTGGCCCCCGGTTGCTCGCCTTCGAAGAAGTAGACGTTACAGTCGTTGATCGTGCCTCGGACGCCGTCGAAATACTCGCTCAGCTTCTTCACCTCGCTGACGCCGGGGCTCAGGACCACCGGCTCTTCCAGGTGCCGGTGCCGATAGAAGCTCGCGCCGGAGCTGACGAAGAGCAGCAGTCCCAGGCTGCCGAGCACGAGCTTGCGCAGCAGCACGCGACCGCGTCGATTCTCAGAACCAGCCCACATGGCGGTCACCTCACTTCAGCCTGAACAGACGCAGCAGAAAGGGAATCAGTACGATGATGTAGAGCACCTCCTGCTCCCACTTCCGCGTCTTACTGAGATTCCAGATCAGGATCACGGCCACATAGGCGATCAGACAGTAGTAGACGGCCGTGATGATGGTTTGCAGGATGGCCATGATTCTCCTTTCTCACAGACCGGTCAGGAACGAGAGCTGCCTCGAGAAGACCACCATGAGCGTACCGATGACCATGATGATCACAGCCGGGACCACACAGCTCTTGAGGAACTTCGTGTAGGCATCCCGGTACCCTACGACCTCGACCGTAAGCCGACCGATGATCGCCGTCGGGGGGAGCGCATCGCCCAGCGGCCAGATGACACTCATGCCCGCCAGGGCTACGATCGGGTTGAGACCCATCGTGTTGAAGAGAAGCACCAGAGGGACGCCGATCACCGGTGCGGCCCCCCACAACAAGACGGCTTCGGAGACCGGGAGGACGACGAAGAGGGTGGCGAACACCAGGACCACCGGCAGCGTGACGGCCGTTACCGCCAGCAGGCCCCGCACACCGGTGAGTGTCATGATCTGTACCAGCACCCCCACGCAGGTGAGCGTGCCGATCAAGGGCAGCAGCTGTTCGATCGTCTCACGCGAGATCCGCAGGAAGTCCAGCCGGATGGGGGAAAGGGCATAGGAGGTCGCCGCCGCGAGCAGGAACATGAGCGGCAGCCCGATCACCGGGGTGTCGTGCGGCAAAGCTCGGCCGATCACAATCAGCAGCACAAAGACGACGAAGGGGAGGATGACCCGCAGCCAGCTCATCCCCTCCGGTGGCCGGGGCAGCTGCTGAAGCGCCGTCTCGAGATCGATTTCCCCACCCCGCCAGCCGAGGATGAAGATGGTGACGAGGGCAGCCACCACGCAGGGCACCAGCAGCGGCATGAAGAAGCCGATGTAGGGCATGTTGACCCCGGCCGCGGTGATCATCGCCCACAGGCTCACCGGCGGGGCCGCGGCGCTGAGCCCCGCGATGATGAACACGATGGCGGTGGTCCGCGTCTGCGAGATCCCCATGGTACCCAGCACGATTGCCACCATCCCGCCGGTGACCAGCACGGTGACGCTGCCTGCACCGGTGAGCGCACCCGGCACGAGCAGCAGCACGGTCAACAGCACAAACAGCAGGGCTCGGCTGCGGTGAAAACGTCTGATGATCCCGCGCACGACGAACGCGATACCACCCGCATCCTTTAGGATGTTCATGAAGAGGGTGGCGGTGATGAAGATGAGGTTGATGTCCAGGTAGGTCATCGCCCCTTCGGCGATGTGCCGTGCCGGCAGGCCGAAGCCGCCGGCGAGCGCTCCGCCGAGGGCAGCCGCCAGCATGGCCACCTCCGTGGAGAGCTTGCAGAGCTTGGCCGCGATGTAGACGACGACCATGACGCCGAGAACAATCCCGGCGTAGGTAAACATGCTCACCGCTCAAGATCCTCTCTGAAGAACCTTACCTGGGGAACACGCGCTCCAGGACATCACCCAGCTCCATGTTCTTCTCGAACAGGATGAGGGGGATATCGAGATTCTCCGAGATGATGCTGAACCGCCGGTCCTCGTTCCCGTCCTGCCGGACGATCAGCAGATCCGACTCGGGACAGACCGCATCGATCGACAGCTCGTCGGAGTTGTCGCCGGGTGCCGCACCCTGGGCGCGCCTTGCCATGCCCTCCACATGGGCGCCGATGATCGTGATGCCCTGGCGTTGGGCCTCCTCGATCAGGGCCGCGGTCCGCGCGAACTCGTCCTGGATCGAGACGCCCGCCGCTCCCATCCCCTTCAGACTCGCGCCGGTCACGATGATGATCGATTTGAATGGGTTCCCGGCTTCCAGTCTGTCGATGAGGTCCTGGGCGGTGGCCTGCTCGAGGAACTCGTGCTCCAGTTCCAGCCTGTTCAGGAAGAACCGTACGCGCGCGGGACCGGGGCTCTGACCGCAGGAGGTGAGCAGCACCGGCAGCTCGGCCGTCACCGCTGCCTCCTGGGCGTGCAGCGCTTCGACGCTGGCGGTTAGCGTGCACGCGAGAGCGACCATCCCAACCGTTAACCTGCCGTGAAGCTTCATGGTCCGTGCCTCCGCGAGAAATCCAGCTCTTGGGGCTATGCCGCGAATCTTAGTTGATGCACCGAGGGCCTGCAATCAACCCCGCCGGGCCCTCACCGCGAACCCGATCAGAGCGAGCACTGCGAAATAGGCAGCGGTGACCAGCCAGAAACGCCAATCACGCGCCCCCTCATCATCGTGCAACCGGGTTGTACCGGGCTCGGGTAACGGCACGGGGTCCCAGGGCAGAGCGTAGCGCCGCGCGAGACCTCGGATGTGGAGCAGGTGGATCACCGGGATGCCTCGTGCGGCCATCTCGTACAGCACGCCCCGCTGCGCTGGCGGTGGGAACACCAGGTCGGTGTTCAGACCGGACTCCACCTCCAGCACCAGCGGGCTCGAACCGAGGTTCGCGTCGCTGCCTCCGATGTTCACAAACGCTGCCAGGCGCTCCTCAGAAGTGCCGAGATAGACCGCCATGCGTCGAGCCACGTTCCCGCGCAGATCGGGGTCCTCCACCAGGGGAATCCCGCTCATCCGGAGCTGCTGCAACAGACGTTCCCGGGTGGCGGGATCGAACTCCGAGCCGACATCTCCTTCCCCACCCAGGGAGACCGCCGCAGGGACCGTGTGGAGGATGCCCTCCCTGACCAGCAACTCGTGGATATCCAGCAGGTTGAACTCCGGGCGGGTGGCCCCGTACGACGAGGCCCCCAGGGACAGAATCGTCACCGCGTGGACATCCATGGCCTCGGCAGCGATCAGTGCCGCGACGATCAGAGCGGGAAAGGACGCGGACCCCCCAACCGCGATCGTGTCTCCGGCGGACGCGCCCGCCCGGTGCAGGAGATACACGAGGAGCCCGGCCATATCGGGATTCGTGGTGGTCCGCTTCGCCGCCAACTGGCCCAGAGTCGTGAACACGGGGCTGTACTCCGGTCCGATCAGACCGGTATGATTGGGATCCAGCGATTCATCGATCCGAATACCCGCGGTCTGGCAGTAGCGCGCGACGACCTTGATCGCAGCCTCCATGCGACGGGCCGCCTCACGCATCTCCTCCGACCACGGGATCGTCCCTCCGGAGGAGACCGTCTGCAACAGGGTCCAGGCGAGCAGGCTCACGATCCCTGCCGCGAGAATGCGGTGTTTCAGTCGGCGATCGACGGGCACGACCGGTTTCACGGCGACCTCAGATCAGCTCCACGATGCGGCCCAGCCAGGCGGTCAGCACCGTGACCGTGACGAGTGCCGCCGTCGTGACCACCAGACCCTGCCGTTCGAGGTGACTCGCGATCAGTCCGGGGATCACCCACCCAATCACCCTGAATTCGAGCGAGACGGGGAAGATGGCAGGGAAGAGTGCGCGCCAGAGGAACGCCCACAGTCCCCCCACCAGGACCAGGAAGACAAATCGACGCCGTCCGAACAGAATGAGCCAGCTGCAGGAGAGTCGGTACACGGCCATTGTCAGCAAGGCGGCGATCAGGGTACCGGCGATCCGTGCCGGCTCCTGGATGAAGAGCACGAGGTAGCTGGGCACGATGATCCCGCCGGGATAAAGACCGGTGAGCGCCGTGAAGGCCAGCGAGATCAGTAGCCCGATGAACGGGAGTTCGAATCCCATCGGCTCTAGATCTCCCAGGGTTCGGCCGCGGCTCTCCAGTGCGCCACCAGCGCTTCGCCCGCTCCGCCGATGTTGCCGAAGCCGAACACGATCCCCCCGGCGTCCCGGATCCCGGGCAGCACACTCTGCATGATCTCCGCCGGCCGGTTCTGGCGGAGTACCTCGATTTGTGCCGCGTCGTCGAACCGCTTCAATAGCCGCTTCAGGGCCGCCGCATGCAGCCCCAGTACATAGAGGCGGCTGAATCGATTCAGGAATCCGTCCCGCAGCACTCCCACCCACTGGAGAGTCCGATCACCGCGGTCGGGACGCAGGTTCATCAGACCGACGCAGCGTTCCGGGCCCGTACCCAGGGCGGCCATGACTTGGCTGTGCACGAGCAGCGTGGATTCGGGATCGTTAGCGGCGAACGCGTTCACGAGAAAGCAGGCGCTCTGAGAGCCGGCCGGCCGATAGCGCCAGATCGCGAGCGCCCCGATGTCACGCCGCGTCCGCTGAATGCCTTCCCGAATGGTTTGATCATCGATACCGAGCGACCGGGCCGCTGCACAGACGAGATCGAGGTTCTCGCTGAAGCGGCAGACCTCCGGACCGGAGTCACCCTCCAGCAGCGGTGCAGCGGTCCCCAGCGGTACCTCGATCAGTTCTCCCCGCCGCTCTGCCAGGGTGGCCCGGAATACTGGCAGGCACTCCTGCTGCGGCACGAAGGCACGGGCGCCCTGCGGGATGTCCAGGCCGAGCACCGAGGCGACCGCTTCCCGCGTCTCACCCATCGCGCCGCTATGGTCGACCCGGAAATTGGTCACCAGGACCAGATCTGGCTTCAGCAGCTGGTGGGTTTCCACCAGGTGGTTCTCCGGGTGGATACTCATGATCTCGATGACCGCGGCATCCACACCCAGCTCGGCAGCCAGGTGGATGACGTGCTTCTGCTCGATGATGGAAGGGCGACCGCGCCTGCGGATCTCCCGCTCCGAACCGTCCGGCAGGATGAGGGCCGCCTCTGCTCCGGTGGTCTTGGCCAGGACCCGTCGTCCACTCTCCCGCAGGACCGACGCGAGCATCCGCGTCACGCTCGACTTCCCCCGCGTACCGGTGACCGTGATTAATAGAGGAATGGCTCCCCGATGGCGGTCCAGGCGAGTTCGCTCGAGCATGAGGCAGGCGAACCCAATCGCGATCAACACCAGCAGGAGTATCAGCGACATGCTCACACACCGGGAAACGAGCCGCAAAATCCTCGCCGTCGCAGCCGCAGACCCTGCAGCGCACCTCCGCTCTCTCACGCATGTTCCGCTCGGAGCGCGCGAGCGAAACTACCGGGAGCGCAGCAGCCGGGAGTCCGCTGCAGGATACCGTGTGTTCCCGCCGGGCTGCAAGCGGTGGCTGCAGACTCGAACCCGCAGCCCCGCGGTCAGGTTTCCTATCGCACTGACGGCTCTGGACGCACCTGACCGCGAAGGTGACCTCTTGTAGCTAACCGATATTCCTGAAGGGCTCGAGCGAACGATCTCGGCTGAGCTTTCTGGAGAGTTCGTGCACTCGTCTGTCTCTCACGGTGGCAAGCGCTACTCAGAACTCGGGTCGCAACTCGGTCGGTACGTCTCCTACAGCCGCCCGCAACGCGGCGAGAGCCGTGCGCTCAGCGAGCCACGCATCCCAATACCCGAGCTCCGCCTCGAGCAGCTGTGTTCGCAGCAGGAGCGCGGTGGGAAGATCCAGCTTGCCCGCGGCGTAGGCGTTCTCGAGCAGCTGTTGGTTCGCACGAGCCGGGCGGAGCACTTGGGCGTCAAAGATCTCAAGCTCCTCCGAGGCCGAGCTGTACGCTTCAAGACATGAGGCGACCTCCATCCGGACTTGCAGCTCGATGGCAGCCCGCTGGGCCTCCGCCCGGCTTTCCTCAGCTCGGCCGCCATCGCGGAGACCTTGGTTCCGGTTCCAGAGGGGCAGGGGCAGTCCAACCCGCAGACCCCAACTCACGTCCTCGTCCACACTGCCTCGCTCGGCGACGGCTGATATCCTGAGGTTCGGAAACGCGCCACGCGTGGCCAGGCGCCGGTTCGCCTGGGCGCGCGCGACCTCAGCAGCGGTCGCCGTCAGGTCGGGACGCGAGGCGAGCGCCAGCATGACCAGGGAATCTAGATCCAGCAAGCGGGGGTCGGGTCCGCCAGCACCGTCGTCGACGATCCTCACAGACTGCTCCGGAGGAAGACCGAGTGTTCGCGTGAGCTCCAGCAGGGCCATCGAGAGCGCGCGGCGTGCTGAGCGATCCGCTGCTCGGGCCCTGCCGGCCTCGATTTCCGCCAGGTTGACCTCCAGAGTACTGACCTCCCCCTCCCAGAGCTGGATTCGCACGGCCTCGAGAAAGCGACGGCTCAACTCCAGGCCCAGGCCCCTTACCTCGAGACGGCGCGCCGCCGCGACCGAGCGGAAGTATGCGACGTCGATGTCGTAGACGGTCATCCGCACGACGTCCAAGGCGCGACCCTCGGCCACCGAGACACCATGGTCGGCGGCAGACTTCCGAAGCCCCCATTGTCCGGCCCACTCGAACTCCTGCGTGAGCAGGCCCTCAAAAGACCCCAGATTGCCGGGATCGATCAGTGAGGACACCTTCAGCTGGAACTCCGGGTTGAACCGGTAGACTCCCGCCTGCCGACGGTCACCCCTGGCTCCGGCGATCTGGGCGCGAGCCGCGACGATCTGGGGACTCGAGGCGAGCCCAATCCGGCGCGCGGCGTCGAGATCGAGGACCAGTGTGTCCGGCGCAAACCCGGACTCCTGGGCTCGAGTCTCGGTCGAGTCGGCGATAACCATCAGGAAGGCCGTCATGGCGAGGACGGCCACGGTGCGTGGTGCTAGCATCGGCTTCCTTCCGTGACGGCTATGCGATAGCCGGGTGAACCCACGGCGGATCAGCGGTCGGGCTCATGGGTTTCCGTCCGACCGTACCGGAGGTACAGAGCCGGTACGAGCAGCAGATTGAGAACCGTTGAGGTCAAGAGCCCACCGAGGATCACCACCGCCAGGGGGTGTTCGATCTCGTGGCCGGGCCGGCTCCCCCCCACGATGATGGGGAGCAACGCCAGGCCCGTAACGAGCGCCGTCATCAAGATGGGCGCCAGCCGCTCCTCCGCCCCTCGAACGACGAGCTCCTCACCGAACTGCACGCCCTCTTCCTCTTCCAGGTGCCGGTAATGGCTGACGAGCATGATGCCGTTCCGTGCGGCGATCCCGAGGACCGTGACAAACCCAACCAGCGCCCCAAGTGAGAGCACGCCGCCGGTCAGGGTTACACCCAGAACCCCCCCGATGAGGGCAAACGGGACGGTCAGGAAGACGAGGACCGCCAGCTTGGTCGATCTGAAGTCGGCATGCAGCACGAGGAAGATCCCCAGCAGCGCCAGCGCTGCAAGAGACAGAAGCCGGTTCCTCGACTCCTGCCGCGCCGCGAACTCCCCTAGCACCTCGGGATGGTAGCCGGCCTCGAAACTCAGGTCTCCAACTCGCTCCTCGATCTCGCGGGCCACGCGACCGAGGTCCCGACCGGAGACGTTACAGGTGACGTCGATCTTCCTCGAAGCACCCTCCCGGGTGACCTCGTTTCGCGTCGGCACCACCATAACCTCGGCTACCTCGCCGAGCGGAACCTGGCCACCGAGGGGCGTATCGATCATCAGCCGCCGCAGGGCCGCCGGGTCGCTCCGCACCCGTTCCACCCCCCAGAGCGCGATGTCGAAGACCATCTGGTCCTCGTAGAATTCCCCGACCTTCACACCTTTCACGAGCGTGGTCACCGCCCTCTGCACGTCGCCGGGCGTGAGTCCGAACCGACGGGCCGCATCCGGGCGGAAGCGGACGTCGATCTGGGGCACCAGAACCTGCGGCTGCACATGCAGATCCACGACGCCCTCCACGTCGGCGATCGCACGCTCGACCTCGCGCGCCTCCTGCTGCAGCACGTCCAGGTTGGGACCGTAGATTCGCACGACGATCGTCGCACCTGCCCCGGTGAGCACCTCCTTCACCCGCTCCCTCAGGTACGTCAGCAGGTCACGATAGAGCCCCGGGTACCCGTCCACCACGGCCTGGATCTTTGCCACGGTCGGGTCGTAATCGACCGACGGGTCGAGGCTGATCCACAACTCGGTGAAGTTCGGGCCCACAACTTCGTCCGCGACCTCCGCGCGGCCTGTGTGGGACCCGAAGTTGCGAACGCCGTCGATCGAGCGCAGTTCCCGGCTGGCCTGAAGCGTGATGCGGTTCATCGCCTCGAGCGACGTCCCGGGCTTCTCCACCCAGTGCATCAGGAAGTCGTACTCCTTGAAGCGGGGCAGGAATTCCTCGCCCAGAAAGGGGTAGACCAGCAGGGCCGCGCCGACCGACAGCACGATGATCCAGACGGCCCGGCGCGGCCGGGCGATGAACCGCGGCAGCAACTCTCGGTAGCGGGCCTTGAGGACCTTCACCAGAGGAACGTCCGCCTGCCGCTGCTCGGCCCGGGCCGGCAGGAGGATCAGGCAGAGGGCGGGCGTGAGCGTGAGCGCCACGACCAGCGAAGCCACGATAGCCAGGATGTAGGAGTAGGCGAGCGGCCGGAAGAACGTGCCGGCGAGGCCCTGGAGGAAGAACACGGGTAGAAAGACCAGTATGACGATGAGGCTCCCGTATACGACGGCGCTACGGACCTCCAGCGAGGCATCGAACACGACCCGGAACGCCGACTGCGGCTTGCCGGCCTGGGCGTTTAGCCGCAGGCGGCGCATGATGTTCTCGACATCGATGATTGCGTCGTCGACGACCACGCCCAGGGCGATCACGAGTCCGGCCAACACCATCGTGTTGATGGTCCCACCCTGATACCGAATCACCAGGGCGGCGGCGAGCAACGAGAGCGGCATGGCCAGCAGGCTGATGATCGCCGTGCGCCAGTCGTACAGGAAGGCGCCCAGGATCACGATCACGAGCAGGCAGCCGATGAAGAACGCGCGGTTGAGGTTATGGATGGACATCTCGATGAACGTTGCTGGCCGGAAGATCGTGGGATCGATCTCGACATCGCTAAGGCCCGGGGCAAGCGATTTCAGCGCCTCCTCCACACCCCGGGAGACGTCCAGGGTATTCCCCCAGGGTTGCTTCTCGACGATGAGCAGGAGGCCTGGGCCGTCGTTGATGATCGCATCGCCGATAGGCAGCGGGAAGCCCTCTACGACGTCGGCCACGTCACCGAGGGTGAGAACCGCTCCATCCCGGAAGGCGACGGTAACTTGAGCCAGGTCGTCAGTTGAAGAGATGTTCGCCCGGTGAGTGACGGCGAGGCGCTGGTTGGGCGTGTCCACGAACCCACCTGCACCCACGCTCACCGCGTCCCGGCCGGCGCGTTCGACATCGTCCAGCGTGACGTCGTGTGCCCGGAGACGGTCGGGGTCCACAAGGATCTGGAGCTGCCGATCGCGCTGACCCCAAATGGCCACGTTCGCCACGCCCGGCACGGACATTAGTCGCGGACGGATCGTCCATTTGGCCAGGGTCGTCAGCTCCATCTGATCGAGCACCTCCGAGCTCAGCCCGATCTTCATCACGCGGCTGGTGGACGAGAGGGGCGAGAGGATGACCGGCGGCTTCGCGACATCGGGGAGCAGAACGCTGACCCGGGTGACGCGCTCCTGAACCAGTTGCCGGGCCTCCATCAGGTCGGTGCCGCGCTCGAACAGCAGGACCACCGAGCTCAAGCCGAGAACCGACTTCGAGCGGACCGTCTCGAGCCAGGCAATCCCGATGAGCGCGTTCTCGATGGGGACGGTCACCAGGGCTTCCACGTCCTCCGTGGAGAGGCCGGGCGCCTCGGTCTGGATCTCGACCAGTGGTGGTGCGAACTCCGGAAAGACGTCGAGCGGCGCGTTACGAAGCAGACCGGGGCCCGCGATGATGAGCACCGCCGCGAGCGTCACGACGATGAGTCGAAGACGGAGAGCTGTTCGGATGATCGCACCCATCAGCGGACCTCAGTCAGTGCGCGATGCCGAATTCGGTGCTGAACAGCTCGGCCGCCCCGATCACCACAATGGGCGTCCCGGACTCAGGTCCACGGCTTAGCACTGCGAAATCCTCGACCACATCCCGCACCTCGACTCGGCGTCGGGCATAGACACCGTCGCCCAACGCTTCGTAGATCCACGTACCGCCGTAGACATCGTGGAGGACCGCGGACCACGGCACGACGACCCCCTCCGTAGCCCCCCCGAACTCGACGGAGACGCCCACCCGCTGGCCCGGCCGGTAACGGCCCTCGGGATTGTCGAGCCGATAGAACAGGTCAACGGAGACAGCGGAAGGGTCGGCGGTGGGAGGGCCCTGAATCGGGTATGCCACCTGCCCCGGCGCCTCGGGCGGATCCCCGGGTCCGACCACCGTGACCGGCACGCCACGGTCGATGGCGGCTGCGTCGCCAACATAGACCGGAACCCGCACCCAGAGAGGATCCGGTTTCACGATCTCCATGAGTGGGGCACCGTCCGAGACCGTCTGGCCAACGGCGAAGTGCACGCTGTTGACGACCCCCGATTCGGGGGCCTGCAGGGTGATGGGCGAGAGATCCCCGACGTCCAGATTCGCACGGCCCGTCTGGAGGAGGTCAAGACGGGCACGGGCCGCCCGTAGCACGGCTTCTGCACTGGCAAGCTCGGCCTGCGCGTCCTCAAGCTCCGCCATCGTTCCGACGCCGTCTCGCAACAGCTGCTCGGCCCGACGCCCTTTTGCCTGGGCGTTCTCGACTCGGGCTTCCGCTACGGTGATCTCCTCTTGAGCGCGGGCCAGCTCGCCCCCGCCGGGCAGGATGACGAGGCGAAGCAGCGGCTGACCCCGAGACACCCAGGAGCCCGCGGTCGGAGGCCGGCCCGTCTCGGGCGCCAGGACCGTGGCGGCCCGGGGCGCCGTCACCGTGACCGCTGCCCCCGGCGGGACCATGAGTTCACCGCCCAGCGTTCGACGCTGCGCGAGCGCCCGGCTCTCGACCGCCGCAACCTCGATTCCGATCCGCTGCTCCGCCTGCCGGGTCAGACGGATGGTCGTGAGATCGGCCTCGCTGGTCGGGTTGTCGATCTGGGCTGGAGGAGCCTCTTCCTCGGACCCTGAGGCACCACACCCCCAGAGGAGGAGGGCACAGAATAGGGCGCGCCATCGATTGCGGGGGGCAGGCTGCCTGAGAAAAGCCATTATCCACATCACTCGCTCTACAGACAAATGTCCGCCTCGTCCACCAGCGTTTTCACTTGGACATCGTTCAAGTCAGCGATCGTCATGGGGAGAGCACCACTCTCGCCAAGTCCAAACACCTGAACTTGCCAGAACGTTGAAGTCCCGTGGCTTCGCTCCAGGGACGGACGCCGCCAGGTCTGCGGTTGCCCGGAAGCCGCGCCAGCGGATTCCTCGCTGGCGGAAACACCAAGCGTCAGAGCCTGGGGCTTACGGCTCGGTGCTGAACGGAACGCTCAGATCCAGCTCCTTCCGAAGGTGTGCACTGGAGCGTACCACCTTCACCGAGCTGAACGCCATTGCCGCCTCGGCGATGGCCGGGTGCAGGAACCCGAGGATCGCCACCGGGATCGCGATCACGTTGTAGAAGTAGGCCCAGAAGAGGTTCTGGCGGATCTTGCGGAAGGTGGCGCGTGAGAGCCGGATCGCCCGCACCACGGCACTCAAGTCGCCCTGCACCAGCGTAACGTCCGCCGCCTCGATGGCGATATCCGTCCCGGTGCCGATGGCGATGCCCACGTTCGCCTGCTTCAGCGCCGGCGCGTCGTTGATCCCATCGCCCACCATGGCGACGTTCCGCCCCTCCGCCTGCAGCCTGCGCACCTCGTCCACCTTCTGGTCCGGGAGCACCTCCGCCAGCACGCGATCGACGCCGACCTCACGGGCGATGGCCCGTGCCGTCCGCTCGTTGTCGCCGGTCAGCATGACCGTCTGCAGGCCGAAGCGCTTGAACTGGGCGATGGCACGCTGCGAGTCGTCCTTGAGCCGGTCCGCGACTGCGATCACGCCGGCCAGCCGACCCTCCACGGCGACGAGCATGGCGCTCTTCGCCTCGTCCTCCAGGCGACCAAGCTCCGCTTCCAGCGCGCCTAAGGACACACCTTCGTCTTCCATGAGTCGGGCGCTACCGACGAGCACGAGACGGCCGTCGATGCGCGCCCGCACGCCTCGCCCCACCAGCGCCTCGAACTCGCTCGGCTCGAACACGGTGAGGCCCCGATCCACGGCCTCGGCGACGATCGCCTCACCCAGAGGATGCTCCGACCCCGACTCGGCGCTGGCGGCGTAGCGGAGCAGTTCCGCCTCCCGCCAGCCGGTGGCCGGCAGCATGTCGGTGACGCCCGGCACGCCGCGCGTGATGGTGCCCGTCTTGTCCAGCACGATCGTGTCCACCTGCTCGAGCGTTTGGATTGCCGCACCACTGCGGATCAGCACGCCGTTCTCGGCGCCCATCCCCGTGCCCACCATCAGCGCTGTGGGCGTGGCCAGGCCGAGGGCGCAGGGACACGCGATCACCAGAACCGCCACGGCGGCGAAGATGGCCAGCGAGACGGTGCCCAGGCTCGGGTCGACCCAGGGGATGAAGCCGGCGGCCCACTCCGCGATCCCGCGGAAGAGGTCGGGCAAGACGATCCAGACGAGAAACGTGGTCGCCGCCAGAGCCAGCACCGTGGGGACGAATACGGCGGTCACGCGGTCGGCGAACTGCTGGATGGGCACCTTGCTTCCCTGAGCCTCCTCCACCATGCGGATCACGTGGGCAAGGAAGGTGTCCTCACCGACGCCGGTGGCGCGGATCCGCAACAGGCCCTGCTTGTTGATCGTGGCGCCGATCACCTTGTCGCCCTGGCGCTTCTCCACTGGCATCGACTCGCCGGTGGCCAGCGACTCATCCACGGAGCTCTGACCAGCGATCACCTCCCCGTCAGTGGGGATCTTCTCGCCCGGCCGAACGACGAGGATGTCCCCAACCTCCACCTCCGCGATGGGGACCTCGACCTCCCGACCGTCGCGCTCGACCCGCGCCGTCTTCGCTTCCAGCGACAACAGCCTCTGGATGGCCGCTGAGGTGCGGCCGCGCGCCTTCGTCTCCACGTAGCGGCCCGTGAGATGGAAGGCCATGATCATCGCCCCCACGCCCGAGTAGTTGAGCAACCGCGGAAGCAGACCGAGATCGTGGCCTACGGTCACGAACCCGGTGGCGAAGGCGACCGATGAGCCGAGGGCGATCAACGCATCCATGGTGGGAGCGCGGCGGAGCAGGCTGCGGAATCCACCAGCCACTGTCTCCCACCCCCAGACGAAGAGGACCGGAGCAGCCAGGAGGATCATTCCGGCGTCGAAGATGATCGCGGACGGCCACTTCACACCGAGGACCATCTCCGGAAGCATCCAGGCGATGATCGGCGCAGTCAGTACCCAGGCCCACGCCATCCGCCTCTTGGCGTTGCTGACCTTGCGCTGGTCTTCGGCCAGCCGCTCCCGCTCGCGTGCCAACCGCCGCTCAGCGCCCGGCCGCTCCACCGCCGCCACCCTGTAGCCCGCCTGCTCCACAGCGTGCTGCAGGTCCGGGATGCGCACTCGCTCGGGCAGGTGCTCCACCGTCGCCTTCTCGGTGGCGAGATTCACGCTGGCCGAGCTCACGCCTTCCAGCTGGGCCAGCGCGCGCTCGACATTCTGCGCGCAGGAAGCGCAGTGCATCCCCGTGATCTCCAGGACGACCTTCTGGGTTCTGCTGCGCACCGCGTAGCCGGCCGTCTCCACGGCCCGCTTGAAGTCCTCAAAGCCCGTCTGGCTGAGGTCGAACTCGACAGTGGCCTTCTCGGTGGCGAAGTTGACGCTCGCGGCCTTGACCCCGGGCACCCTCTGCAACGCTCGCTCCACGGTCTGCGCGCACGAGGCGCAGTGCATGCCCTCGATTTCTAGGGTCTCTGTCGCTGCAGGCTCTTGCCTCAGCAGTCCACTCCCCAACGTTCGATCTTCCATCGCGCTTAGATTTTCGACGACATCTTCGGCAGTAAAACCTCTGAGAATCCGCAGGAACAGGCCGGGCGCGACAACTACGCGTCCACGGCTGCGCGCCCGGTCCCTAACCCGCGAACCATCGGCTCTAGTTGTGCGGCGGAGGCGGGGGCACGGCCTGGTGATGTCGGTGCATACCGCCTGCCTCCATCCCGGGACCGTGCATGTGTGGCTGCCACTGCAACCAGTGATGCCGGAACAGGTGCGCACCCTCCTTCCATGTCTCAAGCTTCTGCCGCTGTGACTCGTTCAAGACCTGCAGCGACTCACGCTCGACCTTCAGGTGACTCTTCGCCATGCCGGCGTGCACCCGGGCCATCTCGTCGATGGAACTGTCCAGCGCGGCCCAGTCGCGCTCGGAACGCGCTCTCACCATCGACTCATGCAGCTCCTGCACGTTCTCGTGCATCCCTTCCATGAGCGCGTGGTGGTCCTCGCGGATCTTCTCCAGTCGGCTCACCTGATCGTCCGACAGTCCCAGCTCACTCCTCAAACCGAGCAAAAGGCCCGGGCCCACACGCTCGAAGTCCATCATACCCGGCGTACCGTGCATCCCCATTCCACGCATCATCATGCCAGGCATCATCATATCGTGCATCCCCATGTGCGGAGCCATCCGCATCCCCTGGGGAGCCATACGTTGCGTCTGACTCGTGTCCTGCGGTGTTCCCCAAGTCGGGCCCTGCTGGCTGCCGTGAGTGGAGCCGATCCCGCTGACGGACGGCGAGATGGCCAGCGCCATTGTCAGTCCAAGTCCCGTAAGGCGAGTGTGCATCACCAATCCCCCTTCCTACCTCCATGTAACAAGTCACGCTGCGGTGACCCCATCGCGGCCGAGAAGACCCCATTCACCGCTCGTTCTCCCGACCTACTTCAGCGCAAGTAGCGGTACAGGAGATCGACGATCTCCTGCCTGACCTGCGCTGCGGGCTCGCCTCCCTTCTTAATGGCGTGTGTCGCGCAGCGCTCCAGGTGGTTGCTCAGCAGCAGCTTCTCCGCCCCGCGCAGCGCCGAGTGCACGGCGGCGAACTGCTGCAGGATGTCAGGGCAGTAGCGCTCGTCCTCGACCATGCGCTGAATTCCCTCAATCTGACCCCGCACACGGGCGAGGCGCTTGAGCAGATCGCGCTTGGTGGATGCGGCGATCCCCATGGCGTGGATTGGCTGAGGCTGTGCAGCTGTCATGGTATCCTGTTGCTGGGGCTCCTTATGCTATACTGCGGTATAGTATAGCGTTCGCCGCAGAGGCCCTCAACCCCCAGCCCCCGGCTGCCTCCCCTCCCCACTCCACTACGCCTTACCCCCGCGGCCGCGGCCCCCGGACACGTCTCCTTCGATTGCTAGACAGAAGAGCGGGCCGGGGTGACCGCCTTGATTGAGGGGGCTGCCGGCTGACCCCCTCCACCCTCAGGCGCCACCCCGTGCCCGCTGTGGTGGTATGTCCCCTGTGACTAGCCCTCAGGGGGCGGCGGCGGTACGGGCTGGCGACGCCAGCGCAGGCCCCTTCCCCTCCGCATGTCCTGCCAGCGGTGGAAGCGCTGCTCACGGAGCAGGCGTGCTGCTCCCTGCAGAGTGTCGAGCTTCTCGCGCTGCTCGTCGTTGAGCAGGCCCAGCGATTCCCGCTCGAGGCTCAGGAAGCTCTTGGCCCTCTCGGCACCCAGCCTGGCGAACTCGTCGATGGCGTTCTCCAAGGCATCCCAGTCGCGCTCGGAGCGCGCCTTAGCAAAGGATTCCCGCATCTCGGCGAGCCGGTCGCGCATCGTCTCCATCGCGGTCCCGTGGTCTTCCTGAAGCTTCTCCAGCCGTCCAACCTGCTCGTTAGACAGCTCCAGCTCCGACTTCAGCCGCAGCAGCAGGCCGGGACCAACATGGCCGGGGCCCGTGAGGGCGCGTGCCCGCAGGCCCATGCCATGCTGCCCCAGCGGGACAGCGAGTGCTCGCGCCCGCGAACGCGGAGCCCGCTGCCGCGCCTGGGCCACCGCCACCTCGCTCGTCGACAGCACGAGGGCGAGCGCCAGTGTCAGCCCCAGCGCTGCAACTCGAATATTCATTGAGAACCTCCGTTCAGTTGCCGGTTCATCCGTGTCTCGTCTATATGACAGCTAACTGGCCCTGAACGTTAATGGGACGCCCTGGCAACACCGGCGTAGCGGACCCCAGCCATCGCCTTGGGCGGCGGAGGAAGGGAAAGTGGACGGCTGTCAGCGCGTCGCTCGACCGCGCAGATAGGCGGTGATCGAGTCCAGCTCTTCGCTGGTCAGAGGCTCAACATCACTCACTGCCATGATTGCCTGCATCTCGCCGATCAGACGCTCCCACCCGGTCACGGTATGCGCCCTGGGTGAGGGTGTCTCATGGCAGATCGAGCACTTCTGGACGAAGAGGGTCCGACCGGGACCCGGTGTCAGCTCGCCGGGTTGGGCGACGGGCAGCGCGTACCTCTGCAGATAAGCGAGCAGCGTATCCACGTCCTGCGGCGCGGGGTACTCAGCGCTCTCATACCCCGCCAACACGACCTCCCCTACTAACCCGGTGGTGAGCGGGCCGCCTAGACGGTCCTCAAGCTGCTGCATGCGGAGAAGGTTGCGTCTCACCAGGATCGGCCACTCAACGGCGCTGTGCATCTGTGGGGTCGGCAGCCAATGGCACTGTACGCAGTAGACCTGGAGCAAGCCAGCGCCTCGCGAACCCGGCTCCGGAAGGTCCTCCGGCTGGAAGTCGTTGGGCGGCAGACCTACGCCGATCGAGCTGATCATTCGCCAGCGCTGCCCGCGCTCGAGGTTGGCAGTGAGCGTCCCCCCTAGTTCAGCCAGCACGCTGTCGATCACGGCCACATCAACCGGCTGTTCGGAGGCACCTTGATCACACGCGGCGACAGCTGTGGCAAGGATGATCGCCGCGAGGATGTTGCTCGCACGCAACCGCCATTGCAGCCGTAGCGGCCCACGCCCTTCGCAAGCGCTGTCAGCCCAGGATCTCCTGTACATTCTCTCTCCCTTCCACACGACAGAAGGGTCGCCGTTGACCCACGTGGGTCTAGGCCGCCCGCGAGCGACCTCGGACACCGGCCAGTCCAACCAGCGTATAGTCCGCTATGGCGATTGCCGAGGCCACCGCCACCGCGACCATGAAGACGCCGACCCGATCAGGTGCCAGAAGCAGCACAAAAAGCGTCACAATCTGCAGGAACGTGACCAGTTTGCCACCGGGGCGCGGCTGAGTCGGAATGTCGATCCCCAACAACTTCGCAGTCAAATAGGCCGTGCCCACGTAGAGATCTCGTGAAACCAGAATCACGAATCCCAGCCAACCCAGATAGGGGCCTCGCAGGAAGGCCGCCAGCGCGACTGTGACGAAGAGCTTGTCGAAGAGCGGGTCGATGAGCGCCCCCGTCCTGCTCTCCATCCCCAGGCGCCGGGCGAGCCAGCCGTCCAGCGCGTCGGTCAGCGCACCCAGGAACAGCAACACGCCGCGCCAGAGCAAGCCGTCGACGGCAAAGAAGGCGGCGGCGATGGGCAGTCGCAGCGCCGAGACGACGTTCGGCACGCTCACCAGCCCTGTGCGTTGCCCTGCCGTCGCCTCAGCTCCCTTCACAGGCGGCATGTCGTAGCCAACCACTGATGATCCGGTACTCTCTCCGGTTTCGGTTCCTTTCTTACACTATATGCCGCCCCCGCTGCGACCGCGAGGCCCGACGCCTACCTGTGCGCCTGAGCTGACTCTCAGTCTGAGCCCTTGCCGCCCACCAAACGCTGTAACACGGTGCGAAACGGGGTCGGATCGATCCCGAAGACCTCGCGCAGCACATTCTTCTCGCCTGGCACGATGCTCTCTTCGAGCAACATGGTGAGCTGCTCCGAGTTGATCGGCGTGGGTAAGCGCCAGTTCGTTGCCAGGTCGACGAGCGGGCTGATGAGCCTCACCGGGAGGTGAAGCCTCGGCCGCTGCAGCCCGAACTCTTCGCAGACGATCTCGAGGATACGATTGTAGGTGAGCTTATGGGGCCCGCCGATCTCGTAACATTCGCCCACCAGGTCGTCACGCTCGACTGCCTGCACCAACGCTGCCGCTACATCTTCCACATCCACAGGTTGAAGTCTATAGCTGCCATCGCCGATCACCGGCGTTACCGGCAGGAAGCGAAGCAAGCGCAGGAGCGTATCGACAAACTCCCCGCCGCGTCCGACGGTGATCGAGGGACGGAAGATCGCGTAGGGGAGGTGGGATCGGCGCACGAGTTCCTCCGCCTCGATCACCGTC
>Ga0209635_10000092_pt1 | contig 51286 bp, 57 predicted proteins | sample DeeMarSWOR230_32_FD_187463 | JGI IMG/M metagenome (GOLD analysis project Ga0209635, IMG submission 187463) | Marine sediment microbial communities from White Oak River estuary, North Carolina - WOR-2-30_32 (SPAdes) (version 2) | ecosystem: Environmental > Aquatic > Marine > Intertidal zone >...
AAAGACCTTGCAGCACGATACGAAAAACTGAGCAGCCAACTTGCCGAACAATATTACAACCAAGATGCAGGCTTAACCTACAACCGCGAACAGATGAAAAAACTCGCCCAGCAACTCACAGACATAAGCAAAGAATTCCTAGAAAAATTCACCGAGCCAAGAAGCATGTACCTAGCATCCATAGCGACAATTGCCGAAGCCGAAAGACTCGAAGTTGAACTTGACTTTCACGACCAACGAATGGAAAAAATCTCCACCGAAAAGCACCGCATTGACGGAAAGAAGGTTAACTGGGGAAACTGGCGGCAATTCAACTCTCAGACAAACGACGCCCAAAAACGCAAAGAAGTTTTCGACGAGTTTATAGCTAAAGCTCCCACAATCTCGCATCTAGTGGAAAAACGGATGAACATCTCAAAAGAAGTCTACAAACGATACGGTCTCACACCACTAGATAGCTACCTAGAACTCGAACAAACCAGCTACGACAAACTATCAAACCTCCTCCAAAAACTCGGTGACGGAGCCAAACAAACATTCCTAGCCGTCGCAAACCACTTCGCACCCCAAGTTCTCCTCAAAACCACAACAGAATACTACGACGACTTCTACACATGGCGTGGCAGAGTCTACAAACCTTTAAACAAATACCTCGAAGGAAAAAATCCACTTAAAGAAATTAAGCTATTCCTAGAAAACTTGCGTTTCGACCCTTCCACCATCAAAGTCGATGACGAAGACCGCCCAAACAAAAGCCCAAGTGCCTCGTGCTGGGGCATCCAAGTTCCCAATGACGTCAGAATACTGTACCGAAAAGTTTCTCCATTCACAGACTTCGGCAGCGTATTCCACGAGTTCGGCCACGGTATCCACGGCAAAAGCGCCAACCCCGAAGATTCTGTTTGGAAAAGATATATTGTCCCTATGAGCGTCGCCGAGACTTTCAGCATACTCATAGAAAGTGTCGCAGAAAACCCGATTTTCCTCCGACAAGACCTAAAGCTTGAGGAAACAGCTATCAGAGAAATCGTTGACCGAGTTAGATTCATGAGTCTCGCCTTCCTAACCTTTTACGCAGCAAACAGTGTCATGAAAATGGAGTTCTGGAAAAACCGCTACACCGTAGAGCAGGCCGCTCAAAGATGGCAGGAACTGACAAAACGCTTCTTTATCGAAACGCCTGGCAACTACTGGATTCTTCATCACGTTATGCCTAACTATGACATGTATTCTCCAAGCTATGTCATAGCAGCAGTCAGAGTTGCAGCTCTAAAAGAAAAGCTTGCTCAAGACTTTGGTGAGACTTGGTGGAGAGACCCTAAGGCTGGAGAGTTCATTATGCAACTTGCTCAGACAAGGGGAGAGTTTAACATCAAAGCATGGAAACTTGACCCAGACATGTACTTAAACGAGCAAAAATCTATAAGCTTCCTAGAATAACCCTAGTCTCTTACTTCGCTCCGCAATAGGAACAAAGACAACCGACGAAAACGATGCCTGTTAATCTTCTTTCTTAACATGACGTAGCGAACGCAGCCACAAGGCACCCCAGACGACCATGAAAACTATAACTATCCAAAACATAACAATCAGCAACTGCACCGCGGAGACAGCCATATCTTCAAACATGTCTTATCAACAACATATCACTATTCAAAGCATCCTAAAAGCAAAGTTCCGTTGTTGAAATGCTCGAAACTTCGAGATAATTCAATTAAGATATATTACAATCTACGTAGTAACCCATTTATTACAATAGACAATATAGTGTTGTCTAACCATAAACGGAGAAAAGGAGAAGGCGTTACGGAGCTGAGAGGAAACCCCTATGCCTCCTAACCCCCTCTCAGCAATGATCAACCCAAACAATTTTTATTTGCAGTTGACCGAAGAAAAACAGCATTATTTGATGTTGTAGATTTAGAGGTTTCCTAAAAACCCATTACAATTAAGAAATCAAAACACTACAGACTTATTTGCGAAGTTTCAACCGATGAAGAATAGACGTTGACTTGTTTCTTTCTTTTTCCTTATTTCTTGCAGCTTCAAATAAAGCGTGAAAGATTGTGTAGTTTTCTGAAGGTAGCTTTGCTGCTTTTTTCTTTTTTCTCATCGGTCTTCTCCGTCATCATTCCTCGCAGCATTGTATATCAACCATGCTTCACATCGAAAATATGTCGAGGTGAACAATATCTCTTTTAAGCTGATATTTGGGTGGTGGCGGGCCCGTCGGGAATTGAACCCGAGACCCCCGGGTTAAAAGCCCGGTGCTCTATCCTTGCTGAGCTACGGGCCCACAGATAGTTTCACAATTAAAGCCAAATTTGATGTTCTTTAAGTTTGCGTTATCTTTCATATGCTTAGTTTTGAGAAAAATAGAAATTAAGCTTTTAAGTAACTTATTGCAAGGAGGCGGCATGTCTGAAACGTTTTTTGGAAGAGTTAACCCGCGAAAAGGCGCCTGGACCAAGTCCTTCCTTTTCAGTGGTTCATGTGATTAAAGCTTTAGAGTTGGTTGCGGAAAAGCCGATTGGTAGAAATAAGCTTTCAAGGGAACTGGTTTTGGGAGAAGGTGCAACGCGGACATTGATTGAACGGTTGAAGGATTATGACTTGATTAAAGTGGATAGAGCGGGTTGCATTTTTTCCAAGAAGGGTGAAAAGTTGTGGAATGCTCTGCAAGTAGTTCTTCCTAGAAAGAATATTTTGGAGAGGAGTGGGTTGACGCTTGCAGCGTTCAATGTTGCCATGTTGGTCAAAGGAGGCGGCGACAAGGTTAAGTTCGGAATGGAACAGCGAGATGCTGCTTTGTTGATAGGGGCTAAGGGGGCAACGACTATGGTCTTCAAGAATGGAAAACTTAGATTTCCTTCAGAGGGTAGAGATGTTGCTAAAGATTTCCCAAAGATTTATAGAAATCTTATAGATTCACTTGAGCCTCAAGAGAATGATGTAATTGTTATTGGTAGTGCGGACACTTTAGAAAAGGCAGAGTATGGCGCTTTGGCAGCGGCGTGGAGTCTCCTTAATAACCAAGATGTTGCTAATAGGTAAATTTCTCTCCGCCAGCCAATATCCGCTCTAACACCATATTTAGATTTGTCATCCCATCATTAGTTTTTGCTGAGACTGGAATTAAAAGAAACTGAAGCCCCAATCCATAGATCGCATGCATCATGTCACGACTTAACAGACGCTTCGTGCCTTCTAACTTCTCATCAATTGCCATCTCTAACGTTTTCGAATTTGCCGACCAATCCACAATACTGTCCACTTTTTCTTGCGGCAGAAGGTCACATTTTGACAATACGTGAGCTTGAGGAATTAAAAAACGGTTGTAAACTGCAGCCGAGAGAAAAAGGTTCGAAACATAGTTTAAAGGGTTAAGAGAGAACACTGAATCAAAGAGATAGATAATGGCCTTTTGCTCTTTGGTTAATTCCTCTGCAATGTATGGACCACTGGCTCTAAAAGCAAAAAGTTCTATCTGCCCCGGTGTGTCAACTAGGACAAAGTCTGCGTTAAGCTCTTCAACCTCCGTACTCAATGTATCCGCCTGTTCTGCAATAAGGTCAGCAGCCATAATCAAGGCTCCATTAGGACCTAAACGATATTCCTCCATTAGATCTGCTATGTTTACGTAGTCCCTTACGTCCAAGTCAGGCGTATATGGCAACGTCACAACGCCCGGGTCTAAATTCATAATTGCCACGTTTTGCTTTGATATTTTCAACCATTCTGCAAAAGCCGCTGTAAGCAGACTTTTTCCTGACCCCGCTGTACCGACAATAAAAACAACGAACAAAGTTCCACCTACACAATCAGCTTAGAATCTACATTCTTGCTTATTTCCTTTTTTCAAAGGATAGTTGCTTCAGGAACCCGAATTTTCAATCATCTTTTGGTCAAAATCTAGCCTGCACCCTCACCGCAACCAAACAAAAATCTATACTAAAAAGAGAAAAAGCCTTTCTTTATCCAAAAAGCCATCAATGTTTTTCCGCTTTAACGGTTTTGATTTTTCCACCCTTTGCTTTAACAATCTCTGAAAGCTGAATCAATACTCTGCCAACTCGTTTCTTCGCTGTCTCAACGTCTTCTGCTGTGGTGGAGAGATGTAGCTCTATTTTTGGCTGTTTCTCCTTGCCCATAGGATGAGATTTAACGTAAATGTAAGGATTATCGTGCATAACTTGATTTATAAGAGGCGCCATCTCCGACTCCATGATCCCAGCGACGTAAAGGCTTGCTTCATAAAATGTCAGATTGCCAGCTGCTGCTTGAAGAATTGGCAAAAGTGAGTCTTCGAAAATTGCCTTCATTTCTGAGGGAACCCCAGGCAACACAAAAGTAGTAACGCTGTTGTTTTTTATGGTTACTGCTGGTGCAGTGCCGACAGGGTTTGGTAGGGGCTCTGCTCTTTTGGGAAGTTTTGCCATTTTAACCCTTGCTGGAGTCAACTCGAACTTTTCGTGATCCATTTCCTTTGCATATGTGGCGTATTTTTCCTTAACCATCTTCAAAGCTTTCTCATTTAATTGGAGCTTGGAGTCAAAAGCTTCAGCGATGCCTTCTAGCGTCTTATCATCAAAGGTGGGTCCTAAACCTCCCGTTGTGATTATAAATTGTGAATTTCGATGAAACGCTTCCCTCAAGGCTTTTGCGATTTCTTTTATATCATCGCCGATAACGGTTACTCGGCTGACAGAAAGCCCAAGAGAAGTTATTCTCTTTGCCAGCCACTGAGCATTCGTGTTGAGTGTTTTTCCAATCAGCAATTCGTTGCCCACAGAGACTATTTCTACGTTTTTATCCATTTTTGAAATCACTTTATTGAAATATAGGAGTATTGTTTAGAAGCTATAATTGTAGCGAAAAAATAAAAATCAATTGTCTACGCTGGTTTACCGCTATGCAGCGCATCTGTCTTATTTCTTCTTGCCAAGCCACCATTTAAGGTATTCTTTGCGCGTTTTCTCACGTTCTTCGCTGTCTGACTCGAGCTTTGGCCGCAATCGTTGTCTCAGCTCAATCAGCTCTTGATGCGTAACTGAGAGTCCACAGCTCTTGCATACATAGCGTTTCGTCATGGCAATGTATTGCATTTCGCCGCCACACTCTGGGCAATAGGGCATTTCAGTTTTCTTCCTTGACATAACAGACTAGTTCAAAGAGAAATAGCTTTTGGTCCAGAGAAGTTAAGAAAATCCCCCCAATTTCTTGCTAAAGTCAGCATACAGAAGATTATTATTCTGACATTGGTTTCTCTAGTTTTATGGAAATATTGAATTTTGTCGTGACTATAGTTCTTGTCACGGCTTCTGGTGCTCTAGCCCCCGGTCCTCTGTTTTTTGCCAATCTTTCCCAAGGCGCCAAGTCGGGAGCTAAGAGCGGTTTAGTGTTCTCTGTTGCACACACTTTGGTTGAGTTCACACTTGTTATGCTGTTAGCCCTTGGGCTCTTATCTGTTGCAAGCGAATTTACAGTGAAACTTATTATTGGAGTCGTTGGAGGAATAGTTCTCATTGCTTTTGGAGCTATGCAAATCCATAGCTCCCTTACTTCAAAATTTGATAAGCCACAACCCAGTGAAGCAGCTTCTCACAACTTCTTTCTAATAGGCTTGGCCTTCACAGGTTTGAATCCCTTCTTTATCATTTGGTGGCTTACTGCTGGAGCACAACTTATCATAATCTCCCTCGAGTTCGCATCTCTAGCTGGTGTTGTGTTCATGTATCTTTGCCATGTGTGGATGGATTACGCTTGGCTTACAGCAACAGCCCACTTCGCAAAGATGGGAGCAAACGTTGTAGGATTTAAATGGTATAAACTTATTATGGCAGTGTTCGGGGTAGTCTTAATCTACTTTGGACTAACCTTTATTGTCAGCTCTCTCACGTTATAAAATTGCGTAATCCTGCTTTCTTAGCAAACTGGACAGCGTTTTCTCTTTCAGAGCTGGTTAATCGTCTACGTAGCTCAGGAATTTCGTGGGCGCGCCATTCAGGTCTATATTGAAACATAATGTTTGTTCGTGTCGTGGACCCGAGATTTTTGCTTATCCACTCTAAAATTTTTTCGACACAGCAATCTAAATGACCCGGTAAAACTAGGACTCGGATGAGTAGTTCGCCATATTTTCTTCCATAGATGTGGTTGCAGGTGCAGGTTTCCCAGTAGTTTTGGGCGTCGGATATGTGTTTAGCGCATTTGTTGTTTCCATACTTGAAATCAAGAAGATAAACGTCCACGAACCCTGCGAGAAGTTTAGCTGTTTCTTGACTGTAGTAAGAGTTGGAGTTCCAGACAACCGGCACGTTGACGTTAACGTGTTTGAAGGTCTCAAGCCATTGAGCGAGCCATGGTGTTGGGTCGCCGCCTACCAAGTTGATGTTTCGACAACCGTTATTGCGCAAATGCTCCACCGCTCTCGCAAGACGTTCAAGAGAGTAAATTTCCCCCGCTTCCATCCACTGCGATATAGTCCAGTTTTGACAGTGGCGACAACGCATGGTGCAACCGAGAGTGAATATGGTTCCAGAGGGCACGAGTTCTGGTTCTTCGCCCATGTGCTCAAACATTGTAGAAACTGTGATTTGGGTGCCACATTTGCAGTAGCCTAATTCACCTTCTTTTCTGTTGATGCCGCATCGTCTGGTGCAGAAGTGGCAGCTTTCTAAGATGTGGTTTGCGATTTCAATCTTCAAATCTAAGAATGATTGTGGGGGTGTTTCCAGCTTTTCTAGGCTTGTTAGACGATTATCGATTTTCTTTTCAAGTTTACAAAATTCCTTTAACAGTCGATTGTGTAATTTCCATAGCTTTTCTATGGAGTAGTCTTTGTTGAAGTGGGCGGCGAGTTTTCGGGCAATCAAGAATTTGGTTACTTTGCTATTTTGCATGACATCAAAGTATCTGCCTAAACTTGCGTGAGCATTCTTGTCTTTCAAAACAGCTGTTGCATCAGGTCTTAGGATCGCCCACAAAGTTAACCATCAAGAAAAAATAGTGTTAAACGCCAATTTATATGGTTGGGATTTTTTACTAAAAAGGCGATGTAGATTTAATGTTAGAAAACGTTATGAGACTATTTTCCTTTCTTAGTTTGGTGACGTTAGAATAGAGCGTAAGGATAGGCAACTCCAGTTGGATGTAATTCTCCTTTTATTGGTATGTTGTGTCCGCATGCTGGACAACGCATGTCTTTAGCTAAGTTCCATTTCACTATATCGAAGCCGAAACGTTTTATCAGCAATTCATTACAGTTGGGACAGTAAGTGTTTTCAAAACGATGCCCTAACACATTCCCCAAGTAAACATAATTCAAACCAACTTCTTTACGAGCCACAAGATAAGCTTCCTCCAAAACAGCCACCGAAGTCGCAGTTTGCCCAGTAATCTTATAGTTTGGATGAAACCTCAAAACATGAAAGGGCGTGTCTTCGCCCAAATTATCACGAACCCAAATCGCCAGCTCCTTAAGTCTATTCATCGAATCTCCAATTTTAGGCACTACAAGGTTGGTGATTTCAATGTGGATGTCGTTTCGCTTCATCTCTATCAACGACTCGAAAATAGGCTTCACTGAGGGCACTGACGAAAACTTCTTGTAAAATTCCGGGTCTGCCGCTCCTTTAAAATCCACTGTAGCTGCGTCTAGGTAAGGAGCAATAGTTTTCACTGCTTCTGGCGTCATGTAACCGTTTGTCACAAAGGTGTTGAAGAACCCCACACCGTGAGCTATTTTCGCAGTATCGTAGGCATACTCAAAAAATATCGTAGGCTCAGTGTATGTGTAGCTTATTCCTTGACAACCATTATCCCTCGTAGCCTTTACTACTTCCTCTGGCGGAAAATGGTGTCCAACGATGTCTTTTTCTTGACTTATCATCCAGTTGTCACAGAACTGACAGCGGAAGTTGCAGCCTACTGTGGCTATTGACATTGTTAGGGCGCCTAGGTGAAAATGAGCGAGAGGCTTTTTGATTATAGGGTCAACACATGCAGAGCAAGCTTTAGCGTAGTTTAAGGAGTATAGCGTGCCTTTCTCGTTTTTTCGAACTAAGCAGAACCCTGTTCCCCCGTCATTTATTTTGCAGTGGCGAGCGCACAGGTAGCAGTGCACATTGTTTTCAGGTAGTTTCTCGTACAACATGGCTTCGTGAAGTGACAACTTGTTCATTCCTCGTATAGGTTATTGTTTGTTTTCTTAATACGTTTTGTTTTTAGTAACCCTTAAATATTACCTTTTGGTAATTACCTTTTGGTAATCAAAAGGTGAAGACAAAATGAGTGTCAAAGTGCTACTAGTCAAGAACAACAAAGTATTGATGGAACTACCTCTTTCTGCAGACGCTTGGCCACGAGATCGTCTACAAAGAGAGCTTACATCCTTTGAGGAAGAATATGAGAGATTCACAAAGCTTTTTGATGCCCTTTCCCACCAGACAAGGCTTCGCATGGTGAAACGACTGTTTGAGGAGGATGACTATACGCTTGGGTTTACAGATTTTATCAAAGAACTTGGATTGAACCCGAAGATTGTTTGGCAAAATACTAAGAAGCTTTGTGATAGCGGTTTGTTAGAGAAGGGTGAGGACGGCAAATACAGTTTTTCCGAACCGGGAAAAACTGAGTTTTTGATGCTCAGCTTTGTTCTAAGACATCTACGAGAAATGTTTGAAAGCATTGAAGGGAGGTGAAAAAGGATTATGACGGATTTTTATGAAGACGATGAAGTTTTTCGAGACATCAATAGCTTCTATAAACGTTTGATGGAACGCATGTTCAGAGAGATGCAAGATTTCGAAAAAGCCGTCAAAGGTGGGCACCTCAAAGGCGATTGGGCTATCAAGCCTATTAACGAGCCCGGTGTAAGAGGATATGTTGCAAAGGGACAATTCCAACTCGATGGTAAACCAGCCAGTTTTCCAAGACGTGTTCTTGAGGAGAAACTTGAACCGCTTACTGATGTTTTCGAGGATGAGGAGGCTGTCAAGATTTACATAGAGTTGCCAGGTGTTGACAAAAGCGACATTCACCTTGACATGACAGATGGATTTGCTGAGATAAAAGCCAAGAACCTCTTCAAGAGGGTGAAGCTGCCCACTGCGAATATTGACTTTGAGAAGGCTGCTGCGAGCTACAAGAACGGTGTGCTTAAGATAACCATCCCGAAAATTCAGAAAACTGTGGGAGATGAGAAGAAGCGAACTATAAAGATTGAGTAAGGGAGGATAGTTTGGCGTGGAGACTGAAATCCTTAACATAGACTACAACAAGTATGTTAACTTACTGGGTACAGCGCATTTCACCAGACGAAGTCTCTCAGAGGCTTATGAGGCTGTGAGGAAGCTAAAGCCTACAGACTTAGCGGTAGAGCTTGATATGCAGCGGTTTCAGTTTTTGAACAGACGGTGTGCCTTTTGTCCTGAACGCGAGTTTTGTACGGGGAGATGTGAGTTTGTTGGGGCTGTTGATGCGTTGGGTAATGTGAACGCGAATGTTTGGCTCATTGACATGTCTGAGAAGGAGATTGCGATGAGAGTTAGACGGTTGTTGCCTCCTTCTAGGTTGTGGTGGTTTTCTTTGGTGAGTTTTCCTTTTTGGCGTGGGCGCAGTGATGATGAAGTTTGGTTGTGGGAGAGGGGATATAAGGATGAGGTCTTGAACAGATATGCGAGAAGGTTGGAGGCTTTGCGTGCAAGGGCTCCTCATGTTTGGCGGGTTTTGATTGACGAGCGGAATGCGTTGATGGCTGCTCGGTTGGCATGGATTGTGACGCAGAAGTTGAATAAAGGTGAAGAAGTGAAGGTTTTGGCTTTGACTGGGGCGGCGCATGTTATTGGTATCAGCGGGTTATTGGGGACTCCTGTGCAGATCAGGGAGGAGTTGCAGGAGTTAGGGTTGAGATTTACGGTTCCAAGGCTTATCCGAAGGATAAGTGTAAACTGAATTAAAGTTTCGTTTTTTTGGGTGTGTATCACTCTTAGACCTATGGAGGTTTTATTTGGTTCAAAATAGGTTCAAAGAGACGTCAAATATGGTTTAGCATTATTTTAAGATGTATCAAAGGGGTGATGAGTCATTTTTGTGTTTGTCCAATTTTTTGTTTCAGTTTGACAGCTTCTTCGGTGTATATTTTGAGTTGACGTTGGTGAATTTTCCTTGCAGGCAAAGTTTCTCGTGCATAGAGTAAGGGGATTACGGCTATGAAGAGAAAGAATGAAGCTAGTGAGAAAGCGCTGGTTTCAGGAATCAACGCAACATAAGGAGCAAAAAACAAGGATACTATCTGAGTCAAAAAAAATGGGGTTTGTCCAATAGCATAATACTTTTCTCGGCCAAATGTTGACAAATCTCCCCATATCACAATTACGAATAACACCCATAACAATCCTAGAGCTATGCCATCCATAATGAAGTAGAAGATCCACGAAATCAATATTTGTGATACTAGACCTATTATTGCATATGCTACTCCCAATGAAATAAAGCCGAAAATCAAAACTCGCTTTCGTCCAACCCAATCTGACAGCACGCCTGCCACGAGAGCTGAAACACCGGCGATTATTGGTTCCGTGATAGTCATGAGAAAACGAAATTCTCCTATGTGGGGATCTAGAACCAATCCCTCAAAACCATCTACGAAAGAGAACATAAACCATGCAACAAAATACAGAATAAACGTTTTATTTTGAAAAACTGCAGCCAATGAAAGTGGCTTCCTGTCAGTAATCTGGTAAAAATCTTTCTTGGGCATAAGAAGCAATATTGGCAAACTCCACCCTCTCCATGCAGCAAAAATGATCACACTGGTCGTGAAATCTAACATTGACATAGCTATCACAACAAGAGGAACACTAAAAGTAGTTATAAACAAACTAACTCCTCCAACTTTTCCTCGTTTTTCAATCGGAACACAGTCTGCAAAAAAACTCAAACATGAAGGTATTCCCAGACCAAGTGAAACCCCAATAAGGACTATCGCAAATAGTGCAGCAAATAGTGAAACTAGGGAGACCTCAAGAAACAAGGAGGAAATAGTTCCAAAAAGCAACCAAATGTAGAACACGCTAGTTTTACGGACTTTTTCTAAAGAGATTGATCCAATAAATGCGGATACGATTATTGAAGCAGGAAAAGCCAAACTCAGAAGCAAGTTTTTGTCAAAGACCTTTGCGATTTCAGTCACAATCTTTTGCCCAATGAAAAACCAAGAAAAAGTGTTAACCAAAAGAACGGAAGCTACCACATAGTCTCTTCTGAACTTAGTTCCACTTTGAATCCAAGTGAACATCTTTGCCACTACACAGTGCAACATGTTCACTTTCTTGTGTTTTCCAAATTAAGGTTAGGAATAGAAAATAAATATTTCAAATTCAGAATCTGGAAGTGTTTATCTGTCGAACAAAACGCTTAAATAAGTTGTTCGACACAAATACAATTTGTGAGAACTATGAAAAGGGTAAAGAAAATTCGAAAGGTTCCGGCTCGATGGAGCTCCGGTTGGTGGGGCCGCTAAACTCTTATTTTTTCGTAGTTTTGGCAGTTCTATCATATAATCGTTTCTTTTTGGTAAATTTTAAAGACTTACTTCTTTTTTCATAAAAGGAGCTCTGATTAAAGACTCCAATTCTGTTCTACAAAACCTTAGCTTTTCCAATCCGATCATTCCTTCCTGAATTAGGTTTTCCATGATTTCTTCAACACGACTAAAACCGCCACCATCATACACCACTTTGAAGAGTTCTTTTGCGTCGACTTTTTTCAACCCCTCCTTTTTCATTAATGAAATGACTTGAGGCTTCACTTTTGGATTTTCCAATGCACATAACACTGGAAATGGAAGATGTTCTTCTTGGATACGATGTAACAGTTTTTCTGGATGAACCATGTCAACATTGTCGTCACCTAGGATTATCAGCATACCAAGATTTCTACCGTATCTGCTTAGGATATCGGTCTCTTTTTTCGTTCCATTCCCAAGAATGACTCCAATGCGAGTATGCGCTTCTACATCTGCAGCTTTTTTTCGGACAACAGCTAAATATTCACTTGGGGAAATGGCAAATTGTTTGCGAAATTTAAGCTCCATTGCCTCTGCATCGCCAAGTTCAAAAAACATGGGTTTCAAAACTTTAGAAATGGCAGCGATTTTCTCTTTGCAGATTTCATTGTTCAACGCGTTAAGAAGAATCAAGCCCTTAAACATAAGGGCGTCGCCGACTAGAAGTGCAATATCTTTTCCAAATTTTCCATATATTGTTGGACGACCATTTTTCACTTTCGACAGGTCAATTATATCGTCATGTATATCGATACCGCCACTTATCAGACTCGTACAAATAGCTACTGAGATCGTTGCTTGAGGGTTACCACCAACCGCTTCACAACAAAGAGAGAGTAATGTAGGTCTAGCTAAGTCACGCCAACACTTGGTAGCAAAATATTCAAATGCGTTTTCAACTTCTTTGCACTCAACCTTTTCTTCAAGGATAGTTTGCTTTGTCATTTCAAAAGCCCATCTGCCACGCTGTTCAAAAAGTTGCTGTAAATCTTTGAAAGCTCTCTCAAAATTGATGTTGCTCTCATTTTTATAATAAAACATTGCTTTTGCCCTTCACGTCTATTATTGGACAAAGTAACCTTAAAAAATGGTGCTGTTGCTGTGGAAAAATCATACATGGTTAGGTATGGATATCTTGGTTTTTTATCTGCTCTTGCAGAACTTCATTGTAAGCAGCCAAGAGCTGTATACCCTTCGACGTTATTTCGTAAACTTTCCGAACACGCCCCCCTTTCGCTTCCTTTCGGCTTCTCAAAAACCCCTTTTTCTCCAAATTGTTAAGCAAAGGATATAGCGCACCATGGCGTATATTCACCCCATACTGCTCTTCCACATATCTAAGAACTCTGTATCCCCACATAGGCTCCGTCTGCACCAACCTCAAAACCATGACATCAAGAAAGTTTCTGAATATGCGTTGAACAATTCCCCTCTTAAAGCTTTCAGACACGTATGTCATGATCCAGACATCTCACGTTCCAGCGTTTTTATAGTTCTTCCTTATAGAGATTACTCAATTTTTGGAATAAATATGCTTGTTCAGTATGCTTTGTTATGACTTGTAGTCACATTAATCCTTATATGGCTGTTTAATGTATAATAAGTCTTGAGATATGTCTCTAAAGAGACACATTGTTTATGCGGTGAACAACCTAACTGTTCAACGCATCTACAAGAGGAAAGAAAATGGGACAACAAAAAAGAGAAGTTCAAAACAAACTGATGAAGGGCTTACTAGACCTCGTCATACTCCAATTCCTAAACGCCAAACCAATGCACGGATACCAAATAATCTCAAGCATACGCAAGAACTTCGGAGTCTACTTCGGCCCCAGCACCATATACCCCCTTCTAAACAGCCTAGAAGAAAAAGGCTACATCAAAAGCCAATGGGATCTTAGTAACGAAAGACCAAGAAAAGTTTACGAGCTTACCAATGAAGGGCAAAACCTACTAAACTTCACTGAAAACTCACTGAATCACATTTGTCGCAAAATCAGCAACATAGGATTAAGCAGAGACCTAGTGAACGGGGTCAACGGTATCCTACAACGACCAATATGCTCCACAATAAAGCCATCTGTTGCCAAAAAGTAAACTTCTTTCATATACATCTTTTACCATGTACTTTAAGCCTTTTTTACTATTTACTCTGTATAGTCTGCAGTACAAAAAATGCTTCTAATTCACCGATAGTGTAATTTTTGGGTGATTAATACCTTATTTAAGGTGGGAGAAAGATGGTTTTCGAAGAAGCTGACCTCGTTATAAGGAATTGTATGATTTTACCAATGAGTAAATCAGGGATCGTTGAGAAAGGCTTGATAGCAGTAAGAGACGGCGTTATATCTTACGTGGGAGATGCTGCTGATGCTCCTAAGATAAAAGCTGAAAACATGCTTGAAGGACATGGAAAACTTGCTATGCCTGGCTTAGTAAACTGCCACACTCACTTGGCTATGACGCTTTTTCGAGGCTTAGCCGAAGACATAACGTTGGAGAAGTGGCTTAATGAAGCCATTTGGCCTTTAGAGACAAAGCTTAAGCCCCAAGACGTTTATGCTGGCTCGCTTTTGGGCTGTCTTGAAATGGTTAAAAACGGAGTAACGTGTTTTGCTGACATGTATTTCTTTGAGTCCAAAGTGGCTGAGGCAGTGGAAAGAGCTGGGTTGAGGGCTGCTTTAGCTTCAGGAATTATCGAAGCGGATGACTGGGAAAGAGGAGAGAAAATGCTTAAAGAAGCTATTAAATTTGCTGAGGAGTACCAAGGATATGCAGATGGACGAATTACTACGTCTTTAGGTCCACACACAGTTTTCACGTGTAGTGAGGAGTTGTTGACGAAAATACGTGAGAAAGCTTCGCAGACAGACATAGGGATTAACATTCATATTGCTGAGTCTAAGGAGATGGCAGAAAAGGTTAGGGCAAAATCTGGTTTTTCAGAGATTGGGCTTTTGGAAAGGCTAGGTTTTCTTGGCCATGACGTGCTTACGGCTCATTGTATTCATTTGACACAGGAAGACATAGCTATTTTAGTGAAGAGAGACGTGAAAGTGGCGCATAATCCTGTTGCGAACATGAAGTTAGTTCAAGGTGTGGCGAAAATTAAAGAGTTGATGGATGCGGGTGTGACTGTTGGCTTGGGCACTGATGGGGCTGCAAGCAATAACTGCTTAGATATGTTTGAGAGCATGAAGGTTGCTGCGTTGCTTCAGAGGATAAAGTATGGGAACCCAACTGTTTTGCCGAGTAGGAAGGTTTTGGAAATGGCGACCATCAGGGGTGCAGAAGCTTTAGAATTGAAAAAAGAAATTGGTTCATTGGAGGTTGGGAAGCGGGCGGATATTATTTTGATTGATTTGAAGAAGCCGAATTTGGTGCCGTCACATGATTTGTATGCAGGGCTTGTTTATTCTGCTCATGGGTGCGATGTTGACAGTGTGATTGTGGATGGTGAAGTGGTGATGGAAAATCGCGAAGTGAAAACGCTTGATGAAGAAGAAGTTATGGAAAAGGCGCAGGATGCTGCTTTTAGTCTATTAGAACGCTAAACCAACATTAGATTCTCAACTCTACGATATATTTATCTATTGAAGAACTTCTTTATCTTAGGTTCTAAAGGAAGTTTGGAAACTAAACGAAGGCGTGTTGCGGTGTCAATTATTCGCACAGTTGATTTGACAAAGCGTTTCGAGGACTTGGTTGCAGTGGATCATCTAAAATTGAACATTGAAGACGGGGAAATCTTTGGATTGCTAGGGCCTAATGGCGCCGGCAAAACAACTACTGTTTTTATGCTTACAACAGTGATCAAGCCAACTGAAGGCACTGCTATTGTAGGTGAATTTGACGTAAGGAAGAACCCTAATGATGTGCGGAAACTTATTGGAATTTGCTTTCAAGAACCTAAAATTCTCTGGGTCAGTACACCATGGGATGTGTTGAATTGGCATGCGAAAGTCTGTGGTCTTTCAACGCAAGAACGGAAAAGAAGAGTTAAGAAAGTGCTGGAAGATGTGAACATGTGGGATTATAGACGGAAAAATGTTCACGGTCTTTCTGGTGGAATGAGGAAGCGCGTGGAAGTTGCTAAGGTTTTGATTCAAAGACCTAAAATCGCCTTCATTGATGAGCCTACTGCCCAAATAGATGTGGTTGGTAAGCATAAGATTTGGAATATGATTCGAGAGCTTCGGGACGAAGGCTCCACCATAATTTTAGCTACAAACGAGCTTTACGAGGCAGATGTGCTTTCTGATCGAGTTGGCATAATGCACAAAGGCAAGCTGCTAGTATGCGACACGCCTAAAACATTGAAAGACAGCATCCCCGGTGGAGACATCATTGAGATACGCCTAGAAAAAGAAGTAACACCGAAGGCTTTGAAAGATTTGAAGAAATTCCAAGAAGTCGTAGACATAGTCACAGTAAGCCCTCAAAACTTGAGAATTAATCTTAACAAAGTAGAAGAAGTAGTTCCCCAAATAATGAAGCTCTTTCTAAAAAATAATCTACCCATTATGTCAATTAATATGAGTGAACCATCCCTAGACGACGTATTCGCACACTATACAGGATTAACAATCGAAGAAGCACAGCAAAAAGGCGCCCCGTAAGGTGAGACAAAACGAAGAAGATATTGTTTGTAGTAGAACGAGACATGCGCCTGTTTTTGCAATATAAATTTCTTATAATCTTGCGAGCCATATGGTTTGCAGCTCAAATTGCCTTCTTCGGTATTATTGCCAGTCGTATGATTGACCCTAAACTACCACTCGCAGATATATATTTTGAGTATTATGTTGCAGGCGTTGTAATAATGATGCTATATTCCACTTCTGTGTTTATTGGATATGATATTTTTGAGGAAGCTGAACATGGTGTTTTCGAGTATTTACTTAGCCTTCCAGTTTCCAGAAGAGAACTTGTGTTGGGAAGATCAATTGGAGGTGGAATACGTAGTTTCGTTTTTGTAGGTCCACTTATTGTAATAGCATTATTTGTAATTGGATTTACCAATCCATTGAATTTTCTGATTGCTTTCTTAGCTCTTTTCTTATTCGCCTTTGGAGTGTCTGGGATGAGTATCACAATTGCAGTGGCAATAAAGTCGCCTGACCGCTTTGATATATTAATGGGCGCTTTTAACGCCTTCATAGTTCGACTAAGTACGGCTATGTATCCTCAAGCGATCCTTCAAAAAACCAGCCAAGCATACGCTGCCTTGGCACAATTTAATCCAATCACTTTCGCTTCTGACCTTTTTCGCTGGGGTACCGGCATTGAACAATACCTAACTATGGACCCTACGATGCCCTTAGCTGCAATAATTGGGCTTGTCATATTTTTCTTTACATTCACGTTCATTGGGGTCACAATTTATGAGAAACGCCTAGAAGGCGGGGGTTGGCAGTAGATGAAAGCAATTCTGCATGTAATTGAGCATGATTTTAGAAACTTCTTCCGCTACAAATGGTGGCTAATCGGGCTCATAAGCATGAACCTTACTGACCTTTTCATCATGGCGTTAGTGTACAACCAAATGATAAACCCAAATCTAATTGAGAACATCAGAGACTACTTTAGATTCTTTGCTCCAGGGGTGACTATTATAGGCTTGTTTGCTTCAGCCTACATGATTGGCAGAGAGATAAACATGGAAGTACGTCGCCAAATCCACTACTACATGTTAAGCCTTCCTATTACACGTTTGGAACTTGCCGTAGGCAGATTGCTCGCAGGCGGATTGAGAGGAATGGTGTACATGTCGCCGCTGCTCTTGACAACATTCCTTTTTCTCGGCTTTCCATCACTGCCACATTTTCTCGTGATTCTAGGGGCTCTCTTCTTGTTAGCAACGGGAATCTCAGGCTTAAGCATAGCGATGGCAGTCTCTACGACGAGTCTTGAAAAGTTTGTTACCGCCAGAGGCTTGGTTTATTATGTACTGTTTTTCTGCAGCAGCATCTTTTATCCGCTGTCGCTTATACAAGATCTTGGACGGGAGGGTGTAATGCCCCAGCCCATAGTGGTGTTGGCTGAGTTTAACCCTCTAAGTAGCGGTGCAGATCTTATCAGATCATTTCTTTTAGGCACTCCACCTTTCACGTTTAATATGATAAGGAATCTGATAGTTTTTTCAACCATCTTCGCCACCACTGCTACATTTGCCTACATGAAAATAATTCAGCGAAAATAACGCGTGGATCCAGAAAAGCTTTTATTTTAATACGTAGAAACTCGTTCTTCAAGGCGTAAAAAAATGGATTTAGCTACAAGCAAGAACTTAGGCGGCGTAGGAGCAATACTGATGTTCATAGCACCTTTAATTACGTTTGCAGCACCCTATGCAGGTTTACTTGGCCTTATTGGCTTTATATTAGTGTTGATAGCGTTGAAAGGCTTAGGAGATTACTACAATGAAAGCGGCATATTCAACAACGCTCTTTACGGCTTTATAGTGGGAATAATAGGCGGTGTGGTTTCTGTAGGCGTTTTTATAGGAACAGCTCTTGCGGTAATTGCTGATATAGGCATCAGTGACTGGACGAACCCAAATGAATGGACGGCAGCATTTACAGCAGAGGCTGCTCTAGACTCTATTCTGACTTTACTTGGAGGGATTGTAATAGCCTTCGTAATCCTTTTCATATTCATTATTCTAACGGCCTGGTTTTACAGAAAATCATTAAACTTGCTCTCCGTCAAATCTGGAGTAGGTATGTTTAGCACTACTGGGTTAATACTGTTGATAGGTGCGCTTCTAACAATAATCATAATAGGTTTACTACTGATTTGGATCGCTGTAATACTACTTGCTGTCGCTTTCTTCTCAATCAAAACAACCGCTGGACCAGCTCCAGAAGCCCCGCCACCACCGCCACCATCGTAGCACCCTCTTTTTTCTTTATCAAGATTATCTAGACTGTTTTTGTAAATAGTTATAGAGTTCTTTAGCATAGTTTGAGAGACTGTCAATGCGCTTACTAATCTCCTCAACTTTAACCTCAAGCCGCACAACTCTTTCACGAAGATCTGAAACCTCTCTGCTCGCTTCACCTTCCCTAGCCATTTAACCACCTCTTCCATCCTTTTAAGAAAAGGGAATATTTATGCTTTGAAGATAGCGTTTTAAACGCAAAAAATCTTATAGTGTACGTAGTATGACCAACCTTGTCAGCGAGAATATGCTCAAAGAGGAACGCGTTCTAAAACTATGCAGAGAGACTGTAAGCCCTCAAGAGGTTTTTGCTGCTTGTTTTTACGGTCCCAGAGTATATGGATCCGTCGATAAAAAAGCTGACATAAACGTCCTACTAATCATGCCCGCCTACTCCCCCAAGATATGTAATTTTACCAAACAAGTAAACGGCATCAATCTCTCAATTCTGGCAATTGATCAAAAAGTGTTCGAAAGCGACATAGAACAAGGACAGTTTGGCGAGCTTGTTTCAGAAATAGTCGCCTTGCCCTACAAACCATGGATAAATCCTAACTATCTAGAAGAAATGGAAGTAAAAATGAAAAAACGATTTGTGTTAGAGCTTCTGAAAAATATCATCCTGCAGTACCCTGAATTATCAAGGGAGCTTCTAATTAAACCTGAGTACTTCATGTACGAAGTTATAAGAAGAAGAGCAAAACTATTCCCACCTTTAATGTATAGTTTCTTAAGCATTTTCAGGAGAAAAATGAGAAAGCAAAACATTGATTTCATTATGAATAGCTATTTAAAAGCTCTAAAGAAATTAGAAACTGAAAACTATGTAGTGTTGTCGAATAACTACATAAAAATTAACAAGAATTTCATTGAGGCAACAAAACGTCAGAGAAACAGATTTTCAAACATCCTTATGACTATTCAAAAAACTTTGTTACCATATATTCGAAGTATTTCCTCAAAAATAACAGTAACTTTCATGCAAGATCCAACATTCTTTGCGAAAAGTTCGCTTCAAAAAGCACAAAAAAATCTGCTCAAACAACTAGAAGAAACAGAAAAATATCTATTGATGCCTACACCTCTTGGCTTAGTTCCCCTTTCCGACAAAACAAACATACAAGACTTTGTGCGAAAGAGAGTGCCTAATGGAGAAGGATTAAAAATAACAATTGAAGAAATGGGCGGCGTTCTAAACAGTGTTTTTTTACTTCGCCTTCAAAAAAACCATAAAACACAAGAAATCGTAGTAAAAAAGTTCGAAGACTGGCTAGGCTTCAAATGGTTTCCCCTAGCCCTGTGGACTCTAGGCACTCAATCATTTGCTGTTCTCGGAAAAACGCGGCTCGAAAAAGAATACTCCATCAACCAGCTTCTAATGAAACATGGATTTGCTGTTCCACGCATTCTATATGTTAGTCTCAAAGAACGTTTGATTTTCGAAGATTTTGTTGAAGGAGAAAAACTAAGTGAAATAGTTAAACTAATAATTTCCTCTTCGTCAAAAGAAGACAAGATAAGGAAAGGCGAGGTTCTTAAAACAGTTGGAAAAGAAATCGCAAAGGCACACTTGCTTGATATAACTCTAGGAGACTGCAAACCTGAAAACATACTTATTACACAGGATAAGAAAGTATGTTTTTTAGACCTTGAACAAGCAACAAGAAACGGAAACCAAGCTTGGGACATTGCTGAGTTTCTCTATTATTCAGGCCACTACATTCTTCCAATTCACTCCGACGAAGCTGCCAGAATAATTGCCTCCTCCTTCATAGAAGGCTACTTAGACGCCGGAGGAAAAAGAAAAACAATAAAGAAAGCTGCCTCTGCGAAATACACGAAAGTTTTCAGCATATTTACCCTACCTCACATAATCTTAATAATAGCAAATGTTTGCAAGAAAATGGGAGAAGAAAGCAATAAATAAAAAATCAATAACTTTTTTCGGCGGAGTGAACGAAATTGGCGGAAACAAATTTTTACTCCAAGACAAAGATACGAAAGTCTTCTTAGACTTCGATTTATCTTTCTCCAAGCAAGCAAGATATTTTGATGGTTACGCGCGCGACCCTGTTAGATTCACCGAACTAATAGACATAAAACCTTCTATTGGAGGCGATTTCATACACTCGATGAGCGAACCATTCAGCGAAGAGGACATTGAGACAAAAGTGCTACACAACTGGCTAAACCATTTCGGCCTAAAATTCCATCAAATACATGCATCTGGCCACTGTCCCTCAAGAGACCTCGTCAAAGTCATTAATAAGATCCAACCGAAAAAATTGGTGCCGATTCATACGGAGCATCCCACAATTTTTAAGGAATTATTTAGAAAATATCCTGTAAAGCTGGTAAACGAAGGACAGGAAATTCTGCTTTAGAAAGGAGCCATAGCTATTCAGAATCTGCAGAAAAAATTATTATGTTGCATTTTGTGCTGAGTTTCGTAAACCTTAAGATAAGCGGTTTGCTATTGTATCTTTGATAGATTTGGATAAGGTGAAAGTTGATCGACGTTTGCGACAATTTGTTCACTGTTTAGGTTTTAGCTGCATCGGAGGAGCTATATTTCTGCAAATTCTTGTTTTCTCAGACATCGTTACACAAGGCTACTTTTTCGCTGTGGAACAAAACCAACTAATTTTGTCCTTAGAGGTCGTGCTAACTTTATTCACTCTTATTTACTTCTTATACGTGTACCAACATTTCATACGCTCGTTAAAATAGCGGATTTTCGCCAGCAAAAATTAAAAACGCGGTTAAAATAATTTTAGTTTTTCAAAATAGCGTTCGAAAATCGTTAAATACGGTTTAATGGAATGCAATAAGCATTTTCAAAGGTGAAAGAAAAATTGAATACTAAAAGATTAATGCTTTTGTTTATAGCACCTATTCTTCTCAGTATGTGCTTGAGCGTAATTGTCTACTCAGAAACTAATGAGAAATACGAGTGTTACTCGCTTGAGTCAACAGGTTTACTAGTGGAGATAGAAATTACTACTCTAGCTTGGCCTGGAGAGAACATAAACATCACTATCCGAGCAGAAGCCACCCAAGCAAATATCCACATCCACTATATCCACGTAAATGTTTCCAGTTTAAAGGAAAATCGAGACGAAACACTGCTCAATGGCACCGAATTTCTTGTGGATACACATCTGAATTTGGGAGAGTTCGACGAGACTTCATATGAGGTATTTATTCCTGAAGACACCTTACCTGGATTACTTTATGGTAAAGTAGAGTATAGTTGGTCTATCGAAAACGATGAATCAAAATTTGATAAGCTTAAAGCCTTTCCGGCAACATATATTCAAAACAAACCTTACGAAGATTTAAGACAAGATTATGAAGCTTTGAATAGTTTCTGTAACGACTTACAAGCTAACTACACCGATTTGCAGGAGAAGTATAAACAGTTAGAAAGTAATCAGATTGGAGAAAATAACGCAACAGGCTTGATGTACCTTTTCTTAGTAACAACAGGGGTCTTTGCAGTAACAACAACTCTCTTATTGATAAAACGCCCTAAGACAACAACATGGTAACCTTCACTATCCTTGTTTCTTGTGCAAATTCTGAGCGGCAATAAAAGTTAACCCTCGCTCAGTGAGGGCTTTAGCAGTCCTATTCATCGAATCATGCTTGTCGAGATAGTTAAGTGTCAGTTTTGGCATCAAACCTTGCGCAAGAATATCCCTTTTGGGGATGAAGTATTCTAAGATGTCCGACGGATGTTCTCGAGTCTTCTCAACTTCAAGTGTCCCACCTTCGTGTTTGGCGCTAATGTTTTTTAAATGATCTGCGATTTCCAGAAGTTCGCCAAGTCGGTCGTATGGCTGTCTAACAATGCTTTTGTAAGTTTCTACTATGTGGTGTTCGATGCGCACAATATCCTCAAAATCGAAGGCTTTCCGTATATATGCTGATAGTTCAATTGTTTCATTGTTTACTGCATTAGAAAGGTTAAAACCTATTAGTGGGCTGGTGCCATCATCGCGGCTGAAGAGTTTAGCAGTCATTAGTGTCCAGAAACAAGAGTAGGGATTGTCATTACCTAAATATACTGAAATCTTGAATTCATTGTCGATTCCAAGCTTATAGAGCCAGTATCCCAGCATTACGCTCCCTATATTTACATTCAATACTTGCCGAATGCCATATTCGGTGTAATAGTACAAGAACTCATCAACCCACTTTAAGGCGTTTTCATTCGGTATCCCCACGCCTCCAAAATATCCTGTGATAGTCTCAGGGCCTCCCAAATGAACATTAATGGGTAAACCGTCAGGTCCGGGTAAAGTTCCCTTTGTGTCCAATGTTTCCACGTAAGAAGAACCCACAATCTGCATCGCCGCTGCAAACGCGAGGATTTCATTATCCTCCACTTGCTCTTTCATCGAGCGGACGCGAATAAAACGCCCAGGCATTAGATCTTGCTGCGTAATGGCCTTCTTTGCTTCTTCAATAATCCATGGGAAAAAATTACAGGCACTGATTTCTAAGGTGACAGCAAACGACTCATCAAAAATCGTAGAATCGGCTTTGTCTCCTAAGATTTTCCTGTGATACTCGGGGATGCTGATGAAAGCGTCCTTATCGCGTTGTTCAATTAACCACTCAAGACCTTTTACAAAAGGTGAGTTTTTCATCCTAAGTCGAGTCATAAGATTTTCGAGTTTTCGGGCCTCTCGAGCCTTACGGTTAATTTCATCGACGCCACCGTACTTTTTTACAATTCTTAGCAGATTGTTTACAAGAGGGTTGTCTTCTTTTAGGATGAAATCATTAATTTTCTTTAAATTTTCATCTTTAATCCTCAATTTTTGTCTGAGGTCTTCCAAGAATAGTCCTCCAAACTCTGTTGACACGATGGTAGTTTTGTGCTGGTTAACTAGTGTATATAGCCTTTATAAGATTAGTGAAGTTTGTGAGCAGCTACATCAATTCTAAAGAAGGACTTAAATGTGAAAAAAGTACGATAAGATGCAAGGAGTTAGAGTTGGTGTTCAAGCCTGAGGGAATTATGCCTGCTTTGGTAACGCCTTTTACTAAAGATGGAAAACAAATAGATGAAGAACAAATGCGCGTGCTTGTTAACCACTCTGTTGAACTTGGCGTTCACGGTGTTGTCCCGTGTGGGACTACTGGCGAATTTGTAAACATGACTGTTGGAGAAAGGAAACGAGTTATTGACGTTGTTGTTGACGAAGTTAATGGCAGAGTTTCTGTTGTGGCAGGTACTGGAGCAAGCGGAACTGATCAAGCTTTGGAGATGGCGAAGTATGCAAAGGATGCAGGAGTTGATGCGGCTTTAATTGTGACGCCCTACTATTTGAAGCCTACTAGTAGAGGGATTTACGAGCATTATTTCACCATTGCCTCCAAGGTGGATTTGCCCATAATTCTCTATAACATTCCCCAGTGTACTGGGTTGCCTTTGCCATGGCAGATGGTGGAAGACTTGGCGCAGATTCCTAACATCGTTGGTGTCAAAGACAGCAGTGGGCAGCTTAGCTTCATTTTGGCGGTGTTGGAGAAGGTTCGTGATAAGATTGATGTAATGTGTGGTCATGATGAGGTGGTTGTAGCGGCTTTGGCTGCTGGGGCTAGTGGAGCTATTTTGGCAAGTGCCAACTTCATTCCTGATGTTTGGGTTGAAATCTATGATAGTGTGCAGAGGGGTGATTTGCAGAAGGCTCGTGAACTGCAGTATAAGGTTCAGAAAATTGCGCGGATTACGGTGGCGAGTGGGGCGGTGGGTGCTAAGGAGGCGTTGAACATGATGGGGGTTGATGTGGGGCCTGTGAGGTTGCCACTGAGTGTTGGTGGGGAGCTTAGTTATGAGGCGAGAGAGGAGTTGCGTTTGGATTTGGAGAAGATTGGCAAGATAAAGGTAAAGCCTGTTAAATTTGAGGTCGCAGAGAAGGTTTTGGAGGAGAGGTTTAGGGTTGTTCATGTTACGCCTGAGGTGATTCGTGATTTTAAGCTTCGTGTTGGTGAGGCTTTGGCTGGGAAGGATGCGGAGGTGGCGCATATTGATTTGATGATTGGGGTGAAAGATGGTCCTGTAGGTGAGGCGTATGCGAGGGCGAAGGCGAATCCGACTCCTGGGCATGAGCCTTTGGTGGCTATTTTGGAGCCTAATGTTTTGGTGAAGCCTGTTACGTTGATGGTGCCGACTGTTTTGATTAAGAATATGCGGCAGGCGAGTATGGTTTATGGTCCGGCGCAGGCTGGTGTGGCTAAGGCGGTTGCGGATTGTTTGTCGGATGGTAGTATTCCTGAGGGGGTTGTGGAGGATTTGGTGATTATTGCGAATGTTTTTGTGCATCCGTCGGCTGTTGACAGGCAGAGGGTATACATCAACAATTATAAGGCTATGCGGCATGCTGTTCGGCGGGCTGTTGAGGGCAGACCGTTGGTGGGTGAGGTGTTGGAGAATAGGGATCGGTCGAGGCATCCGTTTAAGTATACGCCGTAAGGGGGAGTGTGTGTTCTCTGCACAGTAGATAGACCTTCCTATTTGGATCCTAATATGAATGTTGAGTGGTTGGGTGTGGTGTTTTGAGGGAGTTTGTTTTGTTTTCTCGTCGGGGTAAAACTGACGATAATTTCAAGTGTTTGAGGAAGGGGGGTAGGTTGGATGTTGTTTATCAGTGTTTGTTGTTTGGTTTGTTTACTTCTGGTGCTTTGAGGCGTGATGTTGTTTTTCGTGTGGCTTTGGGTGGTCCCCCGAGGCCTCCGCTGTGTTTAACTGTGGATGGAAGAAAGTTGAGAGATGCGAGGACGGATGAGCGGAGCTGGGAGGAAATTTTACGGAAGGTGTTGAGTGGGGGTTCGCACCCAGGGATTAGCGTTGAGAAGAAGAGTTTACAGGAACTTGTGAGAGATAAGCAGAACGTGTTTGTTCTTGAAGAGAAGGGTGAAGATGTTTGGAAGATGAAGTTTGGAGAAAATCCAGTTTTTGTTTTAGGCGATCAAGTGGGACTGCCAAAAAAAGATGAAAAGTATGTTTTACGGTTTGGTAGGAAGATTTCTCTAGGTAGGCGACCGTATCTTGCAGCAACTTGCGTCGACGTGATTAACTATTTAGCTGACTTACAAAACATTTCTTAGAATTGGAGCCCCGGGCGGGCTTTGATCCCGCGACCGACGGTTTACGAAACCGTTGCTCTACCAGACTGAGCCACCGAGGCACACTATTAAATCTATTAGATGACTGCTAACTTCAACATTTTAAATATTCGGAAACTCAGCAGGTCTACGTGCAGTTTTGTCCTTATAAAAAATCGAAAAATCCACAAAAAAGAAGTGTGTAGCGTAACAGAGTTTATCTTAATGCCTGTCGACTTGAAACTCCATAGCCTGACTTTATGCTAAGGCTTTTTCTTCTCGTTGGTGGTGCATAGCTAAATAGCTGGATATATGGAATTAGCCCTTCCATAATTTTATTTTCAGCCTTTTTCAAGTGTTCTTGAAATGTTGTTCTCGACACATTCTCTTTAGCAGCTATTGTCTGAACATCAGAGTCCCTTGGAAGGTTATAGTAACCATGTCGATAAGCAGTCAACATAGCCTCAATCTGTTTTTCAGTTAAGCTAGAAAACAGAGCATCGGCCGTAAGCGTCAGAGAACTCGCAATAAACCCATTAAAAGGAACCTTGCGCAAAATCTTGTAATTCCACTCCCACTTCTCAAAACGACGCAAAAGCTCCTCAAAATCTTCGTGCCTAAAAACTATAAGACGATGAGTCACCCAACCGTTTTCTACCACGTTAGGGAAAACATTGAGAATATCCAGTTTGCCAATGTGCCTAACCATTGTGTTTTGATTCATACAATGACATTCATGCACAGTCAAGTAAAGCCTGCGATCATCAGATATTTCTTCAAAAACCCCGCTATACGGATGCGCATGCAATTCCTCCATAACAAGAGGATATTCTTCTGGGTTTTTCACAATAACTTCAACAATATCAGTTTCTCTGTTACACCATATGAACATCTTTGCAGATGGAAATCTTCGAGTCAAATTTATGTAAAAAGTATCGAAAGTAACTTTCAAAGCAACTTCATACAATGTCATTTTGGCTCAACCTGAATAAAGATTTGTTGCCGCTCTATATATGAGTATAGCCGTCACGTGACGTGCATTCATTACCGTCATATGACGGCACAATCCCTATGTCTCTCTTTTGCGTAGATTTATGTGTGGGAATTTAGAATGAAAAAAATTAAACCACTAGGAGAAGGATCTTTCAGAAGTAAACTGCTTCGCCTATTAGGGAAAGACAGAGCTTTTGAGTTACCTTTGCATTCCCAAGAAGAAGTTCACGCAGGCATTTCTGCTAATTACACGCACTCTGGTTACTACAGTGAAATCAAAAATGCTTTGCTGGAGGCAGAACAAGACAAATCACATGGAATAATGGAATTTCGAAGACGCTACGTAACTTGACAAAAGCGACAACACCATAACAAAATCCAATTCCCCTTTTTTAAAAAACTAAGAATACAACACACAACCCAGTCTTTTTCAGCAGATTCTCTCAGCAAGTTTTCCGTTTTCTGGTTACCCAATAGTTTTTTCGTAAGTAAAGTCCTTCTTAGCCACTTTGAAGCCACACTTCTCATACAACCTCATCGCCTTCGTCACATTCAAATCATCCACCCCCAACATCGCCCTAGTCATGCCCTTAGCCTTCAACGTCTCCATACCCTGCAACATCAACCGAGTACCAATCCCCCTAATCCTGTTAGCCTTCAACACACCGATGTCCATAATCCAACCGCACTTCACATTCTTCTCAACATTATACTTCTCGTCAATGCCTAAACCAACATAACCCACCTGCTCCCCGCCCAAGACAGCAAAAAACCACACCTGCTCCCTAAACCACGGATCCTCTCGCAACCAATAAACCATCTCCTCAAAAGTACCAGGCCTAAAGTTAAAATGCTCCTTAAAACATTCGTTGCCAAGCTGCGTAAGAACCTTCAAATCATCATCCAAATCTACTCGAAGAGGCTTCAACACCACTTCCTTATTCTCTCCAATACCAGAAAGAATCTCGTCCAAATCCCTTTTCATCAAGCTAAACTTACGAACCAACTTAAAAGCCAAACTCTCCCAAAGACGAATCCTATCTTCTCGCCTATCAACAGCCCAGCCTTGAACAACTTCCATCCCACGTTTCTTCAACTCCCAAAGAGCAATTTCCGCAAGCTTTTCCTCCACTCCCTTACCTCGAAACTCAGGAACAACTCCAAAAGACCTTACAAAACCCTTCTTCTCCTCCCTCTTCTTGTCAACATGAGCATGAATAATCCCAACAGGTTTTCCATCCAGTTCTGCAATAAACCTGCCTTCAACATCAAAATCAGGCGCCTTTTCACTAATCCTAAACTCATCCACCGTTATCTGCCTATCATCCTCATACTCTTTAAACGCAGCATTCCGTACCCCAACCCAAACTTCCTCATCATTTCCCTGAACAAACCGGCGAATCTTCAACAAATTATTCTCCTCCAAATTCCTACAGCAAAACAACATTCACAAATTTAATCATTTCCCTCCTCAAAAGAGAAAGTGGTTTAAAATGGCTGAAAATTCTACTAATATTTAAGCCAAACCACAACAATTCCTAAAGAGAGAAGGCTGTTAACTTGAACATAGCAGAAACACTTGGCGAACGCAAAATAATCCAAACCATCTGGAAACACCTAGACAAAGCTCCAAACACGCCAGTACCTTTCGGCGACGACATCTCAGCCATCAAAATCAAAGACAACAATCTTGCAATTCTAAAAACAGACATGCTCGTGGGCAAAACAGACATCCCACCCCAAATGACCTATTGGCAGGCAGCCCGCAAAGCAGTTATCATGAATATCAGTGACCTCGCTGCAAAAGGTTCAAAACCACTAGGCCTCCTTGTTTCATTAGGCATTCCACGAAACCTAACAAAAAAGGATATAGAACAAATTGCAAAGGGACTGAACGCAGGCGCAAGAGAATACGACACCTATGTCCTAGGAGGAGACACAAGCGAAACAGAAGACCTCATAATCAGCATCGCAGCTTTCGGATTGGCAAAAAAAGAAAGCCTCGTCTTGCGCAGTGGAGCACACTCAGGAGACATTGTAGCAACAACAGGCTTATTCGGTTTAACATCGTCTGGTCTCAAAGTATTAACAAAAAAGCGAGCTGCACCGTCGAAAATTAGAAAGAAGCTTATGGACGCTGTTTTAATGCCTCACGCACGGCTTGAAGAAGGCTTGGCTTTGGCAAAAACAGGCGCAACTACTGCGTCTATAGATTCCAGCGACGGACTGGCGTGGAGTCTTCATGAAATCAGCTGCGCCAGCAACATAGGATTTATAGTCGATAATCCACCTATCGCCCCAGAAACCTACGAATTTGCAAAACTACATAATCTTGACCCCTTGGAACTGAGTCTTTACGGCGGCGAAGAATACGAGCTAATTGTCACTATCAAACCTCATCATTGGCGAAAAGCAAAAGAAGCAGTCATGCAAAAAGGAGGCAGCCTCGTGAAAATTGGAAAAGCTACTGCAAAAAAAGCTCTAATTTTTAAGCAAAAGGGTAAGACGGTCAGAATACAGGCGCGAGGATATGAACATTTTAAGCATAAAGGGAAGCGACTAGGTTGATTCAATCGTGCGACGTTGGAAGTCTCCCCTACACAGGCGAACTAGACAAGTTTGCAGAAGGGGCTGACCATTTTGTGGCCAATATTAGCGACGCCTCCACAAAGCTCTTTGAGCAGACTGTTGTTGACGCCTTTTTAGACAAGTTGAAAGCAGGCATTGTAATTCCCGCTTTTCCGCAATTTCGGGACATGAGTGAAATGTTTCTTACAACTTTCGACGGCTTGGAAAAGATAAAGGATGGCTACATAGAGACGGGAAACCTAACTCTGAAATCTGGACTTGGCAAGCTACCTGAAGTGGCTGCAATAGAACGAAACGCTGGAAAAATTCATACGCAAACAGGCAGCTCTTTTCAGCTTAGAGTCTGCATCACTGGACCATATACATTAGCCTCATTTTTCCCTTATAGAAACAGCCAAACCTATAAGCAACTAGGTCAAGTGCTTTCAGAAATTGTAGGAAAGAACGTTTTTGCCACTAAGAAAGGAAAAGTTGCCCTAGTCTCCATCGACGAGCCACTTTTCGGCATGATTGACGATCCTTCAATAGATAGAGGCACTGAAGGAAGGGAGGAGCTCCTTGCGGCGTGGGAATCCATGATGAGTAAGGCTAGAAAAAGTAACGTAGAAACTTGCATCCATCTCCACTGCACTTCTGACGACCTGTTCTGGGCAATCAAGTCGCTTAGGGTTATAGAATCACACGTGAATGACCCGCTTTACGAAATTAAAGCAACAAAACAGCGTTTGGAAAGGGAAGATAAACTGCTAAAAGCCAGTATAGCCATCACAAATTTTGACCGATTAATCAAGGAGAAGTTGGGTTCAAATGCATCTGACGATTCTGTCGCAGACGTTTGGAAAAACATTTCAAAGAAAACGTTGAATCCAGAAACGTTTTTGGAAGACATTGGCGTCATGAAGAAACGGCTTGTGAGAATTGTTGGACAGTTTGGTGTGGAGAGAGTGGTGTTGGCGGGTGCAGAATGTGGGTTGCGAGGATTTCCAACCTATGCGTCTGCAGTGCAGTGTTTAAGACGTGTCTCAGAGGTTGTAGAATTAATCGCAAAATAATTGGTTCAGTGGGATTGTCGAGGTACTATGCCAGAAAATTCGAAGCATGGTTTATTGTCTAGAATTTATCTCTTAAACTGCTTTTTTTATGATATTAAGGTGTCCGCCTATTTTTTATCAACATTTTTTCAATGTTTTCCAATCTCTTCTCAATAGCATCTAGTCGATCCAGAATCTGTTTTAATACACGTCCTACATCTTCGCTTGGAAAACTAGACAAGGGAGTTGGTGAGGGCCATCGCCAATCTTCTCTTTTCTCGGGTCTTTTTGGCGGCGTTGAGGGATAGACTGTCGCTTCTTTCTTTTTAGTCATCAATCTCACCTTAAATAATTAGGGAGATGAGTTTATTAAAAATGTCGCAATGAAGGTGAATCATGTATTCCTTGCTTTCAGTCTCCTGTGCTGTTCAATACATTACTTTACGTTAGTAAAAGTGAAAAGTATAAAAGGAATTGAAGTATTAAATTTCAATCTCGTGTCGGAGCAGCAATTTTCGGGTGAGAACTCTTTTAAACGGGCTTCCTTTTTTTGCGGTGTTTAGCACTAGTTTCTTTCTTCTGATCATCCTCTATCGTAATCAGTTGTGGTTTTTCCAACCCTTGAATAGCAGCGCCTGGATAATTTAGCTCAATCTCCCTTCTCAATCCTTTTGTGTCAACGTCGCCGTATTTCTTAACATATATTAACGGTCTGCCATCTTTATTGTATTTGATGGATATGGAGAAAGCTGAAGCGATTTCTATAGGTTCAGGCTCCGTTAATATGAATCGCTCAGGTTCGTCGAAATCTGAAAAGTCTGGTGGGTTTTTCTTTTGTTTTCTTTCTGTCATAGTTTAAGCGTCCTCGTTATGAAAGGGGAGTCCCCAGATTAAAGTCTTGTTTCTCCCTAATCAAGATTTCTTCTTCAGTCAAAACTTCTGCCTTTAATGTTTCATTAGCTTCTCTTCATACTGCTTCAAATATTCTGCTGCTTCCCCAATGTCCATGAAGAGGTTGTCAACTTTGTCCACGTCTTCCACAGTTACTTTTTCTCGTCCGGCAGTTTTGGCGCTTTGAACTGCTAGACTCAAAAGTCCGACGGCATATCTAAGCGAGCTTTTTGAACCAACCTCTGTAAGCTTCTGAATTGCTTCCTTTTCCATCTCTATCTTCTCTTCTCTGCATCTTATTCTGAGGATTTCTTGGATGCTTTTTGGGTCGTATTGATGTGTTCCAATTATTACAGCTCGGTCGATGAGATCTATTGGAAATCCAAGCGGACTCTTTACGTCGGTTCCACGAATGCGAGCTACTCCTCTGTTTGTGGCAAGTATTATTATAGGGACAAGCTCACTTTCTATAGCTCTGCCAAGAAAGCTAAAGGCTTCCAAATCCAGCAGATGTGAATCATCGATGAAAAGCACACCCGGATGAATAAACGCTTTACCCTCGTCCACCCAATCTTTCACTTGCTGATCAACAGCCACGCGAATCTCCGAATCCATCTCCTTCGATTCCACACCTCCAAAAAACATGGAGAACAAGCCGCCAGACGCACGCGCGTGACTTCTTGCGTTGAGTTCGTCCAAATCTGTAAGTGTTGGAGTATAAACAAATTCCTTCTCTTTCAAAACCTTGCCCACGGGTCTTGGAATCTTCTGCCGAGTATCCACATCGTAGGTTTTACCTTTTACACTTTCCATGCTTAATCCCAAGCTGGCTAACCGTCCACTCTCTGCGTCAATCTGAACAACATGCCCCTCAGAGATGTTTTGTTGAATTATCTGCTGAGCTATTGAAGCCCCTGCTTCAATGGATTTCTCTTCATCTGTCGTTTTTAATGTCAAGCGAACGCTTTCTGGAACTTTCTGGTAGGGATTGTATGGGTGGGGCGCCGTTGAAATGTTAACGTTGATGATTTCGCCTTCGTACACTTTTCGCATTTCGTGAATTTCAACGCCTATGCACTTGCGTATAGCTTCGGTTAAAACTTCGGTTTTTTTGCGTTCACTACTATAGACTTCGCTGCCACTCATCTGAATAAAAGGAACGTTTTGACCTAGTTCTTTAGAAACCGCTACGGCGATTGCTGTTTTGCCTGTTCCTGGAGGGCCCGCTAGTATGATGGTTTTGCCGCTTAGTTTGCCCTCTTTTATCATTTTTACAACTAATCCAGCGGCTTCTCGGGCTTTTTCTTGACCAACCATTCCATCTTTAATCTTTATGGCAATGCCTTTCTTGTCTAATCCCAGACCTTTGATGTGAGTGTGGGCTCCTATGCGTTCAAAGCGGGCTATTTTGCCTGTTGGTACTTCTTTTATCGAAGCCATAACTTTTCACTTCTAAGGTGAAATTTGACAAAGGCATCAAAACAAATTCGTATATATAAGTTTTTAATTCCGCGAAAAACAAGCTTTGACCGAGATAGCGGCATTATTTTTAGGGAAATTTTGGTTTCAGTGCTTTTGTCTTGCAAGCATCTACACATTCGAGACAATATATGCATTCGGGGTGAGTGAACTTTTCCCAAGGCAAATCGAGAATTGGAACTTTCATGGGGCATGCTTCCACGCAACTGTGACAGCTTTCTTTTGTGCAGTGTACTACGTCTCTTTTTAGCCCTAGAAAACTGAAATAATTTAACAGAGCCATTATTGCTCCTACAGGACAGAAATATTTACACCAGCTTCTAGGGGTAAAAATCACAAACACTATGACAAGCGCCAATATGGCTAAGCGAACCCAAAACAACGGTGAAAGAGTGCCTATTCCTAACAAGATGTCTTGGAACGATAACCCCGCAGAAAATGCATTGTACGTCATAATAGGCAACATTGCAAACAATGTGTCATGCGGACTCAACGCGTTAAAAGGTGCTTGGGCAAAAACTCCCAAGGCATTCTTGTAGCTTCGACCTATTCCCATCAATGTTGTAACTGAAATTGTTATGCTGATGAGCAAAACTATTCCAAGAATTCCGTATTTGATATAAATCATATCTTTATGAGTTCTTGGCGAAATTTCCGTGTGCTTTCTTTTTATGTAGCCAAGTATATCCTGAATGAAGCCAAAAGGGCAAACCCAACCGCACAACATTCTGCCCAAGAGTACTGCAATTATGAGAAAGGATGCAAGGGGAAGCCATGGAAAAGTGGTTTGGTAAAGCATATATTGCATTGCTGCGAAGGCGTCTCCAACAGTTTTTGAGGGTGCTCCCAAGCTTTGTAGAACTGGGAGTAGCAAAGGTAAGGCTTCGAAGCCAAATAAGACGGCGTTGAAGAGCAAGAAGAAGACAAACTGACTGATTATCCTCAAGGTTCTTATGCGAAAAATTGCCCGCTTTATGTTCACCAAGTCTTCGAAGGGCTCCCTTTTTACTTTATGTTTTTTAGAACGTGAGTTTAAGTAACATAAAAAGGTTTCATTACTAACTTGCTATTGCCCCGCCAATTAGTCCTCCAATGGCAGCTACTATTGCTCCAAAGACGCTAACTATGATTGCTACCAATCCTATAATTGCCCCTGCAAGTCCACCAATAAATATGCCTAATAGTCCACCTAAAATTGCGCCCATAGCCCCTCCAATGATTATCACAAGAATGCCGAGAACTATTACACCGAAAATTCCAGCAAAAAAACCAGCTAGTGCTCCTCTACCCATTCCACCCTTAGCTACTAATCCTGCAACCAATCCACCTATTAAATAACCTATTATCGGAAGCATCCACCCAAGAAAAAGAATAACAAGAAAGCCTATGAAAGCTCCAAGCCATAAACTGTCAGAACCACTTCCCAAGTCATCACCTCAACTCCTATAGATAATTAAACTTAACCTAACTGAAAATAGGGACTAAAACTTTCGGAGATTCAAAGACACCATTCTGTTAAACTTCGTTGAAGAACTCTGCTAACCTTCACTTCAGCTTTCTCCTCTTCAAAAAGAACAAGTTGACCATAGACTCCATCGTAACCAGGTGTAACTTGCGCTTTTCCTTCTCTAACCCTCGCAATGGCCTCGGCTATTTTCGGATCAACAATCTTAGAAATTTCTTCTTTAGAAGCGTCAACCAACACAGCATATTCGTTACCAAACTTAGCTATTAGACTGTTGTAGACGCTCCAAACGCTTTGCACACTGGGAGATGATGCGCCTAAAACTGCTGCAATGATTTCTGATAGTGGCAGTAAGTGTATGAAGCCAATAGCATTTTGCGGCTTAAAACTCGGTGGTCTGTCGGCTAACTCTTCAACTCTTTGTTCCACGCCCTTCGTTAACCTCCTACGACACACTGGACAAAGATTACTAAACTTTATTGCTTCCCGTGGCGGCATGGAAACATTACAATCTCTATGCCCAGTCCAGTGATATTTACCATAGGCAGGGTTTGTTTCGATGGTGAACTTAAATCGCTTAGGGTCTTTCTTACGGATTGTGTCTACAGCTTCATCATACGTGAGCTGTTTAAAGTCAAAAACGTTAGCTTCACGCCCGATTCTCCAAGGCCAGCAGCTGTGACTGTCGCTGTTTGACACGAGTGTGAATTTGTCTAAGACACTTAGGCGCCAGTTCATAGGTGGATCCGAAGACAAGCCGGTCTCTAAGGCGTGGATGTGTTTTGTCATATCTTGATAGCAGTCTTCTATTTTGTCGAAGCCGCTGAAAGCACCGAAAAGACTGAACCACGGTGTCCAAGCGTGAGCAGGTATCACTTCGTTGTCTGCTGAAACAGCCATAACTTCTTCTACTAGGTTCGGCGCAGTCATTTCAAGGATAGGTCTTCCATCAACGTTCAAATCGCCATACTGTGCTAGTCGGTCGTTGATTTGTACCGCTGTCTCAAAGCTGGGTGTCAAAATTAAATGATGAATCTTCTTTGTTTCACCTCTGAACATGAAGATCGTGCTTATTTCGCCCGTTATCATGAAATAGGTTGAGTTGACAGTTTTAGTTGGTTTGAAAAGTTTTGCGTTTGGCACTTCGATTAAATTTTCTCGTAGTTCTTTCATCCATTTCGGATGCGTAAAATCTCCCGTTCCCAACAGATTCAAGCCTTTTATTTTTGCAAATCGTGCAATCTCTTGAATGTTTATTCTTTTGCTTGTTGCTCGACTGAAGCGGCTATGAATATGCAAGTCAGCGATTATTTTCAACTTTTTTTCCTCTGTTCGTAACATACTTGTCAAAGACTTTTTCCCAATCAACTCGATATAAGGCATAAATAACCAGAATCAAAAGCATTGCCGTTATAGCAGCACCTATCCAGCTTCCTGTGTCTCCGAAAAGTAAAACAAGAACGTCTCCGTAAACTTTGCCGAATGACGCTAGAATGTAACACATAAGAGTCTTTCCTAATATTGCTGGAATGAACGCTTTGACAGGGTTGTATTGCAAAATGCCTAGTGGAATGAAGAGCAAGTCGTCAGGAAGCGGAGTTAACGCAAAGACAAAAATTGCGGCAGGACTATATTTACCGAAAAGCTTGAGGAAATAACGCATTTTTCTCTGTCTTTCTTCGCTGATTATTCCCCGCCCGTAGTATCCGAGGAAATAGCCTGAGAGTTCTCCGATGGCTGAGCCGGAGCCCCCTGCAATCGCCAACAGTAGGGGGTTCCACCCTGCAGCTCCTAGCCCTAAAATTACCAGCGTATACGGTATGGGAACGACAATTGCCATAGTGCCGATTAAGCTAACTAAGAACACGCCGAAATATCCAAATTGCATTGCTAATTGATTCAGCCAATCTTCTAAGAAAGACACGTTGACACTCCATCTTTATGTTGCACTGATTTAGGTTGGAGGGGATTTAACTCTAACTATTCAGGTTGATTCTTGGGGTTCACAGCGAAGTTTCTTGGATGTGTGTTTTAGAAAAAATTAGACGATGTTTGCCTTTTGTTTCATGCTGCTTAGATTAAGCTTAGCTTCTTTCCTCCTTCCTCGAACGCTTGAATAGCCTTGTCTAAATGCTCTATGGTATGTTTGGTGCATAGTTGAACTCGAATTCTCGCCTTATCACGTGCCACCATTGGATACACAATCGGCAGCGCAAAGATGCCTTTTTCCCAGATGAAATTTGCAAGCTCCTTTGCCGTTTTGCTTTCTCCGCACATCACAGGCACAATCGGAGTTTCGCTGTTTCCTGTATCGAAGCCGAGGTCTTGCATTGCCTTAAGGAAGTAGTTGCGGTTTTCCCACACTTTTCTCACGTGTTCAGGCTCAGTTTCAAGTACGTCGATTGCTGCGATGCATGCTGCTGCTACGCCTGGGGGGACTCCGCCGCTGAGAAGCCAGCTTCTTGATTTGTTGTAGGCAAAGTTTCTCAAGTCTTTGCCGCCTGTTATGTGTCCTCCTATGACTCCGAAGGCTTTGGAAAACGTTCCCATTTCAACATGTACTTGGTTTCGATTTAGGTGGAAGTGGCTGACAATTCCGCGGCCGCCTTCGCCGAGTACGCCTTCGCCGTGGGCGTCGTCTACGTAAACGCCTGCGCCGTGTTCTTGGGCTATTTTGGCGATTTCTGACAGGGGGGCAAGGTCGCCATCCATGCTAAAGACTCCATCGGTGAGAATCCAGATGTGCTTGTAGGGGGATTGGTGTTTTTCAGCTTCATCCATGACGCGGGCTAAGTCTTGGGCATCCTTGTGTTTGAAGATTGCTCGGTCTGCATGAGTTAGGCGTACGCCGTCTATGATGGATCCGTGGTTGAGTTCGTCGGAGACGAATAGGTCGCCTTTGCTGCAGAGTTGTGGGATCAGTCCTTCGTTTGCCATGAAGCCTGTTTGGTATGTTAGGCTGGCGGGAGCGTTTTTGAATTTGGCTAGGCGGCGGTCTAGTTCTTCGTGGAGTGTCATGTTGCCTGCGATTGAGCGGTCGCTGCCGGCGCCTGCTCCGTATTTTTTGGTTGCTTCTAGCATGGCGTTGACGACTTTAGGGTGTGTTGCTAGGTTTAGGTAGTTGTTGGCGCAGAGCATTATGACTTGTTTGCCGTCTATGGTGCAGAGGGGTTCGCTTGGTGTTTGGAGTTCTTTGAGTTCCCAGTTTAAGCTTTCACTGACGAGTCGTTGGTATTCTTCTCCCATGTATTTTGTTGGGTGACGTTTTATTGACATGTGGTTTCACCTTGATAGAGTATTGTTTGTGTTTAAGATTCTCTTAACTTTTACCCATTCTGTTTTGTGTGTTCTCGGCGCAGTAGATAGACCATTCTATTAGGCTCCAAAATAGGCGCTGAATATTAATTGAAAATTGAAGTTTCTTCCGCAAGCCATAAAACTGAAGATGAAGAACCTAGGTCATTTAGAGGAGATTGTAGTAGCTACGAATGAGAGGGATTACTCCGACTACATAAAACATCTTTCAAATCTTGGGAATGTGTATTCTTTCCTTTCTGGTTTCATGTTTACAACAATCACTATACTCCTAACTCAACTTCCAGAACGAAGCAGTGCCATGGCATAGATAGCATTCTTCTTCATGACAGTCATGCTCGATATATTCATATTCTTTATGGGAAAATTTTACTAAAAGGTGATTTGTTTCTGCAAAAATGTTCCACCATATTCGGGGAAAGCAAGTTTCCAAAATATTCTAAGCGACCTAAGCGTGATGATAGGATTAGGAGGTTCAACTGTGCTGTTATTTCTTCTTATGAATCTAGTCGAACTTGCATTAGCACAATCAATTGCATGGATACTGACTGCCATAGCAGCTTACAAATCAGTGTTTAAACCATATTATCAAAGCAAGAAAAAGTGATGCAACTCCTCGTGCCGCCATCGCCCACGATGACAAATTTCATAGTAGCTATGATTGCAAAAGAAAATATTCTATATAACTTCATATAATACTCACTTCCTCATTAAACTCTGGGAAACATCTGAAAATTCTCAATAATTGTGGTATATGTGTAAATAAACTATAGTGTTATCAATAGGATCTCAACAGATTATGTTTGAGTCTCAAAGAGTCAATAGGGCTTCCAGTCTACCATTTGGGCTCTAAAACAACCTTCGCAGCCTTTTTCGAGTTAATCAACTCCACGCCTTCCTTCATGTCTTCCATAGCAAGCTTATGCGTAATAATAGACGCCATCTTATTCCTAAATTCCGAATTCGAAAGCAACCCTTTAACTTGATACCAAGTTTGAAACATGCGCCTACCAGAAATACCATAAACCGTCGCCGCTTTGAAAATCATAGCATTATTAAAATCAAACATAACCGAACTATCAAAAAGCCCTAACAAAGAAACCCTTCCACCATAAGTCAAAATCCCAAAAGCTTGCCGCAAAGCTGCTGGTGCACCTGACATTTCTAAAGCAACATCAACACCATTTCCATCAGTTTCGTCAAGTATTATCTGAGGAATATTCTCACCCTCCTCCTTAGCACTGAGAACAAAATCTGCCCCCATCTTAGTCGCCAAATCCATACGCACCTTGTTCAAACCGCCTGCAGTAGCAAAAACTTTCGCGGCACCAAGTGTCTTAACCACAGCAATAGCCATCAACCCGATAGGACCACAACCCAAAACAGCCACATTCTTCCCCACAATATCCTCGACATTATCCTTCGGCAAGGCAGTTTGAACAGCATTTCCCAACGGCTCTTGAATAGACGCAACCGCGGGGTCAAGCTTCGGGTCGTTCTTCCACGCATTCCGTTCAGGCAAAGCAACATACTCCGCAAAAGCACCATCTCTGTCAACGCCTAATATTCGCAGATTCCGACAAACATGCATACGATCAGTTTGACACTGATAGCAAGTGCCGTCTACTATGTGTGTCTCTGCAGAAACAAAGTCGCCAACCTGAACGCTGGATACTTCCACACCTGCGTCTACAACCTCGCCACAAAACTCGTGACCAAAAATCAACGGAATTTTCTTTATTCGTTCCTGCGCCCACGCATTCCAATCCCAAATATGCACATCAGTGCCACAAATTGAAGCCATTTTAACCTTTACAAGAACTTCGTTTCTTTCAATCTTCGGAATACCAACAGTAGCGATTTCTGCACCTGAAGACCGTTTTGTCTTAACAATGGCATACATACCCTTTAACTCTCCAATTTAATGGTTAACACCTTTTTTGAAGCGTGAGAGAAGTAAATCCATTTAGTTTTTAAGCTAAAAAGCTTATCTAAACAAGCTCGTCAACTCATTAATGCTTCGAAACTGGAGAAGAACATTCTTGAAACTCGGCTTTCTCGTAAACCCAATTGCGGGCATGGGAGGAAAAGTCGGATTAAAAGGAACAGACGACGTCTTCCAAAAAGCCGTTGAAATGGGAGCAAAACCCATTGCTCCAGAAAGAGGAAAAGAGTTTTTGAAAAAACTGAAAGAACTGGGACTAAATCAGAGAATCCAAATAATAACATGTCCCGCCATAATGGGCGAAGAAGAAATACGTTCCACGGGTTTAGATGCCGACATTTTACCAATGAACATAAAAACCAAAACAACCGCAGACGACACAAAAAAAGCAGTAAAGCTAATAGTGGAACGTGAAGTTGACCTCATTTTGTTTGTAGGTGGCGACGGCACCGCAAGAGACATCCTAGACGCGCTGCCCAGCCCAAACTCCACACCAGTTCTAGGCGTTCCTTCCGGCGTAAAAATGTACAGCGGGATATTCGCCATCAACCCAGCAGACGCAGCCTACATCACTGAAGCTTTCTTAAAAAAAGAAATCCAACTAGTAGACTTTGAAATAATGGATGCAGACGAAGCCGCCATCCGAAACGACCAATTCAACATCCGACTCCACGGCTTCTTAAAAGGTCCTTCTTTGCCAATGCGTATTCAGGGAAGTAAACAAGTGTCACCAGAGACACTAGACGAACGTGAAAATCAACTAGCCATCGCTCGCTTCATAATCGAAGAAATGAACCCCAAAGCCACCTACATCCTCGGCCCTGGCACAACCGTAAAATGCGTAGCAGATTTGTTAGGAATAGAAAAAACTCTTCTAGGAGTTGACATCTATCACAAGGACAAAGTGGTAAAAGACGTTAATGAAGAGAAAATGTTAAAAGAAATAGGCAACTGGCAGAACACGTGGATTGTTGCTTCCCCAATTGGAAGACAAGGAATCTTGTTCGGGCGAGGCAATCAACAAATCAGCTCAAAAATCATTAAACTCGTCAGAAAAGACAAGATTACTGTGTTGGCGACTAGAAGCAAAATTCGAAGCATTGAAGATGGTGTTCTAAGAGTTGACACGAGTGATGCTGAAGTGGATAAGATGCTTAAGGGATACATAAGAGTGGCAACGGACTACCGCGAATGGAGACTATTGCAAGTCAGATAAGTTAGGAACCTGCCTTCTCAGCTTTTCCAAGCAGATTCATAAGTATAGGCATCAAGTCTACACCTCTAATTTTACCAAGCCCACCCTTTGCACACGCTCTTTCACCAAATTCTTTAACATCATCCGTACGAACACTTGACCCCATAATTGCAACAGGCACAGGCTCACCACTATGCTCTCTCTTTATCGACGAAGTTGTGTGATCCGCAGTCACCACAATAAACGTCTCATCCACATTCACATGCTTAATGAGGTGAGCAACCAAGGCATCTACCCGTTCAATCATCTCTATTTTCTTCTGAGGATTGCCATCATGACTTGCAAGATCCGTAGCCTTTACATGAACGAGCACAAAATCGTAGGATTGTAAAGCTTGCACGGCAGCTTTTGCCTTTGCAATAACATCAGTTTCGTAAGTTCCTGTAGCCCCTGGAACCGAAATTAAGCGCATTCCAGCAGTTTTGCAAACCCCTCTTACTAGAGGTACGGATGCGATTGCTGCTGGACGAATTCCGTAGAGAAGGGGAAGGAGGTCCATTTCGGGTAGTTGTCCAACGCCTCTGCAAAGAATAATGTTGGCGGGAAGCAAGCCTTTTTTCTTTCTTTCCTCATTTACTGGATGATCCTTTAGCACTTCGTGAAATTGTTGTGTGAGTTGATTTAGGATGTCAGCAGTGTTTTTTGCTTCTCTGCCCCCATCAAGAGGGCGAGCCTTCAACACTTTGACTCCGACTTCGTGTGGATCCGTGTCAGAAACCATGATGGATAAGTTTGGTCCACTGAGGCGAAGTATCGCTCGATGTTGAACAGTACTTTTAAACAGAACATCCCCTACTTCTGGTGGATCTACCCGCAACGATTCCTCAATAGCGACCGCCAGCTTACCTGCGTCCTCACTTCCTATCCTTCCAGCTCTTCTGTCTAGCACATTAAAATCCTTGTCAACTGTGGCGAAATTGCATCGAAACTCCAAGTCGTTAGGAAGAACATCTATTCCCGACCCGATTGCTTCTAGTGCACCTCTTCCCGCGTATACTTCCATTACGTCGTAGCCTAGCAAGGCGAGATGTGCTGTGTCGCTTCCTGGCGGGATGCCTGACGCTATGACATCTATCATGCCACATATGCCTGATTCTGCTACTCGATTGAGGAACGGTTTTTTGGCTGCTTCCAACGGGGTTTTGCCGTTTAGTTCTTTTAGGGGGACATCTGCCATTCCATCTGCGATGATAAGAACTGCTTTCACGAACAGGTCACCTTACTCTTTATTCTGTGATCAGTATAATTAGAATTGCTGTTTTTGCTTACGATTTGCGTGTTTGAAAATAAAAAAAGGTGTTGTGTTTGGGTTAAACTTGTATATTTATTGTCCGCAGCAGTCTTTATACTTCTTTCCGCTTCCACAATTACACGGATCGTTGGGTTTGGATTTTGCTTTCTTGGATCCACAACTACAAGACATTTTTACTTTCACCTTGCTGTTCAGTTTATTTTCTAAACTATTTTAACTTATCGTTTTTTATACATACATGGTTCGTGAAACGTTTGTTTAAGGGATTTCTTGTCATTTTTTACAGTGAATTAGCTAACTCCATAACCTTGTCTCTTATCTGTTTGAAGATTTTCTCAGCGTACCCATGTGGCAAAAAGTATGGATCATCAATGTTCCACACAACAATTTTATCTATACATTGTGGACATTTGCCTAAGATGGCTTCTTTGTGTTTGGGCTTCATAGCTATGATAAAGTCATAGTTGTTAAGTTCTTTCCCATCTAAGCCTTCTGGAGTGTGCTTTAGATATTTTTTTGCATTTTCTCTTGTCAAGTATTTTTTTGCAGCTTCAGATATTGGGATTGCTGGATCTATTCCAGCAGAGTCCACTTCAACCTCTGGCTTGAACTTCTTCAGCAGGGCTTCCGCTACAGGGCTTCGATAAGCATTTCCCGAACATACAAACAAAACTTTCATACAAACCACGCAAGTATCCAAGTTTCTAACTCAGAGATTAGATCAAGCCCTTATAAACTTCTAATTTCTTTCTTAAGGAAGTTAAAAAATCAGAAACTTTAGAGATCTTCTCTTGATATTTACACGCAAATTTCTTAACTACTAGTCTTTCACTCTTCAATGTTGCTTTCTTAGGTTATGCGAATTCTTGCGAGGATAGTTAACATATGATCGATAGGCATATTGGAGTGCCTTTTCCTTTGAGTTTGTTTACCAGGACCACTGCAAATCCCACAGGGATTCTCGTAATGCTAATTTATGCATTGCTAATATAGCTATCTAGGGTTGTGTATAAAAAATGGAATTACCAGGAGATATCCCCACTTGAGCTGGGTTCAAATCCCACCCAACCGACCAACCAACCAACAACATCTACGATGGCAAAGCTTGCCATTGCTGATGTAATAATTTATAGTGCCCGCCAAAACAAGGTTATCCGCGACAAATCGGAAACGAAGGGCTTCATCTTATACTAATTTCTCTAAAACCAATCCCAATTTAGTTCAAGATTATCAGTAATCGCTGTCAATCGAGATATTTCATCCTTTTTTAAACACCATTGTGTAGCATGAATATTGCTTTTTATTTGGCTCTTTTTCTTTGCTCCAGGTATTGGTATTATATCTTTTTCTCTTAACAACCAATTAATAGCTACTTCAGCAGGACTAACGTCATGTTCTTCAGCATTCTGTCTTATTGTTTCGAAGAGCACCTGGGATCTAGCAAAATTCTCCTTGTGTTTGAAAAGCTCCCAATGATTCCGGAAATCATTTTTCGGTAATATCGTGTTTTCATCATATTTTGTCGTTAGAAAACCGCTCAGCAATGGATAATATGCTATCACAACAATTCTTTGTTTTCTTAAGAAGGGGAGGATTTCCTTCTCAATGCTTCGATTTATTAGATTATATTCCAATTCATTTGCTATTATTTCGCCATTCTGCAAGTTGTTTATTGCTTCTTGCACCAATGCATTATGATAATTTGATACGCCCACATATCTTATTTTTCCCTCAATTAGTAATTGATCCATTGCTTTCATCGTTTCAGAAATTGGGGAATAACACCAGGGCCAATGAACTAAATATATGTCTAAATAATCAGTCTGTAATCTCTCTAAACTACTATTGGCTGCTTTTATGACTTCTTGATAACTCAAGTGATTGTGTGAAACTTTAGTGACTAGAACTAAATCCTCACGATCTCCACGTTTTCTAATTACTTCCCCAATAAATTTCTCTGTCAAACCTCCAGAATATTCTTCTGCAGTATCGATCAAATTAATACCATTATCAAGTGCAAAATTAATGCAGCCATAAATTTCATCTTTATTTTGAATACCTTTTGTCTTATGACCAAAAGCAAGTGTTCCTCAGCCTATTCGAGATACTTCCAGATCAGTCTTTCCGAATTTTATTTTATTCATAATCTCAATCTCAATGATTTTCTGCATAAAAACTTATCTTGACGCCCGAAAGTCCCGTATCCCGCTCTCTCGGAGCCCTTATGGGCTATTAGTCACGAGGGGCAAGTTTTCGTTCGTTTTTTACCACTTACTGTCTGTATACTCGATTTCGATAATACCTACCCTATTATGGTATTGGTTCTTACTATTGCGTAAATCCTGTATACTGCCTTCCACCAGCCCTTTTTCAGAAGCAGTGCATCGTCGTTTTTTGGTTGGTTGGGTTCAAATCCACCCCCCGGCGCCAACACCATCAAATTTGCACGGACTTAATAAACTCTAATAGCTTCTCAATAGAATAAATTTGGCGAGACTTATGAAGTTGTATTTAGTTCAGCATGCTGAGCCAAAACGCAAAGAAGAAGACGCATCAAGACCACTCTCTGATAAAGGATGGAAAGACATTAAGAAAATTGCGGAATACGCAAAAGATCATCTGCACATCAACATTGAGCAAATAGTTCATAGCGGTAAGTTGCGAGCAAAGCAAACTGCAGAGGTTCTTGCGGAGTATCTTAATCCGAAAGAAATGGTGATCGATGAAAACTTAGCACCTCTGGCGAACCCTAAAGTGTGGCAAAAACGCTTGGCTGAGAGAACAAAAGACATAATGCTAGCGGGCCACCTACCTCATCTCGGTAAACTTGCTTCTATTCTACTTGTCGACAACGAAGACAAAGGGGTAATAACGTTTCGAATGGGTGGTATTGTCTGCTTTGAGCGTGAGCAAGAGGGTTGCTGGACTATTTTATGGATGATCACACCCGAAATCATATCCTGAATTGCGCTTGTAACCATAAATACCAACTAAGAGTAAAGGCTCACGGGATAAACTTGGAAAACAAAGCAAAATCAAAAAGTAAGAAGTTGCTTCTGATGGGGAGTAGTGCTTTCGAAGCCAATGAACTACCGATTGAGATAAAGGAAAGGATAGATAAAGCTATAGCACTTGGGATGATGATAATCGTGGGAGAAGCTCGAGGGGCAAACAGACTCTACCAAGACTACTTGAAGGTCAAAGGCTACAGAAATGTTGTTGTTGGCCACGCAGTCAGGTTAAGGTATAACGCTGGTAACTGGAAAGACGTGCAATACGGAAAGAACCTCAAAGAAAGAGAGAGAAAGATGATCGAAGACTGTGATTCCGCCATAGTTATATGGATGAACAACAGTGGCGTCATAGCTAAAGACCTTGAACTGCTTAAGAGATTGGGAAAACCCACTTTCCTATATGAGTATTCAAGTGAAAGCGGTGAAATCAAGGCCGGGCAACTTGATCCCAAGCGCATTTATGACCCATTTTACTATGCGAAAAGATACTATAGAAAACAAAGATCAACTAATCCATGAGTCTACGCGCCGCAAGGAACATAATTTGTGTATGCTTATGATTACGCGTGTGTAGCTTTTGAAACAAGACAATCATTTTGAATTGTGGTTCCCTTTTTTCGATGACTCGTAGACAACTACTCTCAACGCAGGCACATTAGGATATCTTACATATATAACTGGACAATTTTCATTCTCACACTGGTATTTGCCCTTTACGGTCCGTTTTACTAAGGACTTTCCACACTCTGGACATTTAGCCATCTTAGATCACAATAGTCCATTTGCAGGTGAGTAGACTTATCGCTTGTGAATTTGAAATCATGAATCGAGCATCACTTGCGTTCAGGAAGTCTCGAATACGCACCATCAGAATTCCTATAGACTGCTATTCGTCCAACAGTCTCCCAGTTGTCTCCATCTCTACGTCTAAGCTGCACAACGATGACTTCAGCAGTAGGATCAGATTTTCCAGACCAAATAGTGATTCCAAGATAATCATTTTCGTTGATGCGAGTGTAGAAACGTCCTTTAGGTTGAGAAGTTGAACTCATAATTTATCACATCAGCTAATAGACAGAACTATCTTTTGGCCTTTTGCGATTTCTAATTTTCTGCTAACATAGTTAAGAAAAAGTCCTCAAACTCTGAGTTTACTTTTCCTAAAGAGTATTGTCACGAGTAATGTCACTATCATGAATAGTGGTAGAATGATAAGTGTTGAAAACTCTGGAACTATTGGATAGTTGTCGGTATTGTTTTCATCGATGGCATATGGTGTGTTCCAGATACCTGATTCATCTATTTCCTCAGCATCAGGATATCTTTCTTCGTAGTCACTCCAATAGTTTCCGCCAGAAGGATAACCATCATCCCAGATGTTGACAGATTGGTAAATATACGGTGGACCATTATCAAGAAAAGTGTTATGATAAATTTTGTTACCGAATGACATATCGAGGTATATACTATGGTCCCAATTATCTGACACATTGTTCTCTGAAATAATGTTATCCCTCGATCTGTAAAGTATGATGCCCTGGTCATTGTTTACTACGTTGTTTTCGGTAAGAGTATTATTGTCAGCTAGTAACAACCATATACCTCTGCTATTGTCTATAATGTTGTTATCATAAATCAGGTTGTGAGACGTTGCGTTGAGGTAAATACCTAAGTAAAAAGCTTGGACATTTACGTTTTTAATTGTTACATTGCTCCTTTCTGAGATAGTTATTCCATGCTCGTATCCTGTCCCTGTTCCTCGAAGGATGTAGCCTGCCCCGTCAACCACAATGTTATTCCTTTTTACAACGATTGAACCATTAATGTTGCCAGTGAATGTGTAGGTGACATTGTTTGCATTTGTAATCTTGTCCGTGCTCTCAACTAAACCATTAGCCCTAATGTAAATAGTTCCGCTTGCTTTAACTGAAGGAATTCTAACTGTAAAGCTCAAAACATTCAGAAGTAGAAGAGAAAGCGTAGTTACCAAAATGATCTTCTTCTTCATGTGTCGTCATCTATCAAATCTTGCTCCTTCGATATTCCAACTTCAGTTTTTATGATTTGTGGATAATTGTTCTGTCACATAACATTTTCAATACTTTCAAACTATCGATATTGGGAGACTATAGGAAACTGAGAGGTGGAGGAGGGGCTCTAAACGATTGTGGGTAATGGTGATCCGTGGATAGGGTTTTATTCACTTTGACACTTTATGTATTATTGGTGTTTGAGTGTCTCATAGAAGAGCGAGACATGACATAATTATGGAGATTCTAAAAATCGGCAAAAAGGGCGCAAAGAAGACAAACATAATGTACAAGGCTAGACTGAGCCACACTCAACTTGAGAAATATCTAAGCGCCTTAGAAAAGGAAAACTTCATAGCTGAAGAGTCTGGTGTTTGGAAAACTACCCAAAAGGGTCTCACTGTTATAGACGCTTGCAGGATCTGTCAACGACTCGTGGAAGAAGTTCCGTAAATTCAAGTAAAAATTCTATTTTCTAACATAATTTAAAATATAAAATTCTAAGATTTTTCCTTTAGCTATAAAGTACAAAATAGAAGCTTTAATTGACACAACAAACATAGAAACATGAACATTAATGAGATTCTGTGAGAGCTGCGGTTCCTTTCTAAGGGAAACAAAGAAAGGACTATGGTGTCCGAAGTGCAAAAGAGTGATTACAACAAAACCGAGAGTGGAAACTAGAACCGATGAGAAAAGGGATTCTGCTCCTATATTTGTTGCCGATAAATCTAAGGACAGTCGCGCTAAAGTTTCTCAGACATGTTCCAAGTGTGGAAACACTAAAGCTTACCATTGGCTATCAAACATTTCGGGTGAACACGCAGGGATCAGAAGAGAAAGCACAGTAGAGCATTTTAAATGCACGAAATGTTCCCACTCATGGACTGAGAGCTCGTAGCTTGAGGTGAAAGCTTGAATCTCAAAGGTTTTTTAATTGACTTCGGAGATACTTTAGCCTACATTGACAAAGATGGAAGCAGAAAATACACAGAGGCACTCTTGTTTATTCTACAAAAACATGGTTATCGAGGAGATTCAGATGATCTAGCTTTGGGTTTTGATGATGCTATTGTAAACAGTATGAAAGGTGAATTGAAGAACCTTCAAGAATTTTGGAATCTGCTCCTTGAGAACCTAGGAATTTACAACAAATCAGAAGTGTTGATAGAAGAATTGGAAAAGGTTAGAAACCGCTATTCTACTACTGTATTTAGGCTTTATAATGGAGCGCTTCAAGTTCTAGCAGTTCTGCAAAAAAAGTATGAATTAGCATTGGTTTCAAACTGCGCTATAGGCACTTCTGATGTCGTGAGGGACTTGGGGTTAATAGGATACTTCGATTGCATCACTTTGTCATATGAAGTAGGAGTTAGAAAACCAGATAGACGAATATATGTTGACGCACTCAAATGTCTTAAACTCGAACCCCATGATTGTATCTTTGTGGCTGATGAAATAAGTGACTTGGAAGGAGCTAGAGAAGTGGGGATGAAGACTATTCTTGTACGCCAAGGATTAAATACATTCAATGAAGCAAAAGATCGAAATTTCCAACCAGACTTCCAGTGCAATAGCATTTCTGGAATTACAAGATTCCTTTGAGTGTCGAGTAACGATTAGAATTTCTAAAATTTTGTCAAGTTGGAAATCATAAATTAGAAAATGGGTAGTCCAAGAAGACCTTTGTCTTAGTTGGTTTTGGTTAAAGCTTTGGTGGTAATAGATATATACGAAGTTGCCCTTTTGATACCTTCAGATTTATTGTTTGACCAACTTCACCTATTGCGGAAACAGCGAGTAGGTTTCGGATTCCGCCTTTTCTCACGCCTAAAACTAATTCAGCAGCGTCTTTAGTCAGTTCAACCTCAAGATGAGTAATTGCCCATTGATCGGAGTTGAATATGAACTCTCTTACTTTACCAACATCCAAGTCTTCGCAAACAATTCTTTTTCCTAATAGCTCTTCACTCTTCATATCCATGTGAACCACACACTAACTTTTAAGTCCAAGATCATAAAAAATTTCTGGTCGTGCTTTTCCACTTTCATTTTACTCTCCTCCTTCTCAATAACATCTGCAAGTCTGTTTATTGCTTTGACTAGTTCCTGAAAACCTTCAACTTTTGCCGTTCGTTAGGCTTCAGATTTCCTTTCTTGCTCCATGATTAAATATATCGTTCATTCGTGATAACATTTGCGTGTAACTGAAAGCTTCCAAGTCTCATGCATAGGAAGGCAGAAGGGAGACTCTAAAATACAACTGTTTCATTAGAAATTGGCCAACTGACAAGATTTGAGGTTTAAAAGATGGATGATTGTGTTTTCTGCAGTATCGTGAAGGGTGTTGAACCTGCAAGTGTGATTCATTCTGATGAGCAAGTTACGGCTTTCATGGACATTACACCAGTTAACCGAGGACATGTGTTAGTGATTCCAAAAGCTCATGCTGCACAACTATCAGAACTAAATCCAAAAACAGGTGCACGGATGTTCAAGGTTGCAATGCGTGTTGCTGAAGGTCTCAGAAAATCAGGACTAGAATGTGAGGGTGTTAATCTTTTCTTAGCTGACGGAGAAGCTGCTTTCCAAGATGTTTTTCACGTTCACCTACATGTGATTCCAAGATTCAAAGGAGATGGCTTTGGACTGAAATTCGGTCCTAACTACGGCTTTAGACCAGAGAGAACAGAATTGGACGAGACTGCTGGTAAAATCAGAAAGGCAATGGAAAGTTTCTAAGTTTCTACTTTCTAACCTAGTGTAAAAAATATAAAATTCTAAGATTTTTTCTTTGGTTAGAAAATAGAAAACCAATTGAGATATATTTCTATCTACTACTGCACATTTATTATACAATCAAAATGCTTTTTTTCCAATCAACAGAAGAACGAGGAAAACGACGACTCAAGACTTTAATATCCGTAACAATCTCTTGAAAATCTCAAAGTGCTGAGAATTATGCTATTTCAAAAATTTAAAGAATTTTATCTATCATACTCAGGCTTAGGAAAAGATGCAAAGCTACTGATCTTATCAAGTTCTATCTGGTCTGTCACGTTTGGATTTTTGGATGTCACTTACGCTCCTTACTTAAACATACTCGGTCAATCAGGCGAACTAATCGGCACTCTTATGTTAGTTTCATCGCTCTCTTCGGCCATTCTAATGATTCCTTGCGGGATTTTAGCTGACCGTTATGGGAGAAAGCCTTTCCTTCTAGTAGGCGCAGTGTTTTCGGCTGTTTCTTTCGGCATGTATTTCTTTGTAACTGACATCATTCTTTTTGGAATTGCTGAGTTGATCAAAGGACTTTCTTGGGCTATGTCTTGGGGAACAAGTGGCGCCTTCCTGTCAGAGAAAGCTTCAGAAAAACGGAGGTCCTACGCTTTTGGTTTATCATCGTTTGGATTTGCAATCGGAGCAGTAGTTGGCTATCTAATGGGGGCAGTCCCAGATATTTTGACAACTACTTATGGAATAGAATATCCTCAGGCTATTAGGATCATGTATCTTGTAGCAGCCGTCTTTTCATTTGCATCTTTGTTTCCTCTAATACCTGTTAAGGAAAAGAAGAAAAAAGTAACCGAGCTAAGATGGCTAAACATAACCTCTTGGAAAATCGTATCATGGCTTGCTTTGACTAATGCTCTAATTGGATTAGGTGCGGGTTTCATTGTTCCGTGGTTTTCTTATTATTTCACTTTGAAATTCGGTGTTAATCTTGCAGAAATAGGAGTTGTATTCGCCGTTTCGCAGATAGGAATGGCAGTTGCATACTTACTGGTACCAAAAATAACCGAGAAAATCGGGTGTGTGCGAACAATTGTGTATTCACAAGCGACGTCTATTCTAACCCTGCTTTTAATCTCGATCTCACCATCCTTCACTGCTGCATCTGTTTTGTATTTAGTCCGTGTTATTCTGATGAATATGACGAGTCCAGCCTTTTCTTCTTTCTTCATGGGATTGTTAAAAGATGAAGAAAGGGCATCTGGAAATAGTCTTGTATGGTCCTCATGGAACATTGGCAACGCACTTCCACGTCCAATTGCAGGATACATCATTGGCAACGTTTTCTTAGATATGACGCTTTACATCTGTGCTTCACTCTATAGTGTTTCTACAACGATCTTTTTTGGCATCTTTAGAAGAGTTGAAGAGGAATCATCAACGGAAAGATTCCGACAACCTTGAAATACGTCTTTTCCGATAATAATATCGTGAAAAAACAGGTTTTAACCAAGGAAGTGAATGTCAGAGTATCCAGAAAAGCCGTAAACTCAAAAACTCAGCAAAAAACCAAGCATTTTCAAAATGCTTTGCAAAACGCTAAGATTATGTGGTATAGCGAATGGCGCGGGGTGCGGGATTTGAACAGGAGGAACATTAGCGG
>Ga0209635_10000093_pt1 | contig 51061 bp, 60 predicted proteins | sample DeeMarSWOR230_32_FD_187463 | JGI IMG/M metagenome (GOLD analysis project Ga0209635, IMG submission 187463) | Marine sediment microbial communities from White Oak River estuary, North Carolina - WOR-2-30_32 (SPAdes) (version 2) | ecosystem: Environmental > Aquatic > Marine > Intertidal zone >...
ACATATCCTCTTTAATAGCCAATCCAAGTATTCGTTTAACAATTTGTGACTTAAGTTTGCTTCATACATTATATATGTCTTTTTGACACCACCATCAGCTGCAGCTAAACGTAGAATATCAGCCATTATTTCAATTCTAGTTCTGTATTTAACCATTAAACCAATTGATAATAGTTAAAGATTTTAAGGTTAACTGTCAATTCTTTTGGTATTAGAAAACTATAAGTTATGAAAATTAAACTAAATTAGTGATAATATGTTCGCAGTTGTAAGAATTCGTGGGTCAGCTGGACGAAGAAAAGATTTAGAAGATACTTTAAAGATCTTGAGGTTAAAAAAACCAAACAATTGTGTTATCGTCCCAGAGACAAAAGAATACATAGGTATGTTAAAGAAAGCCAAAGATTATATCACTTGGGGTAAGATCGATAAAAAGATTCTATCTAAACTTTTCGAAAAGAGAGGAAGAATTCTTGGAGACAGAGCCATCGATAAAAAAAATTTGAAAGAAATTACTGGGTTCGATAGTTTTGAAAAGTTCTCTGAAGCTTTAATCAAACAAAAGGTAAAACTAAAGGATTATAAAGAGATAAAACCCGTATTCAGGTTAAGCCCTCCAAGGCATGGCTATAAATCTACTAGGTTACCTTTTCCAAAAGGAGATTTGGGAGATAGAAGAGATAAAATAAATCAGTTACTGGAGAGAATGATTTAATAAATAAAAATCTATTTTGACGAAGAATATTGAAATGAGATAATCAGATAGATTTTTGTTCTGAAGATAAAAATAAATTATGAAAGATCAAGAATTAGTTGAAAGATTTCTTGACGATTTTGTTAAGAGAATAACAAATCTTTATATAGAAAGAATAGATTTTATTCTTCTTTTTGGTAGTGCTGCAAGAGGTGAATGGAAGAAGGGCGTAAGCGATATTGACATGATTATACAACTTAAAGATGCGATTAAAAAAGATGATGTCTATAAAAGAACGGAAGAGATATTCTGGGAACTCGATGAAAAATACGATACAAAATTTAAAGAAGTCTGCTCCATGAAAGAACCTAAAAAACTCAATCTCGTGGAGGCCATAAGGTTTGCAGAAAGAGAGATTAGACTCTATGTGCCATTTGAAATCATAGGACCTGGAGAAATAGACTGGGAAGAATGTGAATTCCATAACCCGTTGTACAAAGTCGGTGCATTCTTAATTTTTCCGAAGAGTATGTTCTTTCTAAAAATAAAAGCCGAAGGAAAAATCCTGTTTGGAAGAGATATTATAAAAAAACTTAAACCTCGATTGAATTGGAGGGACATACCAAAAATGTTGCTCAATCCATATCATCTATCCATTCTCTCTGTTTTAACTGTCCCTTTCTTCCCGAATTTTGCTGTCAAACATGCTATTAAGGCAATTTTATATGAAATTGAATCTGTCCTTATTTTTCTTGAGAGACCTATCGTTACCGGTATGAGAAATGTTTATGAAAAAGTTAGGGGAATTATAGAAAATAAATACATCGATTGGAGGGTTGTTGAAGAAGCATTTGACATGAAGTATGACTGGGAAGAAAATATTCATAAGTTAAGTTACAAAGATAAAATCGTTTTTTGTTGGAAGGTTTTATCTTTTGTAGTCGTCCTTGGATGGATGGCCGTGTTTTTTAAAATCTACTCAACTATCACGAAGAAAAATAAGATTTTTGTTATCTGATGAGGAATGATTTTTCAAGAATAAGTTTAAATAATTTAAATTGTTGAAGAAGTTGATATTAAATAAAACAAAATTTATTTTATGGTAATACTGTAGTGATTAAATGGTTGTAAGAAAAACAAAGAAAATCCTGAAGAGAAGAGGGCGTGGCAGTGGCTATGGTAGTCACAAGAAGCATAGAGGTGGAGGAAGCAGGGGCGGTCGTGGCTTGGCAGGTCTCCATAAGCATAAAAGAATGACAGCAATAAAATACATGCCAGGTCATTTCGGAAAGAAGGGATTTAAAAGACCTCAAAAAGTTTTAAGAGAAGTTAAGGCAATAAACCTAAAAGATTTGGCTTCTAGAGTTGATGATTTATTGAAGGATAAGAAAATCAAAGAAGAAAAAGAGGGTATCAAGATTAACCTATCGGAATTGGGATATGATAAACTCCTAGGAACTGGAAGAATAAAACATCGTTTGATAGTCGAGGCAAAAGCCTTTTCTAAGAATGCGATAAAAAAATTACAAGAGAAGAAAGGAAAAGCGATAGTTGTGAGTTAGATGTTTGATTTAACAAAGATAACAAAATACTTACCAGTAGTTGAAAAACCGATTTACAAAGTTTCTTTAAACAAAAAACTGATGTGGACTGGAATAGTATTATCAGTTTACTTTCTTATGTCTTCTCAACTTTTCGGTCGTGTATATGGTGTTGCACCTGGAGCAGGTCAACAGTTCCAAGCATTACAACTCTTACTCGGGTCGACGTTCGGAACTTTGATGACTCTAGGTATCGGTCCAATCGTCACATCATCGATAGTATTACAACTTCTAATTGGCTCTAAGATCATCGATTGGGACTTGAACAAACCAGAAGAAAGAAAGAAATACGAGGCAGTACAGAAAATTGCATCCATTGTTTTATGTTTCATCGAGGCATTTGCATTTGTTCTCGGAGGGGCAGTACCTCCCAGGAGTCCTGATCTGTTCACGGTATCGATGGTTATAATCCAGTTGGCTTTTGGTGGTTTAATAGTAATATTATTGGATGAGATTGTAAGTAAATGGGGTATTGGTTCTGGTATAAGTTTATTCATAGCAGCTGGTGTCGCGAACACTATGTTCATCAGATTATTTACACCCTTTACAGTAACAGGAGATTTACCAATTGCTGGAAATCCTCCAGCGGGTTTATTCTGGGGTTTTGTCTACGGTCTGTCTGTAAGAAACTTGAACGATGTTTTGATGAATCTACTCCCAATAATATCGACTGTAGTTGTCTTCTTGATGGTAGTGTACGCACAGAGTGTATCTGTGGATATACCTTTGGCATTTTCAGCTCTTAGGGGTTTTGGGAGGAGATGGTCACTCAACTTGTTCTATACCAGTAACATTCCTGTCATTCTTACAGCGGCTTTACTCGCAAACTTCCAATTGTTTGGTGGGATGATGGCTAAACCAACAGCAGAAGACCCGAATACAACATGTAGCATATTGGGTTGTTTTACAACAACTCAGGATGGTAGGAACGAACCGATCAGTGGGGTGATATACTATCTGTCTGCACCCAGAAATCTTCTGTTTGATGTAATCGGTGGTTTGTTGTCATCTAAACTTATTTTAAGAGCATTAATATACATGACATTCATGATAGGAGCTTCAATACTGTTCTCAATATTCTGGGTTAACACGTCTGGGATGGATCCTGAAAGCGTAGCAGATCAGATATCCTCGATTGGTATGCAGATTCCTGGCTACAGGAGTAATCCTAAGATTATCAAACAAGTCCTGAATAAGTACATACCGCCTCTTGCTGTATTAGGTGGAGCGACTATAGGCTTTCTAGCTGCATTCGCTGATTTTACTGGTGCTGTAGGAACTGGGACTGGGATATTGTTGACTGTAACAATTATTTATAATTTCTATCAACAATTAAAAAATGAGAGACTAGAAGAGGCGCATCCAGTGGTTAGGAAAATATTAGGAGAGGAATAGAATGGTCCTAAACATAGTTCCATCGGTATTATCTCATCCTGCAGTAGTGATTCTTCTGATTGGAGCATCCATCAGTGTGTTTATGAACCTTATCAATAAAAAAGTTTTGAGTACAAAGAGAGCGAAAGAAGTAAAGCAAAAAATGCAAGAGATTAGGTCAGTAATGCTTGATGCACAGAAATGTGGGGATACGAAAAAGATGAATGAATGTGTTAGAGACCTTATGAAGATAAACTCAGAGTATTTTAGGTTCATGATAAAACCGATGTTTATTTCAGTCCTAATTTTCATCATCATAACTCCTTTCTTAAGAGGAAATTTTACTGGTAGAGCAATAGCAACTGTTCCTGGAACAATTCCAGTAATAGGTGGGTTCGAAATGTCTTGGTTCTGGTGGTATGCCATCTGCGCATTCGTCGTGAGTATGATTGCTAGGAAGATACTGGGGATTTGATGGTCAAGCCGATGCTCAGGACGAAGAGTTTGAAGAGAAAGAAGGTAAAGACTCCTGGAAAAAGATCGGTCACACATTACAAAAAAGAAAAACCTGGTGTTGCCAAATGTGCAATCTGTAAAAAACCTCTACACGGAGTTCCTAGGTTAAATCCTTTGGAAATGAAGAAGTTGCCTAAGACGAAAAAAAGGCCTGAGAGGCCTTATGGCGGAAATCTGTGCTCGAAATGTATGAGGGGTCTTTTCAGAAGGACTGCTAGAGAAATTTTGGGGAAGAAATGAACTTATTAATGTTAATTATAATGGTATTCAAATATGGTAGGTGGCTATCATGGCTTTAGAAGTTGGAAAAGTTTGTATGAAGACTGCTGGCCGAGAGGCCGGTAGATATTGTGTTGTTTTGAAAAAATTGGATAATACGTTTGTCTTAGTAACAGGACCAAAGCTTCTAACTGGAGTCAAGAGGAGAAGGTGTAACATCGAGCACTTAGAACCAACATCCTTCTCCGTAAAAATAGTAGCAGAAGCGACAGAGAATGCGGTAATAAAGGCATATGATGAAGCTGGTCTGACAAAAAGATTTGGATTAAAAAAACCAAGTCCAGAATTACTGAAGGAAGCGAAAAAGAAGGTTCCGGAGAAAGTCGAGAAACCAGAAAAAGCAGAAAAGAAACCAAAGGAAAAGAAGAAACCTGAAATAAAATCAGAGGTTAAAAAAGTTGAAGTGAAGGAAGAAAAACCGAAAGAGAAGAAAGGATTAACTATCAAATTTAAGATACCAAGTTTACGTAAGAAAAAACCAGAGAAGAAACCTAAAAAGAAAAGAGTTGAGAAAAAGAAACCTGTTAAAAAACCGAAAAAGAGGGTTACCAAGAAACCAGCTAAGAAACCTAAAAAGGCGGTTAAAAAGAAGACAAAGAAGAAGTAAATGAAAAAAGCTGTTTCAGAATTAATATCTCGTAGTGTTATTAACGTAAACAAAACTAGTGATTGTACTTCGCGAGAAGTTGTTAAAGAGATAAAAAATATTTTTCAGTTGAAGCGTTGTGGCCATGCAGGAACTTTGGACTCGAGGGTAAGCGGAGTTCTTGTAGTAGCCTTAGATGCTGCCACCAAACTAATGCCAGTATTGATGGGACTGGACAAAAAATATGAAGGGATTCTGTATCTGCATGAAGATGTTGAAAAAAAAACTCTAGAAAAGACAATCTCAAGACATTTTATCGGTGAGATAACTCAAACACCTCCCGTTAAATCAAGAGTTGCTAGAAGACCAAGGAAGAGAAGAATTTACAATTTTGAAATCCTAAAAAAAGATGGCAAGGATGTTTGGTTTAGAACGAAAGTTCAAGCTGGAACTTACATCAGAAAACTCTGTTCTGATATTGGAGAGAAGTTGGGTATAAGAGCACACATGAAAGATTTGAGGAGAATTAAGGTCAGTCATTTCCATGTCAGGGATAGTCATTCATTAGATGAGATAAAAGAAGCTTACTATTCTTGGAAAAGAGGTAATGAGAAACATTTAAGAAAAATATTAATTCCGATCGAAGATGCAATTCCACACGTTAAAAGAGTTTACGTTAAAGATTCATCTATTAATGCAATCTGTAATGGCGCTCCTGTTCGAGATTCAGATACGGTGAAAATCGATGATGAAATTAAACCAAAAGAGATAGTAGGAATATTTTCTTTAAACAAAGAATTGATGGCATTAGGAATCGCAAAAATTAGTAGTGTAGAAATGCATAAAGGAAAAGGAACATTAATCAGAACAGACAGGATTATTCAAAAACTATAATTTCAAGTACTTTGTAATCTTTAATCCAAGCTTCAAATTTTTTTTGGATATTCTTGCGATTATTCTTAGGACATCTCTCTTTGTTAGGTTCATTATCCTTAACCATTCGTCTTTATTGATGGATGAAATTACGATATTCAATTCCTTATCGTTAAGGTTTTGAAACAAGGTTTTGATTCTGTAGAAGTTGGCATGCTCTTTGCCAAGCCTGGACTTAATCTCTTCTTGATAGCTTATTAAAACCTTTTCTATGGGTTCATCGTTCTTCAGAGCATTTCCAATATATTTTCCAAGAATGTAACCACCGAACAGAGCAGGACCAGTTCCCCCACCGTGAATAGGATTGGTAAATCGAGCAGAAGCGCCAACACAAGCCAAGTTAGACCAAACTAAGGATTCAGGGATTTTAAAAGTAGATACTGTTCCACCTTTCTTTGAGATAACATACCCTTTCATCTTCAATCTGTTCCAGAACTTTTCCATGAAGGGGAGAACATTCCTTGCTCTTGAACCTTGACAACCCAAACCGATATTAGCTTTATTTGGTCCCTTTGGAAAAACCCAACCATAACCGCCTGGAGCAAAATCATTACCAAAGTATAGATGAATCAAATCATGATCCGTTAATTCACAACCAAGAACTTTGTACTGAAAACAAACCTCTATTTCTTTTTTGTCGATTGGTTCGTCTATACTCAAAGCCTTCCTCCAGATGTTCTGACTTACACCAGTTGCATCGACAAAATATTTACCTTCGATTGTTTTACCATCGTTTGTTTCAATACTTTTCAATCTACCTCCCCTCGTTATAGGTTTGTATGCATCGATACCCGTTCTTATTTCACCACCCATCCATTCAAACATCTTTGCTAAGCTCTTTAAGAAAACATCTTTGTTTAATACCCAACCCTGTTTTTTCTTAACCTTAACCTTTATCTTCTTTCTGTTTGGCAAGTACAGGGCCATGCCGTACATCTCATTCTCGAAACATTTTTGGTCGAGTTTAGATAGCAGGAACAATCCATAATCGGGCATCTTCCAGAACCAACTCTCAGATAATCCTTCAGCACATTTATCCTCTCCAACTTCTTCTCTACTTTCTAGGATAAGAACTTTGGTATTCTTGTTGAAGAAAAGGATTGATATTCCTGTCGATAAACCAGCAGGACCAGCACCACAAATAATGACATCATATTCCATGAAATCACTTAATAATATCCCAAATTTATTTTAAGTATTCTTAGGTAAGAATATAAATTCTAATTCATTAAAAATATTCATGCCTGTTCCAAAGGACTTAATGAATATTCTTGCATGTCCGAAATGCAAAGGAGATGTTCAGGAAAAAGGAATGTTCATTCTCTGTAAAAAATGTAAGCTTGCTTATCCTGTTTTGGATGGGGATGTTCCGGATATGCTGATAGAGGATGCCTGGCCGATAAAAAAAGCAGAGAAAAACAAATTTAAACATAAGTTGAAATTATAGGACTAATAAATTATCAATAGAGCCGGGATGGCAGAATCTGGTAATGCGCTGGACTTGAGTCGTTCCGATGTGGAAGATGGCTTGACCCTGATTAGTGATGGACAAGGAGGTGAACCGAAGGATATCCAGTGCCCGTAAGGGTTTTTGGGTTCAAATCCCAATCCCGGCGCTTTATTCACTAAAAGTTTCGATCTTACAAAAGGTCAACAAATTTATCAAATAAAAAACAAAATATACGTATGGTAGTTTTAGCTTTTGCACTAGCTGGTATAATCGTAGTTCTTGGTTTCATAGGTCGTTACCTCTTCAAAAAAACAGGAATACCAGATGTACTCGTTCTAATCATCTTAGGAATACTACTCGGTCCTGTTTTTCATGTAATCGACCCAGGAATCTTAGCACCCATTTCACAAGTATTCGTCGTCCTCGCTTTAATCATAATTCTATTCGATGGTGGTTTAAATTTGAGTCTCAGTAAAGTAATTAAAGGAAGTCCTAGAGCCACGATCTTAGTAACGCTTGCTGTTAGTATTTCAGTGTTTCTTACTACTATCTTCAGTTATTTGGTTTTTCACTTAAATTTTTTGACAAGTTTTTTGTTGGGTATAGTAACAGCCGGCACAAGTTCAGCGGTCGTCATTCCGTTATTGAATAGAAGCAATGTATCTGAACAGATTAAAGCAATACTGAGTTTGGAATCGGCCTTCACTGATGCTATAGTAGTTGCCATAGGCTTAGCAGTGTTACAATTCATGACAACAGCTCAAGCTGAAGTCTATACTGTGGCACATGGTATAGCAGCTGCGTTCTCAATAGGAATAGTCCTTGGCCTAATACTAGGTATTATATGGCTTAGGGTTCTGAAACATATTAGAGGAGAAGGTTATGATGATATACTCACTCTAGGAATAGTTTTCCTTTTCTATGCACTCACTGAAAGTTTGGGCGGAAATGGTGCTATATTCGCTCTATCTTTTGGTCTTGTACTCGGAAACGGTATATACATTGCCAGAATGATAAGAATGAAGACTCATATTCAGGCAGATGGTATCATGAAGAAATTCCATGCACAGATTTCTTTCCTAATAATGACCTTCTTTTTTGTTTATTTGGGTTTGATATTTTCTATAGACAACCTTACTGCATTTTTATACAGTATAATTCTTTCCTTGATTTTGTTATTCGGAAGATATGGTTCAATCTATGTGATTTCAATCGGAGAACAATTCCTTAGAAAAAACATGGAAATAATGACAGTTATGTTACCGAGAGGTTTAGCTGCTGCTGTTCTGGCTGAGCTTGTTGTGGCATCTGGGATTCCAAATGCGAATGTTTTTTCACAGGCGGTAATAACGATAATACTTTCAACTGTGGTCATTGCTAGTGTGGGGACTTCGTTCATAAAAACAAAAATGGATAATATGACAAAAGCATCGAATGAGAAGAAGTAACTACTCTTATTTTTTAAATTATTAATTGAATGGATTATTATGAAAAGATTTACGATCGAGTTAACTAGAAGAGTCGGGAAATCTCTTCTCAAGAATTTCCGCAAGGATTATTCACTCCTGAGTATACGTGGTGTTGCCAAGGAGATAGCAACTAAATACGATAAGATGTCTGATGAGTTGATTGTCAAGGCTCTCACTAAGAAAACACCGAGTTATAATATCATGGCAGAGGAGAGTGGTTTCAAGGATAATAAATCTGAATACACTTGGTTTGTCGATTCTTTGGATGGAAGTTCTAATTTTGCTGTTGGCAATCCTTTATTCGCAATTTCTATCGCTCTACTAAACAATAACAAACCAATCCTTGGCGTAGCCCATGCTCCATTCCTAAAAGAAACTTTTGTCGCCGAAGAGGGAAAAGGAACTTTATTGAATGGAGGAATAGTTCATGTCTCTGATATCAAAAATTTAGAGAGAAGTTATATACTCACCTGCGAAGGCAAGGCAAAAGATAACGTTAGAATAAGTCGAGTCAATTCAATCTTACACCCGAAGACAAAAGATCTTAGAAAATTGGGTGCTGCTGCCTTGGAATGTGGTTGGGTTTCTTGTGGTAGGGCTGATGCGTACTTAACAACTGAAATAGATCCTTGGGACGTTGCTGCAGGGGTTTTATTCGTTGAAGAGGCTGGTGGTAAAGTTACGGATTTTAATGGGAAAAAATGGAAACCTGTTAAGACTGATTTTTTCATGTCTAACAGTAAAATACATGATAAGATTCTTAGAATGATTAACAAGTAACATGGATGAACGCAACAACTCTTTTGTCTAAATTCTCATTGAATTTGATTATAGCTTCTCTCGATATAATTTCCATGAGTTCAATCCCTTTTTGTTGACATATACTCCTCACTTCTTCAGAAACCCTTAACAAGCCAGAATCACCAGTCCCAATTACAATCACTTCAGGATTATTTTTTAGTATTATCTCCAGTTCTGCTTTACCAAACAAATGTCTTTCAGCAGTATGCAGTCCAATTATTTTACCATCCCAAGAGACGATGTAATTATCATCTCTGTCGTAAACCCTTCCATCAATCGTTATAGAACCAAATTTTGTCGAGTTAATCTTAACCATACTAGCCAGCCACAGCCTTTTTCTCTTCGAACAACATGAGTTTACCCAATGCTTCTATCAACTTCGGTTGTATTGTAACGAGATCTGTACAAGTCAGTATCCCAACTAACTTTTTATCATCTAAGACAGGAAGTTTCTTTATCCTTTTTTCTACCATAACATGAGTTGCATCTTCTAGTGTTTTGTTTGGTCTGATTGCTATCACTTTTTTCGTCATTATGTCTTTGACAAGAGTTGTGTTTGGATCTAAATCTCCAGCAACAACCTTCCAGATTATGTCGAGTTCAGTGACTATACCTACTAACCTATTTTTTTCGATGACAAGAAGACTTCCTATCCTGTACTTAGCCATTGCCCTTGCCGCTTCCCTGGCTGTAGCATTTGGTTTAATGACCATGACTTTTTTGTTCATCGCATCTTTTACAAGCATATTATTGTTTTTAACATCTCTATTTAATTATTTTTCTTCTGAGAAGGTGGAGAAGGACTTCAGATTTTATCAAATTTTATAACTATTTTCTTATCTCGAAAAATAAGTTCTCCTTCACATTTTCCCTTCAAAATTCCAACATCAACAGAACTAGACCCAGTTTTGGTCGCTATTGCATCCTTTGATTTTTTCAAGATTTCCTCAATAGATGGTTCGGATTTCAATGTTAAATCAATCCTATCACTTACGACAAAATCATGCTTTTTCCTCATATCCTGTATCTTCCTCGTTAACTCTCTGAGCAATCTTTCCTCAAACATCTCTTTATCTTCGGTTAAATCCAACAAGACCTTATTGTGATCGAAATCTGCCTCAGCGAAATTACCCTTTGGTACCTTAGAAACTACCTTTACTGATTTTACATTGCAGATGTTCAGTAGAACACTTTCAAGAGATTTTATCGCTAACTTCATCTCTTTTTTACTCGTGTATACAATCAACTTCTTCACAGGCCAACGTAGTTTTAAGCCAGTTTTTTGCCTGGCATAGTTTGAAGCTTCTGCTATTTGTTTTATTATTTCCATGTGTTTTTCCAGTTTTTTCTTTATGAGCTTCTTATTCGGCTTAGGCAAATCAGACATGTGAACGGATTTCAATCCTTTCTTAAAATTCTTCAGGACATTCTGGTAGATATCCTCTGCGATGAACGGGCATATTGGAGCTAACAACTTAACTAAATTCTCTGTTACAGTGACTAGTGTATAGAAAGCCGCATTCTTATCTTTCCTTTCATATAAAGGCCAGACTCTGTCTCTGATTAGTTTAATGTACCACCGTGAGAGGTCGTTGAGGATAAAGTTCATCGTCTCTTGAACAGCCTTATGCCCATTGTAACTATTGCAGTATTCTATATAATTCTCTATCAGTGTGTTTAGTTTAGATAAAATCCATCTATCCTCCACTTTCAGTCTCCTCTTTCTTGGCAATTTGGTAACGTAAGTATTGACGAATTTGAAAGTGTTCCTGACTATGTTGAACTGTTTTGCCACATCTCTAACATCAGTCATGTTAAAATAGAAATCATCCCATACTGGACTCGATAAGAGGTAAAATCTCAAAACATCTCTTCCGTATTCTTCCACGACTTGCATGGGTGTTATTATATTGCCCTTGGATTTTGACATTTTTATACCATGAGCATCTAAGACAAAACCATGGAACAAAATAGCTTTGAATGGTGCTTTGTCAAATGTTATCACACTCGTTATTAATTCAGAGTTCCACCATCCCCTTATTTGGTCAGGCCCTTCTATGTTGAGATCAGAAGGCCACATTTTTTCAAAAAGTTTCTTTCCTCTGGGATAACTGAGACTTGCCCATGAACATACACCAGCATCGAACCAGACATCAAGAACATCTTCCACTCTCTTCATGGTCCCTTTACAATTAGGACACTTTAACTTGATCTCATCTATGTATGGTCTGTGAAAGTCTTTCGGTATTCTACTCAATTCTTTCTTCGATCCTATTACTTTAACTTCTTCACATTCTTCACACACCCATATGGGTAAGGGAATACCCCAGTATCTTTGTCTGGATATAGGCCAGTCACCCAAACTCTCTAACCAGTTATGAAATCTATTACCAGCCCAAGAAGGGTACCATTGAACCTTTTGGTTCTCTTTTATGAGTTTATTCCTCATTTTTGTGACTCGGAAGAACCACTGTGGTAAGGATATCAAGAGTAAGGGAGAGCCACACCTCCAACAGTGAGGATAATCATGCCTAATTTTCTCTTTATGGAGGAGTAAACCACGTTTCTCCAGTATTTTCAGAATTATTTCATCCGAATCTTTAACGAACATTCCAGCAAACTTTCCACATCTATCCTCGTAAGTACCATCTAAATTAACCGGTGATACTGCCGGTAATCCTGTTTCTTGTCCAACCTTAAAGTCTTCTTGACCATGTCCAGGAGCAGTGTGAACCAAACCAGTACCCTCTTCTAGGTTAACGAACTGATCTGATAGGACGACTCTGTGAGCATTCTTTAATCGTCGCTGAAATGAGAAAAAGTCAGCTAAAGGATGAAGGTATTTATAACCACTCAAATCTCTTCCTTTTAAAGTTTCGAGAACACTATAAGCCTCTTCCCCGAGTTTATCCATTACAGGTATTAGGAGTTTTTCGGCTAGGATTAGTATGTCGTTTCCAACCCTCACCTTAACATAATCAGCATCTGGTTTTGCCATGACCCCCGTGTTTGCAGGAAGAGTCCATGGGGTAGTAGTCCAGATGACAAGATACTCATTCCTTCTGTTTTTCAATTGGAATTTGACATAAACAGCAGTATCATCGACTTCTTGATAGTCTAATTCATTGTAAGCGACAGCAGTCTCGCATCTCGGACATACATGAACAGGATAGATTCCTTTATAGAGTAAACCTTTCTCGAATGCTCTCTTAAAGGTGAACCATGCCCCTTCGATGTAATCGTTAGTTAATGTCATATATGGATTAGACCAATCCATCCACACTCCTAAATTGTTGAATTGATCACTCATGACACCTATGTACTTTGTGGAGAATTTTCTACACTCTTCTATGAATTTTCCCACACCGAACTTCTCGATATCAGATTTAGAATTGAATTTCAGCATCTCTTCTACTTTATTCTCTATGGGCAATCCATGAGTGTCGTAGCCTGGTTGATCCCAGACGTTGTATCCTAACATCCTCCTCATACGGAGGTGGAAGTCCTTAAGAATCTTGTTTAAGGCCGTTCCCATGTGGATTGAGCCTGTTGCGTAAGGAGGACCATCGACGAAAAAGAAGATTTTACCTTTTTCCCTCAGTTTCCTGACTTTTTCTGGTATTTTTTTCACTTTCCATAGCTCTAGGACCTGTTCTTCTGACTTTTTCTGGTCTTCTAGTATCATGATTAACACCAAGGTATGTTAAAACAGTGTAATTTTGGATAAACGAAGTACTTAAAAATGTACTTTATACACAGATAGGTTAAGAAATTATTCATGCTAAAATCAGGGGGTTTTGGAAATAAAAGCCTTACGGGGCTGACATTCAAGTATTAGATTTATTTTTACTTACTTTAATTCTTCCTCAGAACAAAAATCTATCTGATTCTGGTTTTAAGTTGAGGTATCTGTTGATTTAGTTATACTACGAGATTTTTAATCAATTTGATAAACAACACTACCATTTACTTCGAAAACAACTCCTTTATCGCTTTTGTATATTTTGTAAACTTCTTTTCCTTCCTCATCTACTAATGTAACATTTCCTTCTAAAACAACATTTCTTAATTTCAATTGTTCTAATGTCACAGAAATCTTAGTTACTTGGTATAAACCATAAATTGCAGTGACAACCATTACGCAAAGCATTGAAAATTGAATTCCAGTATTAATCCACTCTCTTTTATCCTTAGATTTCATATTTCATTCTTGGCTCTTCAAATTTAAAAATTATATTCTTCACTATATAGTTACTAAGCCATAGTGATTAGAGTTTTAGGGTAAATAAAGTTAAATAAAAACCTAGGATGAGATCCGGTTTTCACCCATTTCTATCACTCCTAAAGTATTGTTAAAAGGCATATTTAAAGGTTTTTATATTTTAACCCGAAATCCAAAGAATTAACCATGTCTCGTTGCAGTGAATGTGGTAAAGAACTTGATGTGCTTCCCTTCACCTGTAAATGGTGTGGAAAGCCTTTCTGTGTTAAGCATCAACTACCAGAAAACCATTACTGTCCTGAATACTATGCTGGGAAAAAACCAAAGATAAAGAAGGGAAGGAAGAAGTGGTATGAATTCTGGAAGTAAAATAGTTTTATCCTCGATGGTGAATAATAATCATGAAAGTCATCAGAGTAATCGCGTCAGAGATAGGAACTAACTCTTACTTGCTTTTGACAAAGAAACCCACGATAATTGATCCATGTGAAGATGTTGATATTGTTCTGGAAAACTTGAAAAAATACATCGAACCAGAAGAACTGGAATATATTATTCTCACACATTTTCATCACGACCATACACATGCCACACTAGAAATCAAGAAAGAAACTAATGCTAAAGTTTTGATTCATGAAAAGGATGCTAAGTTTCTTGATTTTAAACCTGATAAAACTTTGAAAGATAATGAAATATTGAACTTGGGTGATGTTAAACTGAAAGTTATTCATACTCCAGGACATTCACCTGGAAGCATTTGTCTGTATGAGCCACAATCCAAGAGTCTATTTTCTGGGGATACTGTTTTTTCTTTTGGTGGTGTTGGAAGAACTGATTTAACTGCTGGGAATGCAAGACAATTAATGAAATCGATAAAACGAGTTTGTGAATTGGATGTTAAAGTTTTGTATCCTGGCCATGAAGAGATTGAGAAGAATCCAGATTTGAGGATAAAAAATTTTCTGAAATATATAAAACTTTAGAATTAGGATTTAAAGGATGTTCACCATATAAATAGTTACTAACATCTTCCTCTGTTACTTTCCTCCCATTTATAGAAATTCTCTCTGTACCCGAAATAACATCCACAATTATAGACATCCCATACTGAAATTCTAATTTATGAATACGATCATCTCTTTTAAGTTTTCTCTGCAAACGCCAGTCATAACATTGTTCAGGAACACGCTCTGTTAATACACTGAGTCTCAATCTTTCCTTATCATAACCATAACGATTGTAATCTTCATCTAACTTCATGAGCGAGTCTGCTTCTATCAAAATTCCAATTGCTTTTATGTTTTCATTCTCACGTCCAATATCTTGAAAAGTTTTACGAAAATCTTTATTCTTTATAACACATTTGGGCATTTTATCAACCCTAGATATGACATTTAAAGGTTAAAAGTTTATTGAAAAAATTCATAAGTTTAACATTCTAAAATTTGTGTAAGGTAAAAAAATTATGGGACAAAAAACAGTAGTTGTTCTAAATAGTGGTGGTGACAGTCCATCTTTAAATTCAACAAATGTAGGAGTAGTTTATGAAGCAAGAAAATTTGATTGGAGGGTACTTGGAGTTCGTGATGGCTACAGAGGATTGATTGGCAACACAGATAAAATTAATGATTTGAACGGAGTAGATATAGTTGATTTGACCCATGTGGATTTAAGCCAAATAGAATACACTGGAGGAACTATTTTAGGTAGCAGTCGTACCAATCCAGATACTCCAGATAGAAAGAAAAAAATTACTTATGTTATGAAAAGGTATGGTATAGATTATATTATTGGTGTTGGCGGTGAAGATACAAATGCAGGAGCTCTGGCTCTTTATGAAGCAGGTGTCGAATTAAATACTGTAAATAAAACTATAGATAATGATATTACTCATACTGACTTTTGTCTGGGGTATCCTTCAGCTGCACACAGAGCAACGACTTTTGGTGGAGGGTTACTCTGTACACTTAGATCGCATAAAAAATATGCTGTGATTGATTCTTTTGGTAGAGACGTTGGTTGGCCAGCTTTAGCATCAACATCTTATTTTGACCTAAAAGATCTAGGAAAATATCCACATAAAGTATTTCCACCTGAAGTTGGATGTATTTCTATAGAAGATATTTTAAGTGTTTTTGACGAAGTTAAGAGAGAACACGGATATGGTCAACTAGTTATTGGGGAAGGCCTAAAACTGATGGAGTTAGAACATAAAAAAAACGAATTAGAAAAAAAACATGGTCAAAAAGTACATGACGAATTCGGTCATTTAGATTATGGGATTTTGGGTGTGGCTAATTTTGTAGCAGAAAAAATTAGAGATTACCTTGGTTTAAAGGGAATAAAAGATAGAGAATCTCATGTCAAGTATTTGAAAATGACTTATACTCTAAGGGGTCGTCCTCCAACAAACATTGATAGAAAACTAGCAAAGGTGGCGGGAGCGCATGCAGTGGATTTGTTAGCTGAAGGAACAACAGGAAAGATGATTAATATTACAAAGGGGAACTTAGTAGCAGGTTATGATGTTGGTGATGTACCATTAGAAGATGTTAGCGGTGGAAGAATTTTAGAAGAAGGAATGTTCGATAGAAAGAATTGGGGTCCAACTCAAAAATTCATTGATTATGTCAAACAATTTGTACCTAATCCAAGAGAATATAGACTCTTTGATGAAGAATTACCAAAAGCACAACTATTTAATTAATATCTCTTCTACTCGTTAAACGGCAAAATTCACTTATTTATAATTTAGATATCATTAAAACTTATACCTTTCAGGTCCAACTTCAGTAAAAATCATAGCAACTTTCGCATCCTTACCTTCATCCAAGTCTTTATCATAGAAATCCTTGTTAACAAAAATAGCATCCCTTTCTCTCAATCCTCTTATCCTTTCCCTATCCTTTTCTTGATAATCCTTCCTAGCATAGAAAGGCGTGTTTTTAACCATCGCTCTCAATGATAAAGCAATCAAGAATATCAACTGTCTATCACTCCAGTTTATACTCGATGAACCTTGTTGTACGTAAATCAAACTCTCATACCTAATCTTCCCAGGCAACCACATGCTCTCAGGCGCACTCAAACCCTTCGTGAACCTTATTACTGCATTAACCGTAGGCCAGTCCTCGAACAAATGTCTGTTAACTTCAGCCCATTCACGATTAAAATTGATGAAAATGTAAGCACCAAAACCATTATCCTTCGTCAACTTTTCCAATTCTCTAAGATGGACTCTTAAATCTTCTTTGAAACCCTTAGGGGTTATCGAGTCATCTAATTTTCCAACGAACTTCAATTTTACACCATTCTTCATCGAGAACTCTCTCCATTCAGGAACTGCCTTCAATAAAGCGGCATATATATTAGGATAATTACCACGAAACCTATGGAATTCTTCGAAAACGTTGACATAACTATCCTTGCAACCTAAAATCTTGGAAAAGAGAAGAAATCTTGCTGAAAACTTAGCACCATCCATGTAAGCCTCTTTCTCGCTCAGATTTGTAGAAGTCCTTGTCCCATCTGTCATCAGGTATGTCACAAGCTTTGGTATTTGCTCTTCAGGATTATTTATTTCCAGTTTCTCACAAAATTCTCTGAACGTATTTTTGATTTTTGTTTCAAAGTCCATCAAAACACCTTGAAATCTTTTATTAAAATTTACTTAAATATTTCTGAAAACACTTATAACTTGGTTTAACCGACACCAAAAACGAACAGAAGGATTTACCAGACTTCCGATTACTTTTACTTTTCCTTTCAATATATCCTTTCTTAAATCTTCTGTATCACTAGCATTTGCAATTACATAAGCATTTCCCGCTTCAAACTCTATGTGTGCATCACTCCCTGCAATCATTCCCAAGTTATGTTTCTGAGCAAAATTGAATGCCTTTTTATTGTGATTCAAGGAATAAACCCTCGAATTGAAGACTTCAATCGCATCAACATCTTTCACCAACCTTTCGGCATAGTCTCGTACACCTCTGTACAAATCGAAAGGATGAGGTACACAAATGATTCCACCCTGCGACTTAATTTGATCCAATGCCTCGAAAAAATCTCTACTTTTTATCATTTCATTAAGAAATAACCCCAATATCTCAAAACGTCTTTTATTCCAATTAACCTTGACTTCTTCTCCAAGAACTACTTTCATCCCGAATTTCTTCCCTGCCTTTAGCATATCATCCCATCCTTTTGTAGTATCATGGTCAGTAACAGCAATTCCATCCAAACCTCTCTTTGCCACATATTTCATTGTCTTTTCAGGTTCAGATGTAGAGTCTATTGAGTACTTAGTGTGAATATGCAGGTCTATTTTCATCTTCTCACGCCATGTTTGACAACGAAAAAAACCCTCTGGAGAAAAGTGATGACAGATAGTAAGAATGCTATGACTATAACATAAGTTGTATAAACAGGATTAACGTAATAGAGAAGCATACCTATACCTATGAGGAATAATCTCTCAGTTCTTTCCAATACTCCAGGCATCCAGTTCAAGATCTTCTCACTTACAATAACTTCCTTTTGGCTAGCATAAGCTCTAGAATAACTTACAAATACAGAACCAAAGAAGAGGAGAAGGGCAATTGGAAGATAGGAAGGGATCCAATAATTGTATATGAAGAAACCCGGTAAATCAAAAAGGAGTAATCCTATCAACAAAAACGCTTCAATTATCCTATCTATTATTCCATCCAGATAACCACCCAACTTGGATACAGACTTTGTCACTCTCGCCACAGCCCCATCAATAGCATCAAAAAAACCAGAGATGAAGAAGAAAATAAATCCCAAAAACATATCTCTATTATAAACTAAAAAATAGAATCCTATTATCGCTGGAATTATTGATAAAAAGGTCCAAGCGGTTGGTGGTAAATGCATTCTTGAAAACACTGAACCTATTTTTCTGCTTATCTTGTTAGTCACATCTGGAAATTTAGTCTTCAACATCAATTTTAATAACAATTGCAATCTATTAAACCTTTTCTACAAAAGAGTTTTTAAATTATAAAATCATATGTAAATTGTGTTTTAATGAAAAGGGAATCTTGTGGGGTGTTCGGTACTGTTTGTCTTGACGAAAACCTTACTTCCGCCATGATTTATAACGGATTGATAGCTCTCCAGCATAGAGGCCAGGAATCGAGTGGTATTTCTGTTTTGAATGAATCTGATATTCATCTGAAGAAATTCAATGGTCTTGTCACAGATTCTGTATCTCTTCCATTAATATCCAAACTAAAGGGCAGAATAGGCATAGGTCATGTTCGTTATTCGACTGTTGGTAGTACAGGAATGAGAGATGCACAACCTTTTATGCTGAATCATCCTAAACATGGCTTAGTACTTGCGCACAACGGAAACACAGTTAATTACGCGAATTTGAGAAAAGAGCTCAAAGAAAACGGAAAATATCTGAATTCTAATTGTGATGCTGAGATCATGTTAAACATTCTAGCAGAAGAATTAACAAATACAAAAGATTTGGAAGATGCAGTTCTCGGCGTCATGGAAAGAGTTGAGGGTGCTTATTCTACGATTGCTTTCACCGGTGATGGTAAACTCTTGGCTTTTCGCGATCCTAATGGACTAAGACCCTTCTGTTTTGGCGGAAACAAAGACGTGAAGATGTTTGCATCTGAGAGTGTCGCATTACAGATAAACAACTTGGAATTAAATTCGGATGTTAAACCAGGAGAACTTATAATTGCCAATGAAGACGGGAAAATTCAAAGAAGAGAAGTTCTTCCCTGTAAAAATACTTCGCATTGTATGTTCGAATATGTCTACTTCAGTAGACCTGATAGTATATTAGATGGAAGGTGTGTTTACGATGCAAGAGTGGAACTGGGTAAAAGCTTGGCAAAGACTTACTCCTCAGATGCAGATCTTATAGTTCCCGTTCCTGATACCTCTAGACCTGCTGCGGAAGGTATATCTCAAGTAACAGGTTTACCAGTTGCCGAGGGGTTAATGAAGAACCGTTACATCCACAGAACATTCATAATGCCTTCTCAAGAGATGAGAGATAATGCTGTTAAAATGAAGTTAAATCCAGTAAAGTCCATTTTAAAGGATAAACACATAATTCTTGTCGACGATAGTATAGTTAGAGGAACAACATCCAAAAAAATTGTTAACCTAGTCAAAGGAGCTGGAGCCAAAAAAGTCGATATCTGGATCACTTGTCCTCCCATAACATCTCCGTGTTTCTATGGAGTAGATATTGCAACGCACGGAGAATTAATAGCCTTTAACAATAAAGTTTCTGAGATAGAAAAGATTATTAACGCAAACAAATTGTGTTATCAAACTATTGAAGGTTTAGTCAAAGCAATCGGTCTCAAAAAATCTGAGTTGTGTATGGCATGCTTGACTGGAGAATATCCCACACCTATGGCTCAACGCATCGCTGACAAGATGAAGAATCAGACTTCACTAAAGAGAAAAAGATACTGGGAGGCTGAGGCTTGAATGGATAAAGTCGGGATATTGGTTGTAAGTTATGGGTCAAGAGCAGCTTCGATGATCGATGTATTCACTCGTAGTCAAAATTATGATGTCCAAATATTCGTGGCTGATAAACAAAGAAATCCCTTCAACGTATCAAAAGCAAAGGAACATATTGTTATTCCTGATTTGAACGTGAAAAGAATCTGTGATTTTGCGAAGAAAAACATGAGAGAGATAGATTTCGGCATTGTAGGGCCTGAAGGACCTATTGTCAACGGCATCAGAGATTTGATCGAAAAAGAAACTAACATACCGATGATTTGTCCTACAAAAAAATATGCGCTAGAAGGAAGTAAAATTACACAAAGAGTTTTGCTAGAAGAATGTTGTTTGGAGGCCAATCCGAGATACAGAGTTTTTGACCCGAAGGATTATAGAAACTTGGATACAATCAAGGAAGATGTTTATACTTGGTTGGATGAACTTGAAAATCAAGTTGCTGTGAAGCCAGATAAGCCGGCTACAGGCAAGGGCGTTGGAGTTTGGGGCGATCATTTTAACACTCGAGAGGATTTGTTAGATCATTTTTTTTCTATTTTCAAACACGGCCCTGTCATTATCGAAGAAAAAATAGAAGGTGAGGAATTTAGTCTCCAATTTTTCTCTGACGGGAAACATCTGATTCCTACACCTTCAGTGAGAGATTATAAAAGAGCCTTTGATGAAGATAAGGGTCCGAACACAGGTGGTATGGGCTCTTACAAAGATGTTGATAACATCCTACCTTTCATGGAAAAGAGAGATTGGAGCGAGGCTTTAGACATCGGTAATAAAATTTTCGGGAAATTAAAGGGTAAAGGAGGTAACCCAGACTTAAGGGGTATTCCTATGTACATGGCTTACACGATCTCAGGAGACGGATTGAAAGTCTTTGAGATAAACAGTAGACCAGGAATGCCAGAAATCCAGAACTTGATGCCAATTTTGAAGAATGATTTTGTTGATGTTTGTTTTCAGATTATTGACGGAAAGTTAACTAAACTAGAATTTGAAAAGCAGGCAACAGTCGTAACTTATAAAGTTCCACCAACTTATGGCGGAAAAGAAAATGAGTTTACTGGCGATAGAAAGGTTGATTTGAGTCACGCTTATAAGTTGACTGAGAATTATGGAGATAAAATCAGGGTTTATCCTTGTTCTATGGAATTAGTTGGAAATGAAACCTTTGCAATAAAATCTAGGACAATTTGTGTTGTCGGCATTGGTAATGATATCGCATCTGCGAGGAAAAATTCTCTCGAAGGTATCTATGCTATAAAGGGTGGATCGCTCTGGTACAGGACTGATATCGCATCATTAGAGCACATAAATAAAAGTATAAAACACGTTAAAGTGTTGAGGGGATGAGATTTTGTACGGAGCTCTTGCGAAAACAGATCCTAAAGCAATGGAAATTATGAAGAAAGAAGTTATAAGGATAAGGAATGGTGTGGAACTAATTCCTTCTGAGAATTTCGTGAGTAAAGCTGTTTTACAGGCAATGGCAACAGTCTTCACGAATAAGTATTCAGAAGGTTATCCTGGAAAACGTTATTATGGAGGGAATGAATTCATCGATATGGTTGAAAACTTAGCAATAGAGAGAGCGAAGAAATTGTTCGGGGCAGAACATGTTAACGTCCAACCATACTCTGGGAGTCCTGCCAACATGGCTGTTTACCTGGCCTTACTCGATTTTGAGGATAAGTTTCTTGGTTTCGATCTATGTTGTGGTGGTCACTTAACTCATGGAAGCCCTGTCAACTTCTCAGGAAGATGGTATAGGGTCGTTGCATACGCGGTTGATAAAGAGACTGAACTCATAGATATGGACGAAGTCAGAAAAATAGCGTTGAGAGAAAAACCAAAGTTAATTCAGTCTGGCTTCACTGCATACCCGAGGACTTTGAATTTCAAGGCTTTTCAAGAGATTGCCGACGAAGTTGGAGCTTACCACTTCTCTGATATTTCTCATATTGCAGGCTTATGTGCATCTGGTGTTCACCCCAACCCAGTTCCTTTTGCGGATGTTGTGACAACGACTACACATAAAACATTGAGAGGGCCAAGAGGAGCGATGATAATGTGTAGGAGAGAAGACAAGTATAAGGAAAAATACCATCCAAAATGGAAGAAGAACCTTGCGGGAATGATTGATTTCAACGTCTTTCCAGGAATACAGGGAGGACCTCATGATCATATAACTTTGGCTAAGGCTGTAGCTTTTCATGAGGACTTACAACCAGAATTCAAAGATTATTCAAGGCAGATAGTAAAAAATGCTAGAGCTATGGCAGAAGGACTGATGAGTCATGACATAAAACTCTTCACTAACGGGACTGACAATCACTTGATGTTAATAGACTTGACGAAGAAGAATCTGACTGGGAAAGGAAAAGAAGTTCAGAATGCATTGGAAGAAGCTGGTATATTCGTTAACAAGAACACTATACCGTTTGAACCGTCTTCACCCTTCTATCCTAGTGGAATCAGGCTTGGAACTCCTGCGATAACTTCGAGAGGAATGAAAGAATCTGATATGGAAGTGATAGCGAAAGGAATTGCTACTGTGATAGACGATTATAAGAATAAAACGACTTTAGAAAAAGTTAGGTTAGATATACTGGAGTTATGCAAACAATTTCCGTTGTATCCGGATTTTTAATTAAAAACATTTAATTTTATAACACTTAAATTATCTCATGGGCTTTAAGGAATGGATAATTCCCCAAGATAAAGTTTTCTTTAATCTCCTAGAAGAGCAAGCAGAATTGGTGTTGAAAGCAGCTGAATTGTTCAAAAAAATGATCAATAATTACAATACTTTTGGAGTGAAGATGAAGAGAATGGCAGCCCTTGAACATGAAGGAGACGAAATAGTACATAAGATTTTTCAGAAGTTAAACAGGACTTTCATCACTCCAATAGATCATGAAGATATTTCTAAACTAGCTTCTCTGTATGATGATGTTCTGGATTATATAGATGCAGTTGCTGGCAAGATACACCTTTTTAAGTTAAAAAAAGCCGACGGCGTAATCAAAGAATTTGCTGACTTAATAGTAAGACAAGTAAAGGAAGTAAATTCTGCACTGAAACAAATAAGGAAAATAAGACAGGAAGAAATAGATAAGACGTTCAAGAAGATCCATACCATAGAGAACAAGGCAGACGACTTGTGTGATGAGGCGATTGCCAAACTTTTCAAGGAAAAAGATCCCATTAAGATAATGATAATGAAAGATATATATGAATTCTTAGAGCAAATAACTGACAAGTGTGAAGATGTCTGTCTGGTCATCCAGGATATAGTGATAAAGAATGCATGATTGAATGATTAGTTTGATTTTAATTTTTGCTATGATACTCGCCCTTATTTTCTCATTCTGGACTGGGTTCACAGATGCAGCCTATGCTATATCGACTGTTATCGGTACTAGAACTTTAAAACCAATTCAAGCTGTTGGACTAGCAACAGTTGGCAATTTAATAGGTATGATGTTCGGATCTGCCGTAGCTTTAACTATAGGGACTGGAGTCATTTCTGAGAATGTTACTTCCGGTGAAGTCATTATTTCAGCTTTAGCTGGTGCTCTGATTTTCGATGTAATATCTTCTTGGATTTATTCTTTACCTATATCAGAAACTCATGTCTTGATCGGTGGCCTAGTCGGAGCAGGGATTGCTGCAGGAGGGTTTAGTGTTGTGAAAGTTCAAGGGATTATCGACAAAATAGTCATACCGATGATTACCTCACCGTTCATAGCGATAATAATAACATTTCTTATAGGTTGTTTTATCATCAGGTCATTCAGAAAGTTCCCTAAGAGTAAGATAAACAAACATTTCAAAAGATTACAGGTAGTGTCAGCATTGTTTTTCTCAATAACTGATGGTACGAACGATGCCCAAAAGATGATGGGGATAATGACAGTTTTGTTGATTTATTACGGTTATCTATCGGAATTTGCTGTGCCATTCTGGGTTATGCTTGCTTCTTACATCACACTATCGTTGGGTACACTATTGGGGGGGTGGAAAGTGGTGAAGACTATGGCGACTAAAATAACTCATCTAAAACCCTATCAAGGATTTTCTGCCGAAGTTACAAGTTCTTTGATACTCGGTTCTACGGCATTTTTGGGAATGCCTGTGAGTTCTACGCATGTTGCTAACGGAGCTATAATGGGAGTTGGTCTGTGTCAAAGAACCAGAGCAGTTAAATGGGGTATGACAAGGAAGATAATTTGGGCTTGGATATTATCAATGCCATTGTCTGCTGTTTTTTCTTTCATAATTTTTAATATCATTAAACTACTTGTTTGATTTTTAATCAATTAAAGAATAAAAAATTCCAATCTAACATTTACATATGACAGATATTGAGGAAAATTTACAAGACGTATTATACAGAATAAAAATGGCCGCTGAGAAAGTCCATAGAGATTTCGATGATGTCACTCTTGTTGCTGTCACAAAAGGATTCGATGTTTCGACCATAAAAGATGCAATAAAATTAAACATCAAGGATATAGGTGAAACAAGAATCCAGGAAACAATAAAAAAACAGAAAGAACTGGGTAACCTGTCAAAAAAAGTCAAATGGCACATGATCGGTTATCTTCAGAGCAACAAAGCTAAGGATGCGGCCAAAATATTCGATTTCATTCATTCTATCGACAGGATGAAAGTTGCGAAAAAAATCAGTGAAAGTTGTCTCCAAAGGAAAAAAGAAATGCCTGTATTAGTTCAAGTCAACTCATCAGGTTTAACTCACGGCATAAAACCAGAGAAAATAGTTGAATTCGTTAATGAATTGAGAAAATTAAACGGGATACAAGTTAGAGGATTGATGACTATCGCACCTTTGGTTGCTAACAATGAAGAAACCAGACCTTATTTCCGAAGCTTGAGGCAATTGGCTAAAAAATGCTACTTAAAACAGTTATCGATGGGGATGAGTAATGATTTTGAGGTTGCTATACAAGAAGGAGCTACCATGGTAAGGATCGGAACTGAATTATTTGGTAAAAGAAGAAAATAAAAGAATTCAAATCTATATTAAGAGTGATTGGATGGTTGTGATAATCGACGGAAAGAAAATGGCAGAAGAAATAAAGGAAGAATTAAAATCCAGGGTTAAGAAACTGAGCAATCGTAAAATCATACCAACTCTTGCTATAGTAATGGTAGGTCAAAACCCCGCTTCTAAAATATTCACAAGAAACAAACAGGAGGCATCTGAAGAGATCGGGATGAACTCTACTCTATACGAATATCAAGAGAATATGAAAGAAGAGAAATTGATCGAATTAATCCAGAAATTGAACAAAGACAAAAAGATTCATGGTATAATAGTTCAGTTACCTTTACCTAAACATATCGATGAAAAAAAGGTTTTGAATACAATTTCGCCTGATAAGGACGTAGATGGATTAAATCCTGTTAATGTTGGTAATCTCTTGCTTGGCAACGAATCGATCGTCCCTTGCACACCCAAAGGCATAATAAGGATGTTGGAGAAGATGAAAATACCAGTCGAGAAGAAGAATGTGGTGATAGTTAATAACAGTAATGTCGTTGGCAAACCATTGGCCGTTATGTTAACAAACCGATTTGCGACTGTGACACTATGTCATGTTAAAACAAAATATCTTAGTCAACACACCAAAAAAGCCGAGATACTGATAACCGCGACTGGCGTTGCTAATCTGATAAAGAAAGAAATGGTGAAAGAAAAGACAGTTGTAATAGATGGGGGAATAAGTTATAAACAGGATAAGGTATGCGGAGATGTTGATTTTGAGAATGTTAAGGATATCGCATCATACATTACTCCTGTTCCTGGTGGGATCGGACCGATGACTGTGGCTATGGTCCTGGAGAATACTTTGATACTCACTGAAAATTCAACTATTTAATTTTTAATTCATCCTATAGATTTATGATTCAAAAACCACTCTTCGAATCAAGATTAAAAAAACCCATGCGTGTAGCCTGTTTCATGTCTGGTTCTGGAACGAATGTCAGAAAAATCATCGAACATCAAGTCTATCTGGAGAACGAAAGGGATAAACCTCTTTATAAGGTCGTCGTGATTTTTACTGATAGTCCAGAGAAAAGTAATGCAAGAATCATCGCTGAAGAGTACGGTATTCCTTTGGAATTTAACGATATTGAAAAATTCTACATAGGGAAGAGTATCAGAGATATAAAAGTCAGAGAAGAGTTTGATTATAAAACTTTGGGGTTGATCGGGCCTTATAAGCCAGATATAATTGCACTAGGGGGCTATGCCTGGAAAATTACAAAGCCAATCCTATCCACCTACATGGTGTTTAACGTCCATCCTGCGGATTTGTCAGTGAGAGGAAAGGATGGTAAAAGAAAGTATGTCGGTCTTCATCATATCCCTCCGATGAAAGCTATTCTAGCTGGGGAGAAATATCTTCACTCGAGTACTCATTTGGCCGTGCAAAAACCAGATATGGGACCGATCCTAGTCATCTCCAGGCCTCTACCCGTTGAGTTACCATATGGAATAAGTTTGAATGATCTGAAAAAACCTGAGAACGAGCAATTTTTGATAAGATTATGTAAAGAACATCAGGATAGATTGAAGAAAGTAGGGGATTGGGAGATATTTCCTTTGACTCTACAATGGATTGCTGAAGGCAGGTTTGCGATCGATAGGAGAATGAATGTGTACTTTGACGGAGAATTAATTAAGGATGGATATAGACTTTCTTAATAAGTTTTACGTTTCTTAGGTTTCTCGATTAAATATCTTTTACATAGAGGACAGGCTTTAGGATTCTTTAATCTACTTTTCCATTCATAACTACAATATTTACATTTCATCCATCATCATCATATTAATCATAATAATATTATTAATAATTATTATAATAATATTATGTCAGCAAAATAATATTTCTCATAATCCCTATATAAAACTATCTTTTTTAACCATTCAGTGACAGATAGTTATAGAAAAGTTAAAATTTCTTCACATCGAATTATAATAGGTTTGGTTATTGCATGATTAAGCGTGTATTGATTTCTGTTTACGATAAGACAGGGATTGTCGAGTTTGCTAGAGAACTTAACAAACTTGACATTGAAATCATAGCTACAGGTGGAACTACAAAACTCTTGAAGATGTATGGTATTCCTGTCAAGCATATCTCAGACGTAACGAAATTCCCAGAGATACTAAATGGGAGAGTTAAGACCCAACATCCTAAGATTCTTGGCGGGATATTGGCTTTGAGGAATAAGGAGGAACATATGGAGGAACTTAGTAAACTCAGGATAAAGCCTGTCGACATGGTCGTTTCTAACCTTTATCCGTTCGAGGAAGTCACTAGCAAACAAGTAGACTTGAAAGAGGCTTTAGAAAACATCGATGTTGGTGGTCCTAACATGATCAGGTCAGCAGCTAAGAATTTCGAGAATGTCGTTGTTATAGTCAATCCTGATAGATACAGTGAAGTGATAGATGAATTGAAGAAGAATGGAAGCGTGAGCAGAGAGACTAGATCTAAGTTGGCAATAGAAGCCTTTAAAGAAACCGCAAAATATGATTGGATAATCCGTAAATTCTTAGAAAAACAAGAAACTTCATCCGAAAGTTTTTCAGAAACTTTAAATCTAACGTACAAAAAAGTCAGAGATTTGAGGTATGGTGAAAACCCACACCAGAAAGGTGCTTTCTACAGAGAATTAGAGGTAAAAGAACCCTCTGTTGTTAATGCCGAACAATTACATGGAAAGAAATTATCTTGGACAAACATCCTTGATCTAAACACAGCATTGGAATTAGTTAAAGAATTTGAAGAACCTGCTGTTGCGATAATAAAACATACAAGTCCTTGTGGTGTCGCTTGTGGTTCAAATCTATTCGATGCATATGAAAAAGCTTATGCTTCTGATCCTGTTTCAGCATTTGGTGGTGTAGTTGGAGTAAACAAAAAAATAGATATTAATATCGCCAGGAGAATGTCTTCTGTTTTTTTCGATTGTATTATTGCTCCAAATTTTGATGATGATGCATTAGAATCGTTAAAAAGAAGAAAAAATTTGAGGGTACTGAAGACTGGTGAATTCAATCACAATCCCTCAAAATATTTTGATGTTGTTAATGTTTTCGGTGGTTTATTGGTACAGGAGCATAACTCCAATCCTGTTGAAGACAATTTTGAAGTAGTTACTAAAAAAAAGCCTAGCCATCAAGAAATGGAATCTTTAAAGTTTGCTTGGAAGGTTGTTAAGTACGTTAAATCTAATGCAATTGTTCTGGCCAAAGGAAAGAGAACTGTTGGTATCGGTTTGGGTCAGTTGAGTAGAGTTGATGCTGCTGAGATTGCTATAAAAAGGGCTGGGGAGGAAGCAAAGAATAGTGTTATGGCATCAGATGGCTTCTTCCCGTTCAGGGATTCGATAGACAAAGTAGCTAAAGCCGGAATTAAAGCAATAATTCAACCTGGTGGTTCTATAAGAGATAAGGAAGTCATAGATGCGGCGAATGAACACAAGATACCGATGGTATTCACTGGAATTAGATGTTTTAGGCATTAAGTGATTAATAAAATCTTAATAGAAAAAATTGAGGATTCTCAAAAATATAAATTTTAATCTAAAAATTCGTTCTTATGTCAATGAATTATCAGGATGTCACTGATTATATTTATAATCTACAGAGATTTGGGATTAAACTTGGCCTTACAAACATAACTCATTTATTAGAATTGATTGGAAACCCTCAAAAAAATTACAAGACAATCCTTGTCGGCGGTACTAGCGGAAAGGGGTCGACTGTCGCTATGATATCTTCTATCCTACAAGAAGCTGGATTCAGAGTTGGTACTTTCACTTCTCCCCATCTTTCCAGTTTTACTGAGAGGATAATCGTTAACAAAAAAAGAATCCCAGAAAAAGATGTTGTGAGAATAATAAACGAGATTAAGCCTGCAATGGATGAAATGGAAAAAGATCCTAGATTTCAACACCCTACTTTCTTTGAGGTCACTACTGCTCTCGCATTCAAGTATTTTTCCGAACAAAAAGTGGATTTTGCCGTGTTAGAAGTGGGAATGGGTGGAAGATTAGATGCAACGAATGTCGTTGATTCATTAGTTTCTGTGATAACGAACGTTTATCTAGAACATACCAAATACCTTGGAAATACTGTCAAAAAAATCGCAAGAGAGAAGGCAGGTATCATAAAAAACAATGGAATGTTGATAACATCGACAGAAGATGATGAAGTCTTTTCCTTGTTCAAAAAGATTTGCGAAGAAAAAAATTCTAGAATATTTCGTGTCAGAGGGAAGATAAAATACAAAATTCCTCTTTTGGGTGATCATCAGTTATGGAATGCTTCTGCAGCTGTCGGAGCGATAGAATCTCTGAAATTTCATGATATCACTATACCTGAGGGTGCGATTAAAAACGGGTTAAAGAACGTTAAATGGCCTGGTAGACTGGAAATAATCCAAAGAAAACCTCTAGTTGTTTTAGATTGTGCTAAAGATCCTGTAGCCATGAGAAAATTAAAAGAGGCATTAGCCAACTTCAAGTACGATAAATTGATCCTTGTTATAAGCATCTCCTCCGATAAGGATATTCAATCCATGATGAATGAAATCGTTCCTATCTCAGATTTTGTATTAATAACAAAACATAAAGTCATGGGTCGTGGCACTGACCCAAAGATACTCGCGAAGAAAGTAAAGAAACATTCAAAAGATTTCATGATAATAGAAGATGTAAAAGATGCTGTAAAAAAAGCTTTATCTCTATCAGGAAATAAAGATATGGTATTAGTTACTGGGTCTCTGTTCACAGTCGGAGAAGCCAGAGAGTTGTGGTTTAAGGAAGTTGACTTGGGATGGGGGAGAGAGTTCAATGAAGCTCCATAAGTATACGAAAGAAGAAAAAGGCAGATTATTTTCAGGAGCTGGATTCGGGTTTTTTCATACGATGTTAAGAGCATTCGCGATGATCGTTCCAGCATTCTATTTTTCCTCACTTGATATCTCAATCGTAACTTATGGTTTTCTCTTGACGATAGGTGATTTCTTCTCTTTCTTGTTGAAACCTTATCTTGGTCATCTGACAGACAAATACGGTGAAAGAAAATTCTTATTGGGTTGTTCATTATTATTCTTCATAACACTCTTCTTGATTGGTTTTACTGATTTTGTACCTGCGATTGTATTTCTGAAGATTATTTCTGGAGTAACCAGTGCACTTCTTTTTGTTTTAATCATAATCTACGGACTTAGAAACGTAAGTAAAAAGCCAGATAGAAAAGTAGCAACTTTCGGGGCAATAAAAGAGAGTGGTTGGATACTAGGGCTGTTGATACCGGGATTAGTAATAGACAGATTCGGGATAAAACCTGCTTTCTATCTCATATTCGTAGCAGGGGTTGTTTGGGTTTATTTCATGTACAAATTGACGAAAAAGTATAAGTACAAACCTAAAATTAAAGTCAAGGCTTCTTTGAGTTTTTTAAAAAAGATTCCACTCTTGGTTATACTCAAATCAATGGATTTGGCTGTATTCACTGCTTTTCTGTTCTTCTTCACTAGGTATGCTCTTCAATCTTTGGGGCTAAGCCGTAGCATAGTATCGATAATAGTCGTTGTTGAAACATTGTTGTTTTCTTTAACTCTGTATTTGGTTGGAAGAATTTCTAAAAAGTCAAGAAGAAAATACTGGGTTCCTGTTTGTATTATCAGTCACTTGATCGGAATCGTAGTTATGTTGAATGCATCAGCCTTGTACCATTATTTCTTAGCGAGTATTTTGTTCGGAGCAGCAGGAGGTTTCATAGATGTTTGGTTGTTCTCTAGGATTAGTGAATCTGTTAAAAAGTATGATAAAGGTTTGTTCTACGGGACTTTTGGATGGAGTTATGATTTTGCTACGATAGTCGGTGGACAGATGCCTGTTATTTTTGTGATGCTCGGTCTGAATCAGTTTGCTTCTATGTTCGTGTTTCCTGGTTTGATGATAATTGCTTATTTGTTGAGTAAGAAAAAGTAATAATTAGATGCAATTCCGAGGCTTGCATAATTAATAAATTTATTCCTAATTCACAAAATAATTTTCATGATACAAGGGTTAGAAGATTTAAAACAGAAGCTTAAGAGCCATAGAGGAGATTATATTGGTGTCTATGCTCCTTCTGAATTACTCGGAGGGTTATTTGCTTCTCAAAAATCATATTTTCTCGGAGTAATTTCTGACAAAGGACCTTGTGTATATATTCATGGGAATTCTGTCAAAATAAATACTAGTAAAAAACTTGCATCTATAGGTATAAATCTTGCAGGTATTAGGATCAAAATTAATGAAGAAAATTTACCATACAATCGAAAGCTAAAATATCATATAGGTAGAGATGAATTAATGGAATGTATACCACACTTTGATATCATAATGGAAGCAATTGGAGATCCTAATGGTTGGGAAATTGGTAAAGAGTGGATAATCCAATAATTATAACCGCGTGCTCGCCTGGAACTATTAACTTTTAATTATTCTTTCTTCAGTTACAACTTTATCCACAGTCACATCTGTATCATCCACAGGAATATCATCAACTATTTGGAATTCGTATGCTAAACCTATGACAGGAACATGTTTTCTTATCGTTCTCAAGAATCTGTCGTAGAATCCCATGCCATAACCTATCCTGTCACCTTCCTCATCAAAAGCAACTCCTGGTACGATTACCAAATCTACTTCTTCTGCTGACACAGGTCTTAAGAATTCTTTTTCAGGTTCGAGAATGTTAAATACGCCAGGTTCTAGTTCATTATCAAAGTCTTTTATTTCCGAGAGATGTAGTGTTCTTTTCTTCAAATCAGAAATGGGTACGACAACTTTTTTACCTAATTTTAAGGCATCTTTAATCATGAATTCAGTCTTAACTTCGTCCTTTGTTGAGACATAAAACATGATAGTCTTTGCATTGATGAATTCTGGTGATCTAAAGAGTCGTTCCTTTATCATGTGACTTTTGGTTATAGATTGAAAGGGAGATTGTGAATTTCTCAAGGTTAAGATTCTCTTCCTGATGTTGGCCTTTTCCATGCAGTAATGTTTTTGGTTTAAATTTTAAATGCTTGTTAAATGTAATTGTCTATGTTATTTTCACATAGCCTTTTTGTACACCTTGACCCAGATGTTCGTTAATCTTTGGGATAGGAAGATGAGTCCTAGTCTGAATCTGAAGAACGTTTAACGGGTCATTCGATTTATACAAACAACGAATAACTTTAATATAATTGTCTTTAAAAGGATAATGTAAGGCTTCTTCTGTACCTTCTTCTGTTAATGAGTACCTCTCTAAAGATAGAACTTTTCTTCCTTTTAAACGAGATATTTTTCTCATTTTAATCACTCTGAATAAAGGAATAAAATTATATAATTCCTTCATTAATTACATAAATAAGTGATTCTATGGTCTGGATAGTAGAAGTGGGTTATAAAAAAGATGTCACTGATTCCGTAGGTTTTCTAACAAAAAAAGAAATAGAAGATTTAGGTATAGAGGGTGTTGAGGAAGTTAGATCGATTAACACCTACACTATTACTGGAGAAATCGGTGAAGAAGAAGTTAAAAAAGTCTGTGAAGAACTTCTATCAGATAATCAAATCCAACATTATGGTTACATGGGTAAAGGAGTTAACAAATCGATAAAACATGAAATTCCTAATGCATGGCTAGTAGAAGTTGGGTTAAAGCCAGGGGTGATGGATGCAGTCGGAATGAGCACTCTCAATGCTATAGAAATTCTTGGAATAGATGGTGCTAGGGAAGTGAAGACTGGCACAAAATACTTGATTATAGGAGATATCCCCGAAGAAACCGTGAGAAAAATCTGTCGAAGATTACTAGTGAATAACCTAATTCAGCATTACAGGGTTCAGAAAATCGGTGGAAAATGAATGACTGTCAATCGAATAGAAATTCTTGGTAAGGGTGACGAGGAGTTATTGAAGATAAGTAAAGATTATTTGCTCGCTTTGAACCTAGAAGAGATGAAGACGATTCAAAAATATTTTTCTAAAAAAAAGAGAAACCCTACGGATGCTGAGTTAGAAACGATAGCACAGACTTGGTCTGAACATTGTGTTCATAAAACTTTCAAGGGTATTATTAAGACGCCTAAAGGAGAGATAGAAGGTTTATTGAAGACTTTCATTGTTAGAGCAACTAAAGAACTGAACATGCCTTGGTGTAAAGTTGTTTTCAAGGATAATGCTGGGATAATTGAGTTTGATGATAATTACGACATTGCAATGAAAGTTGAGACACATAATCATCCCACTGCTCTAGATCCTTATGGTGGGGCAGGAACAGGTTCTGGTGGCGTGTTCAGAGATGTAATGGGTGTTGGAGCGAAACCAATTCTTTCAACTGATATTTTATTCTTTGGCCCTATAGATTATCCCTTTGAAAAATTACCCAAAGGTGTGATGCATCCCAAAAGACTGATGAAAGGTGCTGTCGCTGGTATAAGAGATTATGGAAACAAGATGGGCATCCCAACAGCTAATGGTGGAATAGGTTTTGACGAAGGTTACATCGGGAATCCTTTGGTATATGCTGGTGTCGTTGGAATAATGCCTAAAGGAAAATACATAAAGAGCCCAAGGTCTGGTGATGTTATCCTTCTAGTTGGTGGTAGGACTGGAAGGGATGGGATTCATGGTGTGACTTTTGCATCTCTTGAATTGAGTACAGAATCCGAGAAAACTTCGTCAGGTGCGGTTCAGATAGGTAACCCTATCGAAGAGAAGAAAGTCTTAGATGGATTGTTGAAGGCAAGAGATGCCCATGACAAACCCTTGTATTCTGCTGTAACAGATTGCGGTGGTGGAGGTTTATCGTCAGCAGCAGGAGAGATGGGTCAGGATATCGGTATTGTCGTGGACTTGGACAAGGTTCCTTTGAAGTATGCAGGTCTTGATCCTTGGGAGATTTGGGTTTCTGAGGCACAGGAAAGGATGCTATTAGCCGTTCCAAAGAAGAATGTTAAAGAGATCTTGAAGATATTCGAAAATGAGAATTCAGAAGCGACTGTTATCGGAGAATTTACAGGAGATAAGAGACTTGTATTGAGGTATAATGATGAGGTCGTTGCTGATATAGATATGGATTTCCTACATGAAAAGATTCCGAGAGTAGTGAGAATAGCAAAATGGAATAAAAAGAAACATCCTGAACCTGATTTACCTGATAAGGATGATTTGACTGAAGACTTGAAGAATGTTCTTGCTTCACCTAATATTGCCAGTAAGGAATGGGTTATCAGACAATATGATCATGAAGTCCAGGCGAAGATGGTCGTAAAACCCTTACAGGGAATGAACTGCGACGGTCCTGGTGATGCCTGTGTTCTTAAACCAGTTGAAAACAGTTGGAAAGGTATTGTCGTTTCTAATGGTGTTAACTCAAAGTATTCTATCGATCCTTACAACATGGCATTGTCAGCGATAGATGAAGCGATTAGGAATAACATTTGTTGCGGTGGAAGAAGGACTGCTATCTTAGATAATTTCAGTTGGGACGATCCTGAGAGAGAAGACAGTTTAGGTCGATTGGTTGAGGCATGTAGAGCATGCTATGAAGGAGCTATGGGTTTCGAGACACCTTTCATTTCTGGAAAGGATAGTCTTTATAATGAATACAAAACTGAAAAGGGAGAGAGAATAGCGATTCCATCGACTCTTCTGATATCTGCCATCGGTATAATTCCTGACGTTAGGAAGGCTGTTACGATGGATTTGAAGAAGGTTGGTAATCCACTATATATAATAGGAGAGACTAAAGACGAACTCGGCGGTTCTCACTATTACATGATTCATGGGTTCAAGGGAAACAATGTTCCTACAGTAGATTTGAAGAGGGTCAAAAAATCTTTTGATGCTCTGATAGAAGCCATGGATAAAGATTTAGTTAAAGCGTGTCATGACTGTTCTGAAGGTGGAATTGGAGTTACTGCTGCTGAAATGGCTTTTGCTGGAGAATTGGGGATGAAAATAGATTTGAGTAAAGTTCCTACTAAATTGAAGAGAAACGATAAGATGTTATTCTCTGAATCAAACAGTAGATTTTTGGTTGAGGTTGAGAAAGGCAAGGAGAAAGAATTTGAAAAGACAATGAAAGGAAATGTTTTCGCTAAGATTGGTGAAGTTACTAAAGTAAAGAAATTTGTCGTTATTGGATTGAAAGGAAAACCTGTTGTTGACGAAGGTGTTGATGAACTGAAGAAAGTTTGGAAGAGTACTTTTAATTGGTGATTAAATGGGAATTAAAGAACGCATTGCAAGATTTTTAGTCAAATATGATTTAATCCCAGTGAGAATTAGATGGAAAAAGAGTGTTAGTGGTTTTGGAACAATCTACAAGGATATTTACAGAATGTTGAACAAAAAAAGAAAGAAAGATTTGACAATACTCATGTTCAAGGAAGGTTTTGTAAAAGCCGATGAGACAATTAAAGAACTCGGTTTGAATAAGGGATTGAAAGATTGTGCTATTGCTTTAATGGCTTTCCACAGAATATTCGGGATAAAGAGTCACATATCCGAAGAGAAGGAGAGAGAATTGAGGATTAGAGTGACAGACTGTATGTGGTTGAATAAAAGAGGATGGAGTCCTGAAATATGTGCTTCCCTATCTGCCTTTGAAGCTGGTCTTATCAAGGGAATAAACAAAAAAATCCATCATGTCTACACTAAGAGAAGGAGTTTGGGTCATGATTACTGTGAGATAGTCTTGAGTTATAGGAAGGTTAAGTGGTCTTATGGAAAACGTTAGAACGATCGTTTTGAGAGTAGAAGGAACAAACTGTGATGAAGAGACTGTTATAGCTTTCAAAAAAGCTGGTTCTGTAGTTGATCTAGTCCACATCAACGAACTGAAGAGAGGAGAAAAGTCTCTGGAGGATTATCAGATATTCTGCATTCCCGGAGGATTCTCATACGGGGATGATATTGCCGCTGCAAAGATACTCTCAGTACAACTAAAACATGTTCTCAGTAAAGATATTAAAAAATTTATGGAAGAAGGCAAATTAGTCATAGGTATTTGTAACGGTTTTCAAGCTTTAGTTAAGATCGGTTTTCTTCCTGCTCTGGAAGGGCTAATGAAGAAACAAGAGGCTACTCTTGCCTTTAATGATTGTGGATATTTCCAGGATAGATGGATTTACTTGAAACACGAGAATAAAGGAAAGTGTATCTTCACTAAAGGGATTAAAGACATTATATATATCCCTGTTAACCATGCTGAGGGAAAGTTTGTTGCTGATAGAGATGTTATTCAAGGACTAGAGGAGAATGATCAGGTAGTTTTCAAGTATGTTAATCCTGACGGTAATCTTGCTGGTTTTCCTTGGAATCCTAACGGTTCGATCGATAACATAGCTGGTATCTGCAATCCAGAAGGGAATGTTTTTGGGTTGATGCCGCATCCTGAGAAGTTTATCCATAAGTGGATGCATCCTTATTGGACTCGATTAAAGCTTGAGGAAGAAGGGGATGGGTTTAGGATTTTTAGGAATGCGGTTGGATTTGCTAGAAAGAAGTTAAATCAATAACTCGAATCAGATAGACTGATAAGTTTAACTTTTAAATTTAATGTATGTCTAGCGGACTTCGCCAGAAAATTGGAAGCAAGTATTATGAAATGTTAGGAGAGTTCTTTGATTCAGTTGTTACCTCAGTAGCTAAGTTTTTGTATAAAGAACAAAATTCGATTCCGTTTAGAGAATCACCAAAAACTCCTGAAAAAGTTATAACATATGAAAAAGTATGCAAAAATTGTGAAATAGATATTGATACGTTGAAAAATAAACTGAATCATCCTGCAGCTAAATGGGTATTCGAAATATATTCTTGTTCTTTTAACGATAACCCTTATGAAGGAATTGGATTGAAACATATTGGTATAGCTTGGCTCGAAGAAAAGTTTAAGAACATACATGAAGATTTTTTTTCCGTTCAAGCAAATCCAGGTAATAATAAACCCTCTTATCGACTTTATCAGGAATGGTAGTATAAAAATTATTTTTATACCAAAATTCTAGAACTTAAACATAAATCAATAGGTTTAGTATACTAAGATAGAAAAGTGAACCACTATGAACACATTCCCTATAAACAGTCGATGTGTTGAAGTCGAATTGAAGTTTCCTCTTAAAAATGCTAGAGAACTCATTCAGGAATTAAATAAAATTGCAAAACTAAAACAGCAAAATATTTTTCAGAAAGATACTTACTATGTTCCAGCTCATCGTGATTTTTTAGCTAAAAAATACCCTTATGAATGGTTAAGGATCAGGGAAACGAAACAGAGTGTAACTTTAAACTACAAACATTGGTATCCTGAAAACAGTAAAGAAGCTTACCATTGCGACGAATTTGAAACGAAAATCGAGGATGTTACTGCCTTAAAAAAGATTTTTGAAAGATTGAATTTCAAAGAGATAATAACTGTGGAAAAAACAAGGAGTGTCTGGATGTATAAAAACGTGGAAATTGCTATCGATGATGTAAAGGACATGGGATTCTTTATTGAGTTAGAAGCAAAGAATGATTTCAAGGATGTTGATGAGGCAAAAAAAGTTCTCTACGATGCGTTGAAAAAATTAGGAGCTGAGACTGGTAAGCAGGATTTTCGAGGATATCCTTACAGAATGCTTGAGAAAAAAGGGTTTAGATTCGGAGTATGAATTAATTTTTTATTATTTTCATGCGAGAGTGATAAACCTAACAGACCGAATCTTTAATCTTCATGAAACTTATATATTAAATATGATGTTGCCCAAACTGGTGAAAGACCTAATTCTGAAGTGATGTATGTATAAAAACCAAATTTAAAAAAAATTTCAGTCAAAAAAATTCGAGGAAAAGCATTTATTAAATAAAGCCAAACAATCCCATATGAAAGTCCTAGAAAAGGATGAGAGACAAAAAATCTTCGAATTATTTACTAAAAATCTTTCACTTAAATTTAACGAACTAGAAAAACTATCTGGAATTCGTTCCAATGAACTATCCTATCATTTGAAGAAACTCATCGATGACGACTTGATAACAAAGAAAGAAGACGAATACATCTTAACGGGAAAAGGCGAAACAACCGCAGAACGCATCGCTCATTTCACAGGAAAGGAAGTAGGTCATATGGTCGTCGTGATAATCGCTATGACAAAGGGCGGTAGAATACTCCTCTTAAAAAGGGAAAAGAGGCCTTTCAAAGGATATTGGGGTATGGTCGGTGGCAAGACTAAGTTCGATGAGAGCATTCCTGAATCAGTTAAAAGAGAAGTCAAAGAAGAAACAGGAATAAAAATTGATACTAATTCAGTCAAAGTCAGGTCTGTGATGTTGGAGAGAGTTAAAACAAATCAAGGAATCAGCCATGGCAACATGCTGATACTCACTGAAGCAAAACCATTAAATGATAAGTCAACAATCATGAATGGTCAACATTTAAAATGGTTCAAACTGAGCGATTTGAAAAAGAATAAGATAATACTGAGTGATATGTGGATGATTGAAAATTTCATAAAAAAGAAGAAAGAAGTAAATATACCACACATAATAATGAAAGAAGAGGACGGAGAATTAACTTCTTTTGAGATACTTTAACTAATTCAATTAGGTATAAATCTTTTTAAAACTGTTTAGAATACAGATATAATGCCTGGAATCACTACTTTTATACCCAAGGAATTTTTCTTTGAAGGAATTACAGACTTACAGGTTTTAATCATAATTATTATCGTAATTGGGATAATCATATTCTTTGGTTACAAATTATTCAGGGCGACGAGTTCAAGAAAGAGACCAGAATATTTTTAAGTAGAGTTTTCGGTAATCCCCATTTTTAATTTATACAATTTTATTTGTTTTATCGCATAATTTAATCCTTCCTCGCCAAACATTTCAGCAAATTTCTTTACGGATATTCTAGACCTTACTCTATCAAAAGCACTCTTTTTTGCTGAAATTTTCCCATCAGAACAAAGATAATAATTCTCGAATCTTGCTTTCTCTGAATTAAATCCACCATAAATAGGTACAAATCGTTTTACGTAAATTCTAGCAAAATCTTCAAGGCATTTAATTTTTGCTTCTAGATTCTCTGGCTTTTTCAACATACAATCAATATTTCAAAATATTTTACAAATTTAAGTTTTTTATAACTGAAAAATACAATTGATAGATAGTCGATGAATTATGGCAACTGATTATGTATTTATATCATCAACAAAGGCTTACGATATGGCCTATGAATTAGGAAAAAAAGTAAAAGAAAGCGGTTTCATTCCAGATTGTCTGGTTGGGATAAGCAGAGGCGGTCTCTCGATTGTAAGGACTCTATCCGATTTCTTCGGTATCAAGAACATCTATGTTATAAGAGTTATGTACTACGATGATATAAAAACCACCAAAAAGGAACCAAAACTAATACAGGATGTGGATGAAACTTTCCTAAAAAACAAAAAAGTTCTGGTCGTTGACGATGTTTCAGATACTGGTGGTAGTTTAATTTTTACAGCTAATTTAATGAAACAGAAAGGTATAAAGGAATTCAAAATCGCAACCCTTCATTACAAACCTTGGTCAAAATTCAAACCTGACTTTTATATCGATGAAACTGATAAATGGATAATCTATCCTTGGGAAGTTGGTGAAACTATAAGGCTGATAATGAAAAGAGACATGACTCGGGAAGAAAAAATGAAAGAATTGAGAAAGACCGGTATACCAACAGAAATGATAAAAAGATATGTTGATAAATTCGAATGATTAAGTTTTAGCGAATGCCATTAATCCTGCACCCAGAATTATTAGAATGGCAGAAGCAATCAGAATAACAACATTCTTTTTCTCTAAAAATTCTTTGAAGTATAGAATGCTCCATAAGACCGCAATTAAGTTAGTAATCTGAGTTATCGAGAAAGCCCTTGCCAGTCCTATATAATTAATCGCAAAAAATCCCAGATAATTTCCAGTTAACCATATGATACCACTGAGACTTGACATTTTCAAAGTTGATCTGGATGCAGATATTTTTCTATCTTTTAACAGCGTATAGGTCCAGGAAGTTACAGACATTCCCAATGTCATCGGAACAACTATTGAAAAGGGATTTGCACTCGCAAATCTGATTGAAACAAATTGAAGAGACCAGAGAAATGCTGATAAAAGGGCAAGGAATAAACCCCTTTTACGCAATTCAGACTTACCCCTTTCCCTTATCGAAGAAACGTAATAAACCCCCAATATCAATAACAAGATACCAAAAAACGCCATAAACAAATTAACATACCCACCACCCAAAATTTCATTGAAAATCACAATTCCAAAAACAAAGTTAAACAAGATCTGGGCAGAACTACAAATAGCATAGAATCTCCCAAACTTTGTTTTTCTAAGGCCTATAAGATAATAAATCTGTGCTATAGACCAAAAGATCCCTGCAACAAGTCCAAAAAATATGATATTAATTGTCAAACCTGGTAACAAGACAAAATACAATACTAATGAGACTATAAAACTAGTGGTAGTGAGGATAGAGACTATTAAAAATGGGCTTTCTTTCAATTTCACCATCGGAACTACATAAGAGCCCCAGAATATCGCTGTTAACAATGCTAAGATTACACCAAACATAGTTATAACTTTTTATATCAAAAATAAAGTTTATATATGGTTGATTTAATGAAAGGTTTTGTCTCTATAATTGCTGGTTCTAAATCGGATGAGAGTGTCGTTAACAAGACAGTTGATGTTCTAAAAGAATATGAGATAAATCACGAAGTCAAATACATTAGTGCACACAGAGAACCTGAGAAACTAAAAGAATACGTAAAAAACAGTGAAAGTAAAATTGATGTTTACATTTGTATCGCTGGTCTATCTGCTGCCTTACCTGGAGTTGTTGCTTCCCAAACGTCTCGTCCAGTCATCGGAGTTCCTGTTCACGTAAAACTAGACGGTTTAGATGCTTTATTATCGACAATGCAGATGCCATCTGGTGTACCTGTCGCAACTGTAGGAATAGATAATGGAAAGAATGCAGCTCATCTCGCGATAAGAATTCTGAAGTTGAAGTATACTGAGATGAAGTGAATGCCTTGTGCTGTTATATTAGGAGCCCAATTCGGGGACGAGGGTAAAGGAAAGATAATCGATTACTATGCCAAAGATGCTGATTTAGTCGTGCGATACCAAGGAGGATGTAATGCCGGTCATACTGTGGTTGTTGGGAATGAAACATTCAAATTCCATTTAATTCCTTCTGGTGTTGTTCATGGAAAAAGATTGATAATAGGAAATGGAGTCGTTGCTGATCTGGAGGTTCTTTCAAACGAAATAGATAACATAAACTCAAAGGGAAAAGAGCTTGATCTATTGATAAGTGAAAGAACTCACATTACCCTCCCTTTCCACAAAACATTGGACGGAATAGAGGAATCATTTAAAGGAAAATCAAAAGTAGGAACAACGAAACGTGGTATAGGACAAACATATACAGATAAAGTCTCTAGAACAGGATTGAGAATGGTAGACCTTCTAGATAAAAATGTTTTGAAAGAAAAACTCGATGCGATAATGCCAATCAAACAGAAAATACTGAAAGAAGTCTTTGAATCAGATGTTGGAATTTCTAAGAAAGAAATCCTTGACTATTGTTTGAAGTTTGGAAATAGAATTGAGAGTTATATCGGTGATGCTTCTGTTGAGATTAACAGTGCGATAAAACAAAGTAAGAAGATTTTGTTTGAAGGAGCACAAGGCACTTTGCTAGACATAGATCATGGCACTTACCCATTTGTCACGTCTTCTAACCCAACAGCTGGAGGTGTTTTTACAGGATCAGGAGTCGGTCCTAAAAATATTGATACTATCATCGGAGTAATGAAAGGTTATATCACGAGAGTGGGTGGTGGTCCATTACCGACAGAATTGAAGGGTAAAATAGGAGAAAGGATCAGAGATAAAGGCAAGGAATTTGGGACAACGACAGGAAGACCAAGAAGATGCGGTTGGTTCGATGCTGTTATTCTACGATACGCAGCCAGAGTGAATTCCTTAGATGGTTTGGCGATAACCAAGCTTGACGTGTTAGGTGGATTAGAAAAAGTGAAGATATGCACTAGTTACAGATACAACGGAAAAATAATAGAAGAATTTCCTGCCAGTCTAAAGGTTCTGGAGAAATGTCAACCTGTATATGAAGAAATGGATGGTTGGGAAGATTTAACAGAGGAAGAATGGAGAGAGATTGCAAACAAAGGTTACTATTCATTACCAAAAGAGTTGAAGGATTATTTGAAAAGAATTGAGGGGTTGGCTGGAGTGCCCATATACTTAATCTCTTTAGGACCTGAAAGAGAATCTACGATCTGTTTGAAAGAGATATTCTAAAAACAGTAAGATTTATAAATCTTATTCATTAATAAAAAATCCATGTATCAACAGGGTTTATCTCCTTATGAGGATCGAGTAGTTGGTATGCTAATCACAAATTTTCTTTCAGAACAAACCCATCCAGGCCATTCACTAGATTTTCTAAAATATTCATTGGGACGCATACAATCACATGAAGCCACAGAATCAGCAGTAGAATCATTATTAAATAAAGGAAAGATCAGGGAAGTAGAAGTATCAGATTGGGGAGCATCTGATAAAGGATATAGTTTACCTCCAATACGAATTTTTGATACAGCAAAGGCAATAAAAGACCTTTTAAGGCAATACGAAGCCATGGAGCAAAGGCTGACATACGAAAAACTAGAAGATACCTTAAGTCGAGAAGGGCACTCAATGAGTAATATAGAACTAACAATGACTTTGCTAGAAAGAGAGTATTGGTTGGAAGGATATGATGAAAAAGATCCAAGAGGAAGAAATTATACAGTAGTCCGTGAATTAACACCTGAAGAAAGAAGGATGAAAAGAGCAAAGCTAATACCATAAAATTCGTACATACAGCAAAAATAATAATTTTTTATCTATCTAATCTCTAAATTTTCTCATGAGTTTGTTCGATGAGATTAAAGAAGAGGCTAAGCCGTTCTTTAAAAATGCAAAAGGAAGTCATGACTGGGATCATGTCGAACGAGTTTACAACCTTTGTTTACGTATAGGAAAGAAAGAAAATGCTGATCTGGAGATACTAAAACTTGCTGCCTTGTTACACGATCTGGCAAGAACCGAAGAACAAGAATCCAAAGGGAGAATTTGTCATGCCGAAAGAAGTGCTGAAATAGCCAGAAAAATTCTGGAAAAACATAATGTGAATAAAGAAGAAATAGAAATGGTCGTACATTGCATTGAGACTCATAGATTTAGAGGAAATAAAATACCTGAGTCTAAGGAAGCAAAAGTATTGTTTGATGCTGATAATTTGGATTCAATTGGAGCTGTTGGAATTGGAAGAGCTTTTCTATATGCTGGAGAAATCGATGCAAAACTACATAATAAAGATGTTGATATAGAAAAAACTGAAGCCTACACAAAGGAGGATACAGCATACAGAGAATTTATTCTTAAATTGAGAAAAGTTAAAGACAGAATGCTCACTAGAGAGGGCAAAAGAATAGCAGAAGAAAGGCATAAATTCATGGTTAACTTTTTCAATAGATTGAATAATGAAGTTGATGGATTGAGATAATGAAAAAATTAATCAAAAAAGGTAAGGTTAAGGATATTTATGACATAAGCAATGGAAAACTTCTCTTCAAATACTCTGACAGAATATCCTGTTTTGACGTGATATTAAATGATACGATTCCTTCAAAGGGAGAAGTGCTTTGTAGAATAGGAGAATTTTGGTTTAAGACTTTAGATTTCCCGAACCATATGATAGAGGTTCAAAGACCAAACAAGATGATAGTCAAGAAATGTAACGTCATACCGATGGAGTGTGTTGTTCGTGGCTATCTCTACGGAAGTTTTTATGAGAGGGTGAAAAGAAATGAAGTAAGTTTATCGATCGAACCGATCTTAGCCTCAAAATTGCCAGAAATCATTTTTGATCCTACAACAAAGTTTGAAAAAAAAGACAGAGTAATTTCAAAAGAGGAAGTCATAACTAAAGGTTGGCTAACAGATAGAGAGTTTGAGGGAATCAAACAGAAGAGTATAGAACTATACAAGGAAATGTCCAAGATCGCAGATAGAGCTGGTTTCATTCTTGCTGATGTTAAGTTTGAGTTTGGTAGACATGATGATAAAATAATCCTGGTAGATTCTATCGGTCCTGATGAGTTTAGGCTATGGCCAAAAGAGAGTTATTCTCTTGGAAAAGTTCAGGAAGCTTTTGATAAACAAGTGGTTAGGGATTGGTTGATAGAGAAGGGGTATAAGAAAGAATTAGATGAAGCTCGTAAGTCTGGTAAGGAAATACCCGAACCACCTAGATTGAATGAAGAGATAATGAATGAAGCCAGAAGAAGATACATCTATGTTTTTGAGAAATTTTCTGGAGAAAAATTCTAAATCCAACCAAATCTGATTTGAAAGGAACTTTAAATTATTTAACTTAGTTATATACTATATGCCAGCGCATCCAATAGATTTCCGATACTATTCTGACGAAATGAGGAACATCTGGGAAGAGGAAGCCAGGCTTCAAACGTGGTTGACAATCGAAGCAGCACTAGCAAAAGTTCATGCAAAGTTAGGTAACATCCCACAAAAAACAGCAGACGAAATAGCAAGGAAAGCGTCGACAAAATACGTCAAAGTCGAGAGAGTGAAACAGATAGATAGAGAAGTCCACCACGATTTAATGGCGATGGTTAAAGCCTTAGCTGAACAGTGCGATGGAGATGCTGGTGGATATGTTCATCTCGGTGCGACTTCGTATGATATCGAAGATTCTGCTAATGCTTTGCAATTCAGGACTGCAATCGGTATCATAGAGAAAGAATTGATTAAATTAAGGAATATCTGCCTTGATTTGGCAGAAAAACACAAGAAAACTGTTTGTATTGGGAGAACTCATAGTGTTCATGCCCTACCAACGACTTATGGAATGAAATTCGCTCTGTATGCAACTGAAGCTCAAAGAAACTTAGAAAGGTTGAAGGCAGCCAAGGAAAGGGTTCTAGTCGGAAAGATGAGTGGTGCTGTTGGGACTCAGGCTAGTTTTGGTAAACAGGGGTTAAAGATTCAGGAAATGGTTATGCAAGAGTTGGGTATAAAACCAGTCCTAGTATCAACTCAAGTTCTTTCAAGGGATAGACATGCTGAATTAATAAGTGTTCTCGGTATAATCGCTTCGAGTTTAGAGAAGATTGCTAAGGAAATAAGAAACCTTCAAAGGACAGAAATAGCAGAAGTTTTTGAACCTTTCACTGGAAAACAAGTCGGTTCTTCTACCATGCCACATAAGAGAAATCCACATAAATGCGAGAGGATATGTGCTTTAGCCAGAGTTGTTAGATCGAATGTCGAACCTGAATTAGAAACTGTGGCTTTAGAACATGAAAGAGATTTAACTAATTCTTCGTTGGAGAGAGTAACGTTCCCAACACCATTTATCTTACTCGATTACATGCTGAAACAGATGAACCTTGTCTTATCCGGCTTGGAGTTCAATTACGACAATATAAAGAAGAACCTTCATTTGACAAAAGGTTTGAGCATGGCAGAGCATGTGATGATGGGTTTGGTTAATAAGGGCGTTGGTAGACAGGAAGCTCATGAACTACTCAGGAAGGCCGCTATAAAAACAATGAAAGAGAATAAAACCTACAAAGAAGTTTTACTCAAGGAAGAAACCATCAAGAAGAATTTTACTGAAAAAGAACTGGATTGGTATCTGGATCCTGAGAATTATATCGGCACGGCTGTCGAGCAAGTTGAGAATGTGATAAAAAAATTGAAAAAAACTTAAAAATTATATTGGGTGTATATATTGGGTTGCTCCAGATTTTTCGAGTTTCATAAAGAAGCGGACATTAAGGATTATGCTGAAACGTTTGGATACGATACAGAAGTTCTAAAACTAACATTAAAACAAGTAGACGGAGGAACAGACTACAGGAGGACTCTATCTGAGCTCGATAGACATGGTGTCACTGATTTTTTATACAATCAACAAAAACAAGATAAAAGTGTGTACAAGCATGATTCAATTCAAACTTACATTCTCGATATTAAACAGAAAATATCCGAATTGAGAAAAAATGTTTACTCAGAAGAGAAACCTGAAGAGATGTATTCTTTCGAAGATCCGTACAAGATGATAAATGAAATAATTGGACTGATCTATGATATTTCTGAAGATAATGAAGATAGTGAAGAATCTGAAGAGGAAGTTTTACTGAAACTACAGTCATTATCGAACCTTTTGAAACAGTTTTTAAGGAAAAAATGTCCAAGATGTGGAAATGAAGTTGAATCTAATTTCTGTGAGTTTTGTGGTTTTTTTGTCGATGAGGATTTGGATTTAACTAAGAGAGAACTTGAAAAAGAACTTTTAGAATTATTGAATGAAATTCAATTAGAGAGGAATGAAATTAGTTTAATGAGAATATGATTGTATGAAAAAGGAATTTACTTACGCTAAAGCTGGAGTTGATATTTCTAAGATCAAAAAAGCACACAAATCCATAGCCGAGTTACTAAAGGAAACTTTTTCTTCTAGGGATGGAAAGTTTGGAAAAGTTTTGACAGAAATAGGACATTACGCTGGATTAATCAATATTGGAGGCAACAGAGTCCTTGCTCTTCATGTTGATGGAGTTGGGACAAAAGTTCTGTTAGCTCAAACTCTTGATAAATACGATACTGTAGGAATAGATTGTGTTGCTATGTGTGTTAATGATGTAATCTGCATGGGTGCTGAACCTGTTGCATTGGTCGATTACCTGGTTGTAGAAGAACCAAACGATGAGATGATAAACGAGATAACAATGGGTTTAGTCGAAGGAGCGAAACAGGCTGATGTTGCGATAGTGGGTGGTGAGACTGCTGTCATGAAAGATGTTATCACAGGAGTAAAAGGAAAGGGATTTGACCTTGCCGCTATGTGTGTTGGGGTTGTTGATAAGGATAAAATTATTACTGGGGAGAAAATAAAAGTTGGGGATCTTGTAATCGGTTTAGAGAGTTCTGGTATTCATTCTAATGGTTTAACTTTGGCAAGGAAAGTTCTTTCATCAGACTATGAAGAGTTGTTGAAACCCACGTTGATTTACGTAAAACCCGTCCTTGAGATAATCGATAATTGCGAAGTTCATGGCTTAGCGAACATAACTGGCGGAGCATTCTCAAAGTTGATGAGGATTGGGGAGAAAGCTGGGGTTGGATTCTTGTTAGATGATATGCCCGAATTGCCAGAGATATTCAAGTCGATTCAGAAACAAGGAAACATTTCTGATAGAGAGATGTACAGGACTTTTAACTGTGGTATAGGTTTCTGTGTAGTCGTTCCCGAGAGTGAGAGTGAAAAAGTAGTAGATATTTGTAAAAAACATGGAATTAATTCAAGAAAGATTGGAAAGGCTGTGAAAGAGAAAGATGTGAAGATTAAAACTTCTACTGGAGTTATCAGTATTTTGACGTCAGCAAAAAGTTTTTCAACGGTTTGAATATGTTTTTTCAATCTATCTGATTATTTATTTTGAAGAAGGTTAAAAATATCTGGGTTCTGTATGCAAAATTTCGCATATGTAATTATCTCCAATTACTATCGCAGTTCTAGGATAAAAGATTGGACTAAGATATGTCATTTTTGTAAAACATTTTCTATCTGATTAATCGGTGAACTTAAATAAGATTTATAAGTTGATTCTCATAATTTCTTAGTATTATGAAAAAACAAGACAAGAAACTACCACCTGGGGCTGGTTGGCTCATCGGAGGTATAATAGGCATAGCCTATATGGTTTTAATTCTTTTCTTTGAGCCAGATTTATTGGTGCCAATTGGTATCGGGGGATGCCTAGTTTGTGCCTGGTCTATTGGGTTTGCTCTTGAAGGACTAAACCAAAAACCTTTAACACCTAAACAAAAAAAGATGACAAGATGGTCAGTGATTATAGGAATAATTATACTAGTAATTGCATTTTTACTTGGAGTTATTTTCTTTTTAAGATAAAAAAATCCAACTGGTTCTGGGGTTTTAAATCGGGTTTAGTCTCCAAATGTAAAAATTAAGCGTTAAAGCCACACTCACCCATGCTATGTACGGTAACAGCAGCCAAGCAGTTTTTCTGGATATCTTATAGAATTTTAGAATTGTGAATGCGATAGCAACCCAAAGAAAGACTATCTCTATCAAAGCCAGGAAAGGAGACCTTAACCCGAAGAAAATGAACGACCAAACAGCATTCAGTATCAGCTGTAAGCCGAATAAATATAAGGAATTCTTAACTTGTTTGTTCCTCAACCCTTTATTCCAGACTAAATACAAGGAAATACCCATCAGAGTGTAAAGAATGATCCATACCATACCAATAAACCAGCCTGGTGGAGCAAAGCTTGGCAATTGTAATGTTGCATACCATGTTTGGACAGAAGAGGAAGTAAAGATTGAACCGACTATTCCTGCTGATTGGCATATTACAATAGCAGATATTAATTTAGCTATGTTTCTTAGTTTCATTCTTCTTCCCTTTTCCTAGACTTTCTTTTATGCCGTTTCATCAATTTATAGATCACAAAAATTATTACTCCCAGTATTATTATGTATACTCCAATCATCAAATAACTGTTCCAAAAAAGGGCTTTCATTACTGGAAGGATAAAAATAGTCTTGAGTATTTCTACTGATCCAAAGCGTTCTACCTTTCCTATTGCTAGAGTGTAATCTTCTGTGTTGGTGTCGCTGTGTACTTCAATCAAATAAATCCCTGCTTCCACGTCTTCTTCATACTCTGGACCTTGTAGATACCAATCCCCTCCGTATTCTTCATACCATTTGGTCCAATTCTGATAATCATGCATCATTACTATCTTTTCTTGATCCTTCATTATGTGGAATTCAACGTCTGATGTCTCTTCCTGGCCGACATAAGGAACTAATAAACTTACGTAAAGATGGAAAGGCTTATCTGATTCTATCTTGTATACTTGAGGCGATCCTTTAAGTTTTCCGTAGTAAGCATAACTTATCTCTGGTTCGTTGACTAGGATAGGTTCTATCGTATAATTCCTGTCCTCGATGACTAGTTCAGGTATGTGTGCTGATGCGATAGGTAATGAGAGTAGAATTATTAAGATCGTTATTTTGATTTTCATATAAATCTATCTGTTATTTTAATGTTTTAAAATTTAGTCGTTATGTTTGATAAAGAGATTTAACTTAAATCCTTTGAAATTTCTATTAAAACCATGTTTTTCAAGAGAGGTTACACACCACCAGAGAGTTTGAAATATGAATGGTTTGGAAACATAGAGCATAATGATGAAATATACAGAGTGGATAGGGCTTTGACCAGAATGGATTTTGGTTGGAGAAAAAAGAATATCCAAACTATTGTTTTCAAATTGACAACCATGAGTGAAGGGGAAAAAATAGAAGAATTTGTTCTAATACCAAAGGGTAAGTTAAAAAAAATATACAGTGCTTGTGATTGTTTGTATACTCAAATATTTTGGGAATTCTTAACTGAAGAAGAAAGAAGGGAGTATTATCCTGATGATTATTTATAATTAAAATTTAGTCGTTATCTCTCCTTTCAATAATCCTGTACATCTTACAAATTAAGGTTTTAACCCTTTGGCTTTATTCACTAAAATAAATTCTCCTACTCCTAGTGTAGGTACGTTCATTTTATTTTTAAAAATTTTAGCAAATGAGAGTATACTATAATACTCTATTCTTTGTAAAAACCCAGAAAACTCTGGTTTCAATACATCATAATGAAACTTATTCCAATCAGGAATTTCTGGTCTTTTTCCTCTTAATCTATTACCTAGACGTTTTGCACTACCTATATACAGTTTTTTTGGTGTAGTTTTTGTGTTAATTAAATAATAAATAACGTTTTTTTCGTTCTCATGTTTTTTTAAATCCTTTTTAAAATGCCATATACCAGGTTTTGATTTCAAAAAAATTGAATGCTCCTTTTTACGGAAGACCCATCCAAAAATATCTTTTTCAATGAATTTGATGAATAAATTATCATAATCAGTCTTTTCTTTTAAGAAAACTTCGAATTTAATTTTTTTTCAGATATTGGTGTTATTTTTAATACTTCTTTTCCAGTCTTTTTTGTTAATTTAATATTTTGAAGAGTTTTGAGATAACTACTTATGAATGTTTTTTGAAGTTTTTCTTTTAATTTGCTCTTACCTTTTCCATAAAGAATTCGATAAGCACTAGGATAAGTTTCTCCTTTCCAACGTCTTTTACCGGTAGCGCCTATTTTAGCAGGATATTTTTTTCCACCCCAAATTATTACAATATCTCTATATTTTTTTGGTTTTAACTTATGTTTGCCCTCGAATAATTTCACATAAGGACTTCCCGTAACCCCAAAAGTGAGTCCATACTATAAGGTGGATTTATTTACTATCTTAAAAAATGATAACTTCATAAAAATAATTTAAAAAATAAAATTATA